>MKWU01000887.1_pt1 | contig 55059 bp, 49 predicted proteins | sample 809101 | NCBI WGS metagenome assembly MKWU01 (sample SAMN05860141, study PRJNA318959) | sponge metagenome | host: Aplysina aerophoba | place: Slovenia: Piran, Adriatic Sea, Gulf of Piran | collected 2013-05-07 | reverse complement strand
TCGGCGCCCGCCCGGCCCGCGGCGAGGGCCGGGCGGGCGCTTCTCGCCCCGCCCGCCCTTCGACCGGTTCCCGCCGATTCGGACTTCAGGCCGCCCCCGAGCCTCGCCGGCGGAACCGTTCCAGCCACGCATCGACGTCCAGCACTCGGCGCGTCTGCTGGCGGCTACGTCCGTCTGTCCTTGCCTCTCGCGATCTCCGCTGCCAGCGCATCCAGCCTGGGCTCCCAGAACCGCCGGAAGCGTTCCAGCCACGCGTCTACGTCCTGCAGGGGATTCGCGTCCACCGCGTAGATGCGTCGGGCGCCGTCGATGCGCACGCTTGCGAGACCGCTGTCTCGCAGCACCTTGAGGTGCTGCGAGACCGCCGGCTGCGTGATGGCGAACTCGCGCCCGATGACCTCCGCGACCGCACCGGACGCGCGCTCGCCCTCCGCGAGGAGCTCCAGGATGCGCCGCCGCACGGGATCGCGGAGCACCTCGAAGGCGTGCATCAGGCAGGCTGCGCCGATCCGCCCGTGTAGAACGCGGTCGTCTGCGCTGCCGCGGCGCGCGCGGCGGCGGGGTCCGTGCCGCTCGCGATTGCCGCCTGCTCCCAACCGTCGCTGCTGCCGGTGATGAACGCCTTGCCGTCCGGCGAGGCGGCGAAGGCGGCTTCGTCCATCTTGGGATCGTTCGGCTGCGAGAGATGGAGCGCAAGGCCCAGGAAGCTCTGCTCCCAGCCGACGCCGGCCGCGCCCGGCCCGTACTGGTCCCAGAACGGCGAGAGGCGTGCCGTGTGCGTCAGCGTGAGTCTCGCGCGGCCGGTTCCGTCGGCCGCCACATGGACGTCCACCCAACTGACGTCTCCCGCGTACTCCCAGGTGATCGCGAGATGCGACGGGCGGTCGCACGTGGTGATCGTGCCGCCCGCGTTGCCTACCAACTGGTAGCGGCCGCCGAGCTTGAGATCGCCGCTGATCGGCAGGTACCAGCGCGGAATCCGCTCGCCGTTCGTCACGGCGTCCCACAGGTCCTCGACCGTCGTCTCGTAACTGCGCGTGAGGGTGACGGCGCTGGCAGGTTGCCCGTCGCGGTCGAGATACGACACCGAGCGCTCCACGGCTCCGAGGTGGCTCTCCACATTCAGGCCCATCGTGTCTCCTTTATTAAATAAACACTTATATTAGCAAAGCCTAAATATAGGGCCGTTCGCTTGTCAACACCAATCGCGGGGCATGCGTCAATATGTCAACCACGCCGAAGACGCTGCAGTTCAGCGATATCCAGCACGTCCTGCGGCCGGCCCGCTCGTCGCTTCATGGCGATCAGGTCGTCAACCGATGCCACGAAGAACGTGCGCTCGCCGACCGTCACCTCGACGGCACGCCGCCGGAGGTCGGTGAACGCCTCGCTCTCGCCGACCAGCAGGTCGACTTCGGTGGCACCGTCCTGCGAGCGGAAGTTCAGGGCGAGCATGCCCTTCTCCTGTCGCCACCGGCGGACCTGTTCCACGTCGCGAATCCGCTCGAGAGGCTCGGGGATGCGCGGGCGCGCGCCGCGTGACCAGAGCAGGTCGACCGCGGCCCGCCACGAGGTCGGCGCCAGGCTGGGCACGATGTCGAGGTCGAACGTCGCCCGCGAGCCGCCATGGAGCACGGCGGCGACCCCACCGACGATCACGAACTCAACGTGGTGGTCGTGGAGTTCGTTCAGCGTCTCGAAGAAGCCGGTCGTCATTCGACTGCTGATCCGCGCGGGCCTTGCGCAGCAGGGTCAGGTCGCGGGCGCATGCTTCGAGCCGGCGCAGGCGCGCGACGAACGTCCGGCCGTCGAGCGGCTCGACCGATCCTCGATCGGGTTGCACGCCGGTCCAGTCCACGGTGCGATCCGCGGGCGGATGCTGCATCGTGCGCATTGTGCCGGCAAGGGGTGTCACGGCTCAAGCGGTGCACGCTTCCAATGAGGTGACGACGGCGGACCGCGGTGCGTCGATGCCGGCTCGACCCTGCCCGCGGCGGTCGTCATCGGGACTGCCTCCCGCCCGCGGATGCCTTCGTGTCCGCGGACGGCTTCCCGCTCCCCGGCGCCCTTCCGCCGCCAGGCAACCCGCCCGCAGGCGCCGGCAAGCCGCACAGAGCTGCGGACTCCGCGAGCGACCCGAGGGTCAGGCGCGCAGCCCCGCGGTAGTAGTCGGTCTCGGCATGCTTCACGACGAGGGCGAGGCAGCGGGGCGCCCACGCCAGCAGGTGCTCCTCGAGGAACGCCTGCTGGGTCTCGAAGCACATGGCCAGCCGATTGGCGTTCCCATCCGCCGCCGCCTCGGCGGCCAAGCCGGCGAGCGCGGCCAGGAAGTCGAGCTCCAGCGCGAGGTGATCGTCCGGCTCGCGGTGGATGGCCGGGGACACGAAGCCGAAGCGCTCGTAGAGGGCGCGCACCGCGAGGGTCGGTTCCTGGAAGGTGAGCTTGGTCTTGCTGCGGTAGACCGACTCCCAGGGCGCGGCCCGCATCTCGCCGGGGCCGACGAAGAGTCGGTTGAAGTCCCAGGTGAGCCGGCCGAGCATCGCGGGCTCCCAGCTCTCGCAGAAAGCGGTCAGCAGGGCGAGGCCGGCGACGGTGTCGTCCGCGGCAGACAGAAAGGGCCATTCCCGGAACATCCGGTCCCGGGCCAACGCGGCCATCCAGTCGGCGTTCGGCGGCTCGTGGAAGCAGCGGCCGAGGAAGCGGTAGGCGAGGGCCTGCTGCGCCTGCCGCCCCTCCCATTCCCCGCGAGCCCAGCGGGGGGGGGGGCGGGCCGGCCCAGCCCCCCCGGGAGGCCGCCGCCGCCCCGGCACAAGGAGCCGATTCGCAGGACGAGGACGCCGCCGTAGTCTCCGGTCAGGCGCTCCGCGCTGGCTGCGGCGGCTGCCGACCCGTCGGCCGCAAGCGAGAGGAGGTGGAGCGGCGTGACGACGAGCTCCGCCGCCAGCACGACGATGCCGGCCGCCGCGAGGCCGCGCAGGGTCCTCCACGACGAACCGTCGAACGGTTCACCGAGGTCACTCTCTGCCGCCGCCGGCAGGCCGCCGGCGACGAGGCCCGCCGCAACGCCGGCGATGCCCAACCGCAGCGCCGATCCCCCGAACGCGGCCGGTGTCGCGAGGCTGTCCCAGGCCGGCTGCGCCGGCAGCAGGTAGATGGCGGTCTGACAGTAGAGGAACGCCAGACCCGCGGCTGCGGTCAGCCAGGACAGCCACGGGTTGGGCCCCGTCGATCCGGCTGCAGGCGCCCGCCACTGCGTCGCTACGAGCACCGCCAGCAGGCCCGCGAACAGGCTGCCGAAGACGATCTCGCGGCTGAGCCAGGACGACGAGAAATTGACGATCGCGCGCGCCGCCTGGAGCGGCGTGGAGAGGTGAAAGAGCGCCGCGAAGAGGCCGACGGCCAACACCGCGAGCACGGTGGCATGGGCCATGCGCATCCCGCCGCCGTGCGGGGCGCCCGCCCCGCCGCGGCCGGCCGCCGGCCCCCCGCCCGCCCCCCCGCCGTGCGCGCCGCGCCGTGCGCCCAGGAACTGGAGCACCTGCAACGTGAGGAAGGCCCCCACCGCGGCCTGCGTCAGGAGCGTGAAGGCTACGAGCGCCCAGTCGCGCGTCGCCATGCGGAACGCCGCTTAGCGCGCCCGGACGGGCGCGTTGGGAGTCTGCGCCGGCACGGAGTCCTCTGTCGCACGTTCCACGGCGCAGACTCCTAGGCGCGGACGAGCTTGAGGGGGATGAAGCGCGCCGCCGGCTTCGTGATCTCCGCGTCCGGCAGCGGTCCGAACTGGTCGGTGGCGCCGGCCTTGGCCGACACCTCGTCGAGCGTGCCCCACTGGAGCGCCTTCGTCGGGCACGCCTCGGCGCAGGCCGGCCCGCCCGTGCCGGCGTCGATGCGGTGCGAGCAGAAGTTGCACTTCTCCATCTTGCCCGTCTCTTCGCTGAACTGGGGCGCGTCGTAGGGACAGGCCCAGGCGCAGAGGCGGGCGCCGATGCACTTGCTCTGGTCGACGATGACGATGCCGTCCGGCCGCTTCGTGATTGCCCCCGACGGGCAGGCCTCGGCGCAGACCGGCACCTCGCAGTGGTTGCACGACATCGAGACGTGGTACATGTACGGTCCGCTGCCGTCCTCGCCCTCGACGGTGCGCACCTTGCGCCAGCGCGGGCCCATCTCGACCCCGTTCTCGACCTTGCAGGCGACCTCGCAGGTGCGGCAGCCGGTGCAGCGGTTGGCGTCGAAGAAGAACGCGACCTGCTGGCTCATGCGGCGTCTCCCTTCGCGGCGTCCACGCTCGCGCCGTCTCCCCGCGCGACCTCGACCATCGACGAGTTGAGCGTGTGGCCCAGGGAGATCGGCTCGTACTTGTCGGGGCTGAGAATGCTGGCGGTCTGCTTCTCGTCCACGCCGCCCCAGCCCGTCGTCACGCTCACCACCCCGCGCATGATGCCGCGCGACACCTCGGCCATCGCCTCGATCTCCCCGCGGTCGTTGAAGACGCGGATGCGGCCGCCGTGCTCGATACCGCGGGCCTTCGCGTCGTCGGGGTGGATCTGCAGCACCTGCCGGGCCCAGATCTCGGTCAGGAAGTCGTGGTGGTGGAAGCTGGAGTTGACGTGGTTGTGGTTCTTGCGGTTGATGAGCTGCAGCGGGTAGCGCGCCGCGAGCGTCTCGTCGACCCAGGGCGCCTCCACCGGATGCTCGTACTCGAGGAGCGGCGCGAACCCCTTCCCCTGCAGGTAGAGCGAGAAGAGCTCGATGCGGCCCGACTGCGTGTTGAAGCGCTTGTCGGCGAACGGGATCCACGGGTCCGGCATCGGGTTGACGGGGCCCTCCTCGAGTTGCTCGAGGCTGACGCCGGTCGGCTCGAGCACGTGCCGCAGGATCTCGTCGTCCGGCTTGTCGAAGTCGTCGCCGAAGCCGAGGCGCTTCGCCAGCTCGGTCATGATCCAGCGGTCGGAGCGCGCCTCGAAGAGCGGCTCGATCGCCTGCTGCATGAGCTGGATGTAGCGGCTGCGGATGCCGGCCAGCAGGCTCCGGGTCTCGAAGATGGTGGTCGCCGGCAGCACGATGTCGGCGTAGCGCGCCGTCGTCGTCATGAAGATGTCCTGCACGACGACGGATTCGACGTTGTCGAGGCCGGCGATGATCTTCCGGGTGTTCGGGTACTGCGTGAGGACGCCGGTCCCGGCCACGTGGATGGCGCGGATGGGGTGCGGCTTGCGCTCCAGCAGGTACTCGCCGAGCTTGGTGGCGGGTATGCCGTCGATCGGCTCGTTGCGCTGGAGCGGCACGGGGTAGTTGATGGTCCCGCCCTGTCCCAGGAAGCCGCCGTTGTCGTTGACCCCGCCCCCGAGCAGGCCGACGTTGCCGGTGAGCGAGGCGAGGTAGAGGTGGCCGATGACGGTCAGCGTCCCGTGGTCGGTGCGCTGCGCGCCGGCCATGTTCTGGATGATCGCGGCCGGCCGGGTGGCGGCGTACTCTCGCGTCACCGGAGCGACGACGTCGGCCGGAGCGCCGGTCAGACGGTGGACGATCTCGGGCGTGTAGCGGGCGGCGATGGCGCGGAGCCACTCGAACACCGGCTGGTAGCGGACGCCGCCTATCTCGTAGCTTCCGCTGAGCGCCGGTCGCACCCCCGGCGTATCGACGGGGACGGGACGCCCGGAGCGCTCGTCCCACACGAGGAAGCGTCCCGCGCCGCTGCGTCCGTCCGTCAGGAGCTCGAGCTCGCGGAGGTCGACCGGCAGCGCGTCGCCGCCCGCCGGCCAGCCGGACGCCAGCGCGGGCAAGTCGTATCCGCCCTCACCGAGTCGGACCAGGAACGGCGCGTTCGTGTAACGCCGGACGTACTCCTCGTCGAAGAGCTCCTCGTCGAGCAGCACCTTGACCATGCCCAGGGCGAGCGCCGCGTCGGTGCCGGGCCGGATCTGGATCCAGCGGTCCGAGAGCGCGGCCGTCTCGCTCAGCCGCGGGTCGATGGTCACGAGGCGGGCGCCGTGCTCCTCCCGGGCCTGGAAGAGGTTCTTCATGTAGCCCTGGTTGGAGACGGCGGGGTTGTTGCCCCAGGCGAGGAAGAAGCGGCTGTGCACCCACTCGTCGCGGAACTCCGAGCGGCCGCCGCCGAAGACGGCGTTGAAGCCCTCGGTGACCGAGGCGCAGCAGAGCTGCGAGATGATCGGCGTCGCGCCGCCGAAGCGGTTCCAGAAGGCGGAGTAGATGCCGCGCACGCCGGTCGAGAACGTCGACCAGTTGCCGGTCGACCCGAAGGAGAGGAAGGCCTGGTTGCCGTCCTCGTCCAGGATCCGGCGGTAGCGCTCGGCGATCGTGTCGAGCGCCTCTTCCCAACTGATGCGCTCCCACTTGTCCTCGCCGCGGCGGCCGGCCCGCCGCATCGGGTACTTCAGCCGGTGCGGGCTGTAGAGCTGCCGGATGCGCGAGATGCCGCGCGCGCAGGCGAGGATGTTGAAGTCGGGGTCGCCCGTCACCTTGACCAGCCGGCCGTCCTCGACGTGGGCCAGCAGGGCGCAGTGCAGGCACTCCGGGGTGTTCGCGGTGCGGAAGACCCGCGCGCCGCCGGACGTGGCGCCCGCGGCGCCGAGGGAACCGGCGCTCGACGAGCCCGCGGGGTCGCGCGTGAGGAGCAGACCTCCGCCGCCGAGAGCTGCCGTGCCCCCGAGCAGCGCGCTCCATTTCAGGAATCCGCGACGTGAGGTTGCAAGGGCGGCGTCCGGATCGATGTCGTCCCGGGCCCGTGGCATCTGCGTCCCCCAGAGGCTCGACCGGCGCGAGTCGTCACCGTCGAGACGCGCCTTCGCGCAGCAGTACCCGGCGAGTATAGACCAGCAAGCCGGCGCCTACTACCGAGGCCGTTGCGGTCCTGCGCTCTCGCGCGCGTAGAGCGCGTAGAGTTGGGGCCGGGCTCGCCGGGCAGCGCACTCAAAGTGTCGTCCCGCGCTCCCGCGCGCGTAGAGCGCGTAGAGTTGGGGGCCGCGCGCGTGGGCCGAGTGCCCGAGGCTCGGCGCCGCGGGCGCGCAAGCGGGCAGGCTCGGACGCCAGGACCGCGCATCGAAGGAGGTCATCGCATGTCGCATCGACGGACGGTCGCCAGTATCTTCCCGGGGGCGCTGAGCGCCCTCGGCATCGTCATGGCCCTGGGGGTGCATCCCGCGCCGGTCGAAGCGCAGGACGAAGCTCCGCCCGCCGACGTCCGGGCGGTCATCGAAGGCACTTGGGAGCTCGTGGAATGGCACGTGGGCGACCGCGTGCTGCGGCCGCCCGACATGGAAGGGCGCTGGATGGTGCACGACGGGCTGGTCATGGCGATACGGCACCGCAACGGCCCGGACGACTTCGAGTCGACGGCCGGGTACGGGGAGTACCGCTGGGGTCCGATGACCTGGACCTACGGCTACGAGCGGTCGGAGGACCTGCACGGGCCGTCGCCCGACGGCGTAGAGCTGGCGGTGACCGGCTCCGACCCGATCCGCATGCGGACGTTCCGCATCCACCGCGAGGGCGACACGCTCGTGCTCGACGGCGAGACCCTGCGTTGGGAATACGACGTGCCGGGCGGCACGTTCGTGCTGAAAACGGCGGGCGGACGGACGATCCGCAAGTACCGCAAGGTGGCGCGTTAGTCGGTGGCGCACCCGGCCCGTCTTTCGCTGCCCCGCTCGACGGCTCGGCCCGGCGCTCCCGAGCGGTTCGGTCCCTGCTCCGTGACATTCGTCAACTGCCGCCGCTGACGCCCGGCACTACCGGCAACACGCCTCCGGTCCGTATCATCGATCGCAGGATGACGGCCTCAGGATGACGGCGCCCACCGAGACGGCGGGACCACAGGCGCGCGGCGAGTGCGTCGCCGAGCTCGCGGGCGTGCACCATCGCTACGGCGACGTCCTCGCGCTCGACGGGCTGGACCTCGACGTCCGGGCGGGCGAGGTGCTGGCGGTGCTCGGCCCGAACGGCGCGGGGAAGACCACTGCGATTGCCCTGCTCCTGGGCAGCCTTCCGGTGCAGGGCGGCGAGGTGCGCGTGTTCGGGCGCGAGCCGGGGGCGGCCGCCGTCCGCTTCCGGCGCGGCGCCATGCTGCAGGCGTCGGGCGTCCCCATCACGCTGACCGTCTCCGAGCACCTGGAGCTCTTCTCGAGCTACTACCCGTCACCGCTTCCCGTTGCGCGGCTCCTCGCCATGGCCGGTCTGGAAGACGTTGCCGCGCGCCGCTTCGCGCGCCTGTCCGGCGGGCAGAAGCAACGCGTGATGTTCGCGCTGGCTCTGGCCGGCGACCCGGAGCTGGTCTTTCTCGACGAGCCGACGACGGGGCTCGACGTCGAGGCCCGGCGCAGCCTGTGGCGGGAGATCCGCGCCCTGAAGGCGGCCGGGCGCACCGCCGTCCTCACGACGCACTACCTGGAGGAGGCCGATGCTCTGGCGGACCGCATCGCGGTCGTTCACCAGGGGCGCGTGGTGGCCGAGGGGACCCCGGCCGAGATCAAGTCGCGAGCCGCGGACCGGCGCATTCGCTGCGTCACCCGCGTCAGTCGGGAAGAAGTGGCCGGCCTGCCCGGCGTGGCGCGGGTGGAACGGACGGGCCGCCATCTGGAAGTCCTCGCCGCGCGTCCCGAAGAAGTGCTGCGGACGCTTCTGGCGCGCGATCCCGACCTCCACGATTTGCAGGTGACCGGCGTCGGCCTCGAGGATGCCTTCCTGACGCTGATCCGCGGCGACGGTCGCCAGGAGGACGCGTGATGCCGGCACCGGCGGACAGCGCAATCCGGTCGGGCCTCCCGCACCGCAGCCGGGGCGATGGCACCGGCAACGCCGATCGGGCGGGCAGTGCAATCCGGCCGGGCCTCGCGCACCGCGCCCGGGTCTACGTGATGGAGACGCGCGCCCAGTGCCTCACGGTGGCGCGGACGCCGGCATTCACCATCCCGACGCTGATCTTCCCGTTGATGTTCTACGTCTTCTTCGGCGTGGTCATGGCCTTCACCCCCACGACCCCGACCTACCTGCTCGCCACCTACGGCGTCTTCGGGATCATTCCGCCATCCCTGTTCGGCTTCGGGGTCGGGCTGGCCACCGAGCGGGAGAGCGGCGCCTTGCTGCTCAAGCAGACGACGCCGATGCCGGTCGGGGCCTACCTGTTCGCGCGCGTAGCGATGGCGCTGCTGTTCGGCGCCGCCGTCGTGCTCGAGCTGTTCGTGCTCGGCGCGACCGCGGGCGGGGTGGCGCTCTACCGCTGGCAATGGTTCGCGCTGGCGGGGGTGGTGCTCGCGGGGGTGATCCCGTTCTGCGCCCTCGGCCTTGCCATCGGGGCCTGGGTGCGGGCCCAGGCCGCGGTCGCCATCATCAACCTCGTCTACCTGCCGATGGCGTTCCTGTCGGGACTGTGGTTGCCGATCTCGCTGTTCCCGTCCGTCCTGCAGGACGTGGCGGTGGTGTTCCCCGCTTACCACCTCGCGCAGCTCGCGCTGAAGGTGGTCGCGATGGACGAGGGGCAGTCTGCGGCGTTGCACCTTGCGGTGCTCGGCGCGTGCACCGTCGCCTTCCTGGTCGTCGCGTCGTTCGGATTCCGTCGCGTCAGCGCGCCCTGACTCGCGGCGCGTCCTGACGGGCGCGCTGGGAGTTTGCGCCGGGACGAAGCGGCAAGATTGCAGGTTGTCCGGCGCTGACTCGTGGCGCGTTGGGAAGGGCGTGTCGGGGCTGGTCCACAGGAGGTCGGGATGCAGGGATCGGAGAGGACCGTGATGCGGGCCGTCGCGTACGGAGCGGCGGCCGTCCTCGTGTTCGTGGGGACGTTGATGGCCCTGCCGGAGCCGTCCGCTCCGGGACAGCGGGCCCCGGACGACGCAGTGCCGGAAGGGAGCTTCTCCGTCGTCGGCGCGACGGTCTTCGATGGGGAGACGTTCCTGCCGAACCACGACGTCTGGGTCGAGGACGGTCTCATTCGCGCGGTCGGGGCGGCGCTCGACATCCCGGACGGCGTGGCCCGCGTCGACGGCCGCGGGCGGACCCTCGCCCCCGGGCTGATCGACGCCCACGTGCACACGTTCGGCACCACGCTGAACGACGCCGTCCGCTTCGGCGTGACGTCCGTGCTCGATCAGTTCACCGGTCCGGCCCTCGCCGCCTCGAAGCGCGCCGCGCGCGAGACGCTGGCGCGGGGAGACGAATCCGACCTCTTCACCGCCGGCATGCTGGCGACCGCGGCCGGCGGGCACGGGACGCAGTTCGGGATCGCGGTCGAGCCCGTGAGCGGTCCCGCCGACGCCGCCGCCTGGGTCGCGGCGCGCAAGGCCGAGGGCTCGGACTGGATCAAGATCGTGTACGAGGACGGCAGCCCCTACATGGACATCCCGTCTCTCGATCCGGAGACGATCGGCTCCCTCATCGCCGCCGCGCACGCGGAGGGCCTGCTGGCCGTCGTCCACGTGTCCAAGCTCGCGCATGCGCTGGAGGCGGTCGACCTAGGCGCCGACGGGCTCGTGCACGTGTGGGGCGACGCGGTTGCCGACGAAGCGCAGGCGGCGCGGATCGCCGAGGCCGGCGTCTTCGTCGTGCCGACGCTCTCGGTCGTGACCGCGATGAGCGGCGACGGAATCGACATCGAGCTGCCGGAGGGGGCGGCCGGGGCCGCGGTGTCCGGCATGCAGCGCGAGACGCTGGCCAACCGCTTCCCCGACCTGCCCGGCGAGGCCCGGCCCGCCTCGCGGGGCGAGACCGCAATCGCGAACGTGCGGCGCCTGCACGCGGCCGGCGTGCGCCTGCTCGCGGGGACCGACGCGCCCAACCCCGGAACCGGGGCCGGAATCTCCCAGCACGGCGAGCTGCAGCTTCTGGTGCGCGCCGGGCTGAGCAGCGCCGAGGCGCTGGCCGCCGCCACCGCGACGCCGGCCGCCATCTTCGGGCTCGAGGACCGCGGGCGCATCGAGGCCGGCCGGATCGCCGACCTGGTGCTGGTCGACGGCGACCTGGAGCGCGACGTCTCCGCCAGCACGCGCCTCGTCGCCGTCTGGAAGGACGGCTATCGCGTGGAGCGCGGCATCGACGAGGAGACGTCGGCGGCGCCGGCGGCCCCCGAGACCACGCTGATCTCGGACTTCGAGGACGGCGTCGGCGCCAGCTTCGGCGCCGGGTGGCAGGTGACGACGGACCAGGTCCAGGGCGGCACGTCGACCGCGGCGCTGTCGGCCTCGCAGGGGGCGTTGCGGGTGGAAGGCGAAGTCGTCGCGGGCGACTCCGCGTTCACGTTCCCGTGGGCGGGCGCCATCTACTTTCCCGGCCCGGCCCCGATGCAGCCGGTCGACTTCTCCGGCCGCGAGGTGCTGCGCTTCCGGACGCGCGGCGACGGTCGGGGCTATCTGGTCATGCTGTTCAGCGGCGGCGCATCGGCGACCGTGCCCCCCAGCGTGCCGTTCACCGCGGCCGCGGATTGGACGGAAATGGAGATCCCGCTCGCGCGCTTCCCGGCCGCGACTCCGGGGCTCATCGGGGGCCTTGCGTTCGTGGCTACGGCCCCGCCGGGCGCCTCCGCGGGCGCCTTCGCCTTCGAGCTCGACGACGTGGAGATTCGCTAACTAAGAGTCCGCGCGGCGGAGCGTGCGATGCAGGATGTTGCGCCGGCGCAGACTCCCAACGCGCCCGCAGGGGCGCGCGAGGTGGGCGATGGCGACGTCCGGGGCGGCGACGTCCGCGGTGCCGCGGGCGTCGTCCGCGCTCTGCACCGGCGTCTCCTGCCGCCACGGGAGCGGCTCGGCTGGCTGCCCTATCTGTGGCTGTTCTGGCTACTCAACTTCTTCCAGAAGTGGTTCGTCGTCCCGATCGAGCCGGTCGAGTTCGGCCTGACCCTCGGCACGGTCCCGCTGTTCCTCGCCCTGTACTTCAACGGCTATTGGCATACCGGCCGGCGTCTGCTCGCCAACGTCGCCGGTCTCCTGGCGATCGGCATCGCGTGGATGCCGTTCAACGCGGGCGCGACAACCTTCTTCATCTACGGCAGCGCGTTCGTCGGAAGTGCGGTCCGGCCGCCGTGCGCCTGGGGATACCTCGCGGGCGTTGCGCTCCTGCTCCTCGTGGAGTCGCTGTTGCTGGACCTGCCCGCGGTGTTCCTCCTGTTCGGGCCACCCGTGTGCGCGCTGGTCGGCGCGGCGACCGTCCATCTCGCGGAGGCCGGGCGGCAGGAGAGCGCGCTGAAGCTGTCGCAGGCCGAGGTGCGGCGCCTCGCGACCGTCGCCGAGCGCGAGCGGATCGCGCGCGACCTCCACGACCTGCTCGGTCACACCCTGTCGGTGATCGCCATCAAGGCGGAGCTGGCCGCGAAGCTGGCGGCGCGCGGAGACCGGCGGGCGGGGCGGGGGAGACGCCGCGCGACGACACGCCCCACCCCCCCCGGCCGGCGCGGTCACCCCCTGGCGGTGATCGCCAGCAAGGCGGAGCTGGCCGCGAAGCTGGCGGCGCGCGGAGACCGGCGGGCGGAGCGGGAGATCCGCGACGTCGAGACTGTCTCGCGCGACGCACTGCGCCAGGTGCGCGAAGCGGTGGCTGGATTCCGCCGGGTGGATCTGGTCGGCGAGCTGGCCAGCGCCCGGCTCGCGTGCGAGGCGCGGGACATCGGGTTGGCGGTCGACCGCCCGCCGCTGGACCTGGGGCCGGACCCGGAAGCGGTCCTGGCGATGTGCCTGCGCGAGGCAATCACCAACGTCGTTCGCCACTCGGACGCTCGCCACTGCCGGGTCAGTCTCGCTCGCGAGGGGTCGATGATCCGCCTCACCGTGGCCGACGACGGGGCAGGCGGTGCGATTCGGGAGGGCGCGGGCCTCTCCGGCATGCGCGAACGGGTGCGGCGGGCCGGCGGGGAGATGCGAATCGAGTCCGCGAACGGAGTTGCACTCTCGGTTCGCGTCCCCTCCGACGCCGGGCCGCAGGGGCCGGAAATGCGCGCGCCGGGTCGGGAAGCGGCATGATTCGGGTCCTGGTTGCGGAGGACCAGGCGATGGTGCTCGGCGCGCTCTGCGCCCTGCTCGATCTCGAGGACGACATCGAGGTGGTCGCTCGGGCGAGGGACGGCGCAGAGGCCCTCGATCTGGCCGAGCGCCTGCGTCCGGACGTCGTGCTCACCGACATCGAGATGCCGCGGATGAGCGGGCTGGATCTGGCATCGGCGCTGATCGAGCGCGGCCTGCGCGTCATCATCCTCACCACGTTCGCCCGTCCCGGCTACCTGCGCCGGGCGCTCGACGCCGGTGTGCGCGGCTACCTGCTGAAGGATGCACCGGCCGAGGAGCTCGCGCGGGCGGTCCGCGACGTGCGGGACGGCCGCCGCGCCATCGCCCCGGAGCTGGCCGCTGAGGCCTGGTGCGAGGCCGATCCCCTGACCGACCGGGAGCGGCAGGTGCTGAGACTCGCCGGCGACGGCCTGTCCGGGGCCGGAATCGCCGCGGATCTCGGCCTGTCGGAAGGGACCGTGCGCAACTACCTGTCGGAGGCGATCGGCAAGCTCGGTGCGTCGAACCGCGTCGAAGCCGCGCGCATCGCCCGCCAGAAGGGGTGGCTCTGAGAGCCGCCGGGACGGAGCCGCGCAGCCGTGCGGGCCGTGGTGCGGCATCGTCTGCCGGTCCTGCGGATCCGTCGGGCGACCGTCTACTCCTCCCGCGCTCGCCGGACGGCGGTGGCGCGGTCGACGATCGAGACGACGGTCGAGGCGATCAGCGCGTACGCAGTCGCGCGCGCGGCCTGCGCCATGGGCGCCGCAAGCCCCGAGAACACGTCCAGCCGGGCCGCGGCCAGCCCGACCAGCGGTACGAAGTAGCCGATGCCGTTCCAGCGCCCGAGCGTGCTCATGCGCAGCCGCTTGTGTCGGTGCACCCAGTACGAATCGAACACGTACTGACCGAAGGCGGCGGCGACCAGGGCGGGCAGCACCAGGGGGACGTCGCCCGCCACCGCCGCGCCGGTCAGGCAGGCGGTCACGAACAGGCAATCCGTCCCGTGGTCGAACAGTTGGCCGCGAGGGGAAGCGGTGCCGAGCCACCGGGCGACCTTGCCGTCGAGGTAGTCGCTCCCGATGGCCGCGGCGAGCAGGACGGCGACGGTGCTCGCGTCGAGGAACTCCGGCCGCGCGAAGGAGACCGCCAGGGGCAGGGCCACCGCCAAGCGGAATCCGGTGAGCAGGTTGGCTGTGATCACCACTGGGTTTCGCCGTTTCCGGAGAACGGATAGCCTAGTCCAAGTTCGAATCCGAATCAGTCGATTTCCGCGCGCCGTACTCGAATCGTGGACGGCCGCAGCCCGGAGGGGAGCATGGATACCCCGGAACTGATTCGCCAGCTCTGCGCCCACATGGAGTGGGCCGATGCCAGGGTCTGGTCCGCGATCCTCGAGGTGGACGAGGCGCGCGACGATCCGCGGCTGCGCGACAAGCTGCGCCACCTCCACGAGACGCAACAGGCGTACCTGAGCCTGTGGACCGGCCAGCCGCTGCGGAGCGCGGACAGCGCCGACTTTCTCGCGGCCGTCTACGAATGGGCTCGGACGTTCTACGCGCCGGCGCGGAGCTTTCTTGGGGCCACCGGCGCGCAGGCGCTGGCCGAACCGGTGTCGGCCGCGTTCGGCGAGCGGATGCAGCGGTACCTCGGGCCTCCGCGAGGCACGGTCGCCCTCGGGGACACCGCGATGCAGGTCGTGACGCATACGACGCATCACCGCGGGCAGGTCATGACCCGGCTTCGCGAGCTCGGCGGCACCCCGCCGCTGGTCGACTACGTGATCTGGCTGTGGACGGGAACGCCCGCCCCGGACTGGGACGCGGCGTCGCATTAGCACCGACCCGCGCTACCTGCGGGCACGACCGTGGCGCTGGAGGAGGCTCGGTCGGCCTACCCGAAGAGCTCTCGCTGGGCCCGTGGCCAGAAGGCCACGCCGATGAGGGCGTTGAACAGGATGAAGAAGTTGTGCTGGACGAAGCCGAAAGCGGCCATCTGGCCTTCGTTCTCGGGGAAGAGGATGACCCAGAAGGTGATGGCGGCGGCGCGCATCGGGGTGGGCACGGCGGCGGCGAAGAAGACGACCGGCAGGTAGCCGAGGAGCGACAGGAACGACGCCTCGACGCCGAACAGCCGGAGCGCGACCGTGTAGACGACCACCGCGGCGAGCAGCGCCTGTGAGCGGAGCAGCAGGAACTGGGCGTAGTGCCGCGGCGAGGCCTGCCGGAACGCATGGAATATCCGCTTGTCCCGCAGGTGGAGGCCAGGCAGGAGCTTGCCCCGGAAGTACAGCATCCACAGCGCCAGCACCGGCAGCGCGGCGGCGGCGAGCCAGGGCACGAGCGCGAACGCGGGCGGCAGGGAGTCGCCGGTGAAGGCGAATCCGACCGTGGCCCAGAACAGCAGGTAGAACACCTCGCAGAACATCACGAAGAGCATCACCGAGCCGACTTCCCACCCCGGCACGCGGTCGCGCCGGTGCAGGTAGTAGGCCATCGCGCCCTTGCCGATCTGCTCGTTGAAGATCGAGATGATGTAGGCGCTGGCCCGGATGGGGAGTATGTCCCGGTAGCGGATGGGCTTGATGAACCAGGTGAGCGCCCGGCTGGCAACCAGCGTGTCGATCAGGAAATAGAAGCCGGAGTAGGCGACCATCAGCGCGATCCACGGGATCCACTGGACGTCCCGGAAGACCTGCGCCATGTACTCCGCCAGCGACAGCCCTTCGCGCTCCGCGGCGCCCGTCAGGCGGAAGGCCAGGTATGCGAAGCAGGCGAGCCCGATCACGAGGAAGACGGCGCGCCCCGCCAGGCTCCGCCCGGGTGGGGCGGAAGGCGCCGGCTCCGGTGCTGTCGGGTCCGCCTGTGCTGTCGGGTCCGCCGGTTGCGCGGCCGCCGCCTGTGCTGTCGGGTCCGCCGGTCGCGCGGGCTCCGCCGAAGTCGGCTCCGGGGAAGGTCGGGTCTCGGCGGAGTCGGTGGGCCGGGCGGGCGGCGGGGACTCGTTGTCGGTTGCGCTCATGGCGAACAGCACCCTCATGTTGTCGGCGTCGTCCCGCACAGCTTCGCCAGGGTGTCGGGCAACGGCGTGAGGCGGATCCCGAGGTCGCCGTCGGCGTTCCGGTCGACCGCCTCGTCCGAAGTGATGACGTCGATCACCGCAGGTGTCATGCCCCCTGCCCGCACGATCCCCGCGAGGCCGGCGCCCAGCTTCGCGAGCCGGATCGGCGTGGAGCGCACGTCGATCTCGTGCCCCAGCAGGCCTGCCGTCCGCTCCAGCAGCTCGCGGTAGCGGAGCGGCTCCGGGCCGACCAGCTCGCATGTCTGCACCCCGGGCGCCGGCTGCGCGCAGCACCGCAGCACGGCGTCGCACAGATCGTCCACGTCGAGTGGGCGCAACGTGTGCACCCCGCCGCCCAGGATCCGGACCGAGCGCTGTTCAGCCGTTCGCAGGAGAGCGCGTCCGCCGGCCGTGTCGGGTCCCAGGAGCAGCGGCGTGCGGATGATGGTGGCGTCGAGACCCGACTCCGCCAGCAGCCGCTCGGCCTCTCCCTTGGAACGGAAGTAGCCGTTCCGAGACCCCGGATCGGCGCCCAGCGAGCTGACGAAGACGACGTGGCGCACCGCCGCCGCCTGCGCCGCAGCGGCGAGGGCGCGGGTGGCGTCGACGTTGGCCGTCTCGTAGCGCGACGTCCGGCTCTCGATGAGGATTCCCGCGAGGTGGACGACGCAGTCGGCCCCCGAGAGCGCGGCGGTCAGGCGTTCGGGTTGGTCGTAGCGGGCGACGCGAGCACTGATACGAGGCGAGCTCGGGAGGCTCTCGAGCGCTTCGGGACGTCGTACGACAGCGACGGCGGCGAGCGCATCCTGGCCGGCCACTCGCGCCAACAGCGCCCTGCCGACGGCGCTGTTGGCGCCGGTGACGGCGACCGTCGCGACCGCCCCGCTACTCACGCGCCACGCTCGCCGCTCCGTCTCCGCCGGCCACGCGCTCCGTTCATACCTTCGCCCCGCTCGCGTCGCGTGGCGCCGCCGTCCCCTACTCCGGCCGGTGCGGGAGCAGCTCCCAGTAGAGGTGTCCGCCGACGGTCTCGCCGTCCTCGTTCGTGCGCGGCCGGCCGCCGAGGCGCAGGACGTCTCCGTCGAGCTGGTAGAGCCGCTCGGCGTCCGTCACCCCGCTGACGGGCCGCGTGCGACCCTCCTGGTGGTGGACGACATACGGCGGGTCCGCGTCCTCGTGGACAGTGAAGGGGCCGAAGTAGCCGCCGTAGGTCCGGTAGGCGGCCAGCGACTCCTCCGGGGTCGGCGTGTCGCCGGCGTACGGCGTGCGCCCCTCGCGTGCCATCAGGTGCACCATCATGTGCCCGGTCGGCGTGTAGAGGATCCAGGAGCCGGCGCGGTCCTCGTTCCGGTTCCCGCTCTCGACGGGAACGCCGTCGTCGACGACGTAGCTGTCCGTGTAGAGGAGCTCGCGCATTCCGAGGAAGCGCTGCGCCTCGGCCGACAGCTCCACGTCCGGCAACCGCTCCCAGACGACCTGGCGCGCGGCGTCGCTCTTCATGCCCGTTTCGGACGCGGGCGTGAGGATGAGCCGGTCTCCTTCGATGTCGTAGTAGCGCTTCGCGTCGACCTCGCCGCCGGGGTTGATCTGGCCGATCCGGTGGTGGATCAGGTACCCGCCGTCCGCGTCCTCCTCGACGGAGAAGGGACCGTAGTAGGCGGTGTAGCCCTGGAGCGCCGCGTGCACCTCCTCCGCTGTCGGCTCACCGTCGTCCGCGAACGGCTCGCGGTCGAGCGGCATGACGTTCACGGCCATGTAGCCGCGGTCGCTGTAGGTGATGTAGCCCAGCGAGTTGAAGTCCTCGACCGGCGCCCAGGCGCCGCTCTCGTCCTTCACGTTGCGCCCGACGAGCTGGTAGGTGCCCACGATCGGCGCACGCATGCTCGGGGCGGGCGCGTCCTCCATGGCCGCTTCCGGAGCCTCTCCGGCGCAGCCGGCGAGGGCGAGGGGCAGACCGACGAGGGCGGCGACGATAAGCGTGGTTCTCGTGCTTCGCATGATGCCTCGCGTTTCGTGCGGGTGATGAACGGAACGGCTATCCCTGGCCATAGTCGAACAGGGCCGTCACGTCGACGGCGAAGCCGTCGAGAAGGGGCGAGGTCGCCGTATCGCCGCGCGCGAAGACGCCGTGCTCGGCGTAGGCCCCGCCGGAGAGAGTCAGCACGGTGATCGTCTCGACGCGGGGATCGACGATCCAGTACTCGGGGATGCCCGCCTCGGCGTAGTCGCGAGGCTTGTCGACGAGATCGCGCGCCGGGTCGTCGGAACTGACGACCTCCGCCACGAAGTCCGCGCCCTGCCAGTAGCGAGGCTCGTTCCGCGGATCCGATCGGCGCCGGAGCGCGGCCAGATCGGGCTCGCGGAAGTTGCCTTCGCGTATGCGCACCCGCAACCCGGCGAACAGGACGAATCCGCCGCGGGGGGCGAGATGGGCGTCGAGCAGGCGAATGAGGAGCTGCAGGATGGCCTGGTGCGCGACGGTGGGCAAGGGCAGCAATTCGACGTAGCCGTCCGTGAACTCAGCCAGGCGGTTGGTCCGGTCCGTAAGCCACAGGTAGTGCTCGTCTCCCCAGCAACCCTGAGGCGGCAGCGAGTCGCACACCAGGGCGTTCAACTCCGCCTGGGAGGTCGTCGTCGAAGTCGCTGCCGCCGACGTCGACCTCGCCGCCGGCGTCGTCGGGCTCGTCACCTGCGTCATTTTCCCTCAGCGCTCGTCCCGAGCTTGCGGCCTCTCCCGTTGGCTACGGCGCGGCGCGGCCCGGTGCCCTCCGTTCCGGCTGTGCGAAGACCCAGAGCGCCGCTCCGCGGTCGGGCGGGTTGCGGATCTCCGGTGCAAGCACGGAATAGGCACGGGTGAGGTAGCCGCCGCTGCCGACGATCACCGCCACGTACTGCCGCCCGTCGACGGCATAGGTGATCGGCGGAGCGTTCGGGACCTCGCTGAGGCGCGTCGCCCAGAGCCGATCGCCGTTGGCGGCGTCGTAGGCGCTGATGCGCCGGTCGAGCGAACCGGCGAAGACCAGCCCGCCGCCGGTGACGAGGGCGCCGGTCGTCTGCGGGGCGCGCTGGCGGGCGATCCAGGCAGTCTCGCCCGTGGCCAGGTTGACCGCCTCCAGACGTCCGTACTGCCCGTCGCTCTCGGGCCGCGGGCGTACGGTCCAGCGCACGCCGGTGGTCAGGCTGCCGCGCTCGCCCTCGTCCACCGGGACGAGGTCCATGCACGCCTCGATGATCGGCACGTAGGCGATGTTCGTCCGCGGGTCGTACGCGGTGGGGGCCCAGCTCCGGCCGCCGCCGACGTGCGGGCAGAGCCGCTTGGTCTCCCCGTCGCCGGGAATCAGCAGCGGGTCCTGCGTCTTGCGGCCGGTGACGGGGTCGATGGCGGTGATGCCGGTCTGCAGCCCCAGGTCGAGCGAGGAAACGTAGCGGCCCGTGGCCGTCTCCACCAGGTCGAAGATCGCCTGCTTGCCGATCGTGACGACCACGCTCGTCCGCTCGCCGTCGATCGGCAGCTCGGCGATCTGGCGCTCGAAGGCCCAGTCGAGGTCCCACTGCCCGTTCGCCTGGTGCTGGAAGTGCCACGCCAGCTCGCCGGTGTCGGGGTCGAGGGCGAGCGTCGTGTCGAGATAGAGGCCGTCGTTGTTCGTACCCGGCGGCCCGACCGCGTCCCGGATCGGCGCCGTGTCGTAGGTGTTCCCAGTGCCGAACAGCGCCAGGTTGTTGACGGGGTCGTAGCTGCCCGGGATCCAGACCGACGCGCCGTTGCGCGCGGCGTGCGGGATCCCGTTCCAGGTGTGACCGCCCGGCTCGTCGGGGCCCGGGATGGTGCCGAAACGCCACGCCTCCTCGCCGGTCTCCGCGTCGAGGGCCACGATGTAGTTGCCGCCGTCGCCGCGGCCGATCGTGCCGACCATCACCTTGCCGCGCGCGACGAGGGTGCCGCCGGTCATCCGCAGCCCGGCGTCGAGGTCGCCGACCTCCTGGCCCCAGACGACGTCGCCGGTCTTCGTATCCAGCGCGACGACATGGGCGTCGGAGGTCGGGACGAAGAGCCGGTCGCCGTAGATCGACATGCCGCGTTTGAGGCTCGGCGACACCCCGCGCGGCAGACGCCGCTGGTACTCCCAGAGGAAGTCCCCGTCGGCCGCATCCAGCGCCTGCACCCGGTCGCCGTAGCCGTGCACGAACAGGACGCCGTCGCGCACGATGGGGGTCGACTCGTTGGGCCCGAGCGGCAGCGCCCAGGACCAGGCGACGCGCAGGTCGTCGACGTTGCCGGTGTCGATCTGGTCGAGGGGACTGTACCCGTAGGCGGTGTAGGTGCGGCGCCACAGCAGCCAGTCGCCGGCCGGCGGATCGTGCAGCGCCTCGTCGGTGACCGGCTGCATGCCGTCGAGCGGATTGTAGGGGACGGGCCAGGGCGGCAGCGCCGCGCCCGGCGACAGTCCCCCGCCGGCCGAGCTCCACCCGGGGGCGAGCCCCGCGAGCAGGTCGGGGTCGGCGGGGAGCGCGGCACCGCTCGCCTCCACGCCGTTCTCCTGCAGCATGAGGGCGACGAGCTCGGTCACTGTCTCGTCGTCGAGCACCCCCGGCCGATCCTCCGGCATCGTCGTGGAGGTGAGCGTGAACAGCGCCTCCACCGAGCGGGGAAGCCACGTCTCCCGGAAGGCGGTTCCCCGCAACGGCGGCGCGAAGGGGCCGTCGTCGAGGTTCGCGCCGTGGCACGACGCGCAGTGCTGCGCGTAGGCCGCGAACCCGGCGTCGGCCTGCTCCGCCGTGTAGGTGGCGGGCTCGCGCCGCGGTTGCGCCTGGCCGGCGTCCACGGACGATGCCGTGAACGCCAGCCCGGCGAGGGCGGCGACCCGGACGGTGGTCATGGCCCTACCTCCGCGGCTCGGTCGGATCGCGTCCGTCGAGCGGAGCGCCGGTGCCCGACGAGCCGAGGAAGAGCTTGCTGCCGTCGACGAACGTCACGTCGCGCCCGTTGGCCTTGTTGGTGCCGTCCTTGGAGCGGAACCCTTCGACGAACACCTCCGTGCCGGCCAGCAGGTCGCGCTTCGTGAAGCCGCGCCGCAGGAGCGCGCTCGGCGGCCCGCCCTCGATCATCCAGCGCGCCTGCGTCCCGTCCTCCTCGGCCACGTCGATGTGGATCCAGGTGTGCGGGTTCACCCACTCCATCCGGACCACGGTACCCTGCAGCTCGATCGGGGCGGAGGCGTCGAACTCCGCCGCGAACGCGTGGTGCGCCTCCGCCGGCGCGCCCGCGAGCGCCGCGAGAAGGCCGATGCCGGCGCCTACGACCGCGATGGTTGTCACTGCTCGCATTGCCGTCCTCCTACCTCGATTCCAACTCCGCCGACTCCGTCCGGCCGCTCGACCCGGCCGGGGAAGTCGCGACTTCCTCTCTTGGGTCCTCGGTGGCCTCAGCGGCCGGGGTTCGCTTCCTCCCAGGCCAGCAGCTCACCCCACTTCTCCTCCAGCTCGCCCTCGCGGATGGCAGCCTCGCGGAGCGCCTCGTCGAGCGCCCACTGCCGGTCGACGCGGGCGCCGCGGATGGCGTTGGTCATGCCGTAGTTGTGCTCGTGGCAGGCGTACTCGAACAGCCGATCCTGATTGCCTTCCGTGGCCCACGGGTCGAGCGTGAAGTAGTTGACGGCGCTCCAGGGCCGCACGAAGACGTTCGGATCCTCCACCGTGTAGTGATACTCGAGCGTGTTGGCGTCGATGCGCCGGAAGCGCTCCGTGAGCCGCAGCGTCTCGCCGGTGCCGGGGTAGTAGTGGACGTGGGCGGACCCGCCGAAGGGACCGCCGTGGGCCGGCACCGCGTTGTTCACCGTCTCCTTGAAGTTCGCGGTCTCGACGACGAGCGTGTCACCCTCCCAGCGTCCGCGGGAGTCGCCGTTCCACTGGCGGACGGCCGGATCGAGCGGCACCTGGTCGGTGACCGGGATAATCCGCACGAAGCCGTAGGGCATCACGATGCTGACGTGCCCCGGCGACTGGATGATCTCCTTGAGCGGCTGCTGGCTGCTGCCGAGCATTTCGCCCGGCAGGCCGTTGCGGGTCAGGCAGCGCTCCGACAGGCCGCGATCTTCCCAGTCGTCGCCCTGGCTGCGGTCGCGACGCGCTTCCTCGCGGGCTTCCCACTGCTCGAGGGCGGCGCGCGTCAGCGGCGGCATGTGCCCGTCCGGCGGGTCGATGACCTGCGACGTCCGCAGCGAGAACCCCGGCTGCGTCGGGTCGGCGCTCCAGAAGGCGTTGTACTCGGCCCCCGCGATGCGGTACCCGGGGCGGCCGTCGTCGGGGGCGTCGGAGCGGGCGTAGCGCCGCACGTCCTGCTCCACGAGCTGCTGGGCGACGGCGTCGTCGTCATCGTCGCTCACGACACGGCGCAGGCCCAGCCGCTCCCGCTCCGCGGCCTCTTCTTCGGTCATGAACTCGCGCATCCCGAACTCGGCCGGGCGCTCGAACGGCGTGTACGTGCGGGTGTCCCAGAATCCCTGCAGATCGGGATCGCCCCACGGCGTCGTCGGAGCCGTGTAGTCCGCCTCGCCGGTGCCGAGCTGCTGCCCCGTCACGGGCGCCAGCGCCAGAACCGCCGCCGCGACGGTCGCCGCAAGTACTCGATGTGTCACCGCGCTCCTCCTTCTTCAGCTTCAAGGAGCCCGCCGTAGACGTAGGGCTCGGCCAGGTCGACGCACTTGAATTCGAGCAACCGCACGTTCTCCTCGATGCGCCGGTAGAGCGGGAACCGGATCGTCCACGGCCGGGTGAAGACGTCCGGGTCCTCGATGGTCGCCTCGTACTGCAGGTGGTAGGGGCTGAGCGGCGTGTAGCGCTCCACGACGCGGAGCCCGGCGCTGTGGTAGTTGCCGGCCCGGTCCAGCCACGGCAGGTCATGGAAGCCGGTGACCTCGACCACGAGCGTGTCGCCCTCCCAGCGGCCGTTCGACCAGCCCATCCAGGTGTCGATAGGGGCTTCGGTCGTGGCTCCGATCGGAATCGTCCGATTGGCGCTCGCGAACGCGTAGGCGATGACGATGCGATTCGTGCTCTGGATGATCTGGAACGGGTACGGCAGATAGGTGGCGCGCGGCACGCCGGGGTAGTAGCACTTGGCCTCCGGGTCGCCCACCGTGTTGATGTTGTCGTGGTCGACGGCCAGGCGCTGCTCGAAGTTCGCCTGGCGTCTGGCGAGCGCCTCGGGGCGGTACGGGATCTTGCCGCCCTCGACGACGCTCTGCCCCGGCGGCTGGGCGCCCCACATGCCGAGCAGGCGATCGAACGGCCCGGCCTCCGCCCCGTGGGCCTCGAGGTTCCAGTTGGCCGTCGTGAACGCCTGCCAGATGCCGTTCAGATCGGGGTTCGACGTGCCGGGCAGGCGCGGAGCGACGTAGCCGTCCGGGGTCTGGCCGGCCGCCGCTGACGGCAGAAGCCACAGAACCGCGCTGACCGCGACCAGCACGGCCGCCCCCGCACCCTTCCAGGGGGCCGAGCGTATCGACCCCCGCTTCGATTCCAATCGCGTCCGCATCGCGACCTCCCCCCGGCGCCCCCGGGTGCGTCCGCCGCCGGCGTCGCCGGGCGCCTCGCGCGCCGTCCCCGGCGCCGGCCGGGGGGCAAAGCCTTTATACACCCTCCCGCCCCCGCGCGGCTCCGGTTTCGTCCCGAGCGGTCGCGTTGGCAGGCCTCGCGGATGCGAGACTCCCAACGCGACCGCAGGTCGCGCGTTGACTTGGACCGGCGGTTCGCGTTCAGATGGGCTCCGAGCCCGTCGGCCAGGCCGAGATGCCCGGAGGCGGCCGCGCGCGCCGGAAGACGCGCGTCCTCGGAACCACGGGAGGTCGGAGATGGACCGCAGGCTGAACCGCGATCGACTTCGGGCCGGGCTGTTGCTGCTGGTCGTCGCGGCGGTGGCGGCGGCCGGCTGGATGGGCGGAGCGAGGCCGGCGGGGCAGGACAACCCCTTCACCGGGACCTCCTTCCGCATCGACGCGGAGGGCATCCGGGTGTCGTCGCGCGGCTTCGAGGCCGGCGCCCGCACGCACTGGCACACCCACAGCGACCAGTTGCTCTTCGTCAGGGAAGGCGGGCTCCGCTACCAGGTGGAGGGCCGGCCGGCGGCCGACATCGGCCTGCACGAGACGGCGTTCCTGCCCCGTGGCGTCCGGCATTGGCACGGGGCGGTGCCCGACCAGGCGCTGACGCACGTCTCGGTGACCTTTCCGAACGCGGAGGGCGAGCACCTGGCCATCGAGTGGCTGGAGCCGGTCACCGACGACGTCTACGGCGCCGCGGCAGAGCAGTAAGCGGTGGCGCGAGCCGCAACGGGATGACGGACCGCGAGCGACCCGACCGGGAGCCTGCGCCCGCCTCTGGCGCCGCATCGGGGCCGGCCGGAGGGCACGAGACGGAAGAGGACGCCGCGGGAAGTGCGCGCCGGAGCTTCGACCTGGTGGACGTGACGGACGACCCGACCGCCGCGGACCTCCGGACTGTGGTGGTGGCCTTCCGATGCACGGCCTGCCGCCAGATGCTGCACATCGAGTACGCGGTCAGTCCGACGCCGGGGGGATCCGCGCCCCCCGATGGCGTCGCGTGCCCGGAGTGCGGACAGCGCCACCCGCTGCGTCTTCCCGGTGTCGTGCGCGATGTCTGGCGCGCCGAGTGAGCGCCCGCGCCGGCGGTGGCACCATCGCGTGCGCCGGGATCCGCGCGTGCCCGACCCGGTCCGCTGGAACTTCGCCCGGCGCGAAGTTCCCCGCGTCGCAAGCGGTTACTGGACGCTGACGAGCTCGATGTCGAAGACCAGCATGGCGCCGCCGGGGATGAGGTTCTGGAAGCCGCGGTCCCCGTAGCCGAGTTCGGCGGGGATCCAGAAGCGGCGCTTCTCGCCCACCACCATCAACTGCACGCCCTCGGTCCAGCCGCCGATCACCTGGTTGAGGGGGAAGGTCGCCGGCCGGCCGGTGGGGACGGAGCTGTCGAAGAGCGTCCCGTTCGTCAGCCAGCCGGTGTAGTGGACGCTGACCGTCGACAGCCGGTTGGGACGCCGCGAGCCGGTGCCTTCCTGCAGCACCTTGTGCGCCAGGCCGGAGTCGGTCACCTCCGCGTCGGCCGGCACGCCGCCGACGTCGGGTGGCGCGTCCAGGTTCTGGGGCGCGGCGGCGGCCGCCGCCATACCCACGGCCGCAACGAACGTCGCCGCGAGGGCGAGAGAAGGCCAAGCGCTCATGATCGTCATGCGCGGGATCCTACTGCAATCCCCGAGGCCCGGTTCGTCCGGTGCTCCCGTGCGCCGCGCCGCGCTGGTGGCGAGGCGGGTCCGGGGGCAGGCCCATGCCCGGACCGCGCGGGGCCGCTGCCGAGTGCACGCGGCGGCCCCGCGCGCCCGGAACGCTTGCTGACGTCCGCAGCCTTCTACTGTGCGCCCTCGATGAACTCGGCGAACGCGGACCACGGCGCCGGGCGGCCGTGGATCGGAACGATGGTCTCCACGTCGAGGCCGAGCCGCTGCACGTTGCGGTAGAGGCTCAGGTGGCTGGCGTTCGGCGCGGCGGGAGCCGGCCGGCCCGGACCCGGCGGCGTGTAGAGGTCGGCCTCCACCAGCAGCTTCTCCTGCGGGAAGTAGGCGATCAGCATGCCGGCCACGTGGGCCAGGCCCTGCACGTGGTGCAGCTCGACCAGTCGCGTCTCGTGGTCACCGAGGATGTACTTCTCGTGCAGCGTCTCGAAGATGTAGCCCTCCGACCACTCCTCGGGCGGGAAGAGCGAGAACCGGTCGGGCTCGAGCAGCCACGGTCGCGCCCGCAGCACTTCCTGGTAGTAGGGACGGTTCCCGACGTGGGTGACGACGGTCGCGCCCTCGTGCACGTAGGCACGGAGGCCGCCCAGGTGATCCCAGTGGTGATGCGTGGTGACGACGTAGCGGATCGGCTTTTTGGGCAACAGGGGCGCCACCTCGGCGGGGACCGCCAGCGACCGCGCCTCGTTGGGCGGCGCCTCGATGACCGCGAGCGACCGCGCTTCGTTGAGCGGCGCCTCGATGACCGCCACGGAGTCCCGGAACTCCACCGCCACGCTGTGGTGCGTGCCGCCGGCCATGAGCCACACGCCCTCCGCCACCTGCTCCGCCTCCACGCGGACGGGCGCCACGGTGGCGTCCCGCACGGCGTCGGGCACGGTCAGCGCCGCGCCGTCGACGTTGACCGCCACGCCGTCGATGGTCGTCAGCCCGAACGAGTGGTCGCCGCCGCTGACGTTCGGCTCGTGGGCTCCGTCGTCGAAGTCCTGGTGCTGGTGCCAGTTCATGGGGAACATCATCCCGTCGCCCACGTCCTGGTAGTTCGTGTACACCGTCTCGTAGTACATGTCCCCGACGACCGGGTTCGGCAGCCACGTCTGCACCCGCTCGATCACGTGGTCCTCGGTGATGGTGCCGTTGATGCGGTACCTGTCGAGGGCGATGAACGAGACGACGGTCACCCGCTGGCCGTACTCGTTGCGCGTGACGGCGATCGCGTCGTCGGCCGCCATGGCCCCCTTCAGGAACCCGTGCGGCGTCAGGAAGATCTCGAGCAGGCGCTGCTCGGCGACGGCCGGCATCGGGATCACGCGGTCGATCTGCGTGTTCCACGCGTGCTCGCCGCGGACCAGCAGCGTCTGGCGCTGCTCTCCCGGAATCGGCACGCCGCCGCCGCGGGCGGCGTAGTTCCCCTGCCGGACGACCCTCTCCTCCCGGGACGAGTTCGTCTCGAAGTCGATCGTCCGTTCGTAGGCAGCCAGCTCGTAGCGCGGCCAGTCGTCGGCGGGGGCGAAGTTCTGGCCGACGCGCCCGAGCCAGCCGCTCCCGCTGTAGCGGATGGACATCATGTCGGTGACGCCCATCGTGTCCGCGGCGGCCCTGAGAACGGCCTGCGCGTCCGCATCCTGCGCGGCAGCGGGCCCCGAGGCCAGCAGGACGACGGCAACCAGGAGTCCGATTCGTTTCAGCATGGCTTCCCTCCGCGTGGGTTCCCGATGGAGTTCCCGACCTCGGACCGGCGCGTCGCGCTCCGGGCGACCCGACCCGTCCCGTGGAGCCCTCAGCGTAGCCGTTTTGGAGTCGCGTTGACCACGGGCGCCGGGGGGCGGGGCGGAGATGCGGGGGGCGTCAGGCCGGCCGACGCGTTGGCCACGGCGCCGGGGCCGGGGCTTGCCTGGCCGGCCCTCCCGGCCGAGTCCGGCTGCCCCGGCGCCGGCGGGCTTCTTCACCGCTCCAGGGCCGCCGGCAGCCGCCGCAGTCTCCGCACGAGCGCCGAGCGCGTAAGGGGCGCGTTGGTCAGGAACTCGCGGTGGCTCCGGCCCCGCCGCCACGCCGGAGCACGCGGCGGCTCGGCCAGCAGGCAGTCGATCAGGTCGACGTCGAAGTCGTAGAGCAGCACTCCGTGGTGCAGGAGCCCGCCGCGGACGCGGCGCTGCGCGTGCCCGGCGAACTTCCGATCCCGGAGCGCAAGGTCCGTCGAGCGGGCGACGATGCCGCCGCTGGCCCGGGCCCCGGCCTCCCGGGCGAGAACGCCGGCCTCTCGGTCCAGAACGTCGGTCTCCCGGTCCAGAACGTCTGCCTCCCGGGCCAGCAGCCAGTCGTAGCTGTGCGCGACGTCCGCGAGCCGGGGGCGGGCCTCGAGCGACAGGATGAGCGCGAAGGTGAGGCAGCCGGGTCCGACCACCACCGCTCCGCCGCCCGAGTCCCGATGGAGCAGCGGGACGCCGCGGGCGGCGCACGCGGTCTCGCGGACCCCCCGGGCCGGCTCGCCCCGCCGCGGCAGGACGACCGCGGGCCACGCCGATTCCCAGACCAGCAGCCGTTCGGCGGAGAAGGCGTTGGCGGGGGCGGCGCGCGCCAGTGCGTGCAGCGCACCGATCTCGAGCGCCAGGCCGCGCTCGGGCGGGACCCGTCCGTGGTCCTCGACGAGCATGGGAGGCCGTCCGCCGACGCGCCGCGGCGGCCGGCGCCCGGGGTCGGGGGTAGAATCCGAAGCCACAGTGCAACCGTCCGAACGGCCCGGGCCAGTCTATCTGGACTGCGCGGCAACCTGCCCCATCGACCCGCGGGTGCAGGCGGAGCTCCAGCGCTACGCCGAGGTGGACTTCGGCAACGCCGGCAGCCGCACGCACGCCTACGGCCGGATCGCGCGGCAGGCCGTCGAGCGCGCCCGCGCGCACGTCGCGCGGGTGGCGGGCGTCCGTCGCAGCGAGGTCGTCTTCACGAGCGGCGCCACCGAGTCCGACAACCTCGCGATCCTGGGTCTGGAGTCGTTCGGCCGCGCGGAGCGCTGCATGCACCTCGTCAGCACGAAGATCGAGCACCACGCGGTCCTGGAACCACTGCGTGTGCTCGTCTCGCGCGGGTTCGAGCTGACGCTGCTCGATCCGGAGCCGGGGGGCTGGATCGACCCCGAGCGCGTCGCCGCGGCGCTGCGTCCCGACACGCTGCTCGTTTCGGTGATGCAGGTCAACAACGAAACCGGAATCGAGCAGCCGATCCTCGAGATCGCGGATCGGCTGGCGAGCTCGCCCGCCTTCCTGCACGTCGATGCCGCGCAGGGATTCGGCAAGGCGCTCGCCGCGCTGCGGCATCCGCGGGTCGACCTGATCAGCGCCAGCGGCCACAAGATCTGCGGCCCCAAGGGCGTCGGCGCCCTGCTCGCGCGGCATCGGGACCGCGCGCGCCCCCCGCTGACGCCCCTGCTGTACGGCGGCGGGCAGGAGCTGGGCCTGCGGCCCGGCACGCTTCCGGTCGCTCCGATCGCCGCATTCGGCAAGGCCGCCGAGCTGGCCCTCGAAGAGCACGAGGCGCGCCTCGCCGCGGCCGCCGCGTTCGGCGAGCGCCTGCTCGCGGGGCTGGCCCCGCTCGCGCCGCGGGTGCACGGAGACGCCGGCCGCCGGCTGCCCTACATCGTCAACTTCTCGATTCCGGGCTGGGACAAGGAGGCGCTCGTCGAGGCCTGGGCCGGGCTCGCCGCCATCTCGGACGGCGCCGCCTGCACGTCGCAGTCCTACACCTGCAGCCACGTGCTGGCCGCGATGGGCCTGCCGCCCGAGCAGGAAGCGGGTGCGGTGCGGCTGTCGTGGTGTCATCTCTCCGAGCCGCCCGACCTGGAGGCGATGACCGGCGCGCTGCTCGCCGGCGCGGTCTCCGCCGCGGTGCCGCGGCCGTCCTGACGATGCCGACCCCGAGCCGCTTCGTGCGCTACAAGCGCTCCCGGTTCGCGACCCGGCTGCCGGTCGGCCACCGCTTCACGCGCTCGCACTACTGGCTGAGCCGCGATGCCGACGGGCCCTGGCGGGTCGGGTTGACCACCTTCGCCACCCGTATGCTGGGCGACCTTGTAGAATGCGCCATTGCGCTCGAGCCGGGCGCGGCGGTGCAACTGGGGCAGCCGATCGGCTCGATCGAGGGATTCAAGGCCGTCTCGGACATCTACGCCGTGGCGTCCGGTCGCTTCGGCGGAGCCAACCGGGCGCTCGACGCCGACATCACGCTGGTCGAGTCCGCACCGTACGACGCAGGCTGGCTCTACGCCGTCGACGGGGCGGCGGATCCGGACAGCATGGACGTGGACGAGTACGTGCACGTGCTCGACGCGACCATCGATCGCATGCTGGAGAGCCGCCGCGAGGGCGACGGAGAATGACGGGAGACGAGTCGCGGCCCGGAACGACGGTGCCGGACGGCGCGCGAGCGCGCTACGTCATGGTCGGCGGCTTCCTCGGGGCCGGCAAGACGACGGCCATCGTCCGGCTCGCGCGCCTGCTGACCGACCGCGGCCGGCGTGTCGGGTTGATTACCAACGACCAGAGCGTCGGGCTCGTCGACACCACGCTGGTCCGCGCGCAGGGCTTCCCGGTGGAGGAGATCACCGGGGGATGCTTCTGCTGCCGGTTCAATACGTTGATGGAGGCCGCGGACCGACTGAACGAGGAGGCGCGCCCGGACGTATTTCTTGCCGAACCGGTCGGGAGCTGCACCGATCTCAGGGCCGCCGTCAGCTATCCGTTGCGCCGGATGTACGGTGACGCCTTCGAGATCGCGCCGCTGAGCGTGCTCGTCGATCCGCTCCGCGCCCTGCGGGTGCTGGGCCTGGAGGCGGGCCGCTCGTTCTCGCAGAAGGGGCTCTACGTGTACGACCGGCAGCTCGCGGGGGCGGGCGTCATCCTGGTCAACAAAGGGGGCCCCGGGGGCGGGGGGCGGCCCCGGCGGGTGGGCGGGGGGCTCGCGGAGGCGGACGTCATCGTGATCAACAAGGTGGACCTGGTGGACGGGGCGCGCCTCGGGCGGTTGCGCGAGGCGTTGGCAGAGCGCTACCCGCAGGCCGAGGTGCTGGCGATGTCGGCGCGGGAGGGGAGCGGGCTGGAACCCTGGGTCGAGCAGGTGACGCGTGGCGCGATGGGTCTCGGCGCGGCGCCCGACGTGGACTACGACACGTACGCCGAAGGCGAGGCCCTGCTCGGCTGGCTGAACGCCACGGTGCGCGTTTCGTCCGCCGCACCGTTCGACGGCAACGCGTTGCTCCGCGACCTCGCCGCCGGGATGGCGGACGCGGTCGGCGCGGGGGAGATCGCCCACCTCAAGATGACCCTGACGGCGGACGAGTTGCCCGCGGACATCGCGGTCCTCAACCTGGTCGCGGGGGACAGGGGCGCCGAGCTCGCCCACACGCTGAAGGCCCCGGTCGATGCGGCCGAGCTGATCGTCAACCTGCGCGCCGAGCACGATCCCCGGCGCCTGCGCGAGGCGGCGCTCGCGGCGCTTGCGGCGTGGGAGACGGCGGAACCGGACCGCCGGGCGGAGGTCGAGCACGTCGAGCACTTCCGGCCGGCCCGGCCGACTCCAACCTATCGCCTGGCGACGGTGTGATGACCGAGACCCCGACGACGGCGGCGCCCGCGCCCAACCTGGTCTACTGCCGTTGCGCCTACGCCCGCGTGGTCCCGCGCAAGGTGAAGGACGGGGTGCTGGAAGCGCTGGCGGCATCCGGGGCCGACTTCGACGCCGTGCCCGACCTGTGCGAGATGTCGGCGGGCCGGGATCCGCGGCTGGCGGGGGGGGCGGGGGGGGGGGGGGCGGGGGCTGGCGGAGATTGCGGCGGGCGGCGGCGCGACGATCGCCGCCTGCTATCCGCGCGCCGTGCGCTGGCTCTTCTCGTCGGCGGGGGCGCCGCTGGACGGCAAGCGGGTGACGATTCTCAACATGCGCGAAGAGCCGGCCGAGGCCGTGGTGGACGGAATGCTGAAACGGAACGCCGGAGAGAGCCGATGAGCGGGGCGGGAGCGCTGTCGCTGCCCGTGCTGCGGGTGGCGCTGTACGAGGGGCGCGGGGCCGAGCCGCTGGACGGGGCGCAGCGCTTCGCCGTGATGCAGACGTTGCTCGACCGGGGCTACCGCGTGACGCGGGTCGGAGCGGGCCGTGCCGCCGCGCCCGCGCCGGCGGAAGACGGGAACGCGCTGGCGGTGCTGGGCCGCTTCACGGAGCGCCAGCCGGCGGAGGCGGTCGGCGACTCCGGCGGCCGGGTCTGGTTCCGGGACATCGGCGGCGCGACGGCGGACGCGGTCGCGGCCGTGGTGGACGCCATCCGGGCCGAGGGCGAGGTCCGCGAGCCTGGCGCCTGGAAGCCCTGGTTCCCGGTCATCGACTTCGACCGCTGCACGAACTGCATGCAGTGCCTGAGCTTCTGCCTCTTCGACGTCTACGGCGTCTCGAAGGGCGGCCAGATCCAGGTCCAGAACCACGACAACTGCAAGACCGAGTGCCCGGCCTGCTCTCGCGTCTGCCCCGAAGTGGCGATTCTCTTCCCCAAGTACCGCCACGGGCCGATACACGGCGGCGAGATCCAGGCGGACGACGTGCGCCGCGAGGCGATGAAGGTCGATATCTCGGCCCTGCTCGGCGGCGACATCTACGCGGCCCTGCGCGACCGGAGCGCCAAGGCGAAGTCGCGCTTCTCGAAGGAGCGCGACGAGGAGCGGGCGCTCAAGGAGCGCCAGAAGTGCCTCGTCAAGCTGCAGGAGAATCTCGACATCCCGGCGGAAGTGCTGGCGAGCCTGCCGACCCTGGACGAGATCCAGGCGAAGGCCGAGGCGGCCAAGGTACGGGCGCAGGCCGCCGTCGACGCAGCCGCGGCGCGGCAGGAGGGTTGACCAGGTGGTGCTCGGACTGGCCAGACGGATGCTCACCGAGCCCGACCCGCGCGCCCTGCGCAAGCTGGTCTGGAACATGGGCGTCAAGGGCGTCCGCTCGGTGCAGCTCTACAAGCGGCGGCTGAAGCGGGGCGAGCACTTCCCCCCGTTCCTCTTCATCTCGGTCATCTCGGGCTGCCAGTTGCGTTGCCAGGGCTGCTGGGTGGACGTCGAGGCGCCGAGCCGCAAGATCGAGATCGAGGAGCTGAACCGCATCGTCGGCGACGCCAAGCGGCACGGCAACAGCTACTTCGGCATCCTGGGGGGCGAGCCGCTGCTGCACCCCGACCTGTTCGACCTGTTCGCGGCGCACCCCGACTGCTACTTCCAGCTCTTCACGAACGGCCACCTGATCGACGACGCGCGGGCGGCGGAGCTGCGCCGCCTGGGCAACGTCACTCCGCTGGTCAGCATCGAGGGCACGGCGGTGGTGAGCGACGAGCGCCGCGGCCGGACGGCCGTCCTCGACAAGTCGCTGGCGGGACTGGAAGCCTGTACCCGGAATCGCCTGGTGACGGGCGTGGCCACCAGCGTCTGCAAGACGAACATCGACGACCTGGTGCAGGAATCGTGGCTGCGGCGGCTCATCGACCTCGGCGTGCACTACGCCTGGTTCCACACCTATCGCGTCGTCGGCCCGCAGCCGACGGCCGAGATCGCGCTGACGCCCGAGGAGGTGCTCCGCGTGCGCCGGTTCGTCGTCCGCATGCGCGCGAGGCTGCCGATCGCCATCATCGACGCCTACTGGGACGACGAGGGGCAGGCGCTCTGCCCGATGGCCACCGGGGTCAGCCACCACATCAGCCCGTATGGGGACATCGAGCCGTGCCCGATCATCCAGTTCGCGACCGAGACCGTCCACGATCGGCCGAGCGTGTACGAGACGATGACGGCCTCGTCGTTCCTCAAGGACTTCCGCGAGACGGCGGCGCGGACCACGCGCGGCTGCATCGTGCTGGAACGGCCGGATCTGGTCCGTGAGCTCGTGGCGCGCCACGGGGCACGGGATACGACCCAGCGGGGGACGGCGTCCGCGGAGCTGGCGGAGCTGACGCCGCGGAGCAGCCAGCACGACCCGGGCCACGAGATCCCGGAGGAGCACTGGGCGTACGCGTTCGCCAAGAAGCACTGGTTCTTCGGGTTCGGGGCCTACAGCTAGCGGACGGCCCCGACCTCCGCCGTGGCGCGGGCATCCGAGCCGCGCGCCACGCACGACAACGCAGACATCCACGGAAGAGGCTCGTGAGCTACCAACTGCCGGTCGTCACCCTCCCCCGTGCGGTTCCGCCGGCGGCGATGCGGGCGCCGCCGGAGACCCACCCCCCGAACCCGACGGCGGCGATGCGGCCGCCGCAGGAGACCATCCCACAGACCCGGACGGAGCGTGAGGCGATGCTGCGGCAGGTCCAGGCCTACGTGGCGGCGCGCCGGAGCGAGATCACGCCGCCGCTGGTGCTGGACGAGATGCGCGCCCGTTCCGAGGAGATCGTTCGCGCGCACGGCATCGACGCCAAGTACCTCGACTACGTCGGCGTGCTGCTCGGCAACGAGACGTGGCGCGAGCATCTGGCCGCGGTTCCCTATGACCGGCGCCTCCTGCTGTTGCCGAAGTGCCTGCGGGTGGAGGATCGCTGCCCCGCCCCGTTCGACGAGTTCGGCCTGCTCTGCAAGCAGTGTGGCCTCTGCACCATTCAGGATCTGCAGGAGGAAGCCGAGAAGCTCGGCTACGCGGTGCTCGTGGCCGAGGGCTCGGCGCTGGTGATGGCGCTCATCCAGACCGGCAGGATTGAGGCGATCGTCGGCGTGAGCTGCCTCTCGGTGCTGGAGCGGGCCTTCCCCTACATGGAGGCAGCGGCCATCCCGGGCGTCGCGATCCCGTTGCTGCAGGACGACTGCAAGGACACCGGGGTCGACGTCGAATGGGTCTGGGACTTCATCCACGCGACCAGCGACGACCGGACCCGGCGGCTCGATCTCGACGCGCTGCGCAAGGACGTCGAGAGCTGGTTCGCCCCGGCGGCGCTCGACGAGCTGTTCGGCGGCCCGCCCGAGGGCGAGACCGAGACGCTGGCCCGCGGCGAGCTGACCCGCGCCGGCAAGCGGTGGCGGCCGTTTCTCACCGTCTGCGTGCACCAGGCCCTGCAGGACGACCCGCACGCGCCGCCCCCGGATGCCCTGCGGAAGGTGGCGGTGGCGGTGGAGTGCTTCCACAAGGCCTCGCTGGTGCACGACGACATCGAGGACGGCGACGTCCGCCGCTACGGCGAGCCGACACTGCACGCCTCGCACGGTGTCCCGGCCGCGCTGAACGTCGGGGACTTCCTCGTCGGCGAGGGCTACCGGCTTCTCGCGGAGAGCGAGTTCGCCCCGGAGATCCGGGCCCGGATGACGGCCATCGCGGCCCGCGGCCACCGCACGCTCTGCCTCGGGCAGGGCGAGGAGCTGGCGTGGGCGCGCAGCCCGCGGCCCCTCAGCTCGCAGCAGGTACTGCAAATCTTCCGCCAGAAGACCGCGCCCGCCTTCGGCGTCGCCCTGGAGCTCGGCGCGGCCTGCGCCGGCGCCGAGGAGGAGGTCTTCGACAGGCTGCGCGCCTACAGCGACGCGCTGGGCATCGCCTATCAGATCCGGGACGACGTGGACGATTTCGAGCCCTCCGACGCCGCGCCGGACGACGTTGCGGCGCTGCGCCCGTCGCTGCCGCTCGCCGTGGGCTACGAGCAGGCAAAATCCGATCCGGAGGGGCGCGCGCGGGTGGAGGCGGCCTGGCGCCGCGAGTCCGCCGGCGACGGGAGTTCCGACGAGGTCCGCGAGCTGCTCGAGCGCGTCGACGCCGCGGGCCGCAGCCGCCGCCTCATGGAAGGCTACAAGGAGGAGGCGATCCGTTGCCTCCCGGGCCTGACCAACCCCAGCCTCAAGGGATTGCTCCGCCGGGTCGTCGGCAAGATCTTCAGCGTCGAGATCCAGGGCTGGTGCAGTGAGTTTGAGGCTCGAAATGCTGCAGGTGGCCAGGCTGTCGCCGACGCTGCTCGGTGACGCGGCGGACCTGACGGCGGGATTCCTCGCGGCGCGGCTGAATCCGGACGGCGGCTTCCAGGATCGCGACGGGGCGAGCGACCTCTACTACACCGTCTTCGGTCTCGAGGCCCTGACCGCCCTGCGGCGCGAGTTGCCGGCCGCCGAGGTGCGCCGGTACCTGGAGCGCCACCACGACCCCACCGGGCTCGACTTCGTGCACACCGCCTGCCTCGCCCGCTGCTGGGCCGACATCGGGGCCGCGGACGATGCGCCGGCGGCGGCGCTGGTCGGGCACCTGGAGACTTGGCGCACTCCCGACGGCGGCTACAGCCCCACCGGCGGGGCGGACCACGGGAGCGCGTACGGCTGCTTCCTGGCTCTCGGCGCCTACGAGGACCTGGGCATCGCGGTCCCCGCCCCCGATCGTCTCGCGGACTCCCTGGCCGCATTGCGCGCCGCCGACGGAGGCTACGGCAACCGGCCGGGCTCGCCGGCGGGCCTGACGCCCCCGACCGCGGCCGCGGTGACGGTCCAGCGGCGCCTCGCCCGGCCTGCCGACCCGGAGGCCGTGGCGTGGCTTCGGGCCCGACACGTGCCCGAGGGCGGGTTCCGCGCGTCGGCCGCCGCTCCGATCCCGGATCTGTTGTCCACCGCCACCGCGCTTCACGCACTCGCCGGCGCGCACGCGCCGCTCGAGCCGCTGAAGGAGCCGTGCCTCGACTTCGTCGACAGCCTCTGGACCAACTCCGGCGGCTTCTACGGCAGTTGGGGCGACGACGTGCAGGACTGCGAGTACACGTTCTACGCCCTGCTCGCACTGGGGCACCTGAGCCTGTGAGCGCACGATCCGATCCACCGTCGCCGGACGCGGGCGGCGTTCTCGCCCCGCCGGACCGGCGGTTGCCGGACGAGCTCGAGGAGCCGCACGCAACCCTCGAGCGAATCACCGATCGGGTGCTCGCGGCCCGCACGCCGGACGGTCACTGGACGGGCGAGCTGTCGTCGTCCGCGCTCTCGACGGCCACCGCCACGATCGCGCTCGCGCTGGTCGGCCGCAGCCGGCCGCGCCCGTCCCTCGCCCTGCTGGTACGCGACGGCGTTGCGTGGCTGGTCGGGACGCAGAACGCGGACGGCGGCTGGGGCGACACCACCGACAGCCCCAGCAACGTCAGCACCACCGCTCTCTGCTGGGCGGCGCTGGCCATCGCGGGCGGCGACGAGGCCGGTCACGATGCAGCTCGCGAGCGGGCGCGCGACTGGATGCTGCGCGCGGCTGGCAGCCTGGAGCCGCGACCGCTGGGGCGCGCGATCAGCCGGCGCTACGGCAAGGACCGCACGTTCTCGGTGCCGATCCTGACCGTGCTCGCGCTGGCCGGGCTGCTCGGGACGGGCGAACCGGGAGGGCGCGTGCCCGCCGGCGGGCGGAGCGGCGGGAGCGGCAGGATCGGCAGCGGCTGGCGTCATGTTCCCCAGTTGCCGTTCGAGCTGGCCGCGGTGCCGCCCGCCTTCTACCGCTGGCTGCGGCTTCCCGTGGTCAGCTACGCCCTGCCGGCCCTGATCGCCATCGGGCAGGCGCGGCACCGGCAGCGCCCCACGCGCAACCCGCTGGCGCGCCTCGCGCGTTGCGCGTTCCGCAGGCGCACCCTGCGCCGGCTGGAGGCGATTCAGCCGCGAGGCGGGGGCTTTCTCGAGGCGGCGCCGCTCACGAGCTTCGTCGTCATGAGCCTCGTGGCGGCCGGGGAGGCGGCGCATCCCGTGGTGGATCGCGGCGTGGAGTTCCTGGAGCGCTCGGTCCGCGGCGATGGAAGCTGGCCCATCGACACGAACCTGGCCACGTGGGCGACGACGCTCAGCGTCAACGCGCTGGCCCGCCGCCGCGACTGGCGCGAGCGGATTGGGCCCCGCGGGTGCGCGGCACTCCGCCGCTGGCTGCTCGACCAGCAGTACCGGGAGCGCCACGTCTACACGGACGCCGCCCCGGGCGGCTGGGCCTGGACCGACCTGCCGGGAGGCGTGCCGGACGCGGACGACACGCCGGGGGCCCTGCTCGCGCTCCATGCGCTCGGCGCCGACGATGCCGAGCACCGCCGGGCCGCCTGCGCCGGGATCGGCTGGCTCGTCGATCTGCAGAACGCGGACGGCGGAATCCCGACGTTCTGCCGCGGCTGGGGAGCGCTGCCGTTCGACCGCAGCAGCCCCGACCTGACCGCGCACACGCTGCGCGCCTGGACCGCGTGGCGGGCCGCCCTGCCCGCGAGGCTGCGGATGCGCACCGAGCGCGCGACGCGGCGCGCGGTCCGGTTCCTGGAGCGGGCGCAGCGGGAGGACGGCGCCTGGATCCCGCTGTGGTTCGGCAACCAGGGCGCCCCCGACGACGCCAATCCGGTCTACGGGACGGCGCGGGTGCTGGAGGGGCTCGCCGCCCTCCCCCACCCCCCAGCGCCCCCCGCCGCCCCGGTGTCCGCCAACCGGGCCGCCCCCGAGGACGCCAATCCGGTCTGCGGGACGGCGCGGGTGCTGGAGGGGCTCGCCGCTCTCCCCGACGCCGAAGCGCCTCTCGCGGCCGAGGTGCGGGCCGCCCGCTGGCTGGTCGGCGCGCAGGGGAGCGACGGAGGTTGGGGCGGCGCTCCCGGCGTTTCGCCATCGATCGAGGAGACCGCGGTCGCCGTTTCGGCGCTGGCGTCGGTCGGGCGGCTGCCGCGCCGGGCTGCCGGTCCCGAGCTCGACGCGGCGGTCGACGGCGGCGTGCGATGGTTGATCGACGCCACCGGCGGCGGCCGGCAGGCGGTGCCGAAGCCCATCGGGCTCTACTTCGCGAAGCTCTGGTACTCCGAGGCGCTCTACCCGTGGATCTTCGCTCTCGGGGCCTTCACCTCGCTCCGGCCCCGCTTCCGATGAGTCAGGCGGCAGGCGGCGACCACGCCCGCGACACCGCCCGCGCGGGAGCCGCTCCGCCCTCGCGGACGGCGGCGCCTGGAGGACCGGGAGGTGGGGGCTTCCGCCGGGGCGTGCGGATCGCCTGGACCATCGCGACGCTCGTGGTCGTCCAGGCCGTCGTCTGCGGCGTGGCCGTCCTGCCCGTCATGGCGACGTGGGGGCCGCTGCTGGTCTGGACCGCGGACAACCCCGTGGCCGGCATCGCGGCCCTCAGTTTCGCCGCGATTCCGTCCTACGCGCTCTTCGCCATCACGTTGATGTTCGCTTCCGCGTTCGCCACCCGCGTCACCGGCTGGCGGACGCAGCCGGACGCCACCCTGCGCCTGGCCGATGTCGACTGGCCGCTGCTCGACTGGGTGCGCTACATGGTCGCGACGCACATCGTGCGCCTGTTCGCCGGGACGCTCTTCCGCGGGACGCCCATCTGGAGCGCCTACCTCCGCCTGAACGGGGCGCGGATGGGGCGCCGCGTCTACGTGAACAGCCTGGCCGTGAGCGACCACAACCTGCTCGAGTTCGGCGATGACGTTGTCATCGGCGGCGACGTCCACCTGTCGGGCCACACGGTCGAGGGCGGCTACGTCAAGACGGGGCGGGTGTGCCTGCGCAGCCACGTCACCATCGGGCTCGGTTCGGTGATCGGGATCGGAGTGACCGTCGGCCCCGACGTGCAGGTCGGCGCGCTCAGCCTGGTGCCGAAGAACGTCACCCTGGACAGAAGGGGCGTCTACGTCGGAGTGCCGGCGCGCCACCTGGCGGACCGGAATGAACCGCCGGCCGCAACGCCCGGCGCCGCCCCGGCAAGCTGACATGCACCTGGCGACCTCGTTTGCAGCTACTCGGACGTGCGCCGACCCGACTCCGCGTAGCTCACCCGGCTCGCTGCGCCAGCTCTCGCTTCCAGCTCCCCGGCGCACACGTGGCCGACGTCGCTCCGGGTCCATTCGCCGTCCGGGCTCGGGATGTAGACGCCGTCGTCAGGTCGGAGAGCCGCCGTTCGGACCAGTTCCTCCATCCATGCGCACGCTTCCTGCGCCGCCGCCCGTGATGCGGCGCACGTCGGCGCCAGCACGAGCCGCACTGTCGTCCGTCTGTTCATGTGGAGTTCCCCTCCGGTGCCCTTGCGCGTCCCTCTCTTGGCGTCATGGAGCAATGCGACATCGAGCCGGGAGACGGCTCATGCCGCAGTGTCATGACGACGGCCGCCATCGACCGGCAGCAGTTTGCGGCATCCCGTGCCTGAAGGAGCGCGACGTCGCGTTGATGGGAAGCGACCACCCGACCTACGTCGCGCCGTCCGAGCTGCCGGGCGCCGTCCACGACTTCGCACTGCTCTACCTGGGCGTGCACATGTTCGACAACTGCGACCTAGAAGCGCTGGCCGAGGCGGCGGCTGAACGCAACCGCTTGGAGTTTCTGCTGATGGCGGCACCGTTGCCGATCCGCGGCGGAACGGGGTCGCCGCTCAATCCGACCGCGGCGTGCTGAGCGGGGCACGCCGGAGCGAGGGCAGGGAATCGATACTGGCGGCGGGCGCAGTGCACGGGAACGGGCTTGAGCGAGACGCTACGTCATCAGTCGCAGAGCGCCGATGACGACCGCGGCGACGGCGACGCCGGTGCCGACGATCCACTTGATCAGACGCAGCTCGAGGGCGACGAGGTCGGCCTGCGTGGCGTAGTCGCCGTGATCGGCAGCTTCGCGCACGGCATCGGTAATGGCGTCCACCTGGGCCGGGGTGAGGCCGGCGGCGGTCAGCGTGCGGGCGATGGCGTGGGTGTCGAACACTCTGACCGTCAGATTAACACGGCGTCGCGACCTGCGTGAGCCGGCCGTCGAGAAGGCAGACATCGCGGCGCCGGTGGGGTCGCCGGGCAGCGTGAGCTCGCCAACCACCTCGCCGGTGTGCTTGTCGCAGGCGCGGAAGGTCGGTCCGCCGGCGTCGCAGCGTGAGGCGACACGGCCGCCCACGCTGCGGCCCGTGCCCACGAAGACGGGGCCGTGACGAGCCGCCGCGGGGCGCCCGTTCTGTCTCATGTTCGAGAAGTCGAGCCCCAGGTCCTGGAGGTCGGGGTGCTCGCGGACCTCGCAAGGCGCGCCGCCCAGCGGCCGCGTCCAGAGTGGTCGCCGGTGTCCAGGCCATCGCGGTGATCCTTCCCCACGGCGGTTTGACGAGCGGCCCCCCGCGAGTGCGGGGCGGATAGATGGGCCTACGCGGATATGGTCGGGATTGGAGCCGCCGGCGTCTTGCCCGCCGGCCGGGTCGTGGTAGTGTCCGGCATGGCGCCGGTCCCGATCATTCCGATTATCGTTGTCGGCGGCGTAGCCGCCGCAGTAGGCTATCTCGTCGGCCGCGGCCGTTGTTGGTGTGGAACCGCGCCAGCGGGGAACAAGCCCACCAGTTGATCCGGCTGCTTACCGGAAGGCAACCCAGCGAGTATTGGGGCCGGTCGAGAGAGCCCAGCAGCGACCCCCAGATCTGCTACATCGCAAGGTTGGTGTGGCATCGCGCCAGCGCACAACGGGCGAGCGAGTTGATACGCGCGTTGGAGATTCTTCCAGTAGCGTCGCCTCCTCGGAGGCGGCCGAAGACTTACATTCGCGGGCTACTGCAAAGCGAAGACCAAGCCCCCTGGAATCCGTCGCAGCGCTCGCGCCGTGCGCCCGTTGCCGTTGATGAACGGATGAACGTGGTTCAACCGCCACAGGCAGTAGCTGGCCAGCGATAGCACGTCGGTCGTCTCCCAGTATCGGTTGACCTCATTGATGAACGAGTTCATCAATGAGGGGGGCGCGGCCTGCCCTTCGGCCGTCGGGTCGGCGAACGTCATCGCAGGGCTCGCCACCTCTCGCACCCGGTCGTGGTCCGGGGCGTAGAGCGCGCGGAAATAGTCCTGCGCGGCGGCCAGGACGTCGCTCATGACGAGGCACCCCGCCGCCACCGCGACCGCCGCGACGCCGGCTGCCCGCGCCCGCCGAGTGCCGTTCCATGTTCGACCTCCTCCCATGCTCGACCTCCGTTCCGCGCGGCCGGGGCGGGCGCCCGTCACGCGTTCTTCGGCACGAAGGCGAGGAAGCGCCGCGGGTTGTCGACCAGGATCTTGTGGATGGTCTCCTCCGGCACGCCCGCGTAGCGCAGCTTGGGGACGAAGATCGCCACGACGGACGAGTAGCCGGCGCCGCCCTTGGCCTTCAGCTCCTCTTCGCGGGCGAAGTCGGCCGAGAGCAGCACGTAGTCCTCGAAGCCGGCGTCGATGCACGAGACGATCATCTTCACCTTCTCGGCGTCGCCCTGCGTGATCTGGTGGCCGACGGTGTCGAAGCCGAGGAAGGCGCCGCGCCGGGCGAGCGCCTTGTGGAGCTCGGCTCCCGGGTCGTCGACGATGTCGGCGAGGTGCCCGATGCAGGTCAGGCGCGGGTCGACGCCCATCTCCTCGATGATGTCGAGCTGCTCGAGCGCGCACGACGGGCAGCCCTGGTGCGGGGTGTGGGTCATGAGCGGCAGCCCGGTCCGCAGGTGCACCAGGCACGACGCGCGCAGCACCTTGCGCTCGTCGGGATGCATAGTCATCGAAGAGCCGATCTCGCCCAGGGCGCCCCAGCGCTCGGCCTCGGCGTCGCGCATGAAGTCGGCCGCGACCTCCTCCTCGGTCCAGCCGGCGATCGCCGGCGGATAGCGAGGCTGCGTCCAGAGCCCGCCCGCCATGACGATGTGCAGGTTCACCCGCCGGGCCAGCTCGACCAGCCGGTCGAAGTTCTGGCCGAGGTCCTTGGTCCCGCCGTTGACGATGCAGCTCACGCCCTCCTGCGCGGTCGCGTTCACCTCGTCGGCCATCAGGTCGAGGTCGGCAGTGAAGGGCGGGCGCGGGTTCTCCGGCGGCGTGACCCACGGCGGGGTGGGGTCGCCGATCGAGAGGTGCTCGTGGAAGAGGGTGGCGCCGCCCGCGAGCTCCTCCGGATCGACGTCGCGCAGCACGGTGCGGATGATCGCCCCCTCGGGGAACGTCACGCCGCTGCCGCCTGCTTGCCGGAGCGGGGCCGGCGGGCGGGCGGAGGTCAGGCCCGGTGCCACGACGACGCCGATTCCGGCCGCACCGAGGCGGCGCATGGCGTCGCGGCGGTTCACGGACCCGGAACGATGCGGGCACATACCCATGTCTGTCTCCTTCGCGGTTGCCGCCGTGGTCGCCGCCGCCGCTACTGCACGGCGAAGGCGACGAGCTCGCCGTCGTGGTCGCGCCCGCTGACGGCGACGACCACGTACTGCGTGCCGTCGTGCAGGTAGGTCATCGGGGCGCCGGAGGTGCCCGAGGCAAGCTCCGTCTGCCACAGCACCCGGCCGGTCGCCTTGTCGTAGGCGCGGAACATCCGGCCGCCGCCGAGGGGCGGGACCACCTGCATCGAGCGCGAGCCGTCGCCCAGGAAGAGGAGCGTCTTCGTCAGGAGCGGCGCCGCCCGTCCGGGGGCGCCCAGCCACGGCAGGGCCAGGTCCTGGAGCGCGATGTGGTCGCGCGGCCCGGGCCCGTTCGGCACCATCCAGACGTGCTCGCCGGTGTTGAGGTCGATGGCCGTGATGCGTCCCCACGGCGGCTTGACCAGGGGCAGTCCCCGCGGCCCGTCGATCCAGACGCTGACCGGCCCCTGCAGGTAGCGGAACGGGGACTCGTCGGGCGCGTCTCGCAGCCAGATCTGGATCGGCGCCGTGATCGACGGCACGTAGAGCATCTGCGTCTCGGGGTCGTAGGCGGCGCCATTCCAGTTGGCGCCTCCTACCCAGCCCGGGAGCTGCAACGTGCCCAAGGTGCCGCCGGGTGATTCGTCACGCAACGACGGCGGCGTGAAGATCGGCCCGGAGCGGTAGCGATTGAAGATCTCCAGCGCCTCCGCCCGCAACTCCGGCGTGAAGTCGATCAGGTCGTCGACCGTGATCCCCTGCCGGTCGAACGGCGCCGGCCGGGTGGGAAACGGTTGCGTCGGCGACGTCCGTTCGCCGGGGACGTCGGACTGCGGAACGGCCCGCTCCTCGATCGGCCAGACCGGCTCGCCGGTGACGCGGTCGAATACGTAGGCGAACGCCTGCTTGGTCACCTGCACGACGGCCTTGATCGGCCGGCCGCCGACCGTGATGTCCGCCAGGATGGGCGTCGACGCGGTGTCGTAGTCCCAGATGCCGTGGTGGATGAGCTGGTAGTGCCAGACGCGGCGTCCGGTCTCGCACTCCAGGCAGAGCAGCGTCTCCGCGAACAGGTTGTCGCCCGGCCGGTGCCCGCCGTACCAGTTGTGGGTCGGGGTGGCGGTCGGAAGGTACGCGTAGCCCAGCTCCTCGTCGGCGCTCGCCACCGTCCAGACGTTGCTGGCTCCGGTGTGCTCCCAGGAGCCGTCCTCCCACGTCTCGTGCCCGGGCTCGCCCGGCTGCGGGATCGTGTTGAAGCGCCACTTCAGACGCCCGGTGACGGCGTCGTAGCCGCGGATGTAGCCGGGCGCCTGCTCCCGCTGGTCGAATTGATCGATGGTGAAGATGCCGACGATGATCGTGTCGCGGCAGATGAGGGGCGCCGCCGTCCAGCGGTACTCCTCCAGGTGGGGGACGCCGTCCGTGAGGTCGACCTTGCCGCCGGCTCCGAACTCGCGCAGCGGGTCGCCGGTGCGCGCGTCGAGGGCGACGAGCTGCTCGCCGCTCACGACGAAGATGCGCTCGTCGTCGCGCTCGGGGTCGTGCCAGTAGCCGACGCCGCGAGTGGGTCCCCCGCGCGGCCGCCCCGCGCCATCCTCGAGCGCGCGGTAGACCCACCTGGTCTCGCCGGTCGCAGGGTCGATGGCGGCCGCCTGCCCCAGGTTGGTGCTCATGAAGAGCTGCCCGCCGACCATCAGCGGCGTCGTGAGCAGCATCGGGCTGAACTGCAGGTCGGGGTCGGCGTCGGCCAGCTCGTGGTCCACCGAGCGCCACCGCCACGCGATGTGGAGGTCCTGCACGTTGCCGGCGTGGATCTGGTCGAGCGGGGAGTACTTCGAGCCGCCCGCCTCGCCGGCGTAGCTGCGCCATTCGCCGCCTGCCGCGCCCTGCTGGGCGGCGGCCGGCGCCGTTCCCAGGAAGGAAGCACCGAGGAGGACGACGCCGAGGAGGGCTGCGACCGCCCGCGGGGAGTGAGTGCTCGGCATGACGTGCTCCTTGCGTTCCGGAACCGCAGTTCTCGGCGGCGCCTCGCCGAGGGTGGTGCGGCGCGTGCGCTCCGTGGCGGCGCGTGCGCGCGCCGACTCCGGCACCCCGGCCGGTCGCGCCCGCGGTCGTCGCGGGCCCTGCATCACTCCGCCGCCGGCGGCAGCGCGAACGTCACGAGCATGTTGCTGCCCATCGGCGCTTCCAGCTCGGACGCGTAGTTCGAGAGCTGGAAGATCGACGACCCGCCCACCGGCACCGACAGGTACTGCCTCCCGTCGACCGCATACGACACCGGGAAACCCGTGATCTGGCTGCCGAGGATCGTCTCCCACAGCACGTCGCCGGTCTCGGCGTCGAAGGCGCGGTAGCGGCGGTTGAGGTCGCCGTGGAACACGACGTTCCCCGCCGTGGCCAGCGTCGACCCGGCGTTGGGGGCGCGCTGGCTGTAGCGCCACACCTCGCGGCCGGTCGAGATGTCGAGGGCCCGCACCTCTGTCAGGTGGCCGTCCACCTCGAAGCCCGGTTCCGGCTGCGTGAAGCGGGGGCTGGCCCCGGAGATCGTCCGGTCGTTGGCGGTCTGGTTCAGGCACGAGCGGTTGATCGGGATGTAGAGGAGGCCGGTCTGCGGGCTGTAGGACCACGACCACCAGCCCTTCACGTTGTGGCCGCAGATGATGAACTGGTCCCCAATCTCGCGTGCCACCAGGTCCATGTTGATGAAGACCTGCCCGGTCGCGGGGTCGATGTCGCTGATGACGAAGCGCTCCGTGCTCGTGTAGGGGAGCGGCGTCGCCCACAGGAACTCGCCGGTCTCGCGGTCGAGCACGAACAGGCCGCCGGGCTCGCCGAGGGTGACCGCGACCTTGCGCTCCTCGGCTGTGCCGGCGAGGCGCGGGTTGATCCACATCACGGACTCGGGATCGGGATCGACGACCGTGTCGATCAGCGTCCGCTCCTGCACGAAGTCCTGGTCCCAGTCGTCGCACGGAAGGTGCTGGTAGTACCACGCCATGTCGCCGCTCTCGACCTCGAGGGCGACGGTCGAGTTGGAGTAGAGCTCGCACGGCGTGCCGTCGCCGAGGTCCCAGGTGCCGCGTCGAACGATGCGGGGGTACGGCAGCGGGACGGCGATGCCCCAGTAGATGAGGCCCAGCTCCGGGTCGTAGCTGCCGGGGGCGCCCCACGGCGAGACGTGCACCCGCTCCGAGGTCGGCAGGTTGCCCCAGGTCTGACCACCCGGGTCGTCGGCGCCCGCCGCGGTGTAGACGCGCCACAGCTCGGTCCCGTTGTCCGAGTCGTGGGCGGAGATGAAGCAGCGCGCGTCGCGGCTCCGGGGACTGCACGTGCGGCCGGCCAGCACCCGGCCGTCGATGATCATCGCCCCCGACGAGTGCGTGATTCCGTCGCGGTAGTCGGCCATCTCCGTGTCCCAGGCCACCTCTCCAGTGCGGGCGTCGAGCGCCAGCAGGTGCGCGTCCGCCGTCAGGTGATAGATGTGGTTCCCGTAGATGGCGATGTTGCGCGTCCGATTGCCGAGCGCGACGTACTCCCGCAGGTCGTCGGGCGCCTGCCGCTGGTAGTCCCAGAGCAGGTCGCCGGTCGTCGCATCGAGCGCCTGGATGTGGTCGCCGTTGTTGGCGAGGTACATCACCCCGTCGTAGACCAGCGGCTGCACCTGCTGCGGGCCCTCGTCCATCGCGCGCATCCAGGCCACCTGCAGGGTGTGCACGTTGTCCCGGTTGATCTGGTCCAGCGGGCTGTAGCCCTGGAAGTCGTAGGTGCGATGCGCCATCAGCCAGTCCTCGGGATCGGGATCCCGCAGCATCGCGTCCGTCACCGGGACGAACGGGCGCACCTCGCGGGTGGTCGTCTCGCCCTCCTGGGCGTGCAGGCCGGGCGTGATGGAGATCGCCGCGAAGCCGAGGAGCAGGCTGGCGAGGGGCGTGCGTCGCTTGCGCATTGTCACCTCCGAAGGAGCTGGACGCGTCCACGATGTGGACGGGGCGATTCTATCGCGCGAAGCGTGCTCGCAACGTGCGGCCGCTGGTCTACGGCGCCAAGATCGCGGCTACCGGCAGGCGGAAGTCGGGGAGCAGCGGAGCGCCGTCCAGCGTGTCATTGCTCGCAAGGCGACGTGGCGCCGCGTCGGGGACGTGGACCGCGACCGACCCCTGCCCGGGATGCACCACCCAGACCAGACGTGCGCCGGCCCCGAGCCACGCCGCCACCTTCTCGGCGACCTGCACGCGGGTGTCGCTCGGGGATACCACCTCGACCGCCAGGTCGGGCGCTCCGTCCCAGAAGGCGACCGGTTCTCCGGACGCCGGAATCCGCTCGCGCCGAACGAAGGAGAGGTCGGGCGCAAGCACGGTGTCGGGCCTGCGCCGCAGAACGAACCCGGTCTCTGCGCCGCAGACCACGCCCAGCCGATGCCGGCTCACGTGCTGCGCGAGCGGAGCGCCGAGACGCATGACGATGGCGCCGTGGTTGAAGCCGGCCGGGGTCATGCGGTGCAGCTCCCCCCGAACGAGCGCGTACCGGCACTCGTCGTCCGGCAGGCGGAGCAACTCGTTCGCCGTCATCGTTCCGCCCGCAACAACCACGCCGCTCGCTCCTCCCGGACCAGACCCGAGTTTCCTGGACCCGACGCCGGCACCCATGACCGGGGCAGAGTCCCAGTGTCTCCCAGCGCTCCCGCCGCGTCAACGGCGGTGTGCCAGTCCGGGCAGTCTCGCCACGCGGCCGGCCGGGCGCCCCTGGCGGCACGTCGAGAGCATCGACGTGGCCCTCTCGCGGCGGGAGTGAGACATACTGTGGGCGAAGCTCCCGCGTGCCCGTAGGCGGACCGAGAGACCAACGGCCAGCAACCACCGACCACCGACCAACGAGCCCGTCGAGAGAGGAGATCCCGGCATGGCCACCATCACGAGCCAGCGCGCCTCCACCGTCCGGCGCACCCGCGGTGTCCGGCGCACGCGTGCCGTCGAGCGCTCCCGCGGCATCGCCGGGATGACCCTGGCGGCCGTGCTCGCAGGCAGCATGATGGCGGCGTCCGTCGTCGCCCAGGAGGCCGCACGCAGCCCCGACGCCGACTGGCCGACCTACAACCGCGACCTGGCCGGCACGCGGTACTCGCCGCTGGACCAGATCGACACCGGGAACGTCGCCGAGCTCGCGGAGGCCTGGTCGTACCGCTTTCATCCCGACGACGGCTTCATCGAAGGACCGACCCCGACGGAGCTGTTCCAGCAGGTGACGCCGATCGTCGTCGACGGTGTCATGTACCTGGCGGCGGGGAACCGCGTGGTGGCGCTACGCCCCGAGACCGGCGAGGAGATCTGGCGCCCCGAGCTTGCCGAGGGGCTGGCGTCGTTCCGGGGCGTCGCCTACGGTCCGGGCACGGACGCGCACGGGCCGCGCATCTACTTCACCAGCTTGTCGAAGGCAATCGCCCTCGACGCCGCCACCGGCGAGCGCGATCGGACGTTCGGCGGCGACGGGGAAGTCGAGCTCCGGATCCCGTACACCGGCGTCCCCGTGGTCTACCGCAACGCGCTCATTCTCGGCTCCAGCGCGTTCGGCCCCGGACAGCCGCACATCGCGCCGCACCTGAACCAGCCGCGCGGCGGGGGAGAGCCGGTGTACGCCTACCCGCGGGCCCTCGACGCTGCGACGGGCCGGCTGCGCTGGGAGTTCCCGACCCTGCCGACGGAATCCGACTTCGGCAGCCACACGTGGGGCAACCAGAGCTGGCGCAACCGCATCGGCAACAACGTGTGGGCTTTCACGCTGACCGTCGACGAGGAGCGCGGGCTGGTCTACATGCCGGTCAGCAGCCCCGGCTCGAACTTCTACGGCGGCGACCGTCCCGGCGACAACCTCTTCGCCAACTCGACCATCGCCATCGACATCGCGACCGGCGAGCTGGCGTGGTACTTCCAGAACATCCACCGCGATCTGTGGGACTACAACCTGCCGCCGCCGCCCGGTCTGCTCGAGATCGAGCGCGACGGCGAGATCGTCCCGGCCGTGGCGCAGGTCGGGAAATCCGCGTTCATGTTCATCCTGAACCGCGTGACGGGCGAGCCGATCCACGGCGTCGAGGAGCGGCCGGTGCCGGCCGGCGACGTGCCGGGGGAGGAGTACTCGCCGACCCAGCCGATTCCGCTCAAGCCGCCGCCGGTGGCGCGGGTCAGCTTCGGACCGGACGACATCGTCACCGCGGACGACACGACCCCCGAGCATGCCTCCGCCTGCCGCGAGCTGTGGGACGAGGTCGGCTACTACAACGAGGGGCCCTACACGCCGCTTCGGCTCAAGCAGGAGGGAACGCCGCCGACGCTCGTCTTCCCGGGCACCGGCGGCGGCGTGAACTGGAACGGCACCGCGTATGACCCGGAACTGGGCTACATCTTCGTGAACTCGAAGGACGTGCCGATCAGCGGCTGGATGGACGTCAACCCGGAGTACGGCCCGGACACGGACGACCACGTGGCCTACGTCCGCTCACCGGGGCCGCCGTTCGAGGCGGCGGTCTTCGATGCGGAAGGCGAGCGTCTCGGCGCGCTGCCGTGCTACAAGCCGCCCTGGGCGCGCCTGTACGCGGTGCACGCCGCCAGCGGCGAGATCGCGTGGGAGGTGCCACTCGGCATCAACGAGCTCCTGCCCGAGGAGAAGCAGCGCGTCGGCACGCCGAGCGTCGGCGGCGCCATCGTCACCGGGGGCGGCCTCGTCTTCATCGGCGCCACCACCGACCGCCGCTTCCGCGCGTTCGACTCCCGCACCGGCGAGGAGCTCTGGTCCGCCGCGTTCGACTACAACGTCGAGGCCGTGCCGATCACCTACGCCGGCAACGACGGCCGGCAGTACGTCGCGGCGAACGTCTCGGCGCCGGCCACCGCCCAGCCGCGCGGGAACGAGCGTTTGGTCGTGTTCGCCCTTCCAGGGCGGTAGCGTAGCCGGGTAGTGGTCAAGTTTGGCTCAGGCCGCCGCGAACTTGCCCACTACCCGTAGCCGTGGGCCGTTGACAATTTGCGTTCAGTCTGGTATTTCCGCCCGCGCGGCGCCCCGTTTGCTTTTCGCGAGAGTGACGTGCACGTCCCGGGGAAGGACCTCGCCTGACGCCTGCCCGGTGTCTAGATCGCCGTGGAACGGGGAGATTCGTGCTAGCCGAGGGGGTGGCCGAGCGGGTCGGAAACCGCTACACTGGGCGGGGTGCTACGCTTGGCGCATACTTCATGTCGTCGTCGCAAGTCGGCGTCGTGGCGTAATCTTCTCCGAACCCGTGGCCGACGCCGCGCTCAGCGGGACGTCGGCCCCATCAACAGGAACAGCAGGATGCACAACAGCCGAAGAGCTTCGATCGCGCTCGCCATTGCTGCGGCGTTGCTTGCGCCTGCCGCGGCGAGCGGCCAGGATGCCGGGTCGATCAGCGGCACGGTCACCGATTCGACGGGCCTGATTCTGCCCGGCGTAACCGTGGAGGCGCGCGACGCTGCGGGCGTCGGGCAGGTCACGTTCACCGGAGGGACGGGCGAGTACTCGTTCAGCGGGCTGGCCGCGGGGACGTACGAGGTGACGTTCACCTTGGCGGGCTTCGAGGTTCCCCCGCAGACGGTCGAGGTCATGGCCGGCGCTACGGCGACGGTCGACGTGGAGATGTCGGTCGGCCTCCAGGAGCGAGTGGTCGTCGTCGGGACGCGCGCGCAGCCGCGGTCGGTCACGGAATCGCCCGTCCCGGTCGACGTGATTCGGACGGAGGACTTCGCCCGCCAAGGGAGCACCGACCTCGCCAACCAGTTGCGGGCGGTCGTCCCTTCATTCAATATCAGTATTCAGCCGATCAGCGATGCGGCCACCATCGTGAGACCCGCGAACCTGCGGAATCTGGCGCCCGACCACACGCTGATCCTGGTCAACGGGAAGCGCCGCCACCGTGCCGCCGTCATCACTTGGCTCGGGAACGGCATCGCGGACGGTTCCCAGGGCCCGGATCTCTCGGTCATCCCGTCAATCGCGATTCGGCAGGCCGAGGTGCTGCGCGACGGTGCCGCGGCGCAGTACGGCTCCGACGCCATCGCCGGCGTCATGAACTTCCAGCTCAAGGACGCCCGCGAGGGCGGCAGCCTGGAGTTCCGGACCGGCGGCTTCATGGACGGGAACCCGGGCAGCGCCTCGACGTGCGGGTCGGGCATCATCGGCGACATCAAGCACTCCTGCAACGGGATCGGCGGCCACGGCCGGGCGATGTCGGTGGCCGGCAACGTGGGGTTGCCGCTCGGCGACACCGGGTTCGTCAACCTGAGCATGGAGTACGGCAACGCGAACCCGACCAACCGCAGCATCCAGCGCGACGACGCGCAGGCGATCATCAACGCCGGCAACGGCAACGTCCGCGACCCGGCGCAGGTCTGGGGCTCGCCGCTGCTCGAGGACGACCTGAAGCTGTTCGGGAACTTCGGCCACCTGTTCGACAACGGCCTGCAGTTCTACGGCCACACCAACTACGCGGAGCGCAAGGTGACCGGCGGCTTCTACTTCCGGAATCCGCACACGCGCGGCGGCGTCTTCCGCGGCGACGGGCTCGCCGACGGCACCCCGACACTCCGTGTCGGCAACGTCGGCCTCGCCGGCCACTACGAAATGAACGGGACGAATGACGGGTACACCGGGCCCGGCTGCCCGACGATCCCGATCGTCGACAACGTGCCGGACGCGGCGGCCCTCGCGGCGGTCGAGGCCGACCCGAACTGCTGGACGCTCTACAGCCGGTTCCCCGGCGGCTTCACGCCGCAGTTCGGCGGCGACCTGACCGACGTATCCCTGGTCAGCGGGCTGCGCGGGTTCGCGAGCAACGGGTTCACGTGGGACGCCAGCGTCAACATCGGAGCGAGCGAGGTCGACCAGTTCATCAACGACACCGTCAACGCGTCGCTCGGGTTCGACACGCCGACGAGGTTCAGCCCCGGCAGCTACCGGCAGCAGGACCTCAACCTCAACTTCGACGTCTCCTACCCGGTCAACGACGTCGTGAACTTCGCGGCGGGCACGGAGTGGCGCGACGAGCAGTTCACCATCGGCGCGGGCGGCCAGCCGTCGTGGGAGATCGGTCCGTACGCCGCGCAGGGCTTCAGCTCCGGATCGAACGGGTTCAACGGCTACCGCGCCGACACTACGGCGGGGACGTGGAGCCGCAGCAACGTCGCGGTCTACGGCGACCTCGAGTTCGACGATCCCGGCGGCCGCTGGACGGTCGGCACCGCCGTGCGGGTGGAGAACTTCGAGGACTTCGGCACCACCACCAATGGGAAGATCTCGGCGCGCGCCGGGCTGACGGACTCGTTCTCGCTGCGGGCCGCCGTGAGCACCGGGTTCCGGGCGCCGACCCCCGGCCAGCAGAACGCCTTCAACGTGACGACCGCGTTCATCGGGGGGCAGCTGACCAACAACGGCGTCGTCCCGTCGACGTCGGCGGTCGCGGTCGCGCGGGGCGGCGGGCAGCTCCAGCCGGAGAAGTCGCGCAACTACAGCGCCGGCGCGGTCTTCGAGCAGGGCGCGTTCAGCTTCACGGCCGACTTCTTCCGCATCGACATCGACGACCGGGTCGCCCTCTCACAGGAGATCGCGCTCACCGAGCCCGAGATCCTGACCCTGCTCGCCGAGGGGATCCCGGAGGCGCGGAACTTCCCGGTGTTCCGCTTCTTCCTGAACGACTTCTCGACCACGACCCAGGGCGTCGACCTGATCGGGACCCTGACCGCCGGGCGGACGACGTTCAACGCCATCTACAACTACACCGACACGAAGCTCAAGAACATCGAGTCGGCCGTGATCGACGAGTTCCGCATCAACACGTTGGAGCGCGGCCTGCCGAACACCCGCTGGAACTTCAGCGTCAACCACGCCGCCGACCGCTGGAGTCTGCTGGGCCGCGTGAGCTACTTCGGCGCGTTCTGGGACAGCGAGGACGGGCGTAACGCGGTCGGTCTGGCGGGCGGTCCGATGGCCCCCTGGCTCTACCCGGCCTACTCCGGCAAGGCGTTGCTCGACCTCGAGCTCGGCATTCCGCTCGACGGCGGCGTCAGCTTGGCCCTCGGCGCGGAGAACATCCTGAACGCCTACCCCGAGGTCAACATGTTCGGCTCCCAGACGGTGGGCAACCAGTACGGGCAGTTCTCGCCGTTCGGCTTCAACGGCGCCTACTACTACGTGCGGATCAACTACGGCTGGGGCAGCGGGAGCCTCTAGCCCACCCATCGTCGCCTGACGGCTGCGCTGGGTGTCCAGCCAACCCGGCAGGAGTCTGCGCCGTTCTACGGTGCAGACTCCTGGCCCGGGACGACCAAGGTCGCCGGCCGAACTCGCATCGGGCGCGGGACGGCCGGCGGCCGAATTCGACGAGGAGCATCGAACCCCAGACCTGGGCCCAGGGACCAGAACCGCCGCCCGCGTGGGCGAGAGGACTGGGGCATGACTGGAACGATCCGGAACGCCGCGTGCTCATCGTCGATCGCATCAGCGGTGGTCCTCGCTCTCCTGTCTGCGCCGCCCGCGGCGTCCGCGCAGGAATCGGGCGCCGTCGGCGGAACGGTCTCCGACACCACCGGCCTCGTGCTGCCCGGCGTCACCGTGGAGGCACGGAGCGCCGAGCGCGGTGACGTCGAGAGCACCGTCACCGACGGCGGGGGAGCATTCGCGTTCGCGGACCTGCCGCCCGGGACCTACGACCTGACGTTCACGCTCGCCGGCTTCCGCACCGTCCTTCGCGACGGCGTGGTGGTGGGGGCGGGGGCGTCGGTCACGCTCGACGTCGAGTTGGCCCTGGCGCTCGAGGAGCGGGTGGTGGTGGTCGGGAGCCGCGCGGAGCCGCGGTCGGTCACCGAATCGCCCGTTCCGATCGACGCCGTGCCCTTCCAGGACGTGGTCAGCCAGGGCGCCACGACGCTCGACTACCAGCTCCGGACGCTGATTCCCTCGTTCAACGTCGCCACCCACCCGATCAGCGACGCGGCCACGCTCGTCCGGCCGGCAAGCCTGCGCAATCTGGCCCACGACCACACGCTGGTGCTGGTAAACGGCAAGCGCCGGCACCGCTCGTCGGTCATCGCCTGGTTCGCGGGGGTCACCGACGGCGCCCAGGGGCCCGACATCTCGACCATCCCGGCCATCGCCCTGCGGCAGGTGGAGGTGCTGCGCGACGGCGCGTCGGCGCAGTACGGCTCGGACGCCATCGCCGGCGTGATGAACTTCCTGCTCAAGGACGACCGGGCGGGGGGGGCATCGAGGTGAACACCGGCACCTACCGCGCGGGCGACGGCGACTCGGCGATCTTCGCCGGCAACGTCGGCCTCCCGCTCGGCTCCACCGGTTTCGCCAACCTCAGCCTGGAGTACGGCAATTCCGACCCGACAAAACCGCAGCGTGCAGCGCGACGACGCGGCGGCGCTCATTGCCGCGGGCAACATGCACGTCGCCGACCCGGCCCAGATCTGGGGCAACCCGACCATCGAGGACGACCTGAAGTTCTTCGGCAACTTCGGCAACACGTTCGCCAACGGGGTGCAGCTCTACGCCCACACCAACTACGCCGAGAAGAAGGTGACGGAGGGCTTCTACTTCCGGAACCCCAACTCGCGCCAGAACATCTACAGTCTCGACGGCGGGGAGACGCTCCTCATCGGCGACGTGCTCCAGGCACAGGGCATGGGCTCCGCCAACTGCCCCACGGTGACGGTGACCGACAACGTGCCGGACCAGGCGGCGCTGGCCCGGGTGTTCGCCGACGAGAACTGCTTCTCGTTCCAGGAGCTCCTGCCGGGCGGCTTCACGCCGCAGTTCGGGGGCGTGGTCACCGACATGTCGGTGGTCGGCGGCGTGCGCCGGGTCGCCGACGGCGGCCTGACGTGGGACGCCAGCGCCAGCTACGGCTCCCACCAGTCGGACTTCTTCTTCCGGAACACCGTCAACGCCTCGCTCGGTCTCGACACGCCGCGCGACTTCGATCCCGGCCTCTACCGGCAGGAGGAGGTCAACCTCAACTTCGACGTCTCCTACGCCGCCACCGACATGGTCAACATCGCCGGGGGGGCGGAGTGGCGCGACGAGCGCTTCGAGATCGGCGCCGGCGGGCGGCCTTCCTGGGAGGTCGGCCCCTACGCGGCGCAGGGCTTCGTCTCGGGCTCGAACGGTTTCCCCGGCTTCCCGGACTACACGGCCGGGACGTGGACCCGGAGCAACGTCGCCCTCTACGGCGACCTGGAGCTCAGGGGGCGGGACGGTCGGTGGACGGTCGGCGGCGCGGTCCGTTACGAGCACTTCGACCTGTTCGGCGCCACGACCAACGGCAAGCTCTCGGCCCGCTACGGGCTGGCGGACGCGGTCTCGATCCGCGGCGGCATCAGCACCGGGTACCGGGCGCCGACGCCGGGACAGCAGAACACGCTCAACGTCCAGACCACGATCGATCCGGAGACGTTCGAGCTGGTCGACAGCGCCAACGTGCCGTCGACGTTCCTGGCCGCCGAGCTCCGGGGCGGCAAGCCGCTGGAGCCGGAGACCTCGATCAATGTCAGCGGTCACGTAGAAGTGAAGGAATCTCGACACCGGACGTGTTCCGGTTCGTCGTGTGGGTTTCGTCCGGGTACTTGAGTACCAACAACAACAATGAGGCTGTGGGCGCTTGTGCGAAACCGC
>MKWU01000886.1_pt1 | contig 55162 bp, 39 predicted proteins | sample 809101 | NCBI WGS metagenome assembly MKWU01 (sample SAMN05860141, study PRJNA318959) | sponge metagenome | host: Aplysina aerophoba | place: Slovenia: Piran, Adriatic Sea, Gulf of Piran | collected 2013-05-07 | reverse complement strand
GCCCTGAGTCTGATCCAGCGAATCCGTACCCCCAGACCCGAAGCTCCGGTCCGAAGAACTCGTCCTTCGAAGCCGTCCTTGTACCCCCCAAGGGGGGACCCCGCCGCCCTCGGGGGACCCCAGCCTTGAGCGTCGCTTCCACTGGTAGAAGCTGGTCCGATCCAACCCTCGTTGACGGCAGGCCTCAGCGACGTTGCCTGACTCGCGGGCCAACTCGAGAACACTCGGGCGATGCTCAGCTGACTCGCTCGCCGCATCGCGCTTGCCACCGCTTCCAACCTTCGTTGCTGTTGGTCCCATGACCTCCTCCTTTTGGTGCAAAGGGGCACGGGAAGAAGGTTGAGAGGACAGGTATAGAAACTGGATTACCTCTCCAATGTGTCTCCACATACGTTAGTATCTTACAAATTACCCCGTTTGCTACCTGAATAGCACCCCCGAGTAGAGCAGGTTGAAGGCTGCGATCTTGAGGTTTACCCTTGTCCAAAGTCGGACCCAAGGGCGGACAAGGACGGCTTCGTCGGAGCTCCGGGTACGGGTGAGCGATAGAAACGTCTTCACCTGAGTTGCATGAAGGGTCAGTGACCGTACCAGAGTACTGAAACTCGCTTCGATTCGCTAAGGACGGGGTCCCCCAAAGACAGGTTCGCCGGACCTGGGGGTACGGACTCTTCGGGTCCGCTACCGGCAGTGGTTTGCTGTCGATCAGGTGGATCCGGCTGTCCCCCAGTACGGAGAGAGCAAGTTCAGTCACTAGCCTCTCGGCATTCCGCAAGATCCGGTGATGGCGGCTGTAGTGGGGTAGTCTTGGGACCCGAAGAGTCCGTCCTTACAGTTCACTGAAGAGTTGGTTGACGATCCAGTACCAGTTGCTCTCGTATCCAGCGAATCCGACCTTGGGTTGAGCGAGGATCTCTCCTACCACTGCAATAGTCACCCGAAGCTCCAGTCCGAAGAACTCGTCCTTCGAAGCCGTCCTTGTCCGTCCTTGGAGTTCGCTGTAGCTCGCTTTCTGGGCAGGTTGCTGACCCGGACCCAACGAGTCCGCTTGTGAGTCCGTACCCCCAGCGGGGGACCCCAGCCTTGGGAGTAGGCTCTGATAGGGTTTGAGCCAGTCGTCTAGGTAAACGAATACGGTGACCCGAAGCGAAACCAGCCAAAAACGAACTCTACGGGTCTACGGGCCCAACGAAGCCACAAAGGCGGACTCTACGGGTCTTGTCCGTCTGGAACAGCTCTTCTGGCTTATACTGGTAGCGGGGATGGATAGTCATGGAAACCACCATCCCCCTTCCCTTGCCTGCAGATCAAGTAGCAAACGACGTGATTGGGCGGTGTCATACAGGGAAACTGGCGTGAGCTTGATGATGGCGATCAGTCTCGCCTGCTCGGTTTGAGAAAGGATCACTGGGCATTGCTCGGCAGGATCGGTCTGGGGCTCAGCAAGCAGATCGTATTTCATGGTTATCGAGAGAAGATACAGAAGACCGTTCTACGCACAGTCGCCGCCAACGATGCTGATTTTCCCGACGTGGCGATTGAAGCCTACAAGACCCTCCTCGATCTCGATGATGTCGGTCCAGCCACTGCGACCAGATTGCTAACACTTGCCAGACCAGACCGCTTCGTATCTTTGAATGGTGGATCGAGAGAGGGGCTGGCAAAGTGTTTTGACTTTCAGCATCCAACCGCACTAGAGAAACCGGACAATTACCGCAGTCTCCTGGAACGAATATACGATCAAGCCTGGTTTCGCGAACCGGCTCCACAGGATGCGCTCGAACAAGAGATTTCCTCAATGCGGGCTGCTTTGTTGGACTGTTTCGTTTACGAGGCCATGGGAGCATAAAAAGCGTGCAGCGGCCCAGGCATAGTGGTCGACACTGACCAGTGCGTTGTCCGCCAGCCGGTTGCGGAATCGGGACCGCGCACCAAGTCCACCGTACGGGACCAGACACTTTCTAGCTTTCCGGCTCCGCCGCAAGGCGCTGACGGAGAATGGACGACGCTCAGGGGCCTATTCCTAACCTTCGGCCGTCCTCGCCAAGTCAACACAGGTCCTCTGAGCGCGTCTTTTTTCTCCGGATCTTCCGAAAATCGCTCGATCCGGCGAAAATCGGACCCACCCGACGCAACCGATCCAGCCGCCAGCGCGACAGAGGCCGCCTACGAGGCCGGGTAGAATTAAGGAGTTCTAAAGCAGACGAATTGGCACCGGGGTTCGACTGAGGGTTTCGCTCATCAACTGATCCGACCGGTGAGTTGAAACGGCGAATGTTATCCGGAGGGGGCGTGTTGGTCCGCCAGCGTGACACCTACCACGGTTGTGGCGTGAAGGAACAAACGCCATGATGATCGGAAGGCTGGTCGCACTGATCTAGGTGCCCACCGGAAGGTTCCTCAACGATGCCGGCTCGGCCCAGTATCTAGGCAAGGCCATCGGCACGATTCGCAAACTGACTGATCTGAACGTCCTCCAAGCCAGAGCCGAACTGAACACTTCCGGCCAGCTTCGCGCTGGAGGACCTGAACGCCTACGCTGATTCTCCGGAGCCGTGGGACGATTCCCCGCACGCCGAAGAACCCGGATCCAGAAAGGAGGAGATGCATGGGCATCTATAAGGTGAAAGATCGCCGGGGGAGGAGACGATACGTCGTCAGCAAGTACTGGCCGAACGGACCCGGTCGGCTTCGAATGTACGCCCCCAATTACCGAAGCGCACAGGCGCTCCAAACTCGGGTGGAGTCCAGCATCCTGGACGGCACCTGGAACACGCCGGGAGCAGGGCCATCCGCCCAACAAGGCAAGTAGACAGCGACCGGTGCGATGCTCGAACAAGCGAGTGCTACATGGGCATTCGCCGGTGGCGCTTCACCGACACCCACGCTAGGCGGCTGAGTCCACGGACCTCCAATACGGTCGAATGGATTCCCGTTTAGAACGTGGGATTCAATGGGGGAACCAGTTCGGTCGAATAGATCATAACTCGCTTAATGTCAGTTACTTACGAGATTTCTTCCGTAATCCCTGCGGAACCGTCCACCGGGGGAAGTGTTTCGTCCACCCAAATCGGGAGCATTCCGGGAGGTGACTACACCTGGCTACGGGGTGCGATCGACTGGTATCATGGGGTCACAGCAGGATGAGCAACCCAAAAGCGTGCGCCCGTTCGCTGCTGGAGGCGAGAGAACGATGCTCACAAGACGAGATGTGAAGACCCTCGGCATGGTCCTGGCAGGCGGAAAGGGCACCCGGCTCCACCCCCTGACCGCTAAGCGCACGAAGCCCGCCGTGCCGTTCGGTGGCAAGTATAGGATCATTGACTTTGCTCTGAACAACATGGTCAACTCCCGCATCTACGGGATGTATGTGCTCACTCAGTTCAAGGCTCAGAGCCTCACTGAGCACATTCAGCGGTACTGGCGCTTCGGAAACTTCCTTTCGGATTACTTCATCTCCTTAGCCCCCGCCCAGATGTACCGGTACGAGGAGCTAGGCACGGAGTGGTACCGTGGGACCGCTGACGCGATCTATCAGAACATGCACCTAATTCGGAACAATAAACCCGATCTAGTGGCGATCTTCAGCGGCGATCACATCTACAAGATGGACATCAGCCACATGATCGACTACCACCTCGAGAAAGGGGCTGATATCACCATTGCCGCTTACCCGACCCCTATCGAGGAGGCCACCCGCTTCGGGGTCCTGCAGGTCGACAGGAACTACACCATCACAGACTTCCAAGAGAAGCCTGCAAAGCCCAAAACCATCCCAGGGAGAGAAGATTACGCCCTCTGCTCCATGGGCAACTATATCTTCTCCACCAATCCCCTCGTTACCCTGCTCAACCGCGACGCCTCTCAGGAGGGGAGTGAGCACGATTTTGGCAAGGATGTCCTCCCTGAAGCCCTCGGAGAGGGGTATCATATCCAGGCTTACGACTTCGCCCGCAACCCCATCCCCGGTCAGATGGGAGCCAACACCTACTGGCGGGACGTGGGGACCCTCGATAGCTATTGGGAGGCCAGCATGGACCTAGTGGCGGTCGAGCCCGAGTTCGACCTGCACAATCCCGCCTGGCCGCTGCGGACGGCAACCGAGTTCTCAGCGCCGGCTAAGTTCGTGCACGAAGAGGAGAGTCGACGCGGCCAAGCGTTCAACAGCCTAGTCGCAGGGGGCGTAATCACCTCCGGCAGCACGATTCGCGAGTCGGTCCTCTCGCGACGAGTGCGGGTGAATAGTTATAGCCTCGTGGAGCGTTCAGTCCTCTTCGATGATGTCGAAATCGGCCGCCACTGCCTGATCCGCAATGCTATCATCGATAAGAATATCGCCGTTCCGAGCAATACCGAGATCGGGGTTGATCCTGAGGCAGACTACGCCCGTGGGTACACCATAACCGACCAGGGGGTGGTGGCCATTCCCAAGGATTACGTCTTCACCTGAGGCTGTGCCCAGACCGGCGGATAGGGTGCCTCGAGCCACGAGTGAACGGAGTCCGAGTTGCGAGGGTCCTCGCAATCCCGAGATGAGCCTTGAGGTGGGGCGGGAAAGTCCCACACCTTACAGCAAGCTCGCGTCCGGAGATGCTACCCTACCCCTACTAGTTGCGAGGCTCGCGCCTACAGGCGGCCGGGCCCTTAAGTGTCCGCAGGGAGGCTTATTTTGAGACGATCTTTCAACCCGTGGTTGCTGGTGATGCTCATCATCCTGGCGATCTTCGTGGTCAATCAATTCACTTCGGGAAACTCCAATCGGGACGTCAACCTCTCCACCTTCACCCGACTCGTCGACGAGGGCCGGGTCGAGGCGGTAGTGGTTGAGCGCAATAACGGCAACATCGAGGGGCAACTTAGGGAGCCGACGCAGGTCGAAATCAGAGGCGAGCCGCGCACTATTCGCTCGTTCCGGACCACCGCAGTGATCACCGATTCACTGCTCCAGCGTCTCGAGGGCAACGTCCCCTCGGTCTCGATTCGCAACCCCCCGCAGTGGATCGGGTTTGCTATCTCCATTCTGCCGATCATCATCCTGATCGGGTTCTTCTGGTTCATCTTCATGCGGGCCCAAGGTGGCCCCAACCAGGTGATGCAGTTCGGCCAGTCCCGAGCCAAGACCTACGGCCGCGAGAATAAGGTGCAGACCTCGTTCAAAGATGTGGCTGGCCATAAGGAGGCCAAGCAGGAGCTCAGGGAGATTGTCGACTTCCTCAAGAACCCTCAGAAGTACCTCAGGATCGGTGCGGAGATTCCCAAGGGAGTGTTGCTGGTAGGCCCCCCCGGAACCGGTAAGACCCTGCTGGCACGTGCCGTCTCGGGTGAGGCCGGCGTTCCCTTCTTCTCAGTCAGCGCCTCCGAGTTCATGGAGATGTTCGTCGGCGTCGGAGCGAGCCGGGTTCGCAATCTGTTCGAAGACGCCCGCAAGTCGAACCCCGCCATTATCTTTATCGACGAACTCGATTCGATCGGGCGCCGCCGCGGCACCGGAATCGGTGGGGGCCACGACGAGCGTGAGCAGACGCTGAATCAGATTCTTTCGGAGATGGACGGTTTCGAGAAGGATACCTCGGTCATCATCATCGCTGCCACCAACCGCCCAGACATCCTCGATCCTGCGCTGCTACGTCCCGGCCGCTTCGACCGGCAGGTGACTATCGGCTTGCCGACCCAGAGCGAGCGCCGGGAGATCCTCGAGGTTCACGTGCACAACAAACCGGTCGGCGAGGATGTCGACCTGACGCGGCTCGCGGAGGCGACCCCGATGTTCTCTGGAGCCGACCTCGAGAACCTGACCAACGAAGCCGCTCTGGTGGCAGCCCGCGCTGGCATGCAGATCATCTCCTGGACCGACTTCAACGAAGCACTCGACCGAATTACGTTGGGCCTCCGCAGAGGCAGCCTAGTGCCCAGCGAGGAGGAGCGCAAAATTCTCGCCTACCACGAGGCGGGCCACGCCATCGCCTTCGCCGCCCACCCCGATCTAGGCAACATCCGCAAGGTCACCATCATGCCCCGTGGCAGTGCTGGCGGGTTCATGGCACCGCTGTCGCGGGAGCAGATGGTGCAGGACATCAAGAAATTCAGGGAGCAACTGGTGGTCGCCTTCGGCGGTCGGGTCGCGGAGAAGCGCATCACCGGCACCATCTCCAGCGGTGCCTCGAACGATCTGAGGCAGGCCACCGAACTGGCCAAGCAGATGGTGCTCGATCTGGGCATGGGGGGACAGGAGTTCGTCGCCTGGGGTTCCGACCAAGGCCCGGTGTTCCTGGGTGGGGAGATATCGAGACGCAAGGACTTTAGCGAGGAGACCGCCCGCGAACTTGAAGAACAGGTCACGGAGATCCTCAAGACGGCGTACAAGCGGACCGAGCAGCTCCTTGACGAGCATTGGGTAGCAGTGGAGACCATCGCCAATGCCCTCTTAAAGCGTGAAACCATTGAGGGCTCTCTCATCGAGACGTCCTTCCAGAAGGCGACGGAGGGCGCAAGTGCCGAAGAGATTACCGACTGGCTCATCGCCGAGGCAGACGAGCGCGAGCGGCAGGCCCAAGCCTCGGCCGAGCGCGAACGCCTCCGGTCTGAAGAGGAGCGCAAGCGCCGCGAGGAGGCGGAGCAGGAGCGACCCGCTCCACAGATCGATGCACGCCCCGCCCCAGAGGGCTCCGGCAGCTAGAGACTCCTGTGGGTGGAGTCGGTGCACACGTGCGGGTGCGCGCCGTTTCTCATGGCGACCGCGATATCATGAACTCGTAACCGCCATCCGTAGTTAGGTGAAGCGACCGTGGCCCTTCTCGACGGCACATATGAAGTCACCAGCCAACAGGCACCCGAGGGAATACAGACCCTGTTTGAAGCAACTGCTTCCGATGGAACCCCGGTCCACATCGTCTGGTACGACCTGAGCCCACACCACGAAGCACGTTTCGAACACTACCGCCGAATCCTAAAGAGGATGAAGCGATCTGGACTCGCCGCTCTGCACGACGTGGTGTCCCGGCCGGGTGCCCACTATGTGGCCTGGGAGCTTCCGAGGGGCCACCGGGTCCCTCCGAACGAGGCGCTCACGGAGGCGCTGGCCGAGGCGGGCTACCCTTCAGAGATCGCCGACATCCACGAGGATGGTGACCGCCTCAGGATCTACGGCCTCGCCTTCGGCAGTGAACTAGCCCCCAGCGAACCGGTCTCTCTCGATTGGTCGAACCTCCCCCCTGAGAAGACTGTACCCCCTTGGTTGGTGAGTTGGTCGCTCAGCGCAGCGCTCATCCTCGTCGCAGCACTCACTCTGTTGGTCGGATTCAATCTCCGCATCAACAACCCTGTCGTGGTCGTGCCGGACCTCCGAGGGTGGTCCCTCGATCAGGCTGTCGAACTCTTAGATGAACGCGACCTCGGCCTCGAAGCGACCCCCATCGCCTCCCCAGCTCCCGCCAACACCATCCTCAAGAGCGACCCCCCGGCTGGAACCCAACTCCGGCCCGGCCGCCTGATTCGCGTCTCCTTTTCCCTCCCGGCCAACCGCATCGCACCGACTGAGGTCCCCCAGCTGGTGGGGCTCAAGTTTCCCGACCAAGTGGAGTCGCGGCTCCGAGAAGCTGGACTCTCGCTGGGTTCGGTGGCACGAATCCCCGCAGACACCGATGCAGGCATGGTCATCTCCCAGCGCATCCCGGCGGGCGAACGGCTTGGCCAAAATCAGGCCATAGACGTGCTGGTCAGCCTAGGACCGTTGCGGGGATCTACCTTCCTGCCAGACCTGGTTGGGCTCGATCTCGAGGATGCCCGCTTCCTAGCCCACACCGCCGGTCTTAGCCCCGACAGTGTAATCGTGGAGCGCGTGCCCGCAGCACGAGAACTGGTCGGCCGCGTGCTGAATCAGTCTCTCCCCCCACACCTACCCGTTCCCATAGAAACGGCTGTCTTGCGCCTCATGGTGGCCGACCCGCCGACCGCCACCAGCGCCGAGGCAAAGACCCCGAACCTGATCGGGTTAGCCGAGAGCGGGGCCCGCGAGGCGGCGCGCAACTACCAGCTCTCACTCGAGGTGATCGAGGTGCCCGACCTCCCCGAGGGCGTGATCGATCAGACCCCATCTCCCGGCTCGGTGAGTGACGGATCGCTCAGACTCCAGATGAATATCCACCCAGTGGCTATACCGGTACCTCGAGTCCTGGGCCAAGTTCTGACGTCGGAACTCCGGGTGCTGCACTACACCTTCTTTATTGAGCCAGGCATCCCTGAACAACAGGCCGAGGTCCTAGCGCTCCCGCTAGAGGGGGAGCCCATTCTGGTGATCCGCTCCCAGGTCAAGGGAGGCGACCTGCTCCAAGGGGACTGGCAATCGCCGGTCGCCGGACCCATCACCTTCCGCCTGCTGCTCAACGGCGAATTCTACAACGAGCAACGGATCAACAACCCCTGACCAGGGCCGAAGGTAGGTCGCAGGAACCACGGTGTAGCGGCCCACGCCCGGCCCGACGGAATGCCGGGTTATAGTGATGCCCGGCAATCTCCTCTGTGCGATCCAGAGATCGATTGCCCGTAGTTCCGATTAGCCTGTCACGAGGTGTTCCGGAGGGGGCACCTCGTGCATCTGCCAAGGTGGGAGGCACGTTGCAGCAAGCCCTCAGAGATCTCTTCAGGTACGCAAGGCGGTACCCTCGCCCCTACCTCATCGGGATCGTTGCTCTCGTACTGTCGAGTTTCTTCACGACTCTCGGCCCCATCATCATCGGCAATGCCATCGATGCCCTCCGCGACAGCGCCATGACGATGGCCTCGGTCTGGCTGTTCCTCGGTGCCCTGATGGGTGCCGTTACCCTTGGAGCCCTCGGCTCCCTGGTGGTCCGCCGGAACATCATGAACGCGAGCTGGGAGATCCAGTTCGATATCCGACGCGATCTGTTCCACCACTTCACCCGGCTCGACGGCGACTACTTCGACAACAACCGGGTCGGCGACCTGATGGCGAGGCTCACCGCCGACCTCAACGCCGTCCGAATGATGGTCGGCATGGTAGTGCACCAAGGCGCCAACGTCAGCCTGCTCCTCATCTTCACCCTGTGGCGCATGTTCAGCCTCAATGTGCAACTCGCACTTTTCACGCTGCTTCTGATCCCGGTGATCTCGCTCTCCTTCTGGCTCCTGCTCCGAATCGCGCATCGGCGTTACCGGCAGGTGCAACAGCAGTTCGGGAGCGTCACAGCGATGGCCCAAGAGAACTTCAGCGGGATCCGGGTGGTGAAGGGCTTCGGCATTGAGGATCGTGAGATCGGTATTTTCGGGAGGCTCAACGATGAGTTCATTCGCCGTAATCTCAAGCTGACCCGGGTGGACGGTCCGCTTTTCCCGCTCATGGAACTGCTGTTTGGGGTGTCGATCTCGCTGCTGCTCCTCCTTGGCGGCCGTGCCGTCCTCAACGTGCAGATGAGCATCGGCGAATTCTCCAGCTTCGTGTTCCTGTTCCAGGGCGTCCAGTGGCCGCTCATCGGGCTCGGCTTCATCGCTAACACCATGCAGCGTGGCGTCACCTCGTGGGAGCGCCTCAAGGAGATCCTCGACACCGAACCCGCGATCCGAGACGGTCCCGAAACCGACTACGGCTTGCGCACCATTAAGGGCGAGATCGAGTTTCGGAATGTCACCCTCGAGTACGACGGGATCCGGGTCCTGGACAACGTATCATTCCATTTGCTTCCAGGAGAGAACCTCGGCATCACCGGACGAACAGGGGCCGGTAAGACACTGATCGTCAACCTCATCGCGCGCCTGAGCGAACCCGACAGCGGGCAGATCCTCATCGACGGTATCGACATCCGTCGCTACCCCCTGGCAGTGCTCAGGCGCCACATCGGACTGGTGCCGCAGGAACCGTACCTGTTCGGTGACACCATCGCGGAGAATATCGGCTATGGGATCCCCCAGGAGCTAGCCACGCCGGAACGAGTCAGGGAGGTGGCCACCTTCGCCCAACTGGCCAGCGACGTCGAAGAATTTCCCCAGGGGTACGACACCCGGATCGGCGAGCGTGGCGTGACCCTTTCGGGCGGGCAGCGCCAGCGGACCGCGATCGCCCGCGCCATCATCCGCGATCCCGCCATCCTTATCCTGGACGACTCCCTCTCAGCCGTCGACACCCAGACTGAAGCGAGGATCTTGGCAGACCTCGAGCAGGTCATGGCGAATCGCAGCAGCATCGTCGTTGCCCACCGGCTGAGCGCCTTCCAGGCCACGGACCGGATCCTGGTGTTTGAGGAAGGTCGCATTGCCGAGCAGGGAACCCATGGGGAGCTGGTCGCTCAGAACGGATGGTACGCCGACATCGACCGGCGGCAGCAGCTCGAGGCCGCTCTGGAGACCGCCTGAGGTGGACCGGCGCAGGCACCTCACCGACATGAGCGACGCCGAGTACAGCATCGACGCCGCCAAGGCCGAGTTCCGCACTCAGCGCCGCAGCAAGAGGCTAGCCCTGCGGCGGGAGGCGAATTTCGACGAGGACGGAGAGCCCCTCAAAAAGGCCTTCGATTGGCAGATCATGCGCCGCCTGCTGAGCTACCTCGGGCGCTACCGGCGGCAGCTCGTAGCCGGCGTCGTCCTCCTGCTCGGCTACAGCGCCGTGGCCCCCGTCTTCCCCAACCTCATCGCTCGGGCGGTCGACAACTACATCGTCGCGGCAAAGCCTCCGTTCGACGCGCTCTCCGACGAGGCGCGCTTCAACGGGCTCTTGACCATCGTCCTGATCTATCTCGGCCTCAGGCTAGTGAATTTCGGGCTTCGCTACGGCTACACCTACCTGATCTCGTGGCTGGGCCAGCACATCATCTACGATCTCCGCCGGGAGATGTTCACCAAGATCCAGCGGCTCCACCTAGGCTTCTTCGACCGAACCCCGGTCGGCCGCCTTATCACCCGTATCACCAGCGACGTCGACGCCATCCAGATGATGATGACCAACGGCGTCATCGGCCTAGTCGCCGATGTCGGTCTCCTAATGGGGCTGACTATCTTCATGTTCACCATCAACTGGCAGCTCGCCCTCGTCACCCTGGCGGTGATGCCCCTGCTCTTCTGGACCCTCAACGCGCTTCGCACCCGGATCCGCGACGCGCACCGGGTAGTCCGGCTCCGAGTCTCGCGCTCGACCGCCTACCTGGCAGAGAACCTAAACGGCATGAAGACCGTGCAGCTATTCAACCGACAGGGGCGGAACCAGCAGCGCTTCGATCACCTCAACCTCGACCTCCTTGACGCCCGGGTCGAACAGATCCGCTGGTACAGCCTGTTCTGGCCAGCAGTCCAGATTGCCGGCGGAATAGCCACCGCTCTCATCCTCTACTACAGCGCCCTCAACCTGATCGGGCCCGCCTTCACAGACACCGTGACGCTCGGCGTCCTGATCGCCTTCATCCAGTACAGCGCCATGTTCTTCCGCCCTCTTCAGGATCTATCGGACAAGTACAACATCATGCAGGCAGCCATGGCCTCCTCCGAGCGGATCTTCAGCCTGCTGGATACGCCCGAGATCATCACCAACCGCCCAGACCCGGAGAGATTCACGACCGAGTTCCGGGGCGAGGTCAGTTTCGACAGAGTATGGTTCTCCTACCAGGACGAGGCGTGGGTGCTGCACGACCTCTCCTTCGCGATTCGCCCGGGCGAGTCCGTCGCCTTCGTGGGTCATACCGGCGCCGGCAAGACGACGATCATCAGCCTAGTGTCGCGCTTCTACGATGTGCAGAAGGGTGTCGTCAAGATCGATGGCAAGGATGTCCGCGACTACGACCAGATCGAGTTGCGACGCCACATCGGCATCGTCCTCCAAGACCCGTTCCTGTTCAGCGGCACGATCCTCAGTAACATCACTCTGAACGACGATACGATCCCCCTCGAGCAGGTGATGGAAGCGGCCAAATTCATCAACGCTCATGGATTCATATCGAGGCTGCCCCAGGGTTACAACACCCCTGTCCGAGAGCGGGGGGCCGGATTCTCCACCGGTCAAAAGCAACTCCTCGCTTTCGCCCGGGCGCTGGTCCAGAATCCGGACATCCTGCTCGTCCTCGACGAGGCCACCGCCAATATCGATACCGAGACCGAAGAGCTGATTCAGGACGCCCTCAAGAAACTCATGCAGGGCCGCACCTCCATCATCATCGCCCACCGCCTCTCTACTATCCAGAACGCTGACCGCATCATGGTGATGCGTAAGGGTAGGCTGATCGAGCAGGGTAACCACTTCGAACTGCTCGAACAGAAGGGTTACTACCGCAGACTGTACGAGTTGCAATACCAGGAGGGGGTCCGGTCAGGCTAGCAGAACCGCAGCGGACGCGCAGCCCTCACGGCACATCTGTACATCACTCTGCGACATCTCCCCTCAAGCCCCCACAGAATAGGGGCTTCAGTGCGCCACGGGGGCCAGCGGAGCGGCACGCCGCCAGCCCGTTGCCACCTAACATGTCCACCAAAGCAGAGGCCCTAGGAACTGGTTTGGTTGCGGACTAGACTAACCGATCACGGACCAGTCACGGTCCCAGTGGGGAGGGTTCCGAGGCAGATCTCACGTAAACGGGGGTGGTTCTCGGTCCCGCCAACGACCCTGCGGGCAGGGAGTCGGAGCCTAGTCGGCCGCGTTGCTCTGGAGATGTCTAGGTCAGAGATTCCGAGAGATCGGTTACATTACGCCTCCCGCGGACCAGAGGGCGCCTCCAGACGAGATCCCGCTGCCGGACTAGGGATGGCGAGCAGGGTAAGTGGCACGCTCCACCACGGCGGCACCCGGAGGTCGTCTCCACTCACAGATCTCATAGCTGCCTACTTCTGGCCTCAGAGCCCCACTCTATAGTGAGGGGGTAGGGCAGAGCAACACCTCCTAAGAGACAAGTGATCCCTCCATGAGAGGCCGGGATGCCCTCCCCGGCCTTTCGACTTTCAGCGCAGGCGGCCTGCTCCAGTCGCAGGCGGATCCTGGGTCGGCAGCCCGCTACCGGTCCATGATAACAACGCGGTAGCGGAGGACCTCCTCCGCACCGGGCTCTAGGGGCATCAGCAGGGTCCAGCGAACTGCGGTGTAGTCTTCGGCCTCTACCAGGACGGGGACATCGTTCCGGGTCACCAGCACCGGCGGCTCGGAGTAGGTGACACCTTCATCGCCCGAGTACTCTGTTAGTACCCGATCCGAAGTGGGGGTGGCCGAGCCCTCGACGAACGTCGTTCCCTCCGGCACCGGACCGATGATGCGCACTTGGCCGGCCGGGAGGGTAGTCTCACCGACATTGACGGCGAACAGGCGGTACTCTACAACCTGACCCGGTCGGGCCCTAGTCGCCTCACTGAACCGCTCCTCAACGACCCCACCATCGGTCGTGACCTCGCTCACCACATAGATCTGGGACCGTACTTCGACGGGGGTATCCTGCGCATAGGCTGCAGCTAGAATGACCGCTACCAGAAAGAAACTTAGGTGCCTCATCCCCACAACCATATCGCACACCGAAGACTGGGGCTACCGAAGTAGCTCGAAGCTCAGGGCATCTGAAGCAGACCGAACAGGTCGAGGTACGATTCAGCCTCCGCAACCCCATTCTCGGCAGCCCGGGCGAACCAGTGCAGGGAGAGTTCGAGAGCCCTAGGCACCCCGCGACCGTGCATAAGGGCCAGCGCAAATCTGTACTGCCCCTGCGGTTCTCCAGCCTCAGCAGCCTGCCTGAACCAGTAGGCTGCGGCCGCCTCGCTCCGAGGAACCCCCACCCCTCGAGCGTAGAGGTCGCCCAGCCGGAACTGAGCTTTAGAGTGGCCCTGCTCGGCCGCCGCGGCGTACCAGCCCGCTGCCCTGGCACCGCTCCACGGCTCCCCAAGGCCTGTCTCACTCAGGTACCCGAGCATGAACTGCGCCTGCGCGTGTCCGTCGGCTGCGACCTTCCCCCACGCCCTCCTGGCCTCCACGAAGCGGCCCTCCCGGTAGGCAGCCAGCCCCACCCCGTACTGGACCACCGGATCCACCTCCGGCTCGCCCCCACTGCCCAGGATCGGACCGGACTGCAGCACTACCAACACTACGAGGAGCGCGACCAGAGCGATCAACAGGGCCAGCCGCCGGCCCCACACCCGTGGCCGGACCCCTGACACGGGAAAGTCCTCTTCTTCTGGGACAAACCCCGGCCCCAGCCATTCACGTTCCGACTCCTCCTCGGCTGATCCGTCCCAGGCCCGGTGCGGGAATTGGGGCCACCGCGCCGACCGAGTGCGCGCCGGATCCCCCACGATAGGCCTGACCGCAACCTGAACCCCTGCGTCGCGCAGTACTCCGGCGATCTCCTCCGCATTGTCCCGGCTGATCGGGCGCGTGATCGGGCTGAGTCGCTGCGACAGCAGCTGCTCAAGTTTCACCGTGGGAATGCCGAGCTCTTTCGAGGTGCGGGCGACCACCTCCGGCAGTTCTGCCCCGGTAACCGGCGTCTGCACCTCCACAACGAACTGTTGCTCCACCCGCGGCCCTAAAGCCATATGCGCCTCGCTACCCCTCAACAGATCATTCTACCGTAGTGTCTACGGCGGGTTACCAACTTGACACCCAGCCGAACAGCTGTGCTAGACTCTCGTGGCGAACTCGGGGCCGTGGCGCAGTTGGGAGCGCGCCTGAATCGCACTCAGGAGGTCAGGGGTTCGAATCCCCTCGGCTCCACCAAACTGGACAAAATCAAGAACCTTCATGTTGAGGTTCGGGTCATCAGTCTAACGGGCGTAAGGAGATGGAACTTAGCCACTTCAGCAGGAGGAGTCTACATAGGGGGAAGCTTAAACCACCCGGCCTTATGACAGTGGGGCGGTAGAATTTGGATCGCATACAAGGCAGGGAGTACACCAAGCATCAACGGTACACAGAATGACACTCGACGACGATTATGACAGGCTGAGCGACGAGGAATTCGAGGATTCCTGCGGCTCGAACCGCGCGGATGCCAACATCCCACCAACCTCCGACGACGAGGACACAGGTGACTCGATCATCGGAAAGATTGAAGCATCGAGGACGGAACTTCTGGACCTGAGCCTCCGCAATCCGTTGCTGAACTACCGCACGCTCAAGTCTAGGGGAGTGGAAGTCGTTGATGAAATTCCATCTGCCGTGTTCGGCATCTTGGTGAATAAAGCTCGCCCGATGTCGTTCCTGCCCCACCGGGATGACGACAAGCAGGTATCCCTTGATCTCACGACAATCTCGGATGAAGACCAAGACGACGAGTTGGGTCAGCCCAAAGAAGATGACAGTAGCCCGGATGGCCTAGCCCCACGGTACACAGATAACCGTCTGCACACCAACGAATCAGCCAGCCAGCTGCAATCTCGCCTTCTCAAGACCCACCACGCTGTAAACACCCTGATACAAGAACAGGGCGTGAACACCCTTTTCATTGCCCTCGGCATGGTCGAGTGGTACGCATCAGATACTAGCGACATCACGCGTAGAGCACCCCTGGTATTGGTCCCAGTCAAGATAACCCGGTCTGATGTCCGGGGCAGATTTTACATCAGTTACACCTTCGAGGAGCTGGGGGCCAATCTCTCGTTCATCGAAAAGGTGCGGAACGACTTCGGTATAGAGATTCCTGGCCTGCCCAACGATGAAGACCTCGACATAGACGGGTACTTTGCGGAGGTTTCGACCCGCATTGAAGACTTGGATCGCTGGTCTGTAGACCGCAGGAGTGTGGTGCTCGGTTTCTTCTCGTTCGGCAAGTTCCTCATGTACAGAGACCTCGAGCCAGATACTTGGCCCGAGGGAACTGGGTACGGCCCCCGCGAAAGCAGCATCATACGCGGCCTGTTCGGAGGGGGATTCGCGGAGCCTGATCCAGAGATTCAGGAAGAAGACCATTTGGATGATCATCTGAACCCGGAGGACATTCACCATGTCGTGGACGCCGACTCATCGCAGGCACTGGCTATATTCGACGTCAACCAAGGGCGCAACCTCGTAATCCAGGGCCCGCCAGGAACAGGCAAGTCTCAGACGATCATGAACATCATCGCGGAGGCCGTAGGTAATGGTAGGACGGTTCTGTTTATCTCCGAGAAGATGGCCGCCCTTGAGGTAGTGAAACGCCGGATGGACGCCATCGGCCTGGGTGTCGCCTGCCTTGAACTGCACAGTCACAAGACGACCAAGCGAGCCGTCCTAGATGAGTTGAAGAAAACGTTGGAACTGGGTCCACTGAGTGTCGATGGGATAGAAGACGATTTCAGAAAGCTTGCCAGCGTCCAGAGCAGGCTGAACAAGTATGCCAAGGCGGTCAATTCTTCTGTCGGTGACACTGGAGTTACTCCGTACAGGGCCTACGGTGAGCTCATTCGGATTCGCGACCTGGAACGCGGGGGATCACCACTGCAGCGAGTGGAATTAGCAGGCATCGACTCTTGGTCTGGCGCCGATTTCGATTCAAAGCTGGAGGTCGTCTCCAAATTGCAGACTAGGCTTGCACGAGTCGGAGTCCCCAAGAGTCACCTCTTCTGGGGGTCGAGGCGGCGGATGCTCTTGCCGAGCGATCAAGCGGCCCTGGAGGAGAGAATCGATAGGGCGGTCGAGTCGTTGGAAATACTCGAAAGGAACATACGCGGCCTCACTGACGCCTTGGGGCTGAATCAACCTGAAGGTGCGACACAAACCCAGGCCTTGATATCCGTTGCTGAACGAGCGGCAGAAGTTCCCAACATCCAGGGAGTTGATCTATCTGGATTCGAGCAGCACTCTCAACGTGACGCGATGAAGCTCCTAGTGAACGTTGGCAACTCATGGGTCAAGCTGCATTCCGACTATGACGACATCCTGGAGCCAAGCGCGTGGGGTGCTGACGCACGGAAGACGCGCGACACTCTGTCTACAGTAGGACGCAAGTTCCAATCACGCGTGTATCCCCAATTCTACATCTCGCCCAATAACCCAAGCATACCTCAGGAATGGATAGACACGGCGCTAGGGTCGCTGGAAGCACAGACGGAAGCGGCTCACAAGCTCAGCGACGCCCTAGGATTGAGCCCGCCGGAGAATGCGGCCCAAACCAGAGAGCTTATGCGCATTGCGAAACACGCGGCGGACGCCCCCGACATCACAAGGCTACAAGGCGTGGGGCTATCCGCATTCGAGACGCACTCTCGGCGCGACACAATGAAGCGCCTCGTGGACGCAGGCAACTCATGGGTGAGGTTGCACTCTAGATATGACGACATCTTGGAGCAGAGCGCGTGGTATGCCGACGTGCGAGAAGCGCACGACACCCTCTCCACAGTCGGACGCAAGTTCTGGCGATTCCTGTCCCCAAGATACCGTCGAGCCCAGAAGAACCTCGCAGAAATGTGCCTCACCGCCCGGCCCGAGAGCACTCAGGGCCAGATAGATATCGTGGATACGATACTACAGGAGCAGGAGCATCGGCGGACGTTTGAGCGGCTGTCCACGACTGCCGGGGCTACGCTGGGACCAAAGTGGCAGGGTGAAGATTCCGATTGGGAGGCCATCAGCAGGATAGTAGAGTGGGCGCTTACCTTGTTTAGAGATGTCGACAACGGCGTGATAGCGCTGGATGCCGTCAGGTCCCTGCGTGACGACATGGACGCATCACAACTGCGTGATCTGTTGGTCCAAGTCAAAACGTCCTCAGAATTCCACGCGGAGCGAGTCGCCAAGCTTTACGCCGTCATCGACATGGGTATTGAGGGTAGTACAACCGAATTCCTCTCCCTACGCTATATAGAGCAACGGGACATCCTAGCCAAATTGTCCAAGGAAAACATCGAACTCAGCCAAGCCAACGTCTATCTCTCGAACCTGTGCCGAGCCGAGCCGCCTCGCAGAGTCGAGCGGCAGATGGAGGTCGTGGACGCGATACTACAGGAGCAGGAGCATCGGCGGACGTTTGAGCGGCTGTCCACGACTGCCGGGGCTACGCTGGGACCAAAGTGGCAGGGTGAAGATTCCGATTGGGAGGTGGTGGACCGCATCGTAGCATGGGTGCTTGCCCTGTTCCGCGACGTTGACGGCGGTGTGATCCCGCTGGGCGTCGTCAGGTCCCTCCGCGACGACATGGACGCAGTGCAAGTGAGCGGTCTGCTGGGTCAAGTCAGGGTAGCGTTGGACTCTCACTCCAAGTGTTTGAAAGCGCTTCAGTCCTTCTTAGAGATCGACGACTCGAGGCGATTCAAGAGTTCCACGAGTATCAGTCTGGACGATAGAGGCGAGGTGGGGCTAGAAGGGCTGGAGGCCCTGTCCTTCGTGGAACAGGGCGACATCCTGATGGATTGGTCGAAAGGGATAGAAAGTATCCATGACCTCGTGGGGTTCAACAGCGCGGCTGACGTCGCCGAGGCAGAAGGATTGGTACCAGTTGTAAAGCTTGGGGAGGAATGGCCAGAAGCGGTCCATCATCTGAGAAGTGTATTGGACCGAGCGTGGTATGAGTACATTCTATCACGTGCCCTGAGGGAGCGGCCTGCTCTGAGAGACTTCGCCGGGAACATCCACGAAGAGTTGATAGGACAGTTCTGTTCGATGGACGAACTGGCACTCGACCACAACCGCTCCAGGGTAGCCCATTCCCATTGGGCCGGGCTTCCCAAGCACAACGCAGGTGGGCAGTTGCGAACTCTGAGAAGGGAGTTCGAGAAGAAACGCAAGCATCTTCCAATCCGACGATTGATGGCCGAAGCCGGGAATGCCATCCAGGCCATTAAACCCGTGTTCATGATGAGTCCGATGTCCATAGCAACCTATCTGCCCCCTGGCAGCGTCGACTTCGATCTCGTGGTATTCGACGAGGCCAGCCAAGTGAGGCCGGTGGATGCGCTGGGTGCCCTTATGCGCGCCGACCAGTCGGTCGTCGTAGGCGACAGCAGACAACTACCTCCGACAAGGTTTTTCGATGCCGTCACCCAATCCGACGACGACCAGGATGGCAGCGTGGTCGCGGACATGGAGAGCATCTTGGGCTTGTTCCGCGCCCAAGGCGCTCCAGGCAGGATGCTGAGATGGCACTACCGGAGCCGGCACGAGTCCTTAATTGCGGTATCGAACCGGGAGTTCTACGAAAACGGACTAGTGGTCTTCCCAAGCCCCGATTCCAGTAGGGAGAATATTGGACTCAGGTATCACTACCTCCCAGATACTCAATATGACCGAGGTAGGAGCAGCACAAATCGAAAAGAGGCCGCCAGAGTGGCCATGCATGTCATGGAACATGCCAGGTATAGTCCAGAATTGACTCTCGGTGTAACCGCTTTCAGTTCCGCCCAGAGGGAGGCTATCCAAGACGAGTTGGAGAGGCTCCGACGACAGGATCCCTCCTGTGAGACGTTCTTCAATGACCATCCCGAGGAGCCGTTCTTCGTGAAGAACCTTGAGAACATTCAGGGCGACGAAAGAGATGTCATTTTCATAAGCATCGGCTACGGCCGGGACGCCAGTGGGCAGGTTGCCATGAACTTTGGGCCTCTGACAGCAGACGGCGGCGAAAGGCGTCTGAACGTCCTCATCACGAGGGCAAAACTACGGTGCGACGTCTTCACGAATCTGCGTGCCGCCGACATTGACCTAAATCGTACCAGTTCCCGCGGCGTGCGAGCGCTGAAGACGTTCTTGGCTTACGCAGAGACCGGCATCCTTGAGGATGCAGTGGGGGAGTCGGGGCGCGAGATAGACTCACCGTTTCAGAAGGCCGTCGCGGCCGAGCTCCGTTCCCTTGGCTACGACATCCACGAAGAGGTAGCTACAGGCGGCAAGTTCATAGACCTTGCAGTTGTTGACTCGCAACATCCTGGCAGATACATCCTCGGAATCGAATGCGACGGGGCTTCGTACCACAGCTCTAGGTGGGCGAGAGATAGGGACAGGCTTAGAGAACAGCACCTGCGGAACCTGAACTGGAGGCTTTACCGGATTTGGAGCACTGACTGGTTCCGCAATCCAGAGCGGGAGTTGAACCGCGCCGTCGAGGCCATCGAGCAGGCGAAGGTCGCCGAGCCCGGCAGTCATCCATTGCAACAGAGGGATAGATGCCAGATCGAGCGTTTTGACAATGAGGAGGTGACAAACGATTTGGTCGCCCAGAGATATGAACTGGCCCGACCCAGCATAGATACTCATTACATTATTTATGAGCCTCACGAGATTCCCCTATCTCTCCTGCTCAACCCGATCATCCAGGTTGTCCGAGTCGAAGGCCCTGTGCATGTGGGCGAGGTGCAGCGCCGTATTGCGGACGCCGTGGGCGTTGCGAGAATCGGCCACAGAATTAAGCAGAATCTCAACTGGGCCATCGACAACACAGTGCGGCGAAGAGCCGTGGTAAGAAAGGATGATTTCCTGTGGAGCACCGACATGGACGTACCGGTCGTACGCGACCGGAAGGATCTGCAAGGGAAGAGCATCGAGATGGTGGCGCTGGAAGAAATAGCCCAAGCCCTCAAGGTGATTGTGAAGCACTCCTACGGGATTGACCGTAAGGAGGCGGCGACCGAGACGGCTAGACTTCTGGGGTTTAGGAACGTGTCTAAGAACACTGGGAACCGGATTTGTCATGTCATGGATAAGTTGATTGGAAATGGCGACTTGATGGCCGTCGGTGCCCAAGTCATAATAGCCAACGAGCCTGGGCAAGAGTAGAGCGCTTTCAAAAAGACCCGTCACAGTCGGGATTCATCTCAATGAAATCGAGTATATGCTGGTCACCATCGCATTTTCTCTTAAGCTACGTCCGCCACGCGCATCCCTCGCACTCGCACGAACTAAGACACGGAGTAGCCTCGAGAATGTCCGAGTGTGCAAGGGGAGAATACCTGCACCGGAGGGGTCTGAGGCACCGCGAGGAGCAACTGGCGGCAGCCAGAGAGGACGCCGCCAGTCAGGTAGATGGTCTTGGTGTTCCTGCTTATGCGCTTCCCAGTCATAGCCCGTCCTGCTACACGTCATGTGACAACCTGTCTTCCAGTGTTGAGAATAAGCCTGTCCGGACGGCCCGGTCTCAGCTAGGGAACAGCACGGCTCTGGTAAAATGAGGACGCAGCAAAGCCGCTTTACGGGAGGAGGCAACCATGAAGGAGGGCGAGCCTGAGCCCACCTCGACACCTACCCAAGCCGGTTCCGACCCAGCACCCGACTTCCCATGGTTCAAGGACCCCGGGCCGTTCATTCAACACGACGACAACAGTCTGGAGGCCCGGCTGGAAAACATGCAGGGCCTCATTACCCCGAACCACCTTTTCTTTGTCCGCAATAACTCCTCCAGTCTGAGCTTGAACGCCTCAGAGTGGCGGCTCTACCTGGAGGGAGACGCGGTGACGGAGCCGCTGGAGTTAAGCTACAACGACATCAGAAGCCTCCCGAGTCGCATGCTGACCTCTTACCTGGAGTGCGCTGGCAATCACCGCGCTATGTTCGATCTCCTGAAGGGGCAGAAGGCGTCAGGCGAGCAGTGGATGACGGGTGGGATCGGCAATGGCGCATGGGTAGGCGTTGCGCTGAGTGATGTGCTGACGCTCGCAGGTATTCACGCCAGCGCCGTCAGCGTGCTGCTGGTGGGGCTGGATGTCGAATCGCCGGAGGAGGGTTTTCGCTACGTCCTGCCAGTGGAGAAGGCGATGCACCCGGATACGCTGCTAGCCTACGAACTCAACGGCGAGACGCTGCCCAGCGACCACGGCTTCCCCCTGCGCGCGCTCGTGCCGGGCTGGGTCGGCAGCGCGAGCATCAAGTGGCTAGGGCGCATCGTCGTCTCCTCCGAGCAGCTGTGGACGCGCAACAACACCAACTCCTACGTGCTCATCGGTGACCAGTACCCGCCGGAGGGCGAGTCGCGGGGCAAGCCTGTGACCATACAGGTGATCAAGAGCGCGCTCGCTCTGCCTTGGCCAGCGGAGCTTTCGGCGGGGCGCCACCGCATCCACGGCTACGCTCACTCCCCGGCGGGGTCGGTCTCGCGGGTGGAGTGGAGCGCTGACTCCGGGAGCACCTGGGCCGACGCAAACCTGTCGGGGCAGCATCTAGACTACTCTTGGGCGCGGTTCGAGTTCGTCTGGGACGCGGAGCCGGGGCAGCGCATGATCATGACACGTGCCACCGACATCGCGGGCAATACCCAGCCCGATCAGGTGCCCTTCAACGAGCAGGGCTACCTGTTCAATCAGCCTCTGCCCCACCCGATACGCGTAACATAGGCCATATCGCCAGCCTGCAGCAGAGGACGTATAAAGCATCCCTTAGGTATTCGTGCCGTTCCTAGTGCCGTCGCCACTCGTGCTGCCTCACAGCAGCAGTTGGAAGTGCGACTTGAAGGTTCTCGATTGTGTCCGGTTTGTGGACGCGTCGCACCTCAGCGTCCTCCGACCAGACATTCCCCCCCTCACAGGGCACGAGAATCATGGGGCCGTTGGTGACGTCATAGCCGTGTACAGCCAAACTTACGGGCTGGACCGCAATCTGGCGATCCCTTTAGCTCCTCCCACCCGTAGGTAGTGGCGTGAGATTGTCCCGCACCCCACCAGATCCAGCGAATCCGTCCTTGGAGATGCGTACCAGACCTTGGCGGAACCCACGGTTTTGGAATTGGTGCCGGTAGGGGGGGCATGATGAAGTGTGAAGGGGCGGTTCTCGAATAGGTTCTACCGAGTTTGCCCATACCAGAGGTCGGACCGCCTCGCGAGAGACTTGAGTAAGTCGCCCCGAAGCTCCAACAAAGTTGTCCTTGTCCGACCTTGCAGTTCCCTTGATGGAGGTTGCCTTGTCCTGGCTGGCCGTAGCTGGGGCACTCACGGTTGACGCAGGCTAGATCAAGTGGAAGTTGGTCGCTCTTTTTCACAGGGTGCAGGATCCACCAGGACTGGTCTATCCCCTGCGGAGAGCAGAGATAATCTCACACCACCCGAGCGCCTCCAGACCGGTCATAATGGAGTCGGCTCCATGCGCACCCTGCCACCCCCATCCCCCCTTCAAGCCGCCTTGCTGGCCATTACCTTCATGCTTGGCCTGGCCGTGGGGCAGGAACCGGAGACCCTCGATCCCCTCGCAGACCCCACCTTCGGCGCGGCCGTGCTCGAGGGCGGGTTCGAGCCCGACCCATTCGAGATCGAACTCGTGAGCGGTGGCCCGCTGAACGCCGGCGAAGCCGTAGGTGGGAGCTGCTCCGGCAACGTCGACGCTGCGCCCGACTTTCGGCTCGACTGGTCTGGGGAGGGCCGCGACCTGCACATCTTCTTTGTGACGGGCGGCGATACCACGCTGATCGTGAACGACCCTCTGGGCGCTTGGCACTGCAACGACGACTTCGAAGATGCCAACCCGCTGATCGCGTTTCCCGCCTCCCTGGCAGGTCGGTACACCGTCTGGGTGGGCAGTTTCAACCCCACCGAGCTGCTGTTCGGGCGGCTGTTCGTCACCGGGCAGCCGCTGAGCCCCGTAGCGTTCATGGGCGACAGCGGCAGTCTCGACGTTACTGCGGCGCCCAACTTCGGCAGCGTGGCGCTAGAGGTCGGGTTCACACCCGACCCCCACAGCGTCGAAATTCTCAGCGGCGGCGGGGTCGACGTATTCGCCGATCTTGGCGAGACCAACTGCAGCGGCTTCGCCACCGCGGAGCCCGACATCAGCCTCGAGTGGGGCGCCAGCGGCCGGCTGCTACGCATCCTGGTGGTTGGGAAGGGCGACACCACGCTGATCGTGAACGACCCCGTGGGCGGCTGGCACTGCAATGACGACTTCAGCGGCATCGATCCGCTGATCGAATTCGTGAATCCAGAGACCGGTCGCTACCTCATCTGGGTCGGCAGCTTCGCGAGCAGCAGCCTGATTCCGGCAGTTCTATACATCACCGAGCGCGAGATGGGTCCCAGCGACTTCTGAGCCCAGAATGGCAAACCGCCGGCGTTCGATTCTGTGCAATAATGGGCTCCATGGCGGTCCTGAACGCACCGATTGTGGCATCACCGGCAGGGGTCCCGTTGCGGCTGGCGGTCCTCCTCAGCGTCGCGGTCCTGGCGGCGAGCCCGGCCTTGGCGCAGCAAGCAGCACCCGACCTGTTCGTCGACGTAAGCGAAGAGGCCGGCATCGGAGCGCTCCACGAAGCGACCTGGGAGGAGTTCTCTGGTGAGAACTTCACCCGCGGCTATCTGGCCACGGGCCAGGCCTGGGGCGACTACGACAACGACGGCTGGGTCGACCTCTACCTCACTGGCGGACTCAATCCCAGCACCCTCTACCGCAACGATGGGGACGGTACCTTCAGCATCTCCGAGCATTCAGGCGAAGTAGGGTTGCCGGACGTGTGGACCGGAGGCGCGGTGTGGGCCGACTACGACAACGACGGCTTCAAAGACCTCTACGTCCTCGCCAACGGAGCTAACGTACTTTTCCACAACGAGGCCGGACAAGGTTTCCAAGGTGTCACCCAAGCCGCCGGCGTGGGCGACACCGGCAAGGGCACCACCGCCGCCTGGGGCGACTACGACGGTGACGGCTACCTCGACCTGTATGTCGCCAACTGGTCCTGCATTCCGGAGTGCCCGCGACCTGCCGACCCGGTCCTGGCCAGCGATCGGCTCTACCACAACAACCGGGACGGCACCTTCACCGACGTCTCCGGTCTTCTCAACGCGGTGAAGCTCCAAGGCTCCGCCTTCTCAGCCAGTTTCGTCGACTTCGACAACGACGGCGACCCCGACATCTACGTGATCAACGACAAGGCCGAGCAACCCATCGGGAACGTCCTGTGGCGCAACGACGGCCCGGGTTGTGATGGCTGGTGCTGGCACGACGCCTCGAGCGAGACGAGAAGCAAGATCGTCAAGCACGGCATGGGCCTGGCGGTTGGGGATTACGACAACGACCTGGACCTAGACTTCTACTTCTCCGACATGGTCGAGCCTATGGCGCTGCTCGAGAACCTCGGCGACCAGTTCCGTGACGCCTCCAAGACGGCCGGGGTCGGGGTGGGGCCGGGGAGCGTCGTCGGCTGGGGCACGGCCTTCTTCGACTTCAACAACGACGGCTGGCTCGATCTGTTCCTAGCCTCGACCGAGCTCATCTGGGCGCAGGACTTACAGAGGCCGGAGGGGATGCTGTTTCCCTATCCCAACCCGCTGTTCCAGAATCGCGGCGACGGCACCTTCCTCGACGTGACCCCCACCAGCTGGCAGCAGCAGCCGAAACCGAGCATGGGCGTCGCCTACGCCGACTACGACCGCGACGGCCTGGTCGACTTCGTGGTAGGCAACTTCGGGCAGGGCTACACCCTCTACCGCAACGCCGGCCTAGCCGGCGCGGAGAACCACTGGCTCACCATCCGGCTCGAGGGTCGCGCGCCCATCAACTTTGATGCGATTCACGCGCGGGTGTTCGTCACCACCAAGGACGGTCTGACACGCATGCAGGAGGTCAAGAGCGGCTCGAGCCTGGGCGCCGGGAATGACACGGCATTGCACTTCGGCCTAGGCGGGTCCACCAGCGCAGCGGTGAGGGTGGTGTGGCCCGACGGTACCGAGGACGTGGTCGCTGAGGTCGCTGCCGATCGGATCCTGGACCTGAGCTATGGCGAGGTCGGCCCGGAAGAGTAACGAACCTGCCCCCGGCTTTTCCCCCACCGACATCGCGGGCAACACCCAGCCCGATCAGGTGCCCTTCAACGAGCAGGGCTACCTGTTCAATCAGCCTCTGCCCCACCCGATACGCGTCACATAGGCCACGCCAGCCTGCGGCAGAGGACGTATATATGGCTCCCCAAGCATTCCTTGGTATTCGTTGCCGCTCCTAGTGCCGTCGCCACTCGTGCCGCCTCACAGCAGCAGTCGGAAGCGCGACTTGAAGGTTCTCGATTGTGTCCGGTTTGTGGACGCGTCGCGCCTCAGCGTCCTCCGACCAGACATTCCCAGCCCCCCTCACAGGGCAGAGAATCATGGGGCCGTTGGTGACGTCATAGCCGTGTACAGCCAAACTTACGGGCTGGACCGCAATCTGGCGATCCCTATAGCTCCTCCCACCCGTAGGTAGTGGCGTGAGATTGTCCCGCACCCCCACCAGATCCAGCGAGTCCGTCCTTGGAGATGCGTACCAGACCTTGGCGGAACCCACGGTTTTGGAATTGGTGCCGGTAGGGGGGGCATGATGAAGAATGAAGGGGCGGTTCTCGAATAGGTTCTACTGAGTTTGCCCATACCGGGAGAAGGAAGAATGATCGAGAAATCGCTTTCTGGACGGGGATGACTTCATTTGGGGAACGGCTTGAAGGGGGCGTGCGATCATCTTACAACCTAAATTCGAATTGCAAAGTCGAGCTAAATCAAAGACAGCGCTTCGCTCAGGCTAATCTGGCGGAAGGATTGTTCGAGGATGTCTCTCGGACTGTGCTCCGCTAACCACCCTGCTGCTGTGGCCTCTCCATCTGGAATCGAATCGAAAACGCTCTTGATCCAGCAGGCCAAGGTATCCGCTTTGCAGCGGATGACCAGATCCGGGTCAGCGACCGCGCCGCTGGGAGAGTAGAGGTAGCAGGCATCGATGAGGCGGGTGGCAGCGGCGAGTTGCTGGCGCTGGAATTCGCGGGGGGTAGACGAGCCTTCGGGAACGAGGAGGATGTTGATAGCACGGTCGGTGATGGCGTTGAGGCGGTCGATGGGGTCGTGGCCGACGAGGACGCTCTTGTGGTCAGGCCAGATGTCGAATTGGCCGTAGGCGGCCATGGGCTCGCGGGACTGGAAGGTAAAGTAGTCGGGATAGGCGAAGAATTCCTCGCCGGTGGCGCGATAGGTATTGTAGAAGGCGGTGACGTGGGCCATGATCAGATTGACGGCACCGACGCCTTCGAAGCGGTTGGGCGCCAGCAGGCCGAGCCGTCTGGTATTGCTGTAACCCTGGAAATAGTCGGCGGGCACAACGGACTGGTTCGCGGAGACGATTTCGAAGTCGCTGTCGCGGAGGCTGGAACTGTGCATGGTCAGCTGAAGGCCCCCAGTGGCAATCCGCCCACCAGATACAAGATCCAGGGATAGGTGTTGAGGGTTTCTGCCCAGTGTGTGGGCCGATCTCTCATCGGTAGTGACCAGATACGTTGTGAATTCCGTCCTGCGGCCACAAGATAATCTTATAAGATGCTCTACTCCCCAACAAGGAAATCCGATGTCTGCGTTGCCACCACCAATCGCCTGAGTACTATGCATGAGGCGATGATCGTAAGCTACTCGCCAGACGGCACCTGCGTCGACGAGTTGAGCAGTCCGGCGCGCGAGCACTGCTCGGGTATATCTTGGCGGCAGGCGGAATGGAGAGTTGATAGACAGCGAGTTGAACACTCCGACTCACCGACAGTAGCGACGGTTCTTTTGCTGAACGGACTCTCCAGCCCGGCCACCGGGGTGGCGGCGCGGCTCGAGGTCTCCGCACGACCCTCGACTTCGAGCCCGCCGGGAGGCTTCGATGACTGCAAGATGCCCGCGATGCTCCGGGAAGTCGACCAGATCCAGGATATGCGGCCTATCCAGACGTACCGGATCGGTACGCTTCCTAAAGGCACCGGAGCGGGCTTGTAAGGGGGTAGGTGTGGTGTGACTAGGCTCCCAACCATTCACCAAGCCTGCTATAGGCCAGCCCCTTGAGTGGCAATCGTCCTGATCACTCTGGGCAGTTCCCCTGGTACCAGCCGAGTGATGTTCTGGTTGGCGGGCTGTTGGGCTCGATTGTGGCGGCTGAGGTTAGTGGGAAGCCGACGGTAGCCCCCACCTGGGATGAGGCGGACGATCCCGGCGGCCACAAGCGAGGGGCCGACCCGACTCCAGAAGTGCGTCAGCGTGGCAGCTGGAACGAGATATACTTGACCTCGAGGTACTCCTCGATACCCCAAGCCCCCCCTTCACGGCCGAGGCCCGACTGCTTGACCCCTCCAAAGGGGGCATAGGGGGCTGAGGGGACACCATCATTGACTCCGACGATGCCGTAGTCGAGCGCTTCCGAAACGCGAAAGGCACGTGCGAGGTCGTTGGTATAGAGATAGGCCGCAAGGCCGTACGGGGTGTCGTTCGCCTTGCGGACCGCCTCCTCTTCCGTGTCAAAGGAGATGATCGGGGCCACAGGACCGAAGGTCTCCTCGTGCATGAGCTTCATATCCGGGGTGACACCGGTCAGGACGGTGGGTTCGAAGAACAAACCCTCGCGGGGACCGCCTCCGGCGACGACCATGGCCCCCCGGGCCACCGCATCATGAAGGTGCTCGGTCACTTTCCTGAGGCCCTGCTCGTCCACTAGCGGCCCGATGTCGGTCTCCTCGTCGAGCGGATCGCCCACGGTAAGCTCTTGGGTCGCTGCGACGTAGGCCTCGGTGAAAGCTTCAACTATGGGGGCCTGCACGTAGATGCGGTTGGTGCAGACGCAGGTTTGGCCAGCGTTGCGGTACTTGCAGGCGATGACCTCGTCCACAGCAAGATTGAGCTCGGCGTCTTCGAAAACGAGAACGGGGGCGTGGCCGCCAAGTTCGAGCGAGATCTTCTTAACGGTGTCCGCCGCCTTGCGGTAGAGGATGCGTCCCACCTCGGTCGAGCCGGTGAAGGTGACCTTGCGGATACGAGGATCGGCCATGAGGGCGTTGGAGAGCGGCACCGGGTCCCTGGCAGGTAGCACCTGGAGGGTCCCCTCGGGGCCGCCGGCCTCCCGCCACAGCTCGGCTAAGTGGAGGCTGGAAAGGGGTGCCTGCTCGGCCGGCTTGAGCACGAAGGTGCAGCCGGCCGCCAGCGCCGGCGCCGCCTTGCGAGTGACCATGGCGGAGGGGAAGTTCCACGGGGTGACGGCAAAGACGGGCCCGACAGGCTGGCGCAGGGCCATGGGCCGCTTTTGACCGACGTGGCTGGGGAAGGTCGCACCGTGGACGCGCTTGGCTTCCTCGGCATACCACTTGACAAAGCCAGCGGCGTAGCCGACCTCGCCTCGAGCCTCGCGGATGGGTTTGCCCATCTCGAGCGTCATGGTGCGAGCGAGCTCCGCGAGGTTGGCGAGGATCAGGTCGTACCAACGCATGAGGAGTTCGCTCCGTTGGAAGGCGGTGGTGGCGCGCCATGATTCGAAGGCCTCCCAGGCTATGCGGGCAGCCTCGGCGGCCTCCTCAGGGCCGCAGTCGGCCACCTGCGCGATGACCGCTCCACTGGAGGGATTACGGACAGGGAAAGTGCGGACAGCGTCGCGCCAAGCATCGGTTATGAAGCGCCGTTCTACAGAGGGTAGAGCCATGGAAGCAGTGTAGCTCCCACCCTGGACTCTCCGATGTAGTACGGAAGCGGTCCCCCATACACCCCACTAGTTTGTCTCAGTCGTCCAGGAAGAGCACGACGAGGTAGGTGCAGCAACCCATCGGCCGATTATCGGGGTGGCGCGTAGGAGCTATTCGGAGGGGAGAGCGAGGGTTCACAGGTCGTCATTGGCCCTTGCTGACCCCTCAGCATAAGCCCAGAGCGAAGCCTCATCTGTATGCCCAACCGAATCCCGGGGTACCGATGAAATGTTGCGAAGGCCGGTTCACCACCGGCCTTCTGCACTTTCGTTTAGCGCTCCAAGCGCGGTCTACTGGCTCTCGACCTGACCGCGAATCTCACCCGGCAGGTTGTTCAGCGTATGGATATTTATGTAGAAGAGGCCATCCAAGAACTGCTGCACCTGGTCGTCATCGAGCATGAAGGCACCGCTGAAGGTACCCTCGGTGCCGCCGGTGTTGCCGACCGGAAAGACCACGCCACCGTTCTCGCCGCGGGCACCGAGGTGAACATGGATCCCGCCGGCGATATCGGTTGCCACGTCGGAAGAGAGCCCCGAGTAGGTGCCGCCGATTACGAGCAAGTGGCCGTCAAGGGCGGCGATGCCCGAGCCCGTGCCCATGGTATCAACGGCATTCAGAACCTGCTCCCCGCTGATGGAGAAGGTCATGACTACGGGCCCATCCCCCATCTGCCCGCTCGCCACGCTGAACAGAGCGATGATTAACCCGAGACCGACTATGGTGATGACTCTTCCTGGATTCATAGCGCAACCTCCGATTATAAGGGTACACCAGGTAGCATATAAATCACGCGACCCAAGCGGAGAACGAGCCGACCGGGTCCATCGGTCAGTAGCGCGCGTCCTGGTGCCAGTTGGTCTGCCAGTTCTCCCTGGCCGCCGGGCTTAATCATGGCGTGGTCGTGGTAGATGCGAGCGCGCTTGGCTCGCGCTAGGTGACGACCGATCTTCACAAGCCGCTCGGAGAAGGCAAGCGACGTGGCGACGGGTGAGTCGACCCAGAGGTTGACACGCTGGCTGAATGCCCGTTCGTACTCCTCCCTGCTTCGGTCCCCACTCTCAGCACCGAGGATGCGGTCGCGGTTGGCCTCGATGGACCCGTCGATGGCGGAGCGGAGCTACTCGGTCTCCTGTTTGGAGAAGAAGTTCTGGTAGCGGATGAAGCTGCTCTTTCGGTAGACCGGCACGCCCCGTGACGGGGCCGCCGAGGGTCAGCACCGGAGTGTCGTGCCTCTTGAAGAGGCTGAGGGCAGCTGCAGACCGCTCGCTACTGCGCCCCGGACCAGACCAAGGGGAAGGTATCGCCCGTCAGTTGCGCCCCGTCGGGGACCTCGATGAAGGGCTTCATAACGTGCTCTCCGCTGTCGTCGAAGGTGGTGTCCTCGGTCATGAAGTGGAGAGCGATGGCTCGCCGGGGCCGGTTGCTGTGGTTGGTGCCGGAGCCGTGCCAGGTGAGCGAGTGATGGAAGTGCACATGTCCGCGCTTGACCGGGCACATCACATAGTGCAGCGGGTGGCCCTCGAAGGTCTCGGGCAGGTCGATGCCATCGGGCATCTCAGCCACCCGCTCCTGCTGATCGCCCCACTTGTGCGATCCGGGGACCATGTACATGCAGCCGTTGTCGGCCTCAGCGTCGTCGAGCGCGATCCAGGCTGAGATCTGCGCCGTCTTCGGCTGCAGCGTCGGCCACAGGGGTGAGTCCTGATGCCAGTGGAGGCGGCCGCCCCGAGCTTTCGGTTTGTACTGCACCTGATCGTGCCAGATGCGCAGCTCCCTGGCGCCGGTGAGCTGAGCAGCCATGGCACCCAGCTTCGGGTTGTCGATGAGGTGCCGGAAGGCGGGGCTAGCCTGCCAGATATTGACGATCTGCCAGATCGGGTGGTCGGCGTCTTGGCTCATGTTGTGGAGCAGAACCGGCTGCGGCGCGCTGGGGTTCTCTCGATCATCGATGACTCGGAGCACCTCATCCTGCAGGGCCTTGACTTCCTCATCGCCCAAGACCGGTCCCCCGTTGACGAATCCGCTGCGCCGGTATTGCTCGACCTGCTCTACCGTTAGCATGTGCTCCTCCAGATAGTTGGATTCGACCGAAGTCGAGAAAATCGTCTGCTACCCGGCTATGGCCTCAATGTGGAGTCGTTATCGCACTCTATTCCGTATGGGCAGCATCAGGGATGCATCAGCGTATTCTCGAAATCGACCTGCATACTGACAAAGTGCGACCGAAGGCAGCCCAGAAGCGTGGAGCGGACCGCTCTCCCTCCCGCTCTTGCACCCCTCAGCCACCCTCGAGTCGCCACAGATCCTCGGGCTTTTCCCGGCGCCGCGCCAAGGCAATTGAGGGGCCGTCCACGACAACCTCGGCCGGCCGCAGGTTTGACGCGTAGTTCGAGGCCATAGCGTAGCCGTAGGCACCCACCTCGCCTACTACGAGGAGGTCCCCCCGATCGACAACAGGGAGCAGGACATCCTGGCCGAGCCGGTCGGCATTTTCACACAGGGGGCCGTCCAGGTCCTGCGCTCTGGGTTCGCCCCGGCCGCCCCCCAAGAGACGGATAGGGTGAGAGGCACCGTACAGAGCAGGCCTGAGCAGATCTGCCATCCCCGCATCCGCGATGAGGTGGCGCCGCTCGCCCTCCTTGATGTGGATCACCCGGGTTAGCAGAACGCCTGCCTCCGCAACCAGCGACCGCCCCGGCTCGATTACGATCCGCAGGCCGAAGCGCTCTGCAAAAGCGACGACCCGCTCGGCGAAGCCCGAGAACGGGAAGCAGGGCACCGTGAATCCACCCCCGATGTTGAGAAGAGCCAGGTCGGAGAAGCCTGCGTACAAGTCGATGAGCAGCGCGAAGATCTCGTCATAGACGTCGAGCGATGAGACCTGAGAGCCCGCGTGGACGTGGAACCCTGCCAGTAGCCCCACTTTGGCAACGTCCGCAGCGAGTTCGGTCGCCTCCGCTCTCGGGAGACCGAATTTTGAGGACGCCGCCCCTGTCGCCAAGTGATCGTGCGTGCGAGGGTCGAGTCCAGGATTCACCCGGACCAGGAAGCGCGTGGACCGGATCGGCCGATCCCGCCAGAGTTCCCACTGCGAGGCGCTGTCGAGACTGACGAGTCCGATGTCGATCTCGACCGCCCTAGTGATCAGATCTCTGTCCTGACCAGGCCCCCCTAGCAGCAGTCTCTCCGGTGGGGTCCCAGCCCGCAGGGCCCGCTCGAGCTCCCCGGCAGTGATTACCTCCGCGCCCACCCCGGCACCGGCGACTGCGCGAAGCACGGTGCCGCATGGGTTAGCCTTCACCGCGTAGCGCAGGTCCGCGTCCGGCAACACTCCACGAAGGGTCACGATCTGCCTGCGGATCGCCTCAAGGTCATAGACGTACGTGGGGGTGCCGAAGCGTTCCGCGATGTGGAAGAGAGTGCTGTCATCTACCATCCGGTTGGATTGAGCTTAGCACCCTCCTCGCCAGCCACCACCCCGACAGGCGGACGGAACCCAGCCTGCTATGCTGGCCCCATGAACAGGCAGTTGCGTCGCGCTCAGGCCAAGCAGAACAAGAAGGTCGACCGGGAAAAAGATAGGCGTAGGGCCGCCCGTCGGGCCCGTATAGCCTCGGCCCGGCAGCGACGTCAGAGGGTGCGGGCAAGCCGCTCTGAGGGCCGGGCGACCGGGGGGGAGGCCAGATCCCAGGAGCGGCCCAAGGGACGGATGCCCGGTCGCTTCGCCGGGATCCTGATGGGTCTCACAGCCGCTTTCATCGTGCTCCAGGCAGCTGTGCCGCTCCCCGACCCGACACCCGTCAATAGCGTCCTCAGCGCCGGCTTCTATCTGCTATTCGGCTATTTCACGGTGCTCTGGCTCAAGCGGCGGGGGACCGAACGTGCGTTCGCGCTTGCGCTAGTCTTCGGCGCCGCGCTCGCGATTGGGGTCGAGGTTGGACAATTGCTCCGACCCGAGTATGCGCCCGACATCATCACCCTCGCCCTGACCCTTCCGCTGCTGGTACTTGGGGCCTTCCTCGGCCGGCTGGTGTTTCTCTTCTCCCCCTGAAGACTCACTCGGCAACCCCATAGATCCGCGTCTCGGGTCTGAACGCCGCCCAGGCGAACCAGAGCGTGTTGTCGTGTGGGAGGCCCTGCAACTGGGAGCCCGCAAGTCCACCCTCGATCGCCTGGCCAGCCAGGTTCCAGCGGGAATTTGTCTCGGCGTCGATAAAGCTGTCGCCATCCCATGAGAAGGAGAGTATCCGGCCGTCGAGGTTGCGGCTGAACACGCCGACGGCCCCGACATCTTCACCGTCAGCTATCACTGCAGAGTCGAGGGCACTCCCGGTGCCCCCCTTCCAGAATATGACGACCGGGAGGTCACCTATCTGGTCGTTCACAACCCGCGCCGCGGTCAGTACCTCCCAGGGGTAGGCTACGGCCTCGCCGCGCAACTCAACGCTCACCACCCGCGACTTGGCCAGGAGACGATCGTCATCCGGCCCTATGAATAGAAACGCGGGGGAGCCAATGTCGTCGTAGCCGGGGTAGGGGTTGTTCCCGTAGGGGCGGCTAAAGCCCGTCTCACGTGACAACACCACGCTGCCGGGGTAGCTGGCGCGGAACTCCTCAAAGCTGATCACCTGAGCCGGGTAGTTGAGCAGGGTCACCCCGGTCAGGATGCCGACGTTGCCCTGGCCCAGGATCTGGGACCACAGGGTGCTCCCTTGTGAGTCGAACATCAGCAGGTTCGAGTTATAGAGCAGCCCGGAGGTGCCGAAGGTCACCTCGGTCGAGGTGACGAAGTCGGGCAACTCCCCGTTCTGAAAGTCGTAGGCATCGAGGAAGGCTTGATCGAGGTCGATCAAGGGGGCGTCGGGATTCCTGGCGAGCAACGCGTCGCGCAGTTCGGCTGTGAGCGGCGCTCGCCGGTCGAACGCTATGGAGCTGTTGCACAGCGGGCAGAAGGTTACCGCAACCGGGAAACCGCCAAGGCTGTCGTTGACGATCTCGTGGTAGGTCAGGATCTGGAGCGGATAGGCCCGGGCCTCGCCGTTTAGTTCGAGCGCCACAACCGGCTCCCGGTCACCGATCCACTCGCTGGCCTCCTCCTGGCTGACGAACTGCGGGGCCGGGGTCGGCGGTGTCCAACCCAGCCAGTCCCCCTCGTGCCCGATCGAGGGGATCCCGTTCGGTTGCGGATTCCCGCGGATCACCTGGTCGAGCGGGATATTGGAGATGGCGGGGTCGATCCCCAAAAGGGGCTCGCCCTGAGCCATGACGATCCCCACCGCGGTGGAGAGCACGAGCGTGAGGGTGCAGCCGATTCGGTTCACAGGATCTCCCCCATTCCTCCCGGGGTCACCGGTCGGGTAGGACTTCTGTGGCCCTTCGGGGACCGGCTCCCCTGCCTGATTATTACCAGTCTACGCTCACCGCCGCGGGCGGTAAAGTTCGAGACCTGGCCTCCTCTCTAAGGACAGGTTGTGGGTAGGATAGGGGACTTCGGTACCGAGGAGGCAGGTTTATGGCAAAGGTAATGCAGGGAGACATCCGAGACCTTTCCCGAGCCGACGAGGGGCTAGGTCGCATCGAGTGGGCCTATCAGGAGATGCCGGTCCTCCGGCGGCTCGAACAGCTGTTCGCCGCGGACAGACCGCTCGACGGAGTGCGGATCAGCGCCTGTCTACACGTCACCACCGAGACGGCGAACCTGATGCGGGTGCTCGCTGCGGGCGGAGCGGAACTCGCTCTCTGCGCCAGCAACCCCTTGAGCACCCAGGATGACGCTGCAGCGGCCCTCATGGAGCACTTCGGAGTGCCGACCTATGCCGTAATGGGGGCGTCGAACGAGCTCTACTACCGGCATATCGGTAGTGCGCTCGATCACCGGCCGCAGGTCACCATGGATGACGGGGCTGACCTCGTGAGCGAACTTCACCGAAACCGTCGCGAACTGCTCAGCGGAGTGCTCGGCGGTACCGAGGAGACCACGACCGGGGTGATCCGCCTGCGCGCCATGGCCGCCGCTGGCGCCCTCAACTTCCCCGTAGTGGCTGTGAACGACGCCATGACCAAGCATCTGTTCGACAACCGCTATGGGACCGGCCAGAGCGTCCTCGACAGCCTTATGCGGGCCACCAACATCCTGGTAGCCGGCAAGACCTTTACCGTGGCGGGCTACGGCTGGTGCGGCCGTGGCGTAGCCAGACGAGCCCAGGGGCTGGGAGCCAACGTGATCGTCACCGAGGTCGACCCGCTGCGCGCCCTCGAAGCCCAGATGGATGGCTACCGGGTGATGCCGATGGCCGAGGCCGCTCCGCTGTCCGATTTCGTCATCTCCGCGACCGGCGATAAACATGTCGTGGACAGGGCGCACTTCGAAGAGATGAAAGATGGCTGCATCGTGGCTAACGCGGGGCACTTCAATGTCGAAATCAACATCCCGGCCCTCGAAGCGATGGCGGTCGCGAAACGTGAGCCCCGCCCCTTCGTAAAGGAGTTCGAACTCGCCGACGGCCGCCACCTCCGGCTACTCGCCGAGGGCCGCCTCGTAAACCTGGCCGCAGCGGAGGGGCACCCGGCCGCGGTCATGGACATGAGCTTCGCCAACCAGGCTCTTGCACTTCGCTACCTGGTCGAGCACCACGCCGAGCTAAACCGGCAGGTATACGTCGTCCCGGAGGAGATAGACCGGGAGGTCGCTCGGCTCAAGCTCGAGGCGATGGGGATCGAGATCGACACCCTGACCCCGGAGCAGGAGGCGTACCTGAACTCGTGGGAGGAGGGGACCTGACCCACGGACTCGCCCCGAGTCACCCGACTGAAGTCCATGAGGTCGAACGGGACCCGGCCGTGGGGAGGCCGGCACGCTCTCCCTGGGGGACTGAAGGCGGTCGGGGGACATCCTCACGGGATGGGGATCGGATGTGTCAGGCTAGGCCATGACCGATCTCGAGTACCGAATCGACGAGGCGCCGCTGATCGACACCCACGAACACCTGTGGGGCGAAGCTACCTACACCAACGCGGGCCCGGACATCCTCCAGGATCTGTTCGACAACTACGTCCTGGCCGACCTAGTCGTCGCCGGTGCTTCGGAGGGAGCCGTTCGGCGACTGATCGATGGGGATGACCCCGACGTAGCCGGTCGCTTTGACGGGATACGGGCCGCCTGGGAACGTAGCCGATTCACCGGCTACGGCGAGGCCGTCCGGCTCATTGCCGAGCGGGTTTACGGCATGGACGAGATCACCCCCGAGGGCCTCGAGGCGGCCCGGGAGCGGAACCTGGAGCTGCGAGCATCCGGCGAACGGCTGCGACTCCTCCGGGAGGTCGGCAAGCTCGATCATGTCCAGATCGATGATGGGGCCTGGAGCTGCCTACCTGACGAGTCCGGCGTAGACTTTTTCCTCTACGACCTCAACTGGAGATCGTTCGCCGCCGCCGATTTCGAGTCCGAGTCGGTCTACCAAGAGGTCGGCGTCGAGATCACCGACCTCGAAGAGCTGCACCGGGCGATGGAGGTGGTCTTCGCCGAGCACGGCCCCCGCGCGGTCGCCGTGAAAACCCAACACGCCTACAACCGGACCCTGCAATGGCAGGCTCGCGACGACGCCGACGCAGCCCGAGCGCTCGAGAAGCGCCTCGCGGGAGCGGAACTCCCACTCGATGAGGCGCTCTGCCTGGGTGACTGGTGCCTAGCGAGAGGGGTCGAACTGGCCATCCGCCACAACCTGCCGGTCAAGATTCACACCGGCTACTATGCGGGCCATAGCCGCATGCCCATCGACTTCATCCGGCCCGGACACCTCTGCGAACTGCTGGCGACCTACTCTGAGGCACGCTTCGTACTGATGCACATAGGCTACCCCTACAGCGGTGAGATGGTGGCGCTAGCAAAGCACTACCCGAACGTCTACGTGGACCTTTGCTGGGCCTGGTCTATTGACCCGTATCGGTCACTGGATCTCGTGCGCAGCATGATCCACGCGGTGCCGATAAACAAACTGTTCGCGTTCGGCGGGGACACCAACTGGCCGGCCGCGGCGCTGGCCTACTCGTGGCAGGCGCGCACCTGGTTGGGGCGGGCGCTGGCAGCGGAGGTGAAGGAGGGGCTCCTCAGCGAGTCGCAGGCGATCGAGGTGGCGGAGCACCTGATGTTCCGGAATCAGCGGGAGTGCTTCGATATCGAGGGGGTCAGGGAGAGGTTGCAAGATGGGGTGGAGGGGGGCGTAAGCAGGTCAACCGAAGGCACCTGAAGTCACGCTGCCGATGAACACCCGCTGGAACAGCAAGAAGATGATCAGCGTCGGCACCGCCAGTAGAAAGAGGGCCGCCAAGCTCCCCACGTTCACCGCCGCGACCGGCACTGTATGCAGCGCCTGATCTCGCAGCAGAATCAGCGGCAGAAGGTAGTTGTTCCACGAACCTAGAAAGGTGAGGACGATCACCACCGCCTGCACCGGCATGCTTAGGGGCAGCATGATCCGCCAGAACACCCCGAAGTCTGAGCAGCCGTCGATATAGGCCGCCTCAACCAGTTCGTTAGGCAAGCTGTTCAAATAGTTCGCGATCAACACCGTATGAAAGGGCACCCCGAACGCCGCTAGCGGCAGGATCAACCCGAGATAGCTATTGTACAGGTCTAGACCCCGGATCAGCACGAACAGCGGAATGATCGCCGTCGTCAAAGGCACCAGCAGCGTGATGAGCAGCATAAGGAACAGAACACTCTTTAGCGGAAACTCGAACTTTGAGAAGGCGAACCCGGCTAAGCTAGCGCAGCTCACCGTGAGGATGATGGTGCCGGCGCTGACGATGCTGCTATTGAGATAGAATCGGGGCAGCCGCGGGTCGGAGAGGGCCCAGAGGTAGGTCCTGAAACCCCAGGGAGACTCCACAGAGCGGCTCAAGGCGAGGATGATGGGGAGCATCAGGGCGGTGGTGACAACGACCATCAGGAAGAGGTTGAAGCGTCGCAGGCTTCTGTCAGCTGCGAACACCTAGCCGATCCTCTGTTCTTGGAGCAAGGGCCTCTGGAGCAGAATCAGCACCACCGATGACGTGCCCGCAATGTGCCGCAGTCTAGGGTCTCTTTGCCCGCACAGCGAAGAGGGCCGAATCCTTCGCGGCCAGGGTGACGCATAAGGGGGACTGCGGGCCGAGGGTGCCCACCGCAGCGCCGCTAACTAGGTTCGTTACCTCCCCACTCCAGCCCGGGGCGTTCAGCCAGGCCGCCGCTGGTTCGGCGCTGGGATTGTGGACGAACAGGAGCAGGGTATCACCTGAGGTGGCCGCGCGCGAGAAGACGTTCGCACCCGTCGCGTAGCCAGCAGGTCTGAGGTCTACCTCATCGCAGAGGGCTGCTACCCAGGGGACTAGGCTCGAACTTCGGTCGAATGCCTGCGGCTGGCCCAGGAATGTTCCCACTGTAATCGCCCGACCGCGGCCCAATCGCTGCTGGGCCATGGTGACGTGAGTTCCCCAAGTCCCGAGCGGGTCCGCTCCCTCGAGGTGATACGCCTCTACGAGGTGGTAGCCCGCCAGTCGCCTGGTGACGCCGGACAGCAGCTGCACGGTAGGTCCGTCCGAGTAGTAGGTCTCGTAGTAGCGGACGCCAAGCAGTTCACGCCAGGCATCGGGGGGGATTCGGGGGGAGCCGTTGAGGCGGTCGTCAAACAGGCCGACGCCCGGGCCGGCGACCAAGGTCCCGCCGCTCTCGACCCACTCGCGGATTCGCCCGGCCAAACCGCAGCGGTCGGCGGCCGGGTAGGGATGGAAGAGGAGCTTGATATGCTCCGGAATGCCCCGCTCGACGATCACGCGGCCGTTTAAGTACTCGACGGGCAGGCCCAGGGTACCTAGAGCTTTGTGGTAGCCGAACAGTTCGAAGCCGCCCAAGTAGCCGAAGTCGGGACGCCAGCCGCTCAGCATCTCAAGCTGGTAGCTCTTAGGCTCCCAGAGGATGGCAGCCTCAGACGCAGGGAACTCCGCGTTCTCGAGCAGGTCCCGGTGGTTGCGCAGCATGACGTTGAGACCCTTAAGGGCCTCGGTGCGTTCGGTGAGTTCGCCTGTAGCGTTGGCGAGACCCCAGCCGGGGGATTCGGGGCCGAACTGTTCGGGGCGCCACTGCCAGAAGACTACCCCCTCGCCACCGTGGCTGAAGGTCAGCAGCACCTGACTGCGGACCTCTTCCGGAGTTCTGAGGTAGTTGCTGTAGAGGCCGGGACCGGGCAGGAGGGTGGGGGGCATGATGTGACCCTTGCCGCCGTTCATCTCGGAGACCCAGTAGGGACGCCCCTGGGCGGAGCTGCGGGTCGAATCGAGCAGGAACGACCACTCGCGGAAGTCGGTCATGTAGCAGGTGGTACCCCACACGTCGAGCTCTTCGGTAAACAGCCAAGTGTCGGTCGGGTCGGGGCCGAAGGGATCGTCGATCCTGGCTACAGGTCCGATGCCGCCGGTGTGGGAGACGACTCTGTTCACGGAGTCGTGCCGCCGGACGATGTCGGCCCGCCACTTCATCCAGTCCGCGACCCGCTGCTGATCGAAGCGGAAGCGGGTGCCGAGGTCGGCGTGGACACCTCTTATGGGCCACTCGACCTCAGCGAAGGAGCCATACGAACGTGTCCAGTGGTCGTTCAGGGTACCGATGTCGCCGTACTCGCTCTGCAGCCAGTCGCGCCACTTCTCAAGGGTAGCGTCGCCGTGGAGACTGGAGAACGCCGACATCACGAACGGCCACAGCTCGTTCCAGACGTCCCAGGCATAGAGTGCAGGGTGTGGGGCGTAGCGCTCGACGGTGCGCCCGATGAACTCGCCGCCGGCCTCCCGGGCCACCGGGTGGTCATAGTTGGGCCCAGGGCCACCACCGACGGCCATCGCGCTGACCGCCGAGGGCTGCACGATGTTACCGCCCTGGTCGCGGAACAGCGCCTCGGGGTGGCGGTCTTTGAACCAGTAGGGCATAGCGTCGGGCATCAACTGGATCAGGACGCGCAGGCCGTGCCGGTGTGCCTTGTCGAGGAAGGCATCGGTCTCGCTCCACACCCACTGGTCGGGCCGCGGGTTGACCTGCGACCAGTAGATCCAGATGCGGATCAGGGTGAGGCCGGACTCGACGATGTTATTCATATCCCGCTCCCAATCGCTCCGCTTCGGATGCGGGGGGCGATGGTACTGCGTGCCGATGAACATCCGGTTACCTCCTCTACCGAATCACTTGATGGCGCCCGAAGTCACGCTGCCGATGAACACCCGCTGGAACAGCAAGAAGACGATCAACGTCGGTGCCGCCAGCAGGAAGAGCGCTGCGAACAGGGTGTCGTAAGACACCTCGCCGAACTGGGAGAGCGCGCCGGCGTCGTTGGCCCAACTTACCGCCGCGAGCGCCACCGTATGCATCTCCTGGTCCCGCAGCAGAATCAGCGGCAGAAGGTAATTGTTCCACGAACCTAGAAAGGTGAGGACGATCACCACCGCCTGCACTGGCATGCTTAGGGGCAGCATGATCCGCCAGAACGCCCCGAAGTCCGAGCAGCCGTCGATATAGGCTGCGTCCATCAGTTCGTTGGGCAAACCGTTCATATAGTTTGCGATGAGTATCGTGTGAAAGGGGACCCCGAACGCCGCCAGCGGCAGGATCAGCCCGAGATAGGTGTTGTATAAGTCGAAACCCCTGATCAGCACAAATAGTGGAATGATCATCGTCGTAAACGGCACCAGCAGCGTTACCAGCAGAGTGAGGAGCAGAGTGTTCCTGAAGGGAAACGTAAGCTTCGAAAAGGCGAACGCCGCTAAGCTGGCGCAGCCCGCCGTGAGCAGGATGGTGCCAGCGCTGACGATGATGCTGTTTAGATAGAACCGGGGCAGCCTAGCATCGGTGAGGACGCGGATATAATTCCCGAGCCCTCCGGGCGGCTCCACAGAGCGGTTTAAGGCATGAAGGATCGGCAGCATCAGGACGGTGGTGACCACCACCATCAGGAAGAAGTTGAAGTACCGCAGGCTCTTGTCCCCAGCGAGCATCTAGTCGATCCTCTGTTCACGAAGGAGAAATCTCTGCAGCAGGATCAACATCACCAGGATGACCATGGTGAATACCGACACCGCTGCACCGTAGCCGAACTCTGAGAAGTTGAAGACGTTCTTGTAGACCTCGATAGCCAGCGTGGTGGTGGCACCATACGGTCCCCCGCCGGTCATGATGAAAGGTACCTCGAAGCCCTGAACCGCCCCGATGATGCCTAGCATGATGAGAACCAAGTGGGTGTTGCGGAGCAGCGGGAAGGTGAGAAAGCGAAACACCTGGAGGCGACCCGCTCCATCGACACGCGCCGCATCTCTGAGGCTCTGGTCGATCGACTGCAGCGAGGCCAGATACACCACCAGGTTGAAGCCCAGGCCGGCCCAGATGCCGACGACCACGATGGACCAGATGGCGAGCTTCGGATCGGCCAACCAGTTCTGGGCCAAACTGTCTAGCCCGACGCCGCGCAAGATGGCGTTCAGCGGCCCTAAGTTGGGATCATAGATCGTCTGCCAGGTAACCGCGACGATCGAGCCTGCCACCACGAAGGGGATGAAGATCAGGGTGCGGGCCAGGTTGCGGCCCGGAATGGGGTTATTCAGCAGCACGGCCAGTAGCAGCGCGATTGCCATGTTGACCAAGTGGCCGATGAAGAAGAAGCTGGCGTTGCGCAGAGACAGGCGGATCGTCCGCTCGCCGAACATGCGCTCGAAGTGTTCGAGCCCGACCCACTGCCAGGTATCGGAGACCCCGTTCCAGTTGTGGAAGCTCAGGTAGCCGTTGAAGCCGATAGGGTAGGCCACGAAGACAGCGAAGAGGGTGAAAGCGGGCAGTAAGAACAGGTAGGCCCCCCACTTAACCTTGTTCCTGCGCCGACCCAACACGCGAACTGCCCCCTTTCAAGAAGTAAGGGGTACTGGTGGTGACCACCAGTACCCACTGTCACCGGAGTCCTGAAAGGGTTACCGTCCCAGCACCCGCTCGGCGACCCTCTGCACCTCGCGCATCGCGACCTCCGCCGAAACCTGACCGGTGGCAACACCGGAGGCCGCCTCGGCTATGGCGTCGCGCACTTCAGCGAAGCCCCAGGCGTCATTAAGGAAGGCACCCTCAGCATCCCAGGCGGCCAACTCGAACGCCGTGGTCGCCTCCAACTGCCCCATATTATTGGCCCGGGCCATAACAGGTGAGTCGACACCGGACGCATACACCGGGATCAACACCGGGTAGTTCGCTAACGGGTCGCCCAGCCGGATGATCTGCTTCATGACCTCCCAGGCCGCCTCGATGTTAGGGCTGTCCTTGTTGATGCCGAACGAGTGACCCGTGCCGAGCGCCGGCATCCAGGCCAGGCCGGAGTCGGTAACGTCCGGGAACGGCATCGGCAGGGTGAGGCCTACCGTCCCTTCAGGCCTGATGCCGATGAGCTGGCCGCCCTTGGCCCAACTGCCCTGAACAACTATGCAGCCGTTGCCTTCGCTGAAGGCGGTCATGACGCCAAAATCCGCTCCCATTACGCCGTCCTGGAACACACCGTCTTCGACCATGGTCTCAAAGAAGGCCATCCCCGCCACCAGATCGGGATCGGTCCAGGGGATCTCCCCAGCGACCGCCTGAGCCTTCTTGCCCGGCGCGAAGTAGGCGAACAGTTGCTCGACTACGTTCAATCGATTCCAGGCGTCTCCACCGTTCAGGATCAGCGGCAGATGGCCGGCATCACGGCAGGCCTGAGCGACCGCCTTCAATTCGTCGTAGTCGGTCGGCACCTGGAGACCGAGCTCGTCGAAGATGTCCTTGTTGTACCAGAGCATGCCGCTGACAATCGGGTGTTGGGGAATCCCGAGCAGCATCCCGTCGACGATGGTGATGGTAAGAGCAGGTTGGACGAAGTTGGCTAGGTCGAGCTCGGCATCGCTGGCGATCAGGTCGTCGAGCGGCAGCAGATTATCCCTAAACTCGATGAGGTGCCCTGGCTGAAGCTGAACGATATCCGGCGCCTCACCCGCCAGGAATCGCGTTTTCAGGAACACGATCAGATCGCCAAAGGGCATCATCTGTTCGGTTACGGCGATACTTGGGTTCTGATTCATGAACTCTTCGTAGACTACGGCCTGGCCCGAACCCCAGCCGACGATCTCGATCGTGACATCTTGTGCCACTGCAAACCCCAACGCAAAGAGCACAATTATGAGGAGTCGGGGTGCCCAAAGTGATCTCTCTGTCATGTCTACTACCTCCACTAATAGGGAATAAGGATTCTGAACACCTACGCCAAGTCGTAAGCTAGTTCACTCCAAAAGTGCTCCTTAAATATTCTAAAGACACCCAAGTGGTGTGAAGCTCGCGGTCAACCCCCAACGTACTTTGAGGTGCCTCTACGGTAGCCCGTCACGCAGAATAGAGTCAATATGCAACCTAGGTCCAAGCGGTAAAGGACTTCCACACGACCCCTTTTGCGTAGGGCTTAAGGGGAACTGCCTGCCGGATTACTCTCCAGATTATAGAGGAAAGTCCACCCGCCGGCCCTCTTTGGCAGAGATGTAGGCACCGAGCACCATCTCCACGGAGACGCGGCCCTCCTCGGCGGAGACGTGCACGTCGGTCTCGCCGCGGAGGTAGGCGACCCAGGGAGCGGGGATGGCGGAGATGCGATCTCCCTGGCTGGCGGGTATGGGCAGGTCGAAGGTGGTCCACTCGCTGTCGCCGCGCCGCAGCAGACGGAGGGGGACGGCCCCGGGGGGGCGGGGGGCGGCGGTCGAGGGCCCGTCGCCGTAGTCCTGAATGAGGGTGCCTTCATCACCGTCGATCTCAGTAGTGTTAACGCCAGCGACAGTGGTCGAACCATTATAGAGGACACCGATAACACCCCCCTCAAAGCGGTAGACAGCGACGCCGTTGTCGTCGGTAGGGATGTCGGAGACGATCCGGTCGATGGTGGCGGTGACGCTAGTGGGGCGGCCGAAGATCCAGTAGTACCAGTCGGCCGGGTGGTTGGCGTCGTCGAAGAACATGCCGACATTGGCCTCGGCGTCGAAGTGCCAGCGGCTGGGGCCGTTTACAAAGCCCGGGTTGAGTAAGACACCGATACAGTGGCGCCGGCGGACGACTGCTACCTTGCCGACCGCGCCCTCAGCTAGGAGTTCCCGGATCTTCTGGTTGACCGGATCTTGGCGCATCTGGTAGGCCATGCTGAATTTGACACCGGAGCGCCTCACCGCGGCGATGATACGGTCGCAGTCTTCGAGAGTAGTAGCCATGGGTTTCTGACAGAGGATGTGCTTGCCAGCGGCGGCGGCGAGCTCGACGTGACCAGCGTGCCGGTTAGTCTCCGAGGTGACGATCACGGCGTCGATGCTGGGGTCTTCGACGACCTCCTCGGGGCTCGGTCGCAACGCGTAGCCGTAAGTGTCAGCGGCCGCGCGGCCGCGCTCCTCATTGTCATCCCAGGCGGCGACCAGTTCGACCCCCTCCATCTTCTGGAGGACGCGGCTATAGGCCATGACATGACCGTGGGCATGGCTGAGGATCCCAATACCGATTCGCTTCAAAATTCTCTCCTTAGTGATCCCCTCTAGAATAATGGGGCTATGGACCGGACGCCCCGCAACAGGCGCCTGAAGTTGCCGCCTAGGATAAGGGCGTGCTCGCTCTCGGGGACGAAATCGCAGTGGGTGCGGAAGGACTCGAGGGCCTGACGGTAGCTGATGAAGGCGCGGCAGACCGGGTAGTCCGAGCCCCAGCAGAGGCGCCCGGGGCCAAAGCGGCCGTAGAGGGCACGCACCTGCTCAATGGTGTCGCGGTGGGGGAAGTCCCACCGGCCGCCAGCGGTCCCGTAGTAAAACCCAGAGAGCTTGAGGTAGATGTTCGGGTGGCGGGCACAGGCCAGGACATCTGCGAGCTGATCGGGCTCTTTGGCCTTGGCGAGGCCGAGGTGATGGAGGAGGATCGGCAGTTCAGGGAGGCGCTCAGCCACTCGCCGGACGGCCAGTTGCTGATGGGGGAAGCAGGCGAGGCTCGCGAGGAGGCCGAGTTCGGCCGCGGCCCCGAAGAACGCCAGACCCTCGTCAGAACAGAGCCAGGCACCGTCATCCTCAGGCTTCAGGTAGTGGGAGAAACCCACCAAGGGGAGCCGCGCCGCAGCCGCGCGGAGGCGTCCGGCGGCCCCGGTTTGGTGGTAGTTAGGCAACCATGAGCAGTCTACGTCGGCAATCTGGTAGAGGCGGTCGGGGTGGCGCCGCACCTGCTCGGCAACGTAGCCGTTGTTATCGGGATTAAAGTCGATGCCGGCGCAGACGATGGCAGCCTGATCGACACCGTTCTGATCCATCTCGAACAGGAGTTGCTCTACGGTGCCCCGAGACTCGGGGTCGGGCACCTCCGGTCGATAGGGCCAGTGCAACCAGGCATGACAGTGGCTGTCGACGATCACGACTACGCAGGCCTGCCGAACACCTTCTCCCGGAGAACCGTCTGGTTCTCGTAGATCGACCCACCACGCTCCGCCTCGGGGAGGGGAATCAGCACCGGGACCTCGGCGAGGCGCGGCCGGTCGGTGGGCTCGCCTCGCAGAATGTCGGCATTAAACACCTCCCAATCAGGTAGTTTGATGAGCGGCCAGGCGTCTACGGCGCAATATTGGAACAGCAAGAGTCGTCGCGGGTGACTCGAGGTGTTCGGCGCCGAGGCGTGCAGGGTGCGGACGTGGTGCAACGAAATTCCCCCCGCCCCCACCTCGACGCTTACTGCCCGATCGGCCCCCTCGATCTCCTCGGTGACAGCCCCCACAAAGCGACCGTCCTGGTGGTGGGAGCAGATCGGCCCCCGATGGGAGCCGGGAATCATCAGCATGCAGCCGTTCTCTCGGGTCACGTCGTCCATGGCCACTCCGACAGCTAGCAGGTCGTCGTTGCTGTGCGGGTAGAAGGCCCAGTCCTGGTGCCACTCCACGGCGCTGCCGTAGCCGGGGGATTTCATGTTGAGCTTGTTGCCGTTGGTGCGGATGCCGGGACCGATAAGCTGGGCAACGATGTCGAGGATGGCGTCGTTGCGCATCGTCCTGGCGTAGACCGAGTGCTGGTCGACCGGGTCCTTAAGGCGGCGCAGGCGGGGCACCTCGGGGGTGTGGCCCGGCTCGAGGTCGAAGATATCGTCGTGCTCAGTGACGGCTCGGGATCGTTCCACAAAGTCGTCGGTCACCTGTCGGAGTTCGGCCACGAGGTCCTCGCTCAGTACGTTTTCGACAGTGACAAAGCCGTCGGCGTGGTAGCGGTCGATCTGCTCCTGAGTCAGCATAGTCCCTAATATCCTCTCTCCCACACGCGGGGCGCTAGAAGAACGGCTCGATCCACTTTTCAGGGATCTCGAGGCCGAAGCCGGGGGCGTCGCTCGGCACCAGCCAGCCCTCCTCGGCGACCGCCTGGCCAGGGATCCTCACGGCCTCGTCCAGCGGGACGCCGGGCGCCGAGCCGACGAAGTACTCGGTCCAGGGCACGCACGCTACAGCGTAGCTGAAGTGCTGGCCAAAGGGGTTGCGGGCACCGCCGTGGAGGATTACCTGCTTGCCGCTGGCGTCGGCCGCAGCGGCGATGCGCAGACAGGTGGTGAGGCCACCGCACCAGTTGATGTCGGGCTGGAGGATGTCGACCGCGTCGTGACGCAGCGCCCGCTGGAAGGGCAGGTGAGTATACCAGTGCTCGCCGGTGGCGAGCGTCTGCCACGGGAGCCGGCGGCGCAGCTCGAGGTGGGCATCGAAGTCCTCAGGGATCAGGCACTCCTCCAGCCACTTGAGTCGGTAGGGGCGCAACGACCCGGCCAGTCGCACCGCATACTCGACATCGAGAGCCATCCAACAGTCGAGCATCAACTCGGCATCCTCACCGATTAGCTCGCGCGCCTCGGCGACTCGGGTCTCGTTCTTGGCAAGGCCCTCAAGGCCGTCAGCAGGCCCGTAGGGGCAGGGCAACTTGAAGGCGGTGAAGCCCAATTCCCGGTACCAGTCGATGTCATCGCCGGTGGCGTAGCAGTAGAGCCGATCCTTCTGGGGGCCGCCGATGAGGCTGTAGACGGGCAGGCCTAGCTGCTTCGCCTTGGCATCCCAGAGAGCCAAGTCCACGGCGCTGACGGCGTAGGAGGCCAAGCCGGTGGAGCCGTAGGGCATGGTCATCCGCCACATCATGTCGGTGAGCCGCTCGATCGCGAAACCGTCCTCGCCGATCAGATTGGGTGCGATGTGGTCATCGATAACGGCGGCGGTCGCCCGCCCGTGGTCGGTCAGGCCCAAGCCCCAGGTACCGTCCTCAAGCGTGACCTTGCACCATACCTGCCCCCAGGTTCGTGGCAACCACAGGCTGCGGTGGCGCTTGACCCGGGGGTAGCGCGACATCGGGTTGGCCACCTCAGCATCCACAGTCCAGGAGGGGCGCCACTGCTCGGTGCCTGCCCCCCGCTCGGGCCAGTCGATCCGGACTGCGCGAATGTCAGCGATCTTCATAGTAGAGCACCTCCCTGCCGAGTCGCCAGGGGCGAGCCGCCCCCCCGTTGCTGGTGCCGCCTAAGGTGGCAAGATCGCTGCAACCGAAGGTCACGGTCACAGCCTTGAGGAGATCGACCCCAGATCCGTGACCGACCTCCAGGGCCGATGCCAGTCGAACGGCGTGGGTGATCTGCAGGTGGACGCAACCCGCTCCAGACCGCTTTAGGCAGCACTCGGGACCGCGCGCAGCGGGAGCTGCTCAGGAGGCCCCAGCAAAGACTGTTGCCCTGCGGAGGTTGCAAATCGTCTTGAAAGACTGCGCCCATCTCAACTAGCCGCCAGGGCTGACGTACCCGCCTGCGAACTGCGGCAGGCTCCAAGAGCCGATAGACGTCACCCGCAAGCAGCGCCACGGGCTTCGCCGGCATCACGCTGCGCCTGAAGCCGGGCCGTCCGACATCCATCTCGATCCTCTGCAAGGTGGCACGGAGGATACGCTTCCGTAACCCATAACTAGCCGCAACGCCTCATCAGATACGCCAGGGATCGAGCAGGACCTTGGAGACGTCGCCGGGTGCCTCGATCAGCCGATCGAACCACTCCCCTCCGGCGGCGAGGGGGGCTTCGATAATCCAGGGGTCGAGCCGGACCTCCCCATTGGCGAGCAGTTCGACCGCCGCTCGGAAGTTTGCCGGCGCGTAGGCGAAGGAGCCACGCACGGTGACCTCACGGCGGATGATGTCGGCAGCAGGCATGGTGCTCTCCTCCTCGTGGAGGCCGCTCAGCACCACCGTGCCGGTAGCCATAGTGGCGGCGACGCACTGGGTGCGGGTGGTGGCAGTGCCTACCGCGTCCACAGCGACGGCCACACCCCGACCGCTTGTCGCCTCATGCACCATCTCGACCACGTCGACAGAGCGGGGGTCGAGGGGCTCGCCGCCGAGGTCCGCACCCATGGCGAGCCGCTCGAGATCCAAGTCGACAATGAAGATCTGATCGGCGCCCTGTCGTCGGAGGATCTGGAGCGAGAGCAGTCCGATCGGTCCAGCACCGATTACCAAGCACGCCTCGCCAGCGACGGCCCCAGCCAACTCGCCGATGCGCACCGCGCAGCCGACGGGCTCGACCAGAGCACCGGTGCGGACCGCCATACCCTCAGGCAGCAGAGTAACCGACTTCGCAGGCACCACGACATACTCGGCGTAGGCACCGGGCCGGTGGGCACCGAGGAGCACCCTCGAGGGGCATAAGTGATCGAGGCCGCGCCGCTGCAATTCGGACTCGCCGCTGCACGACAGCGGGTTCACGGTAACAGGGAGACCCACCGCAAGATCGGGGTTGAGGCGCTTGGCGCCGACGCCAAGCGCCTCGATCTCCCCTGCGAACTCATGACCCATGACGAGCGGGGGCACGCGCAGAGCGTTGTGCCCGAGGTAGCCACTTAGCTCGGAACCGCAGATCCCGGCGTAAGCGACCCTGATCAGAGCCTCGTCCGAACGCGGGCTGGGCTTCTCCCACTCCCGCATCACCAGCTTCCGGGGGGCTTCCCACACCAAGGCTCTCACACCGCACCTCCGAGGCGACACTCCATACCGGTCTGGTCCTTGAGTCTATCTCACACGCCGGGTAGGCGGGTATGATAGCTGGATGTACCCCGACCAGAGGAGGTGCGTATCAGGCCTCGTAGAGCCCGTGGTTTTGGAATTGGTGTCGGTAGGGGGGTCATGACGAAGAGTGAAGGGGCGGTTCTCGAATAGGTTTCACCGAGTTTCACCCACACCAGGGGAAGGAAGAATGATCGAGAGATCGTTCTTCAGACAGGGGTAACTTCATCTAGAGAACGGCTTGAAGAGGGTAAGAGATGACCTCACGTTACGACCGAAGGGTGGGCTGGAGATGAACATAGAACTTGGTCAGGACCAGATCGAGTTCTACCGAGAGAACGGGTTCATCGTCATCCACGACTTCCTCACACCCGAGGGGCTCGAGGCCTGGCGCGAGGCCGTGGACGAGGCGGTTGCGGCTCGAGGACGGACCAGGTTGGCGAACCGTGAGGGCGGCGAGCGCTGGGATGACAGAAGCCGCGACAGCTACCATCAGCAGGTGTTCGTGCAGCGCATGAACCTGTGGATGGACAGCGAGAAGGTGCGGAAGCTTATCTTCGACCCGTGGACCGGCAAGATGGCTTGCCAACTGACTGGGGTCGACGGGATGCGCATCTGGCTCGACCAGGCGCTCATCAAGCCTCCCTGGGGCAACCCCAGTGCCTGGCACCTCGACAACCCCTACTGGTCGTTCTCTTCGCGCAACGCCATAAGCGTCTGGGTAGCACTCGACGATGCCACACTCCAGAACGGCTGTCTATACTTCATCCCTGGCTCACACAAGACCATCACCTTCGACAACGTCGAGATCGGATCGAACATAGGTGACCTGTTCAAGGTCTATCCAGAATGGGCGGACAAGGAGGCGGTGGCAGCCCCGATGAAGGCGGGGTCGTGCTCATTTCACTCCGGCTTGACGGCACATGGGGCAGGGGCGAACATGACGCCGGGCTGGCGCCGGGCGATGATCTGCGGGTACATGCCGGATGGGAGCACCTTCAACGGTAAGCAGAACGTGCTGCCTGACGAGTATTTCAACAGCCTGGAGGTGGGGGACGTGCTTGACCGAGACGAGCAGAATCCGCTGATCTATCATGTCAGCAAACCGCCTGTGAGGGGCTGAACCGGGGGTGCTATGAAACGTGTAGGTTTCCTGCTCAAGGTTAAAGAGAGCAGGATCCAGGAGTATAAGGCGCACCACCAACGGGTGTGGCCCGAGATGCTTGAGGCACTCAACCGCGCCGGCTGGCACAACTACTCGCTATTCATGCGCGAGGACGGGCTGATGTTTGGCTACTTCGAGACGCCGGAAGATTTCCAGGCAGCCCTAAACAGCATGGCTGAGGAGGAGGTCAACACCCGCTGGCAGGACTTCATGGCACCCTTCTTCGAGAGCGTAAGCGGCGCAGGAGGCGATAACGACATCCACGCCGACAAGATGATGCTCGAGCTCGAGGAGGTCTTCCATCTTGACTAGACGGCTCGAGGGCCAAGTCGCCTGGATCAGCGGGGGTGCCTCCGGCTTCGGGGTCGGAGGTGCTAGAGAGGCTGCGCAGCGAAGCCCTAACCGGTGCGATGGCTCAGGCTGAAGACGAGGTCATCCCGGTCGTCCAGAGAGCGCACACGATCCGATAAGGGGGGATGAGCCATGCCATTAAGAGTTGCGGTCGTCGGGGCCGGTGGGATCGGGAACACGCATGCGAGGATCTACCACGAGCACCCGGAGTGTGAAGTCGTCGCCATCGTCGACATGGTCCCAGAGCTTGGCAAGAAGACTGCCGAAAAGTTCGGTGCTCAGGCGTTCACCTCGGTCGGGGAGCTGCTCGCGAGCGGATCGGAGATCGGTCTCGCCAGCGTCTGCACCGCCGGCGAGGAGAACGGCAGCCACCACTACCAGCCGACCATGGAGCTGCTCAGAGCGGGCATCCCGGTGCTGGGCGAGAAGCCCATCTCCAATAAGATCCCCGAGGCTGAGGAGATGGTGGCGCTGGCCCGGGAGAAGGGGCTGCGCTACGGCATCAATCTGAACCACCGCTTTACCCCGGCGGCGAAGCGCGCCAAGGAGTGGGTCGATCAGGGTCGGCTGGGCGAGATCAACATCATCAACATGACGATGTGGATCAACAATCCCAACGAGAGTTCACCCCACTTCCACATGCGCGCCCTCCACCCGCACTCCCTCGACGTGATGCGCTACTTCGCGGGCGACGTCGCCAAGGTGCAGGCGTTCTTCAAGAAGGGCAAGGGTCGGAAGATCTGGTCGAACGTGCAGGTCAATCTGCTGTTTGCGAACGGCATCATCGGCCACCTCACCGGCAGCTACGACGCCGGCGGCAGCTACGGCCTCGAGACGCTCGAGGTGGTCGGCTCTGATGCCCGCTTCGTGCTGCGCGAGGCCTGCCAAGAGCTGGAGTTCTATCCGCGGTCTTCCCGCGAGGTCGAGCGCTACAGCTTCCTGGGCGGTATGCTGGCCTTCCCCGAGACGTTCGGTAGCCGCATCAACACCTGGATCCAGCAGAACCTAGACGGCGCCGCCCCTGAGGAGATCGATGCCTCCGGGAGCGACGCGCTCAAGGTACAGCGCATCATCGAGGCCGCCATCGAATCGTGGAATACAGGGCGGGTGATCAGCCCCTAGGGGGAAGCGCCATGTCGCTCATCACCGTAATCGGTCGCGGCCACTCGGGCACTCGGATCATGTCGCACACGCTCTACGCCAGCGGAGTGTATATGGGTGATGCGCTTAACCCCTCAGGCGACTTGGTGCCCCCCTGGCATCTGTACGACGCCTGCCGCGTCTTCGCCCGCTACGTCCACTGGCAGGGCGGCCTGAGTTGGGATTTCAGTGAGGCGCTCAACACCGAGATCCCTGAGCGCTTCACCAGCCTGCTCTACCGCTACCTGAAATCGGTCCTGTCCAACCGGTCTGAACACCGGGGCTGGAAGATCCCCGAGACGACGCTGATCTATCCCTGGGTGGCGCGCCTCTTTCCGGAGACCAAGTTCATCTTCTGGGTGCGCAACCCCCGCGACGGCATCCTCAGCCAGCACAAGACCGACGACCTCCGCGACTTCGGCATCCGCTACCCCGACACCACAGATGAGCGCCACAGGCGTGCGATCTCCTGGAAGTATCAGGACGACCTCGTGCGCGCCACCCCGCGACCCAGCCACTGGCTCGAGGTTCGCTACGAGGATTTCGTGCTGCACCAGGAGCGGGAACTGGCACGGCTCGAGAGCTATCTGGGGATGAAACTGGCCCGAATCGTGGTCCGGCCCGAGAGGATGAACCGCTTTGAGAAGGATAAGGAGACCAACTACTTCGACTTCCTCGGGTCGGCGATGCGGGCCTACGGCTACGAGGTTCCGATTCCGAAAGCGGGCTGACAACCCGCAGGCCCGACACCATGAACGGGAACCGGTTCCCGGAAGGGGAGGCTAACCGTGCCCGACTTCGGCATCGTCGACACGCACCTGCACATCTGGGATCCGTATGAACTGCGCTACCCGTGGCTCGACGACATCCCCCTGCTCAACAAGAAGTACCTGCTCGAGGACTACCGGCAGGCGACAGCGGATCTCACCATCGAGCGCATGGTGTTCTTACAGTGCGAGGTCGCCTTCGACCAGTTCCTCGACGAGGCCCGCTGGGTCGCCGGGGTCGCCCGTGAGGACCCCCGCATCGAGGGGATCGTCGCCTGGGCCCCCTTGGAGCAGGGGGAGGCCGCCGCCGAGGCCCTAGATCAACTCGTCGAGATCCCTCAGGTCAGAGGGATCCGCCGGATTATCCAGTTCGAACCCGACCCGGAGTTCTGCCTCCAGCCCGCCTTCGTCGAGGGCGTCCGACTGCTCGAGCGCTACGACCTATCGTTCGACATCTGTATCAAGGGGGATGAGCAATTCGCCAACACCCTGGAGCTGGTGCACCGCTGCCCGAACGTGCAGTTCATCCTCGATCACATCGGCAAGCCCGACATCGCCGGCGGGGTGCTCGACCCGTGGCGGGCGCAGCTGCGCGAACTCGCCTCGTTCGACAACACTACCTGCAAGGTCTCGGGACTCGTCGTCGAGGCGGACATGCAGAACTGGACCCCCGAGGATCTAAGACCCTACCTCGACACCGTGTTCGACACCTTCGGCTTCGATCGCGTCACCTTCGGAGGCGACTGGCCCGTAGTGCTGCAGGCGGCCGAATACCGGGAGTGGGTAGCGGCACTCGATCTCGTCCTCGAAGGTACCAGTGAGGACGAAAGGCGTAAGCTGTACCGGGACAACGCCATTGGCTTCTATCGGCTCGACCCTTGACCCGACTGGCCAGGGTGTAGTGAGGGAGTGAGGTGGTGAACAGTGGGGATCCCCGAAGCCCACCGGCGACAGCTCGACGAGAGCGGTGTCATCGTCATCCCCGACGTGCTATCGCAACCGGAGATCGACGCTTATAGGGCGCGGCTGCTGGAACTCGCCGAAAAGGAGCGAGAGGACGGCACCGCGAAGATCCACACCGGCGGCGGCGGCCAGCACGTCCGCTGGCTGGTGAACAAGGGCGAGATGTTCGAACGGATGCTGGGCCACCCCAAGGTGGATCCCTACTTCGAGTACCTCTTAGGCGACGACTACACCCTCAGCACCCTCACCTCGAACATCGTCTCACCTGGCGCACCCGACGGCAACTACCACCGCGACCACGCAGCCGGCAGGCTGTCCGGCGTCGTGCCGTTCCCGCTAGTGGCCAACAGCCTGTGGCTTCTCGAGGACTTCACGCCCGAGAACGGCGGCACCCGCCTCGTCCCTGGCAGCCACAAGTTTCCGAACGGCCCGGAGTCCGACCTCGAGGCGCACCCGAACGAGATCCGTGTCGAGGCGCCGAAGGGCTCTGTGCTGCTCTTTAACGGCTCGGTGTGGCACTCTGCGGGCGCGAACCGGACCGACCGGGCCCGGATCGCCCTGATCTGCTTCTGCTGCCGGTCGTTCATGAAGCCGATGTTCGATTTTGTGAACCACCTCAAGCCGGAGGTGGTGGCGCGGGCGACGCCGGAGCTGCGCCGAATCTACGGGTTCGATTCTCGGCCGAGACCGCCAGATCAGCCGAACAGACTGGCCTGACCGAGCCCTGAGCAGGGCGGCCGGTCCCGTTCACCGAACAACTGCGGGCTGCAGGAGCGCCCGCAGCATCCCGGTCCCGGCTCCGATATTGTCAGCGGGCTCCGCCAGCAGAGTCGGTCCTCAGGGGAGGCGTTGCGAACCGCTTCGAGGACTATTGCAGGAAGCCCAAGGACGGACAAGAACGGCTCCGTTGGGGCTTCGGGTCTGGAGCCGACAGCAGCGGTTCTAGACAGTCAGAGTGTCAAGACAACAGCGAGTGGTGGTCCGCGTGGCTATACTGTTGCCAGTTCGGTAGCTTGGGTAAAACTGGCTGCCTGCCGATTCATGATGCGACGGGTAGCAAGATGCCAATCAGTTAAGAAGATCGGTTGATCCTGGGAATGATGTCTTTTCGTTCAAACTCTTAGGGAGCCTCTCAGAGGGTATCTGGGTCTTGGATCCTCATCCTCTTTTACAGACTCTTTCCTTAATTATGGCCCTTTTGAGAGGTTATTAGGTCCTGCCATGCGTCCGCAGGGCGTGATAGCGTCTATCCATGCATTTCGGGCAACGGAATGAGCGGTTACGGGCTTGACTTTTGAGCCCATTCATGCCACAATAAGGACATGAACATCGTGTCAGTTTTCAAGAGTTTTCCCGACCAGCACGCCTGTATCGCGCACCTGGAGCGGGTACG
>MKWU01000884.1_pt1 | contig 55219 bp, 52 predicted proteins | sample 809101 | NCBI WGS metagenome assembly MKWU01 (sample SAMN05860141, study PRJNA318959) | sponge metagenome | host: Aplysina aerophoba | place: Slovenia: Piran, Adriatic Sea, Gulf of Piran | collected 2013-05-07 | reverse complement strand
ACGGCTGCTACCCCCACAAGCACGATGCGGCCACCAGCCACCCCAACCCGACCCCCACACCCTCGAACTACTCCGCTACCTCCACCACACCACCAACCGCGCACCACCCTGAACGGCAAGGCTGCTGCCGATCCCAGCCTCCTGGACCATACTGGGCTCCGACCAATCTCCCGATCCTCCGGACTCTTGAAGACAGCCGACTTCTCCTATCACCTACCCTCCGAACTGATCGCCCAGTCGCCCGTGGAACCGCGGGACTCGGCCAGGCTGCTGCGGGCCTCGGATCTTTCCGATTGGACGGTGCGCGACCTGCCGATGCTGCTGAAGCCCGGGGACCTGATAGTGGTGAACGAGACCAGGGTGCGGGCCGCTCGGTTGATCGGACGTAGGGACCCCACTGGAGGAAGGGTGGAGTTGTTGCTGCTCGGCAGGGACGGCGACCGGTGGAAGGCATTGATGAAACCGTCTCGGCGCATCCGGGCGGCGTCGGTCATCCGGATCGGTTCCCTCGTTGCCACCGTCCGCACCGATCCTGCCGAGGGGATGGTCGAGTTGACCCTCGAGGCTGAGGCAGGCGGATCGGCAGGGAGGGACGTCGAGGAAGTCATCGCCCGGGTCGGCCAGGTTCCGCTACCTCCCTACATCCATCGGAACATCGACGACCCGGAGCGATACCAGACGGTGTTCGGACGCAACGTCGGATCTGCAGCCGCCCCCACCGCCGGGCTCCACCTGACGGACCGGACGCTGGATGGCCTAAAGGAAAGGGGGATCGGGCTGGCCCGGGTCGAACTGCAGATCGGGCTGGACACTTTCCGGCCGATCAACGTCGCCGACGTGACAGATCATGTGATGCACTCGGAGTGGATCGACGTACCCGGATCGACCGTCCGCCAGATCGAGGAGGCCCGGACGGCGGGCGGGCGGATCGTGGCGATCGGGACCACGGTGGTGAGAGCCCTCGAAACCGCTTGTGCCGGCGGTGGGATGGCGCCGTACCGCGGCTCCACCCGGCTCTACATCACCCCCGGCTACCGTTTCGGGGCGGTTGACGTGTTGATTACCAACTTCCACATGCCATCGTCGTCGTTGCTGGTGCTTGTGGCGGCTTTCTTAGGGGAGGCATGGCGCGACGTCTACGGGACGGCCCTGGCCCGGAACTACCGCTTCCTGTCCTTCGGGGACGCCATGCTGCTGGAGCGCTCAGCTGCGCCGCCGCTAGTCCGATGACATCTGGCGGTCCTGTCAGGTACGAATGCCTGGCGGTGGACGGCGCAGCCCGGAGTGGGCGGCTCACCACCCCGAACGGGACAGTTGACACGCCCGCCTTCATGCCGGTCGCCACCAGATCGGTGGTGCGCTCCCTCGACTCGCAGGACCTGCGCGACGTCGGGACACAGATGGTGCTTGCCAACACGTACCACCTGATGCTCAGGCCCGGAACCGGCCCGATCGCCGGGCTGGGCGGGCTGCACGGGTTCATGGGTTGGGACCGTCCGATCCTCACCGACTCCGGCGGCTACCAGGCCTTCTCTCTAGGTGCGAAGGTCACCGAGGATGGATGCGGTTTCCGTTCCGTCTATGACGGGTCCAGGGTGTTCCTGACCCCGGAGGACGCCGTACGGGTCCAGGAGGAACTGGGCCCCGACATCGCCATGGTGCTCGACGTGTGCATCGGGCTGCCCGCGCCAAGGCAGAAGATCGTCGAGGCGATGGAACTGACCCTCAGATGGGCGGAGCGGTCCCAGCTAGCCCACCGCAGGAACGACCAGGCGCTGTTCGGGATCGTCCAGGGCGGCGCCGAGCCCGATCTGCGGCACGAGAGCGCCCGCCGCACCGCGCAGCTCGGAATGGCCGGGTACGGGATCGGAGGACTGTCGGTGGGCGAGGACATGGGCCGCCGCAACGAAGCCGTGGAAGCATCCGTCGCCGGCCTTCCGGCCCACGCTCCCCGCTACTTCATGGGCCTCGGCGACCCGGAGGGTGTGCTGGCTGCGGTCGCTCGGGGCGTGGACCTGTTCGACTGCGTGTGGCCAACCCGGCTGGCCAGGCACGGGAAGGTGATCACATCGCTCGGCGACTACAACATCCGGCTGGCCAGGTTCGCCGATGACGGAGGTCCGCTCGATCCCGAATGTCCCTGCCTGACCTGCAGCACGTATCCCCGCGGCTACCTGCGTCACCTGGCCGTCACCAAGGAGTTGTCGCTGGCGAGGCTTCTGTCCATCCACAATCTGGTCGCTACCCACCGCCTTCTTGAAGGGGCCCGCTCCGCCATAGCCTCCGGGCGCTTCGCCGAGTTTCACTCCAGGACGGCAACCAGTCGCCGGACTGGCCATGACGTATCCGCAGGATGAGGCCGGTCGTGGCCGATCGCCACGGACCATCGGCGGCGGGCTAGCATCGGGGTACCCGTCGCCGAGGCGGGCCAGTCCGTACCCGGAGAGGCCGCGAAGGCCCGACAAGAGAGGTGTGAAATCGTGCCGGTGTCTTTGATTGCCCAGGCCGAGGGAGGCGACAGTTTCAGTTTTCTGCTTCCCTTGCTGCTGCTTGGAGGCCTGATGTACTTCCTCATCATCCGCCCCCAGCGGAAGCGGATGAGGAATCAGAAAGAGCTGTCCTCGGCCCTCGAAGTAGGGGACCAGGTTAGGACCGTGGGCGGCCTGCTAGGTGTTGTGGTCGGGCTCGGCGACGACTGGGTTGTGCTCGGCGTCGAGGACGGCCGCATAAGGGTGCAGCGGAGCGCCATCGCGGGCCGGGCCGGACCGGACAACCCCTCCGATCCGAGGTCGTAACCCGGCGTGTCGCGCCGCTGGGCAGCTGTCATCGTGATGGTGGGCCTCGCCTGGGGCGGGGTGGCTGCCATCTTCTCGCTGGGCTGGTTGCCCAGGCTGGGGCTCGATCTGCAGGGTGGGACATCGGTCATCCTCGAAGCGCCCGAAGGCACCGACGAGCAAGTGGTGGAAACGGCTGTCGAAGTGATGCGCCGCCGGATCGAGGACTTCGGGAGCGTCCAGGAACCCGAGATCTCAATCAGCGGCGGCTCCTCCATTCTCGTCCAACTCCCCGGCGTCACCGACCAGGAGCGGGCTCTGGACGCAGTGGGGAGAACCGGGCTGCTGTCCTTCCGGCCCGTTCTATCCTGCACGGCGATCGCGTCGTTCACGTGTATTCCCAGCGACCGCTCGCCCGTTCTTCTCGAAGCGGAGGAGGTGGGCGAGGATTTCGTCTTCCCCGAGGGTGTCGATGCGGAAACGGGTCTCACCGGGGAGGACGACGCGGACCTTGCTCGATCCTTCCTCCCCCAGTATGACGACGCCGGCAACGTGGTGGCCATCTACGAAGTGGGACCGGCTGACCTCTCCGCCCATTGGGACGGCATCTGCCTCGGTGGCTTCATCGACTGCTCGCTCCTCCCGACCGAGCGTGCGCCGCTGACCGGGGCGGAGGTCGATTCGGCGCTGGCCCTGTTCGGGCAGCAGGCCGACAGCGCCTGGACCGTGCAACTCACCATGACTCAGGAAGGCGCCGGACGGTTCGCGGCGGTGACCGGGATCCTGGCGCAGTACCCGCAGGGCAGTCCCAACCGCCGGCTGGCAATAGTGCTGGACGGAGCGGTCATGTCGGCGCCGGAGGTGGCGGTAGGGGTCGGCCGCGAGGGAATCACCGGAGGGACGGCTGTCATTACCCTCGGGAACGCCGAGACCGCCCAGGAGGAGGCCCAGGACCTCACGACCGTTCTACGCTACGGCTCCCTGCCGGTGGCCTTCGAGCGGTCGGCCGTGCAGAAGGTTTCGGCGACCCTCGGAGAGGACTCGCTGCGGGCCGGGCTGCTGGCGGGCATCGGAGGTCTGGTGCTCGTTGTCCTGTTCCTGCTCATCTACTACCGGGCGATGGGGCTGATCACGCTGGTAGGCCTCACGGTGTTCGGCAGCCTGCTGGTAATCATCTTCGGGGCGCTGGGCGCTTGGCAGGGATTGACGCTGACCCTGTCAGGCGTGGCGGGTGTCATCGTCTCGGTGGGCATAACCGCCGACTCCTACATCGTGTTCTTCGAACGGACCAAGGAAGAGATCCGCAAGGGGCGCACGATCCCCGACGCCGGGCGAGAGGCTTACCGGCGGGCTTTCCGTACCATCCTGACGGCCGACTTCGTCTCCTTCGTCGGCGCGCTGCTGCTGTGGTGGCTGGCCATCGGACCCGTCAAGGGATTCGCCCAGGCCCTCGGGATCGCCACTGTCCTCGACGTGATCGTTTTCTACTTCTTCACCCGTAACGCCGCCGCCATCATGGCGAGTGGCAGGTTCGGGCAGGAAGGCCGCTTCAGCATGAGGGCCGCGGCGGGCCGGTCAGCGGTCGGAGGGACCGCGCCGTGAGCACCCTTTCGACCTTGTACCGGGGCGAGACGACTATCGGGTTCGTCGGCCAGGCACGCCGATGGTTCATCGTGTCCGGGGTGGCATTGGTTCTGTGTCTGGCCAGCCTGGCGATCCAGCGGCTCAATCTGAGCCTCGACTTCACCGGCGGAACCGCCATCGTCATGCCGAACCCGGTCGGAGCGAGTGTGGGGGAGGTCCGCGCGGCGCTCGGCGCCACCGGCGGCACAGCCCGAATCCAGCTGATCGACGACGGCGAGGCGGTACGCGTCCAGACCGAGGCCATCGACCTCGAGACGGAGCAGCAGATCGTCCGTTCCCTCGTCAACGTCACCGGCACCGTGATCGAACTCACCGATGTGGAATCCGTGGGCCCCACGTTCGGACGGCAGATAGCCGGGAGGGCCGTGCAGGCGCTGGGCGTGTTCCTGGCAGTGGTGGTCGTCTTCATCAGCATCCGCTTCGAGTGGAAGATGGCGGTCGGTGCCATCGCAGCCCTGCTCCATGACCTGATAATCACCTCAGGAGCCTATTCGCTGCTCCGGTTCGAGGTGACGCCGGCAACGGTGGTGGCCGTTCTGACCATCCTCGGCTATTCCCTGTACGACACGGTGGTCGTCTATGACAAGATCAGGGAGAACGTGGCCGAAGACCAGGAGCGCCGCACCTACACGGAGATCGTGAACCGCTCCATGAACCAGGTTCTCATGCGTTCGATCAACACCTCGCTTACCAGCCTTCTGCCGGTGGGGTCGCTGCTGTTCATCGGGTCCATCCTGCTCGGGGCGGGTACCCTCAGGGAGTTCGCCCTCGCCCTCTTCGTGGGCATCGGGGCCGGCACGTACTCGTCGATCTTCATCGCCGCGCCGCTTCTGGCCCTCTGGAAGGAACGGGAGACGGAATGGTCCAGGCGTCGCTACCGCGCGGAACGGAAGAGAGCCAGGAAGGCAGGTTCCGGCGCCCCGCCCCGCCTGAGTTCCCGGGGGCAGCGAGCATCCACGGGGCGGACTCGGAGTCGGAAACGTTGATTCGGGAGGAAACGGGCTCCGAGCCGATCCATTGCCGTCGGTGCGGGTACACGCCCCGCCCATCCGGTACAATCTCCCCATGAACGCGGCGCAACTAAGTGCCCTGGTCCGGGACGTTGCGGGGTTTCCGACTCCCGGGATAGTGTTCAAGGACATTACCCCGGTGCTGGCGGATCCGACGGCCTTGCGGGTTGCCGTCGAGTTGATCGCGGCGCCGTTCCGGGACGCGGGCGTGACGACGGTGGCCGGGATAGAGGCCCGGGGTTTCGTGCTCGCCCCCCCGGTCGCCCTGACCCTCGGGGCCGGGTTCGTTCCCCTCCGCAAGAAGGGCAAGCTGCCGTACGACACCCACAGCGAGGAATACCAACTCGAGTACGGCACGGACGAGTTGGAAGTACACGTCGACGCGGCCGGACCGGGTGATCGGGTCCTCCTGGTCGACGACGTGATAGCCACCGGGGGGACCGGAGCCGCCGCGATCCGGCTGCTGCGGGGGCTGGGCGCCGACTTGGTGGGAATGGCGGTGCTGATCGAGCTGGCCTTCCTGGATGGCCGCCAAGCGCTGGGGGACCTGGACTTCCACACCGTGGTGACCTATGGATGAGGTTGCGGTAGCCCGCCGGCACCACGACGCAGCCAAAGCCGAACTCGAACCGATCCTGATCGCCATGCGCCGCAACTTCCCCGACGGCGACGAGGCCTTGGTGGTGCATGCCTACGACGTAGCCCAGCGGACCCATGCCGGCCAGTTCCGCCTCTCCGGCGATCCCTTCATAACACATCCCATCGCCGTGGCCCTCATCCTTGCCGAGTACGGACTCGATCCCGAGACCCTCGCCGCCGCATTGCTGCACGACACCGTTGAGGACACGGATCTGACGCTGCGGGAGGTCGAGGGCTGGTTCGGCTCCACCGTTGCCCGCATCACCGATGGGGTGACCAAACTCGACCGGGTCAAGTTCGACCTCTCGCGTGAAGATGCCGAGGCGGCCAGCATCCGCAAGATGGTGGTTTCGATGGCCCAGGACGTGCGGGTGCTGATCATCAAGCTGGTCGACCGCTTGCACAACCTGAGAACGATCCATCCTCTGCCGCCCGATCGCCAGGAGGTCAAGGCGCGAGAGACCCTGGAGGTCTACGCCCCTCTGGCCCATCGCATGGGGTTCCAGGAGATCAAGCACGAGATGGAGAACCGGTCCTTCGCGATCCTCTACCCCGCCCGCTACAAGGAGATCGAGGACCTGATCCACCAGCGCGCACCGGAACGGGAGATCGTCATCGAGAAGGTCACGGGCGAGATCGAGGCCATGATGGCCAGGGCCGGTATCGTCGCGACGTTGGAGGGTCGTCCCAAGCACCACTACTCGATCTACCGCAAGATGGTCGACAGCCGCCTCTCCTTCGAGGAGATCCACGACCTGATCGGTGTCAGGATCAAGGTGCGGGAGGTCAGGGACTGCTACGCGGCCCTGGGGCTGGTCCATTCCCGTTGGACGCCGGTCCACGGGCGGTTCAAGGACTACATAGCGGTCCCCAAGTTCAACCTTTACCAGAGCTTGCACACCACCGTGATAGGTCCCGACGGCAAGCCTCTGGAGGTCCAGATCCGGACCCATGAGATGCATGACCGGGCCGAGTTCGGAATCGCCGCCCACTGGCGGTACAAGGAGGGAGCGTCGAGTTCCGACCTGGCTTGGATGGCCGACCTCCGCAGGCTCCACGACGACTACGACGAACCGACCGAGTTCCTCGACAATCTCAAGCTGGACCTGTACGAGGATCTGGTGTTCGTGCTGACCCCGCGGGGCGACGTACGAACCCTTCCCAAGGGCGCCACGCCGGTTGACTTCGCCTACTCGATCCACACCGAAGTCGGCCATCGCTGCGCGGGAGCCAAGGTCAACGGACGCTTGGTCACGCTGTCCACGGAACTGGTGTCGGGTGACATAGTGGAGATAATCACCACCAAGTCCGATGACTCCGGACCGACCCGGGACTGGCTCTCATTCGTTCGTACGTCCCGCGCCAGGAGCAAGATCAAGCGGTGGTTCACACGGGCACGACGCGAGACCTCCCTGCAGATAGGGAAGGAGAAGGTGGCCGATCTGATGCGGCGGGAGCGCGTGCACCTGCCCAGGGAGAACCGAGGGGAGATCCTGGGCAATACCGCTCTCGCCCTCGGATACCGGGATACCGAAGCCATGTACGTCGCGGTCGGGGACGGCGCCGTATCGCCTCAGACGGTGATCAACCGGACCAAGCGCTTGCTGGCCGTATCCCTGGTCGGTGAGGATCTGGAGCTCCAGGACACCATCAGACGGAGGGCAGACCGCCCCGCGGGTGAGGGAGTGATCGTCGAGGGTTTCGACGACGTGTGGATACGGATAGCCCGTTGCTGCGGGCCGGTTCCCGGGGACGACCTGGCGGGCTTTGTAACGGTAGGGCGGGGAGTCTCCGTTCACAGGGCCGATTGCGCCAACATCACGCGGCTAGGGGACCGTACCGACCGGATGATCGAGGCCTCCTGGGCGCCGGGACAGGTCACGAGCTTCAGCGTCTGGTTCCAGGTGGAGGCTCTGGACCGTCCCAACCTGCTGAGAGATGTCACTTCGGTCATCTCGGATGCCGGCGGCAACATCGTGGGCGCGTCGTCCAGGACCGATCGGGACCGGGTAGCCGTGCTGCGTTACGAGGTCGAATTGTCGGATCCGGGACAGTTGAACCGTGTGCTGGCCAGGATGAGGAGGGTCGACAGCGTCTACGAAGCGTACCGTCTGGGTGCGCGGTGACCCTCCGGAGAGCGTAGGCCGGCCGGAGAGCGGCAGGCTGCAGTTCCGATTCCGAGCAATCAGGAGGGTACTGAGCAATCCACCAACGGCCTGCCAATCGCCGGCATGATTCCTGGGTCGGCGGGCGGCAGGCCCGAGCAATCGTCATTGCTCAGCACCCTCCTAGACCCTAACCTGCGCTCAGCATGTTCATCGATCGCCTGGAGCTGTGGCTCGCAGCCACCAACACCTACGTCGTGGCACCCGAGAAGGACGGGCCCGCCGTGGTGGTCGACGCGCCCCCGGATCCTGACCGGCTGGTCTCGCTCCTGGAGACCCACCGGCTCCATCCGGTGGCCCTGCTGGTGACCCACGGGCACATCGACCACGCCGGCGGAGCCGGCGCTCTGGTAGCTCGCACGGCGGTGACCGCCTACATCCATCCCGACGACGACTACCTCACGTACCACCCGGTCCAACAGCTGCGCCGACTCTTCGGTTACGTGCCGCCCGGCGCCTACGAGCCGCCGGACCGGTTCCAGCCACTCAAGGACGGGTTGGCCCTGGATCTGGCCGGGCTCGGGTTCCGGATACTCGCGACTCCGGGCCACACACCGGGGCACTGCTGCTTCTACCTCCCCGATGAGGGAATCCTGTTCTCGGGCGACCAACTCTTCGCGGGCTCGATCGGGCGCACCGACCTCCCCGGCGGTGACCACGACACGTTGATGAGGAGCATGGACGAGCAGGTGCTCCCCCTCGATGACGGTGTCTCGGTGCTGCCCGGGCACGGTCCGTCGACCACGATCGGCCGGGAACGCCGGACCAACCCCTTCCTGGTGGGCCGCCGATGAGATTCCGGGCACCCAAGGGCACCGACGACATCATGCCGCCCGGCTCGCGTCGCTGGCGCAACCTGCTCCGGTCCTGGGACATCCTGGCCGAGCGGTACGGCTACGAATACGTGGCCACCCCGATCTTCGAGTCCACCGAACTCTTCGCCAGAGGAATGGGCGAGACCACCGAGGTGGTCGAGAAGCAGATGTACAACTTCCGGGACAAGGCAGGTCGCAAGCTGACCCTCCGCCCCGAGATCACCGCCGGGGTCGTCCGGGCCTACATCCAGGCCGGGCGCTCGGGCGAGTTCAAGGGTGCCTACTCCGGACCGGCCTTCCGCTACGAGCGCCCGCAGGAAGGACGGCGGCGGCAGTTCTGGCAACTCGGGTTGGAGTATATGGGTACCCCGCATGTGGAAGCCGACCTCGAAGTGATCGAGCTCGGGTACCGCTACATGCTCGACTGCGGCCTGGGTGACGTGGTCGTGCAGGTCAACTCGATCGGGGATCCGCCCGACCGGACTGCCTACCATGGGTTGCTGTCCTCCTGGTTGGAGGAACGGTCGAGGCTACTGTCCGAGGACGCCCGGCGGAGGATCCGCTCGAACCCGCTCAGGGTGCTGGATTCCAAGACCGACCGAGAAGTGGTGGCGGAGGCGCCCGTCCCGGTGGATCATCTGGGGAGCGAAGCGGCATCGCACCACGAGCACCTGATCGAAGGCCTGGAGGAGAGGGGCATCGTGTACGAGGAAGCGCCCCGGCTGGTCCGCGGGCTGGACTACTACAACCGCACCGTATTCGAGTACGTACCACCCTCCTACCGGGCGGCCCAGAACGCGGTGGGGGGCGGCGGGCGCTACGACGGCTTGGCACGCCTACTCGGAGGGAGGGCCGTGCCGGGGGTTGGGCTGGCGCTCGGTCTGGACCGTATCCTGGCCGCGGCCGGCGACCGCCCTGCAGCGCGGGCCCTCGACGTGTTCCTGGTGGTGGCGGACCAGGAACGGCGCAGCCTGGCGCACTCCTTCGCGCGGCGCCTGCGCTCGGCCGGTGTTCGATGCGACCTGCTGACCGGTAGGCGGTCCGTCAGAGCCCAGTTCCGGGCGGCCAACCGCCGCGACGCGGCGGTGGCGGTGGTCATCGGCGAGGAGTGGGACGCCGGTCTGGTGACGGTCAAGGATCTCAGTTCGGGTGTAGGTCGAACTTTGCCGGCCGGCGAGGTGATCTCCTTCGTGCTTCGCGGCCCGGGTGGGCAGCAGGCGTGACCGCATACCGGACCCACCTGGCCAACGATCTCTCCCTGGCGCTGGCCGGTCGGCGGGTCCAGCTGGCCGGCTGGGTGGCAAGGGTCAGGGATCTGGGGGGTATCCACTTCTTCGATCTGCGGGACTCCGGCGGGTTGGTGCAGGTCGTGGTCGACCCGGAATCCGTTCCCGCGGCGTCGGGGCTGCGGATGGAGTACTGCGTGTCCGTCGAGGGCACCGTGAGGGCACGTCCGGAAGGTACCGAGAATCCCGAGTTGGAGACGGGGGAGCTTGAGGTTGCCGCCGACCAGGTCGAGATCCTCAGCCGTTCGGCTCCGCTCCCGTTCATGATCGACGACCGGACTGAGGCTGACGAGCAGATCCGCCTGCGGTACCGATACCTGGATCTGCGCAGGCCCCGGATGTCGGCCAACCTTCGGGCCCGCTCCGCCTGCATCCGGGCCATCCGGGAGACCCTCGACGGGATGGGTTTCCTCGACGTGGAGACTCCCACCCTGGTCAACTCGACCCCTGAAGGGGCACGGGACTTCCTCGTGCCCAGCCGGTTGCGGCCCGGTCAGTTCTACGCCCTCCCGCAGAGCCCGCAACTCTTCAAGCAGTTGCTGATGGTTTCGGGGGTGGAGAGGTACTACCAGATAGCCCGCTGCTACCGCGATGAGGACACCCGCGCCGACCGGCAGGTGGAGTTCACCCAACTCGACCTGGAGGGATCGTTCTGGGATCGGGAGGACGTGCTCGCCACTGTAGAGCGGGTGGTCGCGGAGGTGGTGAGGCGCCTCCGGGGTGTCGAACTTTCCCTTCCGTTGCCCCGGCTCACCCACTCCGAGTCCTTGGCTCGGTACGGCACCGACAAGCCCGACCTGCGCTTCGGGATGGAGATCGGTGACCTCAGCAGCGTCTTCGAGGGAACAGGGTTCCGGGGGTTCGGCGGGGTCCTCGGACGCGGCGGCGTCGTGCGGGGGATCAACGCCGGGCCAAGGGGATTCTCCCGGGCCGAGCTGGACCGTTTGGTGGACCGGGCAAAGGCCCTGGGTGCCGCCGGCCTGGTGTGGGCAGTGGTGCAGCCCGACGGGTCGCTGCGGTCCCCGGTCGCCAAGTTTCTCGATAGCGGGGAGATCGGCGGGACGGTCCGGGTTCTGGGAGCCTCCCCGGGCGATGTCCTGCTGCTGGTCGCTGACCGAGAGAAGATCGCCGCCGGTGTGCTGGGGGCGCTCCGCCTGGACCTCGGCCAGCCGCCGGGCCACGACGCGTTGCGATTCGTATGGGTGGTGGACTTCCCGGTCTTCGAGCAGACCGAAGCGGGCGATCTGGCCCCCTCGCACCATCCTTTCACGGCGCCCGTCTCGGTGGACGAGATGCGGGAGCGACCCGCCGACGCGGTGGCCCACGCCTACGACCTGGTGCTGAACGGCTCGGAACTCGGTTCGGGGTCGGTGCGGATCCACGATCCCGATATCCAGCGGAGCGTGTTCGAGATACTCGGAATCTCGGCGGAGGAGGCCGAGTCACGCTTCGGATGGTTCCTGGAAGGGCTCAGGTACGGGACCCCGCCACACGCCGGCTTCGCGGTCGGCATCGACCGGCTGGTGAGCATCCTCCGGGACGAACCGAGCATCCGGGAGGTCATTCCCTTCCCGAAGACGCAGAGCGGCGCCGATCCGCTCACGACTGCACCGACCCGGGTGGCCACCGCGCACCTGGCAGAACTCGGGATCGACCTCACGCCGGCCACCAAGGCTTCTCTGGGCGACGAGGCCGGAGGCTAGGGGGACCGGTTGCAGGACGACCTCTTCGCCGCCGGCAGAGAGAAGGCCCGGCGGCGGGCGGCGCCCCTCGCCGACCGGATGCGGCCCCAGTCCCTCGACGAGGTTGTCGGGCAACCCGATCTCCTGGCCCGGGGGGCTGCCTTCCGGACCATGGTGGAGCGGGGTCACCTCCTCTCCATCATCCTTTTCGGACCGCCCGGCACCGGGAAGACCACGCTGGCCCGGCTGGTCGCGTCCGAGACCGACGCCGCCTTCGAACAGCTCACCGCCAGCTCCCACGGAGTGAAGGACGTCCGCCAGGTCCTGGCCCGGGCTGAGCGCCGGCTGGAGACCGAGGAGGGCCGGACGGTGCTGTTCCTCGACGAGATCCACCGGTTCAACAAGGCACAGCAGGATGCGCTGCTCCCGGCGGTCGAGAACGGGACCGTGGTGCTGGTGGGCGCCACCACCGAGAACCCGTTCTTCGAGGTCAATTCTCCCCTCATCAGCCGGTGCAACCTGTTCCAGCTCGAGCCCATCGCCCCGGTGGAACTGCGAGGACTGCTGGAGCGGGCTCTGGCGGATTGCGAGCGCGGCCTCGGTCGAGCGGGCATGGCCATCGAGGAAGGAGCGTCCGGAGCACTCGCCGAACGAGCCGGAGGTGATGCCCGGCTGGCGCTGAACGTCCTGGAGATGGCGGTGCTGGTCGCACGGGGCCGGGGGAGGACCGTGGTCACGTTCGAGGATGTGGAGGAGGCACTCCAGCGCCGGATTGTCCGCTACGACAAAAAGGGTGACCGTCACTACGACGTCATCTCCGCCTTCATCAAGTCGATGCGCGGGTCGGATCCCGACGCGGCGATGTACTGGCTTCACACCATGCTGGCGGCTGGCGAGGATCCCGAGTTCATCGTTCGCCGCATGGTGGTGTTCGCCTCCGAGGATGTGGGGCTGGCCGATCCCGGCGCCTTGCTGCATGCAGTGGCGGCCGCTCACGCGCTGGCCTTTGTCGGTCTTCCGGAAGCCGCCTACAACCTGTCCCACGCCGCGGTCTACCTGGCGACCGCCCCGAAGTCCGACTCGGTGAAGGCGGCGATGGGGAGAGCGCGGCGGGCGGTCGAGGAGACACCGAGTGCCACCGTGCCCCTTCACCTGCGTTCGACCGGGGGACGCCTCGTTTCCTCGGTCGTGGACGGGCGCCCTCCCGGGTACCTGGATCCCCATGCCGGGCGGGACCATCTCGTCCGCCAGCAGTACCTGCCTGACGAGGCTCCGTCCGGTCCGATCTACCGGCCCACCGTCCAGGGCCGGGAAGCCGACGTCGCCGCCCGGCTGGCGGAGTGGGATCGCCGGATGGGACGGCTCCGGCGCGACGGGGCGGCGGATAGCTAGGGGGAGCGGGACGGCTAACCTGACCGATCATGCAGGCCAATGCCATAAGGCGCGCCTTCGTAGACTTCTTCACCGAACGGGGACACACGGTGCGCCCCTCCGCGTCCCTGATTCCCACCGACCCGACCCTGCTTCTTACCAACGCCGGGATGGTTCCGTTCAAGCCCTACTTTCTGGGAGAGGAGCCGGCGCCGTGGCCGCGTGCGGTCAGTATCCAGAAATGCGTCCGTACGGTGGACATCGACCTGATCGGAACCACCGCTCGTCATCTGACCATGTTCGAGATGCTGGGGAACTTCTCCTTCGGCGACTACTTCAAGGAGCAGGCCATCCGGTACGCGTACGACTTCGTGACCGGTCCGCTGGGGCTGGACCCCGGGTTGCTCTGGTACACCGTTCACGAGACCGACGACGAAGCCGAGGAGATTTGGATCGATGGGATCGGGGTCCCCGCCGACCGCGTGCAGCGGGGTGGCAACGACAACTTCTGGCAGATGGGCGTGCCGGGCCCCTGCGGACCGGCTTCGGAACTCTTCATCGACCGGGGGCCCGCCTACGGACCTCCGGGGGGTCCCATCGGCGGTGGTGAGGATCGCTTCGTCGAGTTGTGGAACCTGGTGTTCATGCAGAACATCCAGGACGAGCCGTACCACGTGGTGGGCGACCTGCCCGCGAAGAGCATCGACACCGGGACCGGCCTCGAAAGGTTGGCGATGGTCCTGCAAGGGGTGGACACCCTGTTCGAGGTTGACTGTGTCCAGGACGTGCTGCAGGCTTCGTCACGACTGCTACGCCTCACCTACGGCGAGGCCGAACGGGTCGACGTGGCGCTCCGACTGCTGGCCGACCATGCCAGAGCCTCCACGTTCCTGATCGGGGACCGGGTGATGCCCGGCAACGAGGGCCGAGGCTACGTGGTACGGAGGCTCATCCGCCGGGCGGTCCGCCACGCCTGGCAGCTGGGAAGCCGGAGGCCGATCATGCCTCCCCTGGCGGAGGTGACCATGGACGTGATGGCGGAGGCGTACCCCGATCTGGTCGCCAATCGCGACTTCATCCTGCATGTGTTCGAGCGGGAGGAGTCGCAGTTCCGCCGGACGCTGGCCACCGGGATACGGATGCTCGACGAAGCACTGGAGATCACGCCGAAGGGCGCGGTCGTGTCCGGGTCGCTGGCCTTCCGGTTGCACGACACCTACGGATTCCCGATCCACCTGACCCGGGAGATCGTCACGGAGCAGCAGCGCAGCGTCGATATGGACGGTTACGAGAAGGAGATGGCCGCCCAGCGTGCCCGGGCCAAGGCCGCTTGGAAGGGGGGAGAGGAGGCCGTCCGCTTCGAGTCGTACAAGAGGGTCCTCGATGCGATCGGACCTACCGACTTCCTCGGATACGGCAACGATGCTGCACCGGCCAGGGTCCTGGCCATGCTCTGTGAGGGAGAGCCCGTGGACCGCGCCGTAGCCGGCCAGGTCGTGGAGATCTTCCTGGACCGGACCCCCTTCTACGCCGAAGCGGGGGGACAGGTGGGTGACGTCGGGATCATCGAGTCGCCGTCCGGGAGGATCGAGGTGGGCGACACCCAGGCCGGCGTGGTGGGGCTGCACGGCCACAGAGGCCGGATCACCCGCGGGTTCATCCAGAACGGCCAGCCGGTCGACGCTCGCATAGACGGCCCCCGCCGGGATCGCATCCGCAAGTCCCATACCGGCACGCACCTGCTCCACTCGGCGCTGCGCGAGGTGATCGGCGATCATGCAAACCAGGCCGGCTCGCTGGTGGAGGACGGTCGCCTGCGTTTCGACTTCAGCCACTACGCACCGGTGTCGGCGGAGGAATTGTCGGAGGTGGAGGGCCTGGTCAACCGGAGGGTGGTCGACAATCACTCGGTGGGGACGGTGGAGACCACCAAGGACGAAGCCGAGGCAATGGGAGCCCTCGCGTTCTTCGGCGACAAGTACGGTGATCGGGTGCGGGTCGTTTCGGTGGGTGGTTTCTCCGTCGAGTTCTGCGGCGGAACCCATGTCGACACGTCGGCGGAGATCGGTCCGCTTCTCGTCACCACCGAGTCCTCGATCGGCGCGAACCTGCGTCGCGTCGAGGCGCTGACCGGTATGGCTGCGTACGACCATGCCCGGCAGATCCGCGCCGGGCTGGCGGATGTGGGCCGGTTCCTGGGTGTTCCCATGAGCGAGGTTCCCGATCGGGTGCGACGCCTGGCTGACCGGGCCGACGAGTTGGCGTCCGACCTGGCGCGCATCGAACAGCGAGCGAGGTCGGACCTCGCCGCACACCTGGCCGGTACCTCCCAGCGTACCGGTGACACATCGTGGGTGATCGCACGGTTGGACGATCACCCTCCCGCAGCCCTGCGCGAGGTCGGTATGCAAGTCCGGGATCGGCTCGGATCCGGAGTCGTCGTGCTGGGAAGCAGCGTGAACGGGAAGGGGGCGTTGCTCGGTTTGGTGTCCCGTGACCTGGTCGAGAGTGGCTTCTCGGCTGCCGACATCGTGCTGGTGGGCGCCCGGATCCTCGGAGGGGGAGGCAGCCGCGATCCCGAGCTCGCCCAAGCCGGCGGGCCGACGGGCGCCAAGCTCGGAGAAGCGCTCGACGCCATCCGGGAGGCGGTGAGCAGCCGGCTGGCGTCCTGATGGCGGGACATTCCGCACGCGCCGGCCGATCCGGGGGCCGCACGCTGGGAATCGACTACGGGCACAGACGAATCGGTGTTGCCCTCTCCGACGGGCTGGGGATCGCTGCCCATCCATTTGCGGTGCTTCAGGCCGGCGCGCGCGTAGGTCCGAGGCTGGCTGAACTTGTTCGAGAGAACGATGTGGGTCGAGTCGTCGTCGGTCTGCCCCGCTCGCTCGACGGGTCCGAGGGGGACGCGGCGAGGAGCGCCAGGCGCTTCGCGGAGGAGATTGCGGCGCTGCTGGATGTCGAAGTAGTGATGTACGACGAGCGTCTCACCTCACGGATCGCGGAGGGCGTCCTGCTATCGGCGGGCACCTCCCGGGTCGGACGGCGGAACAAGGTGGACAAGGTGGCGGCGGCCGTGATGCTCCAGGGATACCTGGACCGCCGGGACGTCGGGGCACGCCGATGAGCTACGGGCCGGAGTACCGACCCGACGACCCGGACTATCCGGAGGACCGTCCACTCTTCAGGGTCAGGGGCGCCGTGGCGGCGGTGGCCGTATACGGCCTCACGCTGGTCGGCCGCGCGGCGGGCGATTGGGTCGGCGGCCTGGGCCGGTTCGGCGCCGATGAGGACGTAGTCGACGTGCAGCCGGGACGGACCGTGACGGTGGAGGTGCCGGTGGGTTCCAGCGCCCGCGGGATCGCCGGAATCCTCGCCGACAACGGGGTGATCAGATCCGCGTCGACCTTCGAATCGGTGGTCAGGGTCCGCGAAGCCGGTAGCCTCCTCAAGGCCGGTCGGTACGAACTCGTGACCGGAACCGACCTCGAGGAGATCGTCGATCTCCTGGTGGCCGGGCCCACGATCGAGACCTTCCGGTTGACGGCTGTGGAAGGCCGCCGGGTCGGCGAACTCCTCGCGGACATCGCCCGCCAGACCGGCTATTCGGAGAGTGAACTCACGTCGATGCTGCTCGACGGGGAGATCAGCTCTGCCTTCCTCCCGGAGGGCGTCGATGGGCTGGCAGCATGGGAAGGGTTGCTATTCCCGGCCACGTACGAGTTCTTCAGCGACGCCACCCCCGAGGAGATCCTCCAGCGTCTGGCCAACGAGACCGAACGGCGGATGGACCGGATCGAGTGGCAGCCCCTCCGCAGCAGTGGCTTCTCCGAGTACGAGGGGCTGGTGATCGCTTCGATAGTCGAGGCAGAGGCCGGGATCGACGAGGACCGACCCCTGATAGCGAGCGTGATCTACAACCGGCTGGATCAGGGTATGCCACTGGAGATCGACGCCACCGTCCTCTACGCGCTGGGCGAGCGCGGCAGGGGACTTACCTTCGCCGACCTCGAGGTCGACTCCGGCTACAACACCTACCGGGTGTCCGGGCTACCTCCGACCCCGATAGCGACCGCCAGTTCCAAGTCGTTGGAGGCGGCGGCTGATCCGGCCGAGACGGACTACATCTTCTATGTCCTGACCTCCGAGGATGGTGCCCACTCGTTCTTCGCCGAGTACGAGGACTTCCTGGACGCTCGGGATGAGGCCCGGAGGCAGGGCATCGGGACGTGAGCTCACTCCGGCTGGCGGTCCTTGGCAACCCGGTGGCTCACTCGCTGTCACCGGTGATACAACGCGCCGCGCTCGACTTCGCGGGGATAGACGGCACGTACGTCCGCCGGGAGGTCGACGGTCGGGGGATGGAGAAGGCTGCGGCGGAGATCCGCACCGGACGGCTGGATGGGGCCAACGTGACCATGCCGCACAAGTCGCTGGCAGCGAGTCTGGCCGACGTGCGCTCGGAAGTAGTCCGGAGATGCGGAGGAGCGAACACCCTATGGATGGAGGGTGGACGCCTGCGCGCTCACACGACCGATCCGGACGGGGTGCGGTTCGCGTGGGCGCACGCGAGTCTGCCCGACGACGCCCCGGTGCTGTTGCTAGGGGCCGGCGGGGCGGCCGCCGCCGCCCTGACCGCGCTGGAAGACCGTCCGGTTACGGTGTCAGCTCGCCGGGAGGAGGCGGCCACGACGCTGGTGGAACGGGTGGCCCCCGGCGTGCCGGTGGTGTCGTGGGGCCGGTCCGTTCCGGGGGCAGTGGTGGTCAACGCCACTCCGCTGGGTTTGGCCGGTGGCATGCTTCCCGGCGCTGTGATCGCTGATGCGGCCGGCTTGCTGGAGATGAACTACGGGAATGGCGATACACCGGCCGCCGTCTCCCTCCGCGCTCGAGGCCTCCCGGTGGCGGAGGGCGAGTTGATGCTGGTGGGCCAAGGCGCGGCTTCGTTTTCGATCTGGACAGGGGTCGACGTCACTCCGACCGTCATGCTGGCCGCCCTCGACGCGCGGAGGCGGGACCGCCGCTCAGCCGAACGCAGGTAGCCCTGATTCTTCATGTTTCCGGACACACCCACGGCAACATGCCCAATCAACCACATGATCAAGACCGGACGGGTTGCACCCGACGGGTGGGGTCGCACCGACCCGAGGTGGGACCATTGAAACGGATGGAGTCCCTGGTCAGATCCCCATCTCCCACGCCCCGTTCGTCCAATACAAACCTCCGCATGAAAAATCGGGGCTAAGGCGTGGGTCCCTCCCTGCTTGCTTTCCTTGCGGGGCTGGTGGCAGGCCGGTTCCTCGGTGTTGTAGTGGCGGCGGTACCGGTGGGGACCCCCGTACGGGAGGCGGTGAGCACCCGGCCGGGCTGTGGGTGCCGGGCCGGGCCGTGGGGCTTCCTGCCAGTGATGTGGTGGTTCGGGGATGGAGGAAGGCGCCGGCTGTGCGGCTGTCGAGTGGGGGTCGTCCTTCCGCTTGTCGAACTGGTCACTGCCGGGGCGTTCGCCGGGACTGTCTACTTCGTGGGCGCCGCATGGTCGCTGCCTGCCTATCTCTGGTTCGTTTCCGTGAGCGTCGTCCTCGCGTTCGTCGACGTCGGTCACCGTCTGATCCCCAACCGGGTACTCGTGCCGGGAACCGCCGTCGCATTGCTGCTGCTGGCCGGAGGCGCCGCTCTGGACGACCGGTTGGGGGAACTGCCGGAGGCCTTGGTGACGGGGGCCGGGTACTTCCTGGCGCTCCTTGTGCCCGCCCTGCTAACCAGGGGAGCGATCGGGATGGGCGACGCGAAGTTGGCCTTCCTCCTCGGATTGTTCGCCGGCTACGGACGGTGGGAAGTGGCCTTGCAGGCCGGGGCGGGCGCGTTCGTGCTGGCCGGGGCGGTAGCGGTGTTGTTGCTGGTCCTCCGGGTGCTGGCGCGGGACGACCACATTCCCTTCGGACCCTTCATGGTGCTCGCGGCTTGGATCGCCATTGCCCGCGACCTGGCCACTACAGGAACTTGATCACATGGGTGGCAACCGCGACGGTCTCATCCCGTTGGTTGGTCACCGACACGTCGGCGAGCGCTCTCGACTTCTCCGGCTTCAGGGCCGAGATCCGGTAGGTGACGGTGATCGTGTCCCCGATGAGCACCGGAGCCGTGAAACGCACGCGGTCGTATCCGAGGCTCACCGCGTGTTCGCCGGACCGGGCGATCATCATTCCGGCGGTGGTGGACATGAACCCCACAACGAGGGCCCCGTGCGCGATCCGGGTGCCGAACCGGCTGGACTCCATGGCTTGCTCGTTGACGTGCATCTCGTAGAAGTCGCCGGTGATCCCGGCAAAAAGGTAGACATCGGTCTCGCCGACGGTCTTGGAGAAGGTGACCTCATCACCGACCTTGAGAGCTGCCAGACCGTATCCCGTCCGCTCGGTTGTCATCCCTTACCTCGTATCGACCGATGGGGTTGCCCCGGGCCGGAGACTATACGTACACTTAGGCGTATGCCAAGAATGCAGGTGTACCTCCCCGATGACCTTTACCGGGCCGCCAAGGAGGAAGGGCTCAAGCCCTCCAAACTCCTCCAGGAGGCGGTCCGGGTCGAGTTGCATCGCCGGCGACTCCTCGAAGCTACCGACTCGTATCTTGCCGGTTTGGTGGCCGATGTCGGGGAGCCCGACGCTGAGGACCTCGCCCGCGCCGAAGCATTAGCCCACCGGATCGCCCGCAGAATCCACCGGGATCGGGAGGCCTCCTAGCTTTGCTGCTGCTCGACTCCGGTGCGGTGTCCTGGTTTTCTCGGTCATCCCCGCAGGTGGTGGCCTTGGTCAAGTGCCTGCGGTCCGAGGGTCTATGGCCCCCGACCGTTCCGACTCCGGTATTGATCGAGTCCCTCCAGGGTGATTCGGCGCGCGATGCGCCGGCTAACCGGCTCCTCAAGACCTGTGAGGTGGAGGAAGCCGTACCGGTGTGGCTGGCTCGGCGTGCCGCCTATCTGCGGAGGAGGGCGGGTCGGGGCTCCGCAGTCGATGCCCTTGTTGTGGCGTTCGCGGAACCCGGCGGAGCGGTGCTCACGTCGGATACCGGCGATCTCGGTGCTCTGGCCGGATATGCGCAGGACGTGATCGTGGAGCGGATCTGACCGTTTACCATTGGGGGCATGCTCCGATTTCTGACTGCAGGCGAATCGCACGGTCCCGGCTTGGTGACCATCGTGGAGGGAGTCCCTGCCGGGCTCGAGGTGACCCGGGAGGGCATCGGCCTTGAGCTGGCCCGCCGCCGGCTCGGGTACGGCCGCGGCGCCCGGATGAAGATCGAACAGGACAAGCTGGAGATCATGGGTGGTATCCGCCACGGGCGGACGCTCGGATCGCCGGTGGCGGTGATCATCCGCAACACCGAGTGGCCGCGCTGGGAGGAGGAGATGTCGCCCGATCCCGGTACTCCCAAACGTCCCATGACCACGCCCCGACCCGGTCACGCCGACCTGGTGGGGATGCTCAAGTACGACACCAAGGACGCCCGCAACATCCTGGAGCGGGCATCGGCCCGGGAAACGGCGGCCCGGACGGTGGCCGGATACCTGGCCAAGCAGATCCTGGCCAGCATCGGAGTGACCGTGGTCAGCCATGTGGTGGCGATCGGGCGGGCGATCTCCGAGTCCGAGCAGCTTCCCACCATCGACGACCTGCCGTCCATCGACGCCTCTTCCGTGCGGGCGTTCGGTACTGAGGCCGAGGCAGCCATGGTCTCCGAGATCGAGTGGGCCAAGGCCGACCGGGACACGCTGGGTGGTGTTATGGAGGTGCTGGTCTACGACCTGCCACCCGGGGTCGGATCCCACGTCCACTGGGACCGGCGCCTCGATGCCCGGCTGTCCGGGGCGCTGATGTCGATCCAGGCCATGAAGGCCGTGGAGATCGGCGACGGGCTGGAGAGTTCCAGGCGCCGAGGCTCGGATGCCCACGACCACATCTACTACGAGGACCGCGAGTTCTACCGCAACACCGACCGTGCGGGCGGTACGGAGGGAGGCATGTCCACCGGGCAGCCGCTGCGGGTCCGGGTGGCTATGAAGCCGCTCTCCACAGTGATGCGCCCGCTACCGACCGTCAACGTGGTGACCAAGGAGGCAGAGGTCGCATTCCGGGAACGGTCGGACGTTTGCGCGGTTCCCGCTGCCGGCGTGGTGGCGGAGCAGATGGTGGCAATCGTGGTCACCCAGGAACTGCAGCGCATGTTCGGAGGTGACACGGTGGAGGACTTCATGGTGAACGTCACCTCGTACCGGACCCGACTGCTCTCCTTCTAGCCCTGATTCTTCATGTTTCCAGACACACCCATGGAAGAAGGCCATACAGGCCATGTCATCGCGACCGGGTTAGGTTTCACCCCTCGGGTTAAGGTCGCGCCGCGCCGAGAGGGGAGAATCGAGTGGGCCGTAATACCTGGTCAGAAGCTCATTGGCCATGCGCCGTTCGTGCGGCACAGACTCCCGCATGAAAAATCGGGGCTAGGGCGCTCCTAGGAGGGCCGATGCAGGATCTCTGGCTCGTCGGAATGATGGGATCCGGCAAGACCACGGTCGGCGAGCCGGTTGCCGAAGCGCGCGGCATGCGCTTCGTGGACGTGGATGCGTTGCTGGAACGCCGCGAAGGCAGATCCGTCGAGGAGATCTTCCGAGCCGGAGGGGAGGAAGCCTTCCGGCGGATGGAGTCAGCCGAGATCGAACGCCTCTCGAAGCAAGCAACCGGGATCGAAGCCCGTGTGATCGCCACCGGCGGGGGTGGGATACTCAACGCCCGCAGCGTCGCCCTCATGCGGGGGACGGGCGCGGTGGTGTGGCTCGATGCGCCCCCGGCTTCCCTGGGCAGGCGTGTCGGCCACGAGCGCCCGCTGCTTGCAGGCACGGATGTGATCGAGCAGCTGTCGAAGATCCTCGACAACCGCCGGCCTCTGTACGAGACGGCCGCCCATTTCCGGGTGGACGCGGACCGGTCGGCGGAATCGGTGGGTGCCGAAGTCGCCGGCTATGCCCGTGTGCCGGTTGGGGACTCCTCGGAAGTCCTGATCGGTCCTAGGCTGCCCCTTCGCCTGCTCCCCCCTTCCCCGCACCGGGAGCAGGCGGTGGTCATAGCCCAACCCGGCGCCATGGCCGTGGCCCACCGCGTGATGGACCGCTTGGCAGCCGAGGCCGTCCCCACCCTGATCGAGGTTCCGGAGCGGGAGGGGGCCAAGAGCCTTGAGGTGGTGGGGATGCTGTACCGGCGGCTGGCTGAACTCAACCTGGGCCGGCACGACACCATCGTCGGGGTGGGCGGCGGAGCGACCACCGACGTGGCCGGCTTCGCGGCAGCCACATGGTTGAGGGGAGTCGAGTGTGTCCTGGTACCGACGACGCTCCTCGGCGCGGTGGACGCGTCGATAGGGGGCAAGACCGGTATCAATGTCATGGGCAAGAATCTGGTGGGTGCCTTCTGGCATCCCAGCCGGGTCGCCATCAGCTTGGACGTGCTGGCCGCGCTCCCCGAGGGGTTGTTGCGCGAGGGTTCGGCGGAGGTGGTCAAGGCCGGCTTCATCGCCGATCCGCGGATCGTGGAGATCCTCGATACTCACGGACTGTTTTTTCCCATGGCCGAGGTGGTGAGGCGGGCGGTGACGGTCAAGGCGGACGTAGTGACCGGCGATTTTCGCGAGGCGGGGAGGCGAGCCATCCTGAATTTCGGCCACACCATCGGCCATGGCATCGAGGTTGTCTGCGGCCTGCCCCACGGCTACGCGGTTTCGGTGGGCATGGTGGCCGCTGCGGCGATCTCCGCTGACCGGTACGGATTCGACGAGAACCTGGTCAGGCATCCGCTGGAAGGGTTGGGACTCCCCACCCGGGCCGCCGGCGCCCACCGGGAGGTCGTACGCAGGCTTGTATCCCGTGACAAGAAGCGCACCGCCGCCGGGATGCGCATGGTGCTACTGAGGGGCATGGGTGATCCCGTCGTGGAACAGGTGGACGGGGACTCGGTGGAACTCGGGCTGGACGCGATCGGCGTGGACCCCTGAGGTCCGTCCTAGGAGGGTACTGAGCAATCCACCAGCGGCCTGCCAACCGCCGGCATAATTCCCGGGCCGGCGGGCGGCAGGCCCGAGCAATCGTCATTGTTCAGCATCCTCCTACAATCGGGTCATGGTCTCAACGAACGACGTCAAATCCGGGATGGCGCTCGACCTGCCGGACGGATTGTTCCAGATAATCGAGCACCAGCACGTGAAGCCGGGCAAGGGCCGGGCCTTCGTGCGCATGAAGCTCAAGAACCTGAACACGGGAGCCGTCATTGACCGCACCTTCCGCGCCGACGAGAATGTGCCACAGGCGATAATCGATCGCAGGGACCATCAATTCCTGTACCGCGATCACTTCGGCTACCACTTCATGAACCTCGAGACGTATGCCCAGTTCGCCCTCCCCGAGGAGGATGTCGGGGAGGCCGTGAACTACATAACCGAGGGCTCGACCGTGATGCTTTCCCTATACGAGGACGTGCCCATCGGGGTTGAATTGCCGGCGTCGGTCCTCCTGCAGGTAACCGGTGCCGAACCGGCCGTCCGAGGGGACCGCGTATCCGGCGCCACCAAACCTGTAACCCTCGAGACGGGCCTGGTCGTGAACGCCCCCCTGTTCATCACAGCCGGTGACAGGATCAAGGTCGATACCCGAACGGGCACCTACATCTCCCGGGCGTAAGCCCGAGGGATCCGTACCGGCTTGCTGGCATGAGGGGTCGTGAGCCGCGCCACCTGGTCCTGGAAGCTCTGTACGAGGCGGAACTGCGAGAGGTCAAGGATCCGGCCGCAGGCTTGCGGGGACGGGCAAGACGTTACGTGGAAGGGGTTTCGGCACGGCTTGCCGATCTTGACCACCGGATCGAGGCGGTCTCGAGAGGCTGGCCGGTCCGCCGTATGGCTGTTGTGGATCGTTCCATCCTGCGTCTCGCCCTTTACGAACTCCTGTACGAGCCGACACCCACCGCGGTGGTGATAGACGAGGCAGTGGAGATGGCAAAGCGGTACTCGACGAAGGGAAGCGGCGCCTTCGTCAACGGGATACTGGCCACCCTGGCGGGCCAGGTGCGGGCGGGCGATACTCGTCCCGACCGCGTTTGAGAGTACCGTGATTCCCGTTCCGAGCGGCGGTTCTAGCTCTTCCGCGAGCTGAATACGGACCGGTAGTAGACGGTAGACTTGCTTGATCGGGCCGGGCCCCCTAACCACGGCCCCCTACCTTTGTCCCAACAATCAGGGAGTGCTGGATGAGACTGCGCAAGAGGATCGTCATATGGGGGCTGGTCGCGTTCGTGGCTGCCGTTGTGGCAGCGCTCGTATGGTGGATCCTGAGACCCGAGGGTCCCGAAGCCGTCGATCTGGAGGCAGCTATCGCTCGGGTCGAGGCCGCGGACTTGCCGGTTGCCGGATCCGACGCCGCCGACGGGAACACCATGGCAGGGCTCGAGGGGTCGGTCGATGCCGCTACGTCGACGAGTGTGGGGATGGTGGATTCGGTTGTCACGTCGGCCACTGAGGGGTCGGTTGATGCCGCTACGTCGACGAGTGTGGGGATGGTGGATTCGGTTGTCACTTCGAGTACCGAGGACCCTGACGATGCACCGTCGACCGAGATCGCGACCAGCGCGGCCACGACGATGGTGGATGCCGTTGCGGAGGCTCTGATCGGGGTGTGGACCGTCGTGATATCGGAGGGGGCCGATGCCCTGTCAGCCGAGTCAGCGGTGAGCTTCGCAGGGTACCGGGTGGTGGAAGTGCTGGCAGGCGGTGTCGACGAATCCACCGTGGTCGGTCGTACGGCCGAGGTGGCCGGATCGATCGAGTTGAGCAGGGCCGCTCTGGTGGCCGCGACGGTGGAGGTCGAGATGGCGACGCTGCGGACCGACGATAGTCACCGGGACAGCCATATGCGCCAGGCTCTCAACACCAAGGAGTTTCCGCTGGCCACGTTCACGCTCACCGAGCCGGTGGAACTCCGCAGGGATCTCCGACGGCGAGAGGTTCTCAGGGTCTGTTCAGGGTGACCTCACGATCAGGGGGGTTACCAACCGCACCATGTTCGATCTAGATGTCCAACTCGTGGGGGATATCATCGTGGCCGTGGGATCGAGCGACGTGGTCTTCAGCGACTTCGGCGTGACGGCCCCGATGTCGGCCGCCGTCATCTCGGTCGAGGACCACGGCATCATGGAGTTCCAACTCTTCTTCACACGCTGACCGGCTAGCCGTTTCGGTGAGCGATGATCGTGCTAACGTCTCCGCGAGCCTTTAATCCGGTCCGGTGAGGCCGGGAAGGAGAACCCGCATGCGCCTCGTCGAAGCGCGGAGGCCGAGCCGCGTGAGCATCGGTCCCCGCCGCACTTTGCTTCCCCGCCCCCGCCGGGGCTACCACGCGCCCGGGAGCATGTCGTGCCATTGGTGATGTCCGCTGCCGACGTTAGGAGATCGGTGACACGGCTGGCCCACGAGATCATGGAAGGATCGAAGGGCGTGCTGCCCGTTCTGGTCGGGATCCATACCAGGGGTGTACCGATCGCCGGCCGCATCGCCGAAGCGGTGACGGCCTTCGGCGGCTCTTTGGTCCCCGTGGGAACTCTCGACATCGGCCTCCATCGCGACGACTTGGCCCACCGGCCCACTGCCCTCTTGGCCGGCACCCGTCTGCCCGTGGACATCACTGACCGCACGGTGGTGCTGGTCGACGATGTCCTGTACACGGGCCGCACTGTCCGGGCCGCTCTCGACGCTCTCAATGACTTCGGCCGTCCGGCTCTCGTAAGGCTGGCAGTCCTTGTTGACCGGGGCCACCGGCAGCTACCCATCCGTCCCGACTACGTGGGAAAGAACCTGCCCACGTCGCCAATCGAAAGGGTCTCGGTCCGGCTTGCCGAGGTCGACGGGGGAGAGGACGGCGTCTGGATCCACAGGGAGTCCGGGCCGTTCGCGACTGGCCGGAACGGGAATTGTCAATGAAGGGGGTCCTGAATTGAGCTTTCTTAGCACCAGGGGCATGGCGCGCCCCGACCTCGAGGAGCTTCTCGATCTGGCCGGCGAGTTCAACGAGGTTCTGGCCCGGCCCATTCCCAAGGTGCCGGCCCTCCAGGGCAAGCTGGTGGCCAACATGTTCTTCGAAAACTCGACCCGCACCCGGCTCTCCTTCGAACGCGCTACCCGAGCCCTCTCGGCGGATGTCATGAGCTTCAGCGTGGGTGCCTCCTCCGTATCGAAAGGGGAGAGCCTCAAGGACACCGCCCTTACCGTCGAAGCCCTCGGGGCAGACCTTATGGTGGTACGGCACCGGTCGACCGGTGCTCCCTGGCGGATTGCCGGCTGGGTGGGTTGCCCGGTCGTCAACGCCGGCGACGGGGCGCACCAGCATCCGACGCAGGCCCTCCTCGACGCGTTCACCCTCCGCCGGCGTTTCGGGAGCCTCGACGGTCTGCGAGTGGCGATCGTGGGTGACATCCGCCACTCACGGGTGGCCCGTTCCAATGTCTTCGCCTTCACGACGCTGGGCGCTCGCGTGATCCTGGTGGCGCCTCGGACCCTCCAGCCGGTCGCGGCAGCAGGCTGGCCGGTAGCCTCGACGGACGACCTCGACGAGGTACTAGGCGAAGTGGACGTGGTCTACCTGCTCCGGATCCAGGCCGAACGGGGTGGGCTCTCGGTGTTTCCCTCCCTGCCCGAATACGTGTCCCGCTACGGAATGACGAGTGACCGCTTCGCCCGGCTGTCCCCGGAGGCGGTGGTCCTCCATCCGGGACCCATGAACCGAGGCGTGGAGATCAGCGACTTGGTGGCGGCTCATCCCCGTGCTCTGATCCTCGACCAGGTTGCGAATGGCGTAGCCGCCCGGATGGCGGTCCTCTTCAGACTGCTAGGAGGTAAACCATGAGTGGTGTCCTGCTCAGAGGGGGCAGGGTGCTGGCCCCCGATGGTGAGATCCGGGCCGATGTGCGCTTGGTCGACGGCACCGTGGTCGACGTGTATCGCGAGCCGGATGCGAACGGTTCCGGCCGTCCCGACCCGACTCTCGACCAGGTGATCGATGTCTCCGGACTCGTGGTCGGTCCCGGCTTCGTTGATCTTCATACGCATCTGCGCGAGCCCGGCCAGGAATGGAAGGAGGACATTGCGTCCGGATCGGCCGCTGCGGCCGCAGGGGGCTTCACCGCCGTGGTGGCCATGCCCAACACCGATCCCGCCATCGACTCGGGGCATCTGGCCCGATACGTATCGGACCGTGGCAGGCAGGTGGGCCTCGTCGACGTGATCCCGGCCGGGTGCATCACCGCCCGCCAGGAAGGGACCAGGTTGGCCCACCTCGACGAGTTGCTCGACTCGGGAGTGAGGGTTTTCACCGATGACGGTCGAACGGTTGCCGACGCGGGCTTGTTGCGAAGGGCGATGGAATACCTGGAGTCCCGTGGAGGACTGATAGCCCAGCATGCCGAGGATCCGGGTCTGAGCCGCGGTGGCCACATGCACGAGGGAAGGATCTCCTCGCTGCTGGGAATGGCGGGGCTTCCCGCCCTGTCCGAGACGCTGGTCGTGGTCCGTGACCTGGCGCTGACCGAACTCACCGGAGCCTCGTACCACGTCCAGCACGTGAGCTGCGCCGGGACGGTGGAACTCATCCGCCAGGCCAGGGAACGCGGGCTGGCGGTGACCGCCGAGGTCACTCCCCATCACCTCTGGTTTGCCGACGAGCATGTGATGTCTATGCATCCGGTCTTCAAGATGTACCCGCCTCTTCGCACCCGCTCCGACATCGAGGCTCTGGTCGAAGGGCTGCGGGAAGGGGTTATCGACGCGGTTGCCACCGACCACGCACCCCACGCCGCGCACGAGAAGGACGTGCCGTTCGAGGAGGCGCCCAAGGGCGTGACCGGTCTGGAGACCGCCTTCTCCGCGGTCCGTTCGGTGCTCGATGCCGGTCCGCGCACGCTCTTCCAGCGGATGTCGGTGGCCCCGGCCCGCATCGCGGCGGCCGGACGTCACGGGCGATGGATCGAGCCCGGAATCCCGGCCAACCTGGTCGTGGTCGACTGGGACGCGCCCTGGACGCCCCAACGCTTCGCGTCCAAGTCCTCCAACTCGCCGTTCGTGGGAGTGCCGCTCACGGGACGGGTCCGCTACACGCTCCACGAGGGCCGCCTGACCCACGATGCGGGCATTGCCGACGCGGAAACGTTGGTGCGGGGTTCCGCATGAAACGGGGGATCCTGGTAACGGCCGACGGAGAGGTATTCCAAGGTAGATCGGTGGGCGCCGACGGGGTGCGGGTCGGCGAGGCTGTCTTCAACACCTCGATGACCGGCTACCAGGAGGTGCTTTCCGACCCTTCGTATGCCGGCCAGGTCGTGGTGATGACCTCGCCCCACATCGGCAACTACGGGGTGACCGCTCACGATGACCAGGCCGGATCCCCGGCAGCCCGCGGTTTGATAGTGCGTTCGATGTCGCGGCGCCACTCCAACTGGCGAGCGGAAGGGAGCCTCGCTTCCTACCTGGTAGCTCATGACATCGTCGCCCTCGCCGACCTTGACACCAGGCGCCTCACCCGCCACCTCCGCGACCGGGGCGCTATGCCGGTGGCGGTCGGCATCGGTATGGACGAGATGGAGTTGGCGGGCATGGCCGCCGCCGCGCCGCTCATGGAGGGCCAGGATCTGGCGACCGGGGTCAGCACACCGGTCGCTTACCGGGTAGACCCGCCGGGAACGCCTGTCGGCCGGGTAGTGGCCCTGGACCTGGGGATGAAGAGAGACATCGGTCGACGGTTGGCGGCACTCGGCTTGGAGGTCCATGTGCTTCCGGCGGGGTCCGGTGCCCACCGGATGCTGGACCTCGACCCGGACGGCGTTTTCCTGTCGAACGGTCCGGGCGACCCCGATGCCCTCCCCGGTCAGATCGCGGCGGTCCGCGGGGTGCTCGGGCGGGTGCCGCTGTTCGGTATATGCCTGGGGCACCAGATCCTGGGCCTGGCGTTGGGGGCCAACACTTTCAAACTTCCTTTCGGTCATCATGGCGGGAATCACCCGGTGCGGCGCCTCGACGATGGAAGGGTGGAGATCACCGCGCAGAACCACGGTTTCGCGGTGGATCTGTGGTCGCTGGCCGGCCGCGATGCTCCCATCCGGTCCGGTCTGGCGGGTCCCGAGCTTCTTCCCGAGAAGGTGGATGGGGACTTCGGCGAGGTGCGTCCCACCCATCAGAACCTGAACGACGGAACGCTTGAGGGTCTCAGGTGTCTCGACGTGCCCGCTTTCTCGGTCCAGTACCACCCGGAGGCCGCACCAGGACCGCATGATTCCCTGAACCTCTTCGCCGACTTCATGGAGATGATGGGGTTGGCATCGTGATGAGAGTCCTCCTGCGGCCGCTGAGAGTCACGGCCTGATGCCCAAGCGGACCGACATCGGCACCATCCTTCTCATCGGTTCGGGCCCGATCGTGATCGGCCAGGCATGCGAGTTCGACTACTCCGGTACGCAGGCAGCCAAGGTGCTCAGATCGGAGGGGTACCGGGTCGTGCTGGTCAACTCCAACCCGGCCACCATCATGACCGACCCCGAGTTCGCCGACGCCACCTACCTCGAACCGATCACCCCCCGGATCGTCGAGCGGATCATCGAACGGGAGGCGCCGGATGCGTTGCTTCCGACCCTGGGAGGCCAGACAGCGCTCAATGTGACGGCCGATCTTGCCCGGTCCGGAGTGCTGGACCGCTACGGGGTGGAGTTGATCGGGGCCGGTTTCGACGCGATAGAGAGGGCCGAGGACCGGGGTCTGTTCAAGAAGACGATGTCCGGGGTCGGCATCGAATCGCCCCGCTCCCACTATGCGCGGTCCATGGAGGAGGCTCTGGCCGCGGCCCGGGACATCGGTTACCCGTTAATGGTTCGGCCCTCGTACATCCTCGGAGGCGGGGGTACCGGAGTGGCCGGCAGCGAGGAGGCATTCGCCGGGATTGCCAGGCGGGGTCTCGAGGCGTCGCCGGTAGGTGAGATCCTCGTTGAAGAGTCGGTGGTCGGATGGAAGGAGTTCGAACTCGAGGTGATGGCCGACCGGATGGGGAACGCGGTGATCGTATGTTCCATCGAGAACCTCGACGCGATGGGGGTCCATACAGGGGACTCGATAACCGTGGCGCCCATCCAGACGCTCTCCGACCGTGAGTACCAGGAGATGCGCGACGAGGCGATAACCTGCCTGCGGGCCATCGGGGTCCAGACCGGCGGATCCAACGTCCAGTTCGCTGTCGACCCGGCCACCGGCCGCCGGCTGATCATCGAGATGAATCCGCGCGTGTCGAGGTCGTCGGCGCTGGCCTCCAAGGCCACCGGGTTTCCCATCGCCAAGATCGCCGCGCTGCTTGCGGTCGGTTACACCCTCTACGAGATTGCCAACGACATCACCGGGGCGACACCTGCCTGCTTCGAGCCTGTGCTCGACTACACGGTGGTGAAGGTACCGCGTTTCGACTTCGCCAAGTTCCCGTCGGCGCCGGACCGGCTCGGGACCTCGATGCGGTCGGTCGGAGAGGCCATGGCCATCGGGCGGACCTTCCCCGAAGCGCTCCAGAAGGCGTTGAGAAGCCTGGAAACCGGCCGCTCCGGGCTCAACGCCGATCCCGGGGAGCGGTCGGTCCGGCAGATGGCCGATCAAGACTTGGCCGCGTCCGTTCGGATCCCTTCGTCACGGAGGATCTTCCAGGTGGGGGAGGCCCTCCGGCGGGGCTGGGAAATCGAGGAACTGGGCCGGTGGACCGGATTCGATCCGTGGTTCCTCGATCAGATGCTGGAGATCTGCGAGGTACGGTCCGAGCTCGAGCGGGCAGGTAGACCGGATCCCGATTCGATCCGGGAGGCGAAGCGGATCGGGTTCTCCGACGCGCAGCTGTCCTACTTGTGGGGCCTTCCCGAAGCCGAGATCAGGGAGTTCCGCCGAGCCGCGGGAGTCCTTCCCACCTACAAACGGGTCGATACGTGCGCTGCCGAGTTCGAGGCCCGGACACCTTACTTTTATTCCACCTATGAGGACGAGAGCGAGGTTGAAGCTTCGGACCGACCCCGGGTGGTGATCCTCGGTTCCGGACCCAACCGTATCGGCCAGGGAATCGAGTTCGACTACTGCTGCGTCCACGCTTCGTTTTCCCTCAAGGACGCCGGATACGAGACGGTCATGGTGAACTGCAATCCGGAGACCGTCTCCACCGACTACGACACGTCGGATCGGCTCTACTTCGAGCCGTTGACCGTCGAGGATGTGCTGGAGATTTGCCACGCGGAGCAGCCGGTGGCGGTGGTGGTGCAGTTGGGCGGCCAGACGCCATTGAACCTGGCCAGGCGTTTGGAGAACCAGGGCGTACCGATCGCCGGTACCCCACCCGACCGCATCGACGAGGCAGAGGACCGGGAGCGCTTCTCCGCCGTGTGCCGGGAACTGGGAATCGCCCAGCCCCCCCACGGCACGGCCACCGATCCGTCGGAGGCCACGGCGGTGGTCGAGCGTATCGGCCTGCCGGCGCTGGTACGTCCCTCCTACGTACTGGGAGGTAGGGCCATGCGGATTGTCTACTCGAACCGGGAAGTGGGTGAATACCTGGAGGACCTCTACGGGACGGATGACTCGGGTGTGGACGTGTTCGCTGCCCCGGTCCTGATAGACCGGTTCCTGGAGGCCGCCGTGGAGGTGGATGTGGACGCCATCTACGACGGACGACAGTTGCTGGTGGGTGGGGTGATGGAACACGTGGAGGAGGCCGGGGTGCACTCGGGTGACTCGGCCTGCGTGACCCCGCCGCCCACGATCAGCGACGTGGCGCGGAAGGCGATAGTGACCGCCACCGGTGCCTTGGCGGAGGCGCTGGAGGTAAGGGGATTGATCAACATCCAGTTTGCCGTCAAGGGTGACGACGTGTTCATTCTCGAGGCCAACCCGCGCGGCTCCCGGACCGTGCCGTTCATATCGAAGGCCTCCGGGGTGCCGCTCGCCAAGCTCGCCTCCCGGGTGATGCTGGGCGCCACCATCGAGGAACTGGCCGCTCAGGGCATGCGGGTGGATCCGGGCGAGTCGCGCTTCGTTGCCGTCAAGGAAGCGGTCCTTCCTTGGGACCGGTTCCCGGAGGAGGACACCCTGCTCGGTCCCGAAATGCGCGCGACAGGAGAGGTAATGGGAATCGGCCGGGATCCCGGTATCGCCTACGCCAAGGCCATGATGGCGGCAGGCAGTGCTATCCCGATCTCGGGAACGGTGTTCCTCTCCTTCGCGGACGGGGACAAGGAGGCCGGGGCGAGAGTCGGAGCTGCTCTCCACCGTTTCAGGTTCCGCCTGCTCGCGTCGTCGGGCACCGCCGAGTTCCTGCGTAGCGACGGAGTACCCGCAGAGACGGTCAACAAGGTGGGGGAGGGCCCGAACGATACCGTCGACCGGATCGAGGCCGGGGAGATGGACATGGTCATCAATACCCCGCAGGGCCGGCGGGCACGGGGCGACGGACGGCGGATGAGGAGGGCGGCCTCGTCTCAGGGCGTCCCGATAGTTACGACGGTCGCCGGGGCCGAGGCGGTCATCCGCAGCTTGAGGGGCTCCCCAGGGGCTGTCTACGAGGTTCGGAGCCTCCAGGATTGGCACGCGTGATCGAGCGGACCGTTCATCTGGGTCCGCTCACCCTCAGGTCGCCGCTCGTGGGAGCCTCCGGAACGGTCGGATCGGCCGTTGATTTCGTCACCGTCGCGCCCCCCGAGGCGTACGGCGCCCTGGTCGCCAAGTCGGTGTCACCCGAACCCTGGAACGGCAATTCCCCACCCCGGCTGGCTCCGGCCGGGCTGGGGATGCTCAACGCCATCGGCATCCAGAATCCCGGAATCAACGCTTGGGCCGCCCGGTTCGGTCCCGGGATCCACGATGCCGGCGTACCCGTGTGGGGGTCGGCGGTCGCTCATACCCCGGAGGGTTTCGCTCGCGTTGCAGGAGGTCTCGAAGCCGCCGGTGTCCAATCCGTGGAGGTGAACCTCTCGTGCCCGAACCTCGACGGGCACGGTTTGATCGCCCTGGACCCGGCTGCTTCTGCGCGTGTGGTCGAGGCGGTGCGCAGCAATGTATCGGTACCCGTATCCGCCAAACTGTCGCCCAACGCGTCCGACATCGTCGCGGTCGCCCGGTCGGTCTGGGAAGCAGGCGCCGACTGGGTGGTCCTGACCAACACGGCGTGGGGAGCCGCGATCGACATCGAGACCTGCCGGCCCCGGCTGTCGACGACCAGCGGCGGCTACTCGGGTCCTCCCCTCAAGCCGATTGCGCTGAGGTGCGTGACCGAGGTGGCAGCGGCCTTGCCCGGGCTCCCGATCGTGGGATGTGGGGGTGTGACAAGGGGGACCGACGTCATCGAGTACCTGATGGCCGGGGCCTCCGCGGTCGCGGTAGGCACGGTCCACTTCGCCGAGCCCAGGGCCGCACGGCGTATCGATCGGGAATTGTCCCGGTGGTGCCGGAAACACGGGGTGGGCAAGGTGTCGGAGCTTGTAGGTGCTGCAGTCTCCGGACTGCCTCGGACCGTTGGTCCCGAGTCGCCGATTCCGGTCGCTTCGTAAACACAAACTATATAACGGGTTACATCCACTACAACAAGCATGTTGATATCGTACCGGAGTATCCTAGGCGCTCTACCATGAAGAGGCATTGACGTGGTGATGGACTGGACCGAGACCCTTCGGCTGCTAGTGACGGTTGCGGCCTTAGCGGTGGCTCTGACTTCCCTGGTCATGCGACGGCGGGATAGGCTGCTGGACGCGATCAAGGACTTATCCGAGCGGGTCACGCGGATTGAGGCTCGAATTGACGGGTTGGACAAGCGGGTCGAGAGCATTGAGGCATACATCAGGAGTGGACAGTCGGCCTAGCCCCGATTCTCGTGCGGGTGTTTGTACTGGGCGAACAGGGTCTGGGAGATGAGCTTCCGAAGAGGGACGACGGCCATCTCAACAGTCCCGTATCGCCCCGGTGGGACCTTCACCCGTCGGGCGAAACGCGGCCTGGTCACGATCATGTGGTTGAGATGGCATGTTGCCGTGGGTGTGTCTGGAAACATGAGGCATCAGGGCATTACGGTGTTCCTGAGGCCTCCGGGAACCGGCCAGGTGTAGATGTGATATGGCACAGATCGTGAACGAGGATCGCAACCCGGTACTGGTGGCCCTCGACCTTCCCACCGCGGAGCGGGCCTCACTCCTAGCTCGTGACCTCGCTCCTTATGTCGGGGGTTTCAAGGTAGGGCTGGAACTCCTGACCGGCCCGGGACCCCGGGTCATCGGGGTGCTGGCCCGCTTGGGGAAGCCGGTGTTCGCCGACGCCAAGCTCCACGATATTCCCAACACTGTCCGCGCCGCGGCGCGTCACCTTGGATCGGCGGGGGGCCGCCGGGTGACCGCCCCCGCCCCCCGTGGCCGGGCGGTGCTGGGGGGGGGGGGGGGGGGGGTGGGGCGAGGGGGGGGGGCGGGGGCCCGCTGGGTGACCGCTCACGCCTCCGGTGGCCGGGCGATGCTGGAGGCGGCAGTGGAGGGCATGGCCGAAGGGGCAGGGACTCGACCGGCCGGCATTCTTGCCATAACGGTCCTGACCAGTCTCGACAAGGAGTCTCTGGCCGAAACCGGAGTGGTCGCGACACCGGGCAGGCTCGCGGCCAAGCGGGCTCGGTTGGCCGCCGACTCAGGCTGCGAAGGGGTTATCACGTCAGTCAAGGAGTTGACCGTCGTCTCCGACATAGCACCGGGGCTACTCACGGTCGTACCCGGGATCCGCCCACCGGGTGTCTCACGTCACGACCAGGTGCGCATCGCTTCACCGTCCGAAGCTCTGTGCCGTGGCGCCGACTACCTGGTGATCGGCCGGGGAATCACCAAGGCGCAGGACCCGGTCGAAGCCTCCCGGGCCATCCTGGCGGACATGGCCGGCGTTCGCTCTGCACACGGGGCGGGCTAAAGTTCGGCGGGCTGCGCCCATCCGGGTTGCAGCCGAGCCACGATGAGGCGAGCCAGACGGACAAAGGAAAACGTATGACACCTCCGCAGTTGACCCCTGAGCAACGGGCTGAAGCCTTGAAGAAGGCTGCTCGTGCCCGCCAGAAGCGGGCTGAAGTCAAGCAGTTGCTCAAGACAGGATCGCTATCGATGACCGAGTTGCTCGAAGAGGCACAAGCGGACCCGATGGTGGCCGGTATCAAGGTCAGTGCGGTACTTGCTTCGATGCCGAGAACCGGGAAGATCAAGTCCAAGCGCCTCATGGAGAAACTCGGCATTGCGGAAAACCGGCGGATCCGAGGTCTCGGTGAGCGACAGCGCGCGGCTCTCCTCCAAGAGTTCGATTGATCCCGCGGCCGCTTCCGAACCAGCCATAGGTCGGCTGATAATCATCTCGGGGCCGTCGGGGGTGGGGAAGAACACCGTGGTGAGGCGGATGGCGGCCCGTCGATCCTTCCACTTCTCCGTGTCCGCCACCACGAGAACGGCCCGTCCGGGTGAGGCCGATGGTGTGGACTACCATTTCATCGATCACGAAGCCTTTTCGATGATGATCCGTGAGGATCGGCTTCTGGAGTGGGCGGAGTTTGCAGGCAGCCGCTACGGCACCCCGAGGGAGGAGGTTCTCGGCCCCCTCGCGAACGGGAACGATGTGGTCCTCGACATCGAGGTCACCGGCGCGATCCGCCTTATGGAGGTGTTTCCTGAGGCGACATCCATCTTCGTGATGCCGCCATCCATCGGAGAACTCGAGGCCCGGATGCGGGGTCGTAGGGATATGACCGAGGCACAGATATCGACGCGGTTGGCCCTGGCCGGGGAACAGATGAAGATCGGACCGCTCCGATTCGGCCATGTGGTGGTCAACGAGGACTTGGAGAAGACTGTCGACGCGATCATGCATATAATCGGGCCCACCGTCCCGGAACCCTCCAGTCGGCCAGGAAGCGAGCGGTCGTGATGAGACAGGCTACCCGGACGCGGATCGAGTTGCCTAGACGATAAGGATGATCCCCAACAATGATCGAACCAGCGGTCGAAGAAGTCATCGGTAAGGCCGGAGGGCGATTCAACCTCGTAGTGCTAGCCTCCCGTCGCGCCCGGCAGATCAACAACTACTACAGTCAGTTGGGTGGGGGCATCGGACACTACGTTCCTCCCCAGGTGCACTCTCTCAGCCACAAGCCACTCACCATCGCCTTGGAGGAGATCGCCGCCGAGAAGCTGACGGTTGCCCCAGAGGAAGGCTCCACCACCGGGGAGAGCGCTGAGTTGGGGCTCGATGAATACGGAGAAGTGTAACCCGGTTCTGGAGGCGCGCCGCCTGGTACTTGGTATATCGGGGGGCGTCGCAGCGTACAAGGCTGTCTACTTAGCTCGCCGCCTGATCGAGGTTGGCGCGGAAGTCAGGACGGTGATGACAACCGCAGCCCTTCGTTTCGTCGGTGAACGGAGCCTGTCGGCCGTGACCGGTCACAGGGCCGTCACGTCCCTGTTCGGAGACACCGGAGTCAGCCCCCACACGGAACTCGCCCGGTGGGCGGAGGCGATCGTGGTTGCGCCCGCCACTTCCAACGTCTTGGCCAAAGTGGCCAACGGGCTGTCGGATGATGCCCTCACTGCCACCGTCGCGGCATTCGACGGGCCGGTGGTGATGGCGCCGGCCATGCACACCGAGATGTGGCAGCAGCCGGCCTGCCGGCGAAACGTCGAGCGTCTCAGTCGTGACGGTCGGCGGCTGGTCGGTCCGGAGTCGGGCGCCCTCGCCGGAGGCGATTCGGGTATGGGGCGCATGGCCGAGCCCGAGGACATCGTGGCTGCAACAGCCTCGGTGTTCGACTCGTCGATGTCGGGTGTCACGGTGCTGGTGACCGCGGGTGGTACCAGGGAAGCGATCGACCCGGTCCGCTACGTCGGCAACCGTTCTTCCGGAAAGATGGGCCACGCCGTGGCGGTCGAGGCGGTCCGCCGGGGAGCCCGGGTGATTCTGGTCACCACCGTTGCCGGTGTGTCGATGCCGGACACCGTGGAGACGGTGCGCGTCGAGAGCGCCGCGGATATGGCGGCGGAAGTGTGGTCAAGGTCCTCGGAGATAGACGTAGCGGTCCTAGCTGCCGCGGTGGCCGACTTCCGTCCTTCCGCAGCGGCCCCGACGAAGTTGGCGAGAGCTGACGGGCCACCCCGGATCGTCCTGGAGCCGGCCCCCAACGTGCTGTCCGGGCTGGTTCAACGCGTAGCGTCCGGAGTGACCATCGTCGGATTCGCAGCAGAAACGGGAGGGTTGGACCGTGCGGTGGGGAAGGCTGCTTCATACGGTGTGGACTTCATCGTGGCCAACGATGTGACCATGCCCGGCAGCGGTTTCGGGACCGACACCAACCAGGTGTCGATCATCTCCCCGGACGGGACCCAGGAACGCTTGGCGCTGATGACCAAGCTGGAGGTTGCCCGCGTCATCATGTCCCGGATAGTTGAGCTGCGGACCCATGGCGGCTGAGGGTCGCTCGCCCTTCCATATACTGTGACGTGATGCGCTTCTTCACTAGTGAGTCGGTTACCGGGGGTCACCCCGACAAGATGGCGGACCGCATATCCGACTCGATTCTCGACGCCATCCTCGACCGGGACCCGGAAGCTCGGGTTGCCTGCGAGACGATGGTGGCCTCTTCCAAGGTGATCCTCGCCGGCGAGATCGGATACTCGTCCGGACTCGACTCCGAATCTGTCCTCTGTCGTAATGAACTCAAGGAGGTGGTGCGCGCTGCTCTCCGGGACATCGGGTACACCTATCGGGATGTCGGATTCCAAGCGGACAAAGTCCAGATCGATGTGTTGCTCAACCGCCAGAGTCCCGATATCGCCGCAGGTGTCGAGGAAGCGTACGAGGCTCGAGACGGGGCGAAGGACCCGTTGGACAAACTCGGAGCCGGCGATCAGGGTCTCATGTTCGGCTACGCCAACCGGGAAACCAATCAACTGATGCCTGCCCCTATCCAGTTGGCACATCGGTTGGCCGAGCGGTTGACCGAGGTCAGGAGGAACGGCGAACTCGAGTACCTGCGTCCGGATGGCAAGACCCAGGTGACCGTGGCGTACGACGGTCCCGAGCCCGTCCGTGTCACGCGGGTCCTGATCTCCTCCCATCACTCACCGGACGTGTCCATTCCAAAAATGAAAGAGGATCTGAGAGCCGAGGTAGTCATGCGGCTGGGTACCGACCTCATCGACACCAAGACCGAGTTGATAGTGAACCCGTCCGGCCGGTTCGTGGTGGGGGGCCCGGAAGGAGATGCCGGATTGACGGGCCGCAAGATCATCGTTGACACCTACGGCGGCTACGCCCGGCATGGGGGAGGTGCTTTCTCGGGGAAGGACCCCACCAAGGTGGACCGTTCGGCTGCCTATTTCGCTCGTTACGTAGCGAAGAATGTTGTAGCCGCCGGGTTGGCCGACAGGTGTGAACTACAGGTTGCGTACGCGATCGGGATGGCTAGGCCTTTCTCTGTGGACATCGAGACGTTCGGCACTTCGAAGATCGATCCCGTCAAGCTCAGTTCCGTGGTACGCGAGTTCTTCGACTTCCGGCCGGCGGCGATTCTGAAGGAACTGGATCTCCGGCGGCCCATCTATGCGCCGACCTCCGCCTACGGGCACTTCGGCCGACCGGGTTTCCCGTGGGAATCCACCCATCGGGCTGCTGCGCTGGCGAAAGAGGCAGGTACGAACTGACCTCAAGCACCGTCGCGTGGGTGGTTCCCGACCTTCCCGCATTCGCGATGGATGACGGCTTCGCTTACCGGGTACCTGAGATCATCGCGGGGGAGATCTCCGTGGGATCCGTGGTTCGGGTTCCGCTGGCAGGAAGGCGGATCCGGGGCTATGTGGTCGGAGTGGAGCGTTCTGCTCCGGACATCGATCCGCGTGACCTCAAGGATGTCCGCTCGGTAGCCTCGCCGATTCCCGTGTTCAGGGAATCCATGCTCCCTACGCTGCGATGGGCGGCCGATCATTACGTGGCGCCGATCGCCAAGATCCTGGCCAAGACAGGTCCTCCCAACCTTCCGAAGCTGTTGCCCCCGATCGAGCTGCCGGGTGTTCCGCCCGTGTCCGGGCCTGTCCCTGAAGTGTCGGAGAAGGCGGCAGGCGGTCACCCGGTGGGGACTGTGCAGATCCTGGCCGGAGCGGGTTGGAGCGAGTTGATCAGGGGCACGATCACCCCTCCCGTAAGTGCCGGCCGTTCGGTGCTCGTCATAGCGCCCACCGCGGTCGAAGCCGGAAGGCTTGCCGACCGGCTCGTGGGTGACCTCGGAAGCCGGGTCCTAGCAGTGGGGGAGAAGGACAACGCAGCCGTTACTGCAGCCTGGTCGCGCGCAGCCACCCAGAGCGGGGTGGTGGTAGTCGGGACTCTCAGAACGGTCTGGTGGCCGGTCAAGGACCTGTCAATGATCGTGCTGGTCGAGGAGGACCGGCCGGGGATGAAGGAGAGGCAGACACCGACGGTGGCTGCCGGTGCCCTCGCGAGGATGAGGTCGGCAACGGAGGGTCCTCATGTGGTTCTCCTCGGAAGGGTCCCGGGTGTCCACATCGTGCAGGACCGTACGCCGCTGAAGCGGGTACCGGGCCGGCTCTGGGGATCTGTCGAGATGGTGGACCGGACCGACGACCCACCGGGCGAAGGGATGTTCTCGCGGCGGGTAAAAGTCGCCATCACAGCCACGCTGCGGAGGGAGGGACGCGTATTTGTATTCACTCACCGGAGGGGCTACGCCCCGGCAGCCCGGTGCGTCGGGTGTCGCAAGTTGCGCATTTGTCCCGCCTGCGGGTCGCGTCCTGACAGCCGCCCTTTCTGTCCGCGTTGCGAGGCCGAACTGGGCCTGTGTCCCGAATGCGGCGGTTGCCGCTTCGAGCCGCTCGGAGCAGCCGTCGGCCGTGTCACCGAGGAACTCAGGAGGATGGTCGCGGACGGGGTGGGAGATGTGGGCTCGGGACGGCGGGTGATCGTGGGCACCGAGCGGGATCTCGTGGCGCTGGAGCCGGTCAACCTGACCGTGGTGGTTGACGCCGACGGACTGGTCCGTGGCACCAACTATCGAGCTACCGAAGAGGCTCTCGCTCTGCTTGCCCGGGTAGCGGCCACCGTGCGGCGCCGGGCGGGCGGCAGGACGATGGTGCAGACCGCCGATCCTTCCCATCCGGTGTACACGGCCCTGCGGCGGGGAGATCCGGTTCCGTACCTCAGCGATGAGCTCATGGCACGCCGGCGGTTCCTGTTGCCTCCATGCGGCGAGGTGATGGTGGTGGAAGTCGAAGGTGTCGAGGACCGGACGGTTCTCGACCGGGTTCTCGAGGGTTCCACGGTCTTCGGTCCCGCTCGAGCAGGGGACCGGATCCGCTGGATTGTCCAGGGTCACGACCTGCGGGAAACGAAGGAACGGTTGCGGGCGACGATCGGACGGCTGCGCGACCGGGGATGCAAGGTTCGGCTCGACGTGGATCCCCGGGAGTTCTAGGCAGCCGGAAGTCGGCCACTATCCTGCCACTCCCGTGGCCATATTTCCGATTCGTACGTTCGGCGATCCCGTTCTGCGGCTCCGTACCACCCGGGTCGAGGTGTTCGACGGGGCCTTGCGAAGGCTCGTCGAGGACATGATCGAGACGATGTACGACGCGCCGGGGGTGGGCTTGGCTGCTCCGCAGATCGGCGTGTCGAAACGGGTATGCGTCTTCGATGCAGGTGAGGGTCCCCGCGTGCTGGTGAACCCCGAAATCGTCGACGTATCCGGCATGTGGAGTTTCGACGAGGGCTGCCTGTCGGTGCCTGGCTACTACTGGACGATCGAGCGGCCGGCATTCGCCCGGGCAGTAGGCCAAGACCTGGACGGTGCTCCTGTGGAGTACGCGGGAGAGGAACTCCTGGGTAGGGTTCTCCAGCACGAGATCGATCACCTGAACGGCATGCTCCTCATTCAGCGTCTCGATCGACCGACCCGCAAGGCAGCCTTGCGGGACCTTCGTAATCCTGCTGGCGGGTCTGCCGAGTGATCCGGACCGCCTTTCTGGGTACCCCCCGGCCGGCACTCCCAACTCTCGATCTTCTCGCCGGCCTGACGGACTTACGGATGGTCGTCACCATGCCTGACCGCCCGAAGGGCCGCGGGAAGCGCCTGGTGATGCCGGAAGCAAAGGCGCGCGCCGTTGAGCTGGGGATACCTGTGTACCAACCCGCATCCCCTCGCGAACTGGATGCCCTGTTAGCGTCGGTCGAGATCGACGTGGCTGTGGTGGTCGCTTACGGAATGCTGGTGGGCGCCCGAACCCTCACTCGCCCGCCGGCCGGGATGCTCAACCTCCACTTCTCCTTACTACCCAGGTGGCGGGGAGCGGCGCCGGTGGAACGAGCCATCCTGGCCGGGGATCCGGTCACAGGGGTGACCCTGATGCAGATGGAGGCCGGGCTGGATGCCGGCGGGGTGCTGGCATCTTGGCCGACCGCCATCGGCTGGAACGAGACCGCCGGGCAACTCACCGACCGGTTGGCGCTGGGGGCGGCGGAACTCTGCGGCCAGAGGTTGGAGGAGGCGGTGGCCGGTACGATCCGTCCCGAACCCCAGGACGGTGATCTGGCCACCTATGCGAGCAAGGTCACCGGAGCGGAGGCAAGGCTCGACTTCGGGCTCTCCTCAGGGGAGTTGGAACGAACTGTGAGGGCCTTCAATCCCCGGCCAGGCGCCTACGCGTACTGGCGGGGCAAGCGTTTGAAGGTCCACACCGGCCGGGTCGCTCCGGGCGATCTCGATCCGGGAAGGCTGATGGTGGACAGATCGGGGGTCAGGGTGGGCACCGCCGACGGGTGTGTTGAGTTACTGACCGTCCAGCCCGCAGGATCGAGGCCGATGGAGGCGGGTGCCTGGTTGAGAGGGGTCAGAGGCGATCCGGGCCGGTTCGATTGAAACCCGGTGTTCGACCGCGTGTGGTCGCAGCGCGCCTGGTGGGCCGGGTGGTGAGGGGAGGGGCCTGGTCCAATGTTGTGGTCCGGGAACTCGACCTTTCCCGTGAGGACAGCGCGCTGGTCCGTTATCTCGTCTACGGGACGCTGCGTAACCTCGCCCGATTGGACCGGGCCGTCGAGCAACTGTCACACCGCCCGCTGTCCACCATCGAACCTGCTCTCCTGGACGTGCTGCGGGTGGCGTTCCAGGAGGTCCTGTTCGGACGGGCCGCCGACCATGCGGTCGCTCATACGGCCGTCGAATCGGCGAGGATCAGCGGACACCCTAGAGGGGTCGGCTTCGTGAACGCCCTGGTCAGGGCTCTTCAGAGGCAGGGGGAGCCCTCACCTCCCGCCGGGATCTCCGGCATCTTCAGCCTGGCGGACTGGATCGTGGAGGATCTGGTCTCGACCTTGGGAGAAGCCTCGGCAAGGGCATTCGCCGAAGCCGCCCACCGGGACGCGCGGGTCACGTTCCGCATGCAAGCCGGCGGAACGCCGCCCCCAGGGGCCGTACCGATCGCGGTCGAGGGTGCCTACTTCGATCCTCACGGCCGGGTTCCGGGGGGTGCGGTGGTTCAGGATCCCGCCTCCCTCGCGGTGGTCCGGGCCGTGCAGGTGGATGCGAGGGACCGGGTTCTGGAGGTCGGCGCGGCGCCCGGTGGCAAGACGATGGCCCTCCGGGATGAGGATCCGGGTCACCTGGTCGCGGTGGACATTCACCAGCGGCGTATCCGGCGCGCCCAGAGGAGGACGGCAGGGTCAGGATCCGGGGTACGCTGGGTCCGGGCGGACGGTGGCCGCCTTCCGTTCGGTGCCGCAACCTTCGACAGGGTGCTGGTGGATGCCCCGTGCACCGGCTTGGGGACCCTCCGGCGACGTCCGGAGATACGCTTCCGCGCCTCGCCGGGGGACCGGGACCGGCTGGCTGCCCTGCAGCGCCGAATGGTGGAGGAAGGCTTGCGAGTGGTCCGCCCCGGCGGGAGGGTGGTCTACGCGGTATGTACTCTCACAGCGGCCGAGACCACGGGGGTTGTTTCAGGCTTGGACGGTCGTCCCCCGGATGGACTGCCCGGACTCCGGATTCAGGACGGCTTGTTCATGGCTCCCCACCTGACCGACACCGACGGTATGTTCATATCGGTGCTCGGGCGGTAGTTCTTCGGGTGGCTACCCGACCGAGCTCCGGATTACCGCTCAGCGATCACGGTACCCTACGAGGGTGACAAGACCCGTTCGCATCGCCGCTTCGATCCTCGCTGCCGACTTCGCGCGCCTGGGCGAGGAAGTGGCAAGGGTGGAGCCTCACCTGGACCTTCTCCACGTCGATGTGATGGATGGCCACTTCGTTCCGAACCTCTCGCTCGGTATTCCAGTCATCCGGTCGTTGCGAACCGTCTCCGCTTTGCCGTTCGATTGCCACCTGATGATCGCGAACCCGGCGGACTTCGTGGAGGCTCTCCACGACGCGGGTGCCACCGGTATCACGGTGCACATGGAGGCGGTACCGGATCCCCGTGGCATTGCCCGCATCGCTCGTTCTGTCGGGTTGGGGTTCGGGCTCGTGATCAATCCGGGAACGCCCTTCGCCACGATGGATCCGTATCTCGAACTGTGCGACATGGTTCTCGTCATGTCTGTCGAGCCCGGGTTCGGAGGGCAGGGCTTCATGCCGTCCGTCCTGTCCAAGGTCGAGGCGGCCCGCGAGGCGATCGATCGCCGGGGCCTGGAGGTTGGGCTGCAGATCGACGGCGGGATCGGTCCGGGAACCATCGGGCAGGCTAGCCGTGCCGGTGCGGATGTGTTCGTGGCCGGAACGGCGATCTTCCGCCGACCGGATCCGGTCGATGCGATAGCCGACCTCAGAAGAGAGGCGTTGCTCTCGGCCGGGCCGTTGGGAGCGGACCGGTCATGAGCCGGGCCTGGTCCGATGGCGAATACCGCTGGATGAGGCGGGCAATAGAGATCGCATCCTCCCAACGCACCCACCCCAACCCGAGGGTGGGCTGCGTGATCGCAAATCAGCGCGGCGAGATCGTGGGCGAAGGTGTTCATCGCGGCGCAGGGAGCGACCACGCCGAGCGGGAGGCCCTCGAACAGGCGGGTGACTCCGCGAGGGGAGGCATCGCGGTAGTTTCTCTCGAGCCTTGCTCCCACTTCGGTCGGACCCCTCCGTGCGCTCAGGCCCTGGTGGACGCAGGGGTTACGAGGGTGGTGGCGGCCTCTCGCGATCCGGATCCGCGGGTGCGAGGAAGGGGTTTGGAGATGCTCGCAGCCGCCGGCGTAGCTACGTCTGTCGGCCTGTTGCGGCAGGAAGCCATCGACCTAGACCCTGCCTACCACCACCATCGCCGCACCGGACGGCCTTACCTCAGGGCCATCCTGCTAGGGGAGGTCGCGGATCCGGCCGTCATATCCGACTCGGAGGCGGTCGAGGAGGAAGTGGATCTGATGGTGACGGGTGACGATGCCGGGTTCGGCGACGGTGACCCGGAATCGATCTGGCGATGCTTGGCGAGGTTGGGAGAGCAGGGCTTCCTGTATCTGGGGGCCCGTGATGAACGGTTGGTGCCCCTCCTGCGCCGTGCAGGATTGGTGGACGCGGTCACCGCATACTCTCGGAGTCCGACCCTGGACCGCGAGTCGGAGTGGAGCAACGGGGTGTATCGCCGGCTCGCCAGCCGACCCGTCGGGTCCTGCTACCGGATAGACCTCGGCGTTCCCTTGCGCGGGACGGCCGGGATGGTGCGACGGGGCGCAGAGGCAACCATCCCGACCCGTCACGGCAGCTTCCGGGCTATCGGCTACGAATCGCTGGCCGACGGGCGCCAGCATGTCGCCCTGGTCAAGGGCGAGGTACAGGGAGCGTCGCGAGTGCTGGCGAGGATCCATTCCGAGTGCCTCACGGGCGATGCATTCGGAAGCCTCCGGTGCGACTGCGGCTCGCAGTTGGACGAGGCTCTCCGGCGGATCGACCGCGAGGGGCGGGGAGTGCTCGTCTACGTAAGGGGACATGAGGGGCGGGGAATCGGCCTGATGCACAAGCTCGCGGCCTACGCTCTCCAGGAGAGCGGCCGTGATACGGTCGAAGCGAACCTCGATCTCGGATTGCCCGAGGACGGCCGGGACTACGGGGCCGCGGCCGAGATCCTGACCGACCTGGGTATCGGCGGCCTCCGCCTCCTGACCAACAACCCCGCCAAGAGCAGCGGGATCGAGCAGAACGGTGTGAGGATTGTGGAGATGGTGCCCCTGATCGCCGGGGAGAACGATCACAACAGGTCCTACCTGCGGACCAAGGTGCTGAAGCTGGGCCACCTGATGGATCTGGACGAGCGAAGACAGGAGGGTGCTGACCAATGACGATAGCTCGGGCCTGCTACCCGCCGATCCAGGGATCATGCCAGCGGTTGGCATGCCGATGGTGGATTGCTCAGCACCCACCCGCCAAGTTCGGGACCGAGGTATCCCTGACTGGCTCTTGCAGCCCTGAAGTCTCCTATAATGCCACCTACAACGACGAGGAAGAGGGAGCCGGTTGCTTCCCACCCGGCCACCGGAGTGGTTCCGCCATGGACGATCCGAGGGTCTGCCGAGTGTGCCGCGGTAAGAGAAGATCCATCGTGCGCCGGTCCGTAGCAGGACCGTGCTGGTCGCGGGTCTTGATCTCGCAGCCGGGTTGCTGCGTTCCCATCCGCAAGTGGTCGACCCCCGCGCGACCAGACCGACCGAGAAGAAGGAGATCCGTATCGCCAAACTACGAGTAAATGACGAGATCCGCGCCACAGAGGTCCGGGTGGTCGCCCCCGATGGCTCCCAGGTGGGAGTGAAGAGTATCCGGGAGGCCAGGTGGTTGGCCGATCAACTCGGGTTGGACCTGGTTGAGGTCGCACCCAGGGCCATCCCCCCGGTAGCGAGACTGATGGACTACGGAAAGTACAAGTACGAGCAGTCCGTAAAGGAACGGGAGGCGCGCAAGAAGCAGTCGCGCAGTTCTGTCAAGGAGATCTCTTTCCGCGTCAAGATCGGCAATCACGACTACGAGATCAAGCGGAACCGGGCGCACCGGTTCCTGGACAAAGGTGACCGGGTCCGCGTGCGGGTGTGGCTCAGGGGTCGCGAGGCCACCCGTCCCCAGCTCGGACTGACGATCCTCAGCCGGCTCCGTGAGGATCTGGCCGAGGTGGCGAAGGTGGAACAGGATGCCAAGATCGAGGGCCGCAACATCACTATGGCGTTCGCTCCTCTGAAGAGACCGACGAGGCGCTCTGCGAACGCTGCTCCTGAGTAATCAATACTAGGGCGAGGAAGAAGACATGCCGAAGATGAAGACTCATAAGGGCGCCGCAAAGCGCTTCAAGGTAACGGGCTCCGGCCGGCTCAGGCGGCGCCAGTCGCACCGCGGTCACCTACGCCTCGCAAAGGGCAAGGACAGCTACCGGCGGCTCAAGGGCGAAGCCGACGTGACCGGTGGCGATGCGAAGCGCGCCAAGCGCCTGCTGGGCATGTAGGAAGAAGCGCGAGGGAGAACCCGAATGGCACGAGCAAAAGGCACCTCGAATGCCCGGGCGAGGCATCGTAAAGTCCTGGAAAGGGCAAAGGGCTATCGCGGCGCCAAGAGCCGCAGCTACAGGGCCGCCAACGAACAGGTAATGAAGTCGCTGCAGTATGCCTACCGGGATCGGCGGGCCCGGAAGGGCGAGTTCCGGCGGCTGTGGATCACCCGGATCAACGCGGCCGCCCGTGAGAACGGGACCACCTACTCGCGGCTGATCGCCGGCCTGAAGGCTGCGGAGTTCGAGGTGGATCGCAAGATGTTGGCCGACATAGCCGTGAACGATCCGGAGACCTTCCGCCAGATAGTGGAGATGGCGGGAGACAGCCGTTCATGAGCGCATAGCAACAGGCGTGACCAACTCCTAGGAGACAGGGTATCGATGGATCTGCAACGCCTAGCCCGGACCGTGGAGGAAGCGCTCGAACGCGTAGCAACGGCGCCCGACCTGGCCGAGTTGGATCGAACGAAGTCCGAGACCGTGGGCAGGCGCTCGCCGACAATCCAGGCCCGCCGGGGTATCGGGTCTCTCCCGCCGGAGCAGCGCAGGGCGGTGGGCAAGGCGATAAACGAGGCGCTACGTACTCTCAGGGGAGCCATACAGGAGAGACGCGCAGCCCTCAAGATCGAGGCCGAGAACGTTCTCCTGGAGCAGGATCGGGTTGATCTGACGTTGCCCTACGGTCGACCCCGACGCGGTAACCATCATCTCTTGACCACTACCATGAACGAGGTCTGCGACATCTTCCGTTCCATCGGTTACCAGGTGGCTGAGGGACCCGAACTGGAACTGGCCTGGTACAACTTCGATGCTCTCAACACACCGCCCACCCACCCGTCCCGTTTCGAATCTGACACGATGTACGTGGAGTCTCCCGGCGGTGAGGAGCGCAGCGGTCCCGACGAGTTGCTCCTCCGCACCCAGACCTCACCCATGCAGGCGCGTTTCATGGAGAAGCATCCCCCTCCGGTCTACGTGGTGGTACCCGGACGGGTATTCCGGACCGACACCTGGGATGCCACCCACTCTCCGGTCTTCCACCAGATCGAGGGTCTGGCGGTGGACTCGGACATCAGGTTCGGGGATCTCAAGGGAACGCTCGCGTACTTCGCCAAGGAGTTCTTCGGTGCACGGACCCGCACCAGGTTCATCCCGCACTTCTTCCCCTTCACCGAGCCGTCGGCAGAGATGCTGGTGTGGTTCAACGGGGAGTGGTTGGAGATGCTCGGGTGCGGGATGGTAGACCCCAACGTGTTCGAGGCGGTGGGCTACGACCCGGCTGAAGTGACCGGGTTTGCCTTCGGGATGGGGGTGGAACGCCTGGCGATGGTCAAACACTCCATTCGCGACATCCGGCACTTCTACGAGAACGATCTGCGAGTGCTCGGGCAGTACCGATGACGGATGCGCGGCGACCGAGCCGGAGGGGAGCCTCTCCCCGATGAAGGTCCCGATCGGTTGGCTGGCCGACTTTCTCGATCTTCCTACCCGGGATCCGAACGAAGTCGAGCGGGTACTGGCCTCGCTCGGTCACGAGGTTGAATCGGTCGACGACTTCAAACCCTCGTTCGAGGGCGTGATAGTCGGGCGCGTCGAGGAGGTCGGCCCTCACCCCTCCGCCGACCGGATCCGCTTCTGCCGGGTCTACGACGGCACCCTCACCCACGAGGTCGTATGCGGGGCTTGGAACTTCGAGGCCGGCGCCGTGATCGCCTATGCCCGGGTGGGATCCCGTCTGGGTGTCGACACGGCGAGACCCCTCGAGGTCGGCAGCCGGCGTGTCCGAGGTGTCGTATCGCACGGCATGATCGCCTCGGCAAGAGAACTGGGGTTGGGCGACGACCACGAGGGCATCCTGGTTCTCGACGAACTGGGCGCCGCCGGACCGGACGATGTGGGCAAATCCCTGGACGAGGTCCTCGGGTTCTCCGACGTGGTTCTCGACGTGAGCATCACCCCGAACCGGGCCGACTGTATGGGCATCAGGGGCCTGGCCCGCGAGTTGGCCGCCTACTGGCAGATCCCGCTCCGGGATGTAAGTCCACGTGCGAACGAGGGACCCAGGGACGCCGACTTCGACGTGTCCATCGAGGATGCGGAGGCGTGTCCGAGGTTCGTCGCCCACCAGATCGACGGAGTCGAGATCGGTCCCTCCCCTCTCTGGATGCAACTGCGCCTCCTGGCAATCGGGCAGCGTCCCATCTCCAACGTTGTCGATGTCTCCAACTACGTGATGTGGGAAATGGGCCACCCGATCCATACCTTCGACGCCGATGAGGTAGCCGACCGCCACATCATCATCCGGCGCGCCCGTGAGGGTGAAACGCTCGAGACCCTGGACGGCGTAGAGCGCACGCTTGAACCCGGCGACATCCTCGTGACGGATCCGTCGGGCCCGATCGCTCTGGCGGGGGTGATGGGCGGAGGCTCGACCGAGGTCTCGGACGGGACGACCAGTATCCTCGTGGAAGCTGCCAACTGGCATCCACCCTCCATCCTGTTTACCTCCCACCGGCTCGGTCTCCGTAGCGAGGCCTCCTCCCGATTCGAACGCGGCGTGGATCCCAACCTTTCCGCGCTGGCCAACGCCCGGACCGTGGAACTGATCGTCGCTACCGCCGGTGGGGTACCGAGGACCCGGGTAGTGGACGCGTACCCTGATCCGGTCGCACCGTGGGATATCCTCCTCAGCGCCGGAGACGTGAACCGGCTGCTGGGGTCCGACCCTCCCTTCGGCGAAGCCCTTTCGCTGCTTCAGAGGCTGGGATTCGGTGTGATCCGCAACGGCGGCAGCGCCTCTGTGACCGTTCCCACGTTCCGTTCCGATGTGACCCGCCCCGCCGACCTGGCGGAGGAGATTGCCCGTCTTCACGGTTACGACCGTTTCCCGGACCTGGTCCGCCACGGTCGAAGCGGGAATCTGACCCCCGTCCAGAGATCGATCCGTCGTCTCCGCGAGGTGCTGGTGGGCGCCGGTCTCACCGAGGCACAGACCTTGAGCTTCGTGGGCCAGGCCGACCTCGATGCCTTGCGCCTGCCTGACGACGATGCGCGCCGGGTGGCTTTGCGCGTGAAGAACCCCCTGCGCGAGGAGGAGGCGATACTCCGCACCACGTTACTTCCCGGTCTCGTCGCCGCGGCAGCCCGCAACGTGGCTCGGGGACTCAGGAGGAACCGCCTGTTCGAGACCGGGCGGGTATTCCATCCGGCTCCGGATCCGGACGATCCGCGCATACCTCACCAGCCCATGCGCCTCGGGATCACCCTGGTCGGGGATGGCGTCGATGTGTTCGCCGGTACGGGTCTCATAGACCTGCTGGCTCGTGCAACGGGACATAGCCTCCAGGTCGTGCAGGACCGGCTTCCCATCCTCCATCCCGGACGGGGAGCGGCCGTGTCCCTTGAAGGCTCGCCGATCGGGATCGTGGGCGAGTTGCATCCCGGGGTGGGTCGCCGGTTTGGCTTGGATAGCCGCGTGGTGGTGGTCGAGTTGGCTCTCGATCCACTCGTATCGGCTTCCGGCGAGTGGGAGTTGGAGGAAGTGTCGGCCTACCCCCCGCTGGTGTTCGATCTTGCTTTCGTAACGGCGGACGAGACGCCGGCGGCTCGCCTTCTCGAGACGGTTGAGGCCGGCGCGGGCCGGCACCTTGAGAGGCTGGAGTTGTTCGACGAATTCCGCGGGGGAACGATCCCGCCAGGTCACCGCAGTCTGGCGGTGCGGGTGACCCTGCGAGCCATGGACCACACACTCTCCGACGAGGAGGCGCGCCCGATCCTGAGACGCATCGTGGCCGCGGTTGCGGACAGCATCGGTGGGGTTCTGAGGGGAAGCACGTGATCGATTTCATCGGGATACTGGATACACGCGCTGATACCCTCGCCCGCCTGGTGGACTCGGCGTCACGTATCAAGCAGGACCGGGGTCTGCATCGGTCAGCCCTGACCGGGATGCGGATCGGGCTCTTCTTCGAGAAACCGTCGACGAGGACCCGGGTCTCCAGCGAGATCGCCTCGGTCGAGATGGGTGCCTATCCGGTGGTCCTGGGTCAGCACGAGGTGGGGCTGGGGACGCGGGAGGCGGTACGCGACGTGGCGCGGGTCCTGGACCGGTACCTGGATCTCCTGGCTCTGCGGGTGTTCAACCACTCGGTCCTGGTCGAGATCGCCCGGTACGCCGAGGCGCCGGTCGTGAACCTCCTGTCCGATGTCGAGCATCCTTGCCAGGCAGTGGCCGATCTCCAGACCATCGCCGAGCACCGTCCGCTCGACGAAGTGGTGGTGGCATACGTGGGAGACGGCAACAACGTGTGTCACAGCCTCATGGCTGGGGTGACCCTGCTCGGGGGAGACATGCGGGTGGTGTGCCCTCCCGGTTTCGAGCCCAGCGCACGGTTCGTCGAAAGCGGGGGCGACGGTTTGACCGTCTCATCCGATCCGCGAGCCGTGGAGGGCGCCGACGTGGTCTACACCGATGTCTGGGCCTCCATGGGCCAGGAATCCGAAGCGCGGGCTCGGGCAGAGGCCTTCGCCGCCTACCGGGTGGATGGGGCGATGTTCGGGTTGGCCCGACCCGACGCCATATTCCTCCACTGCCTGCCCGCCCACCGAGGGGATGAGGTTACGGACGAGGTGATCGAGCATCCCGGGTCCCGGGTCTTCGACCAGGCCGAGAACCGCCTCCACGCCATGAAGGCAATCCTCCTCGAACTGCTGGGGTGAGGATTCCAGACCTCTCGGGTCCCGTCGAGTTAGTGGCCCGATCCATCCTCGGTCACCGGCTGGTGACCGAGTTCGGAGACCGCACGGCGGTCGTGATAGAGGAAGTCGAGGCCTAAGGGGGCATGGATGACCCCGCTTCACACGCCTATCGCGGGCCCACATCGCGCAACGGCTCGATGTTCGGCGCCGCAGGGACGCTGTACGTATACCGGTCCTACGGGATTCACTGGTGTGCCAATGTGGCCACGGGGCGGTCCGGCAAGGGCCAAGCCGTGCTGATCAGGGGAGGAACGGTTCTAGAAGGCCTACAAGCTGTAGTGCGCCGCCGGGGCCGTACCGACCATCTGGCCGATGGTCCGGGGAAGCTCGCGCAGGCCCTTGGCATCACGGGAGACCATGACGGGACATCGGTGTTCGATGGGCCGGTGCGGCTGGAGCCGGGGACCGCACCGGACTTGTCTTCGATCCGCGCCACTCCCAGGATCGGCATTACGCGCGAAGTTGACCGCCCGTGGCGGTTCGTGTTCCGTGGTCCGTGATCGGTGCCGGTCATCGGTCGTCGGTCGTAGCGGGACGACCTCGCTCTGACACCAGCCCCCGACTCTTCATGTTTCCGGACACACCCTCGGCCGTAGGCCACATCAAGCACGTTTACCGGGCCGGCTCAACCCGACGGGTGAAGGTTGAAGCGAGCCGAGACGGGACTATCGAGTGGGTCGTAATCCCAGTTCAGAGCAGTGATCCGTGGACAGGGCATACACCCGACATCCCGCTCGCCGGTACAAACCCCCGCATGAAAAGTCGGGGCTAATCTTTGCGTCATGGCGGCCAGGCAACACAAGAGTCCGGAACAGCAGGCGGAGGAACTACTGCACGACGTTGATACGTCTCTTCCGGAGGGCGAGCTAGCCGAGCGTCTGCGGGAGTGTGAGCGGGAGGGTCGTCAGCTCCGGGTCAAGCTCGGTCTTGATCCGACGGCCAATGTAGTGACGCTCGGCTGGGCGGTCGTTCTGTGGAAGCTACGCCAGTTCCAGGACCTCGGCCACAAGGCAGTCCTCATCCTCGGGACCTTCACTGCGCAGGTCGGCGACCCGAGTGGGCAATCCGAGACAAGAAAGCGTCTCACTGCAACACAGGTCGAGATGTTCGCCGACTCGGTGAAGAGGCACTTCGGGGAGATCTTGTCTACTGACGAGGACAAGCTGGAGATCCGTCCCAACTCCGAGTGGCTGGCCTCCCTCGACATGCGCGAAGTACTGGAACTCACCGCGTCGACCACGCTGGCCCAGATGCTGGAACGGGATGACTTCGCCAAGCGTTTCGCCGGCAGAAGACCCATCTCCATGACGGAGTTCATGTATCCGCTGCTCCAAGGATATGACTCGGTAGCGGTTGAAGCTGACATCGAACTGGGGGGCAGTGACCAACTCTTCAACCTGATGATGGGTCGCCAGGTGCAGCAGCGTTACGGTCAGACGCCCCAGATGGTGATGACCATGCCCCTCCTCGTGGGAACCGACGGCAAGAAGAAGATGTCGCAGTCTCTGGGCAACTACATCAGCATCTCGGAGCCCTACGGCGACATGTTCGGCAAGACGATGAAAATCCCGGACACTGCGATGCCCCAGTGGTTCAGACTCGCTTCCGGTCTTCCGAAGGAAGAGGTTGATCGGGTCTTGGCCGGTCTAGCGGAGGGCACCCTCCATCCTGGTGAGGAGAAGCGGCGCCTGGCGCGCGCGGTGGTCGATCGTTACCAGAAGGGTTACGGCGAGGTCGCCGAGCAAGCCTTCAACCGCCAGTTCGTACTACGGCAGGTCCCGCACGACATACCGACGTTGCCCCCTCCCCCTGGCGGGTCCGGGGAGACTGTGTACCTCCCCGCGTTGCTTGCCGCCTGGGGCTTGGTGGCGTCGAACAGTGAAGGTAGGCGGATGTTGGCTCAGGGGGCGGTTCGTATCGATGGCGAGAAGGTGACGGAGCAGCGGGTATCGAGACTTCGTCTGATTCCTGACGATGCCGACCGAGTGGTATCGGTGGGCAAGCGGCGCTTCGTCCGGTTGGGCTACAGCTAGCTCTCAGCACCCCAGTGCGTAGCCGACTGCCCGGCAATCCGCCCGCATCGTGAGGGCATCCACCATCCCGATGGGACCGTGAGCGACGACTGCCTGACGGTGTGGAGGCCATCGCAATGCTCGCACCGATGACCTAGGAGGGTGCTGAGCAATCCACCAGCGGCCTGCCAACCGCCGGGATAATCCCTGGATCGGCGGGCGGCAGGCCCGAGCAATCGTCATTGTTCAGCACCCTCCTCGGGACGGGTGAGGATCAGAACCGGGCGGGCCTTGCCGCCGACCTGTCCAGATGTCGCCACGGGTCACCCGTCTCCCCAAGCCTCGGCTTCATCCCAGAAGAGGTCCGCGCGTTCGGGCATGCGCGGTATGAGTCCCGGTCGGAGCGGATCTGAGCGGTGCCTACCGCTCTTCTCACGCCCTCCCGTGCAGCCGCGGAGACGTTGATGTTCAGTTTACGAGGCGTCTATCGATGGTGAACGTGGTTCTGGTGGTGCCGGCCATACTCGCAGACTATCGCTTTGTGATGGCAGCGGGACTGGGTCCGGTTTCAGAGCGCGAAGAATACGCCGACCTCTACGGACCTCTACGGATTTGAGGTCGGCAGGACCTGCTATAGTTAGGCGGCTGGCTGTTCTACATGTTGATCGCTGGTGGCGGGTTCGCACCCACACCTGATCCGATCCTCTAGTTGGACAGCTGGACCGCAGAGCCTGCGGATAGGGGCTCCTTGACAACTGAACAGCGTGTCAAAAGCCGAATGTCCATTCCTGGCTGCCGCCGGCGCCGAAGCGCTATCGGTCAGTCAGAGGATGTACTCCCGGTCGTCGGATACCAATACGGCGACCAGGGATCGAACCAGAGGATACGGCGGAGGGCCGGACGTCTGAGACGCCCGGTGCCGTCGATCCGCAAACACTGACAGGATTCAGTCCGGCGTGCGGCAGGCCTGCAAGGGCTTGGTTTCGCATTCCGGCCGAAGAACTGACGTTGGAGAGTTTGATCCTGGCTCAGGACGAACGCTGGCGGCGCGCCTAATGCATGCAAGTCGAGCGACGCATTCCTTAGCCCGTAAGGGCGGGTTTGACGGAGCGGCGAACGGGTGCGTAACACGTGACCAATCTGCCCCGAAGAACGGGATAGCCCGGGGAAACCCGGATTAATACCGGATAATCTCACCACATCGCATGTTGTAGTGAGCAAAGGTTCAGGCGCTTCGGGATGAGGTCGCGGCCTATCAGCTTGTTGGTGAGGTAACGGCTCACCAAGGCGACGACGGGTAGCTGGTCTGAGAGGACGATCAGCCACATTGGAACTGAGATACGGTCCAGACTCCTACGGGAGGCAGCAGCAGGGAATCTTGCGCAATGGGCGAAAGCCTGACGCAGCGACGCCGCGTGGGGGATGAAGGCCTTAGGGTTGTAAACCCCTTTCACG
>MKWU01000883.1_pt1 | contig 55248 bp, 37 predicted proteins | sample 809101 | NCBI WGS metagenome assembly MKWU01 (sample SAMN05860141, study PRJNA318959) | sponge metagenome | host: Aplysina aerophoba | place: Slovenia: Piran, Adriatic Sea, Gulf of Piran | collected 2013-05-07 | reverse complement strand
GCGACGGCGCCCTGGTAGGCGTGGTCGAAGGCGCGAAAGGCGAGCCGCTGGCCGTTGGCCGCCGCACCCGCGCCGTGCCGCCGGCGATCCGGCGCGCGCTGCGCGTTCGTGACGGCGGCTGCCGCTTTCCGGGCTGCGACCGTTCCCGCTATGTGCATGCCCATCACATCAAGCATTGGGCCGACGGCGGCGAGACCGCCCTGGGCAACCTGGTCACCCTGTGTTCTCAGCATCACCGCCAGGTACATGAAGGGGGCTATGGCGTTCGCGTGCGCGACGGCGAGATCCAGTTCACGCGCCCGGATGGACGGGTGCTCCCAATGGCGGGGAGGACAGGCCTGGCGAACGGGCCGCACGCGGAATGTTTCCGCGGAAACATCTCCGCAGAGCCCGGAAGCACTTCCGCAACTGACGGCGCCCGGCGACTGGCGGAGCTCAACGCGGCGCGCGGACTGAACATCGACGCCCACACCGCGCGCTGCGGCTGGGGCGGCGAGCGCATGGACTACAACATCGCCATCGACGGCCTTTGCCTGCAGGCGGGGTATCGCTGACGGGCATCAGGGCGATTAAACTGAATATTCCAGTTGAAGCCTGCAACTGATTCCAGTGCAAAGCCGCCCAGACGATCAGCGCTTTCTGATTGAGGAATGCGAATGGGGTTTCTCCCAAGCCCGCGAAGGCGATGAAGCCGGCGCCTCCGCCCCCGCCGCCTGGCAAGAAATAGAGTCTCCTTACGTCTCATTTCAACGCCAAAGCCTGACGCATGACTGACCGTTTCCCCGTAATCCGAGTCGTTGGGAATGGGCCAGTCCAGGCAAATGCTCCGCCTCGCCGAGATATTTTGGCATCATACTGATGTTGTTGACGCCTCATTATGATGATAAGCTGAGATAAGACGAGAAAGGAGAATCCCATGACGCAAGGCGCCGGCCACTCAGCCCTTCAGCCCATGGCGGGCATAGACGTTCCGATGTCGGCCTTTGGCAATACCAAAGCGTTTATACGCGCTGTGCGGGAGGGCATTCCCGGGAGGGTTGTGAAGCAGGCCGTCGATGTGGTGGGCCAGCGCGATTTGTTCGTTAGTCTGGTGGGGGGCTCGTCCGGAAATCTGCATCGCGTCTATCAGCGCCCCAGCCTTAGCGCCACCCAGTCGGAGGCGCTCCTGGATGCGCTGCGAGTGTTTTACCGTGCGTCGACGGCCCTCGGTGGGCTGGATGCGGCGCACGAATGGCTTGAGACACCGCTTCCCGCCATGGGCGGGCAACGTCCGCTGGATTTCTGCGACACTTTCAGCGGCCGCCGTTTGGTGCAGCAGGCGATTGCAAAGATCGAACACGGCGAATTTCCTTGATACGGATTTACCGGATATGCCGGGTCGAGCATCTTGAGAACTTCGAAGGTCATGGGGCCAGTTTCAGACACGGCGGGCGCTGGAACAATGCGGGCGTTCCCGTTCTCTACTTCGCCGAGAGCGCCGGCGTTGCGATGTTGGAAATGGCAAACTACCTGCCGTCACCGCGCCTGGTGCCCGCCACCTACCGGCTTGGAGTCTATGAAGTTGCGTCTTCGGCGTCCATTGCACGATGGCAGGTAGAAAACCTGCCTGAAGAGTGGGATGAATTCCCGCATTCTCCCTGGACCCAGAAGGAGGGAACCGAATGGCTGCTTCACGGCGAGGAATCGCTTCTCTTTGTACCCAGCGCCGCCGTGCCGGGCGGCTTGGAGAATATCGTGCTGGCGAGTCCGCAAAGGCTTGCGCCTGCCGGTATTCGCCTGGTTGAGGCTCTTGAAGTCATCTGCGATTCGCGAGCGTTTGCAGAACGATAGATGCTCGTCGTCCCCTTGGGGGCTTCTTCATGCGTCCGGATGACCGGGTGATCCCGCCGGCGGTCAGGGCGGGCAGGCCCCACGGGGAATGTTTCCGCGGAAACAATTGCGCAGGGTCCGGAAGCGCCAGTCACGCGCGCCCATCTGATTGAATCGATCTAAAATCCCCATAATGGGTATGGTGAACGAGCCTGGACTTGCCCTGGGCGCCTCTGCGGGACAATCCTTGCCAGGCGCACTCTTCACCCGTTCGCAACAGCGCGTGCTTGGCATCCTGTTTGGGCACCCGGAGCGTAGCTTTCACGTAAACGAGATTATTGCGTTAGCCAATATTGGCCGAGGCGCTGTCTCGCGTGAACTCCTGCGGCTGGAACGATGCTGCCTTGCAACCGTAACTAAAAAGGGCAAGCGAAAGCTTTATCGGGCGAACGCCAAGGCAGCCATCTTCCCGGAACTTTGCTCACTCGTCAGGAAGACAATCACTTTTTCCGAGCCGATCAAGGAGGCTTTGGAACCCATCAAAAACAAGGTCGATCTTGCATTTATCTATGGTTCGGTTGCCAAGGGACGGGACACGGCGACAAGCGACATTGACCTGCTTGCAGTATCGGATCATCTGCATACATTCGAAATCAACGCCTGCCTGTTCCCCGCTATGCATGAACTTGGGCGGCAGATCGAGATCCACCATTACACCCGCCAGGAATTCCGCGTTGAGAACAAACCAACCGACTGTTTTATAAGACGGGTCATGACTGGCCCCAAGTTGTTTCTTGTAGGGTCCATGCAGACAGCGAATGAAATCTGCGGAACTTGAAAATCTCGCCAGACTTGGACATCTGACCAAGTGACCGTTCCCCCGTAATCCGAGCCGTTGGGATTGGGCAAGTCCAAGGATCAGGCCCTCGGCAGGGTCCTCGAGGTTGCTCGTATACAGTCGGCGCGCGAGCTTGCGCAGCTGCCCGGAGGCGACACGGCGGTGCACCACTTTGCTGATTTGAGCGTTCGCAACGAACGCTTCCGGCATGGCGCCCACTATGTTGCGCGCGGAATTTTTTCTGAGTTAACCGGCATGATTTTGCCCAAATGGGAAATAAAACCAAGTGGTTGCGGCAACCTGGGGATGCAATCGAAGTCATCCACGCCATACTCCCGATGCGAATCCACAGGAAGCATACCTATGACCAAGAAATACAAGACAATCGGCCGAAGTTACCTCGCACATTCAATATGTAGAAAGCATGGAAGATATGCGCAAATGTTTCCGCGGAAACATCCCGGATAAGACCCGCGCTGCCGCCGTGTTGGGATGCGGGCTCTGAAAATGTTTCCGCGGAAACATCCCGGCGTAGCGTGAGTCAGCGGCGGGCGGGCACAATCACCTGGGTCTGGATGCGGTGCGGCTGGCGCGCTTGGGAGAGCTGGATATGGCCCGCACACGGGAGGTCTCCTGCGCCGCGCCCAATAAGCCTGGACTTGCCCCAAGTTGTTTCTTGTAGGGTCCATGCAGACAGCGAATGAAATCTGCGGAACTTGAAAATCTCGCCAGACTTGGACTGCAATGCTCGTGCAACTGGAGCGCTGTTCAGACGGAATTCACGGTACATCAGCGTGACGGTGGGAATACCGGGGCTACGCGCCGACTCTTGTACCGGTCGATGACTGTTACGAAGCAGAAATACTCCGGCTATCCGACGGATACCGCAGGGGCCAAGTGAAGAAATCGAAAACGAGGGTACCCGTTCAATCATGAGCGTACTCGCTCGACCGACAGCCGGTCTAGATCGAACACGTCGCTTTCCACGTACTCGTGAGCCATCATGTCCTCCAACCCACATGCGACAGCCGCTTCTACGCTGAACCGACCGGATTCGTCAAACAACCCGCTCCACATGTCAACGAGTTCCGACCAGTCGTGATTCGCGACTTCCGAATCACGGTCCTTGATGAACCAGATCCTCAGCTTTACCGCATCGTGATTCCATGATGGCTCCGCACCAACGCGGATTTCCCGAAGCGCTCTCAAGTAACCGCCCTCAACCGTTTGTCGGTAGTGCTTGTCGATTATGTGGCGCCTGAGCCGATCCGCCGCGAGGACGAAGTCGTCCGGAAACGCGAATCTCGACCGCTTCCGTCTCCCAACCGGGAGTTCTCCTCCAATTTGCGACGACGGCCTTCTCCACGGTCATGACGCGCTCCAGATCGGCAACCAGTCCGTTCTTCGCTGTGGCTGGAACATAGGCGAATGCCGGCCTCTTCAGGCGGCGGACCTGTTCTACGGTCTGGTCGTCAAGCCTCGCCAAGGGTGCAATTTCCACAAACGGACGGTCGCGACAGGACCGGACGATATCGCAGGTCTGGGTCAGCACGACCATGCCTTCCACCGCCTCGACGACAGGGACGCTCTCCGTCATCTGCGTTTCGTCGCCGCTCTCCCCAACCGCCGCAACGGAAGCCCGGCTGTGCGGACGAGACGGGTCGGCCAGATGTATGAACTCCAGCCCGGAGTCCAGCGACACGTCGCCCTGACGCCAGTCCCGGAGTTCGTCATCGATCCGTTCCGCCCACGCCTCCCGTCCGGTCATTCCGTTGACTTGTTCCTTCTCGCCGGGCGAATAATGCGTGACGACCCAGCCGGGATCGCCGGTCGATCCTGTATCGCCTCCAGCAGAAGGTGCGGTCGCGTCGGTCTGCGTCGAACCTGTTCCTCTTCCGAAAGCGCGGTGCGGTGACCCATGCGGGCATCCGACGCCACTCCCGGTGTCTGGCCCAGCACATCCTCGTAGCGACGATCCGCTAGCAAATCGTAAGGCGATGTACCCTGGACGGTCGTCAGAAGGCGGTCGCGCGTCGCGCGGCGGTTTCCTTCGTCGAGATGCCGGACAGCATCCAGCGTCCACCGAATGTCCCGCTCGTGCGGCGCGGAGGGCGCCTTGCCGTTCGCCCAATGATGAACCGTGCGGCGCGAAACGTTGAACAAATCGCTCAACAATTCCCACGTTAGCCCTGATCGACGTCTCAGTTCCAGGATCGCTTCCCCCGTAGTTTGCCGGAGCGGAGCGTTTGCTTCGGTTGTCGGACCCGACGAAGTTCCTTCCACCCGCTCGGACCTCTGGAGACTGACCGTCGTGCGCGGCTCCATCCACGCGTTCAACAGAACGATGTACGAAAATTCAGCCCTGCGTTTCACCGCGGAGACGGCTTCGAATCCGTAGCGGTGCATCCCTGCCGATGTTGCCGGCACTGGCATCCAGCCTGCTGCTGCCATTGTCATGGCCTTCCCCCATAAAATCGCAGGAATTCCTCGGTCACCATCAGTCGAAACACCGAGTACGTGCGCTTCGCGAAAGCCTCTGTCATTCCAACCAGTTCGTCCGACTTGAACGGCAGCGCCTGCAGCGAAAACATGTCCAGGTCCAGCACCCAACTCGGCTCCCCAATCGGTTCCAGCGCATCGGGATCGTAGGTCGCGTTCGGCGGCAGGTTGCCCCACCGACCCTGGATCGTCCCTTCCGCAGCCACAAACTGCGCCTGCGTCATCATGTGAGCCGTCGCATCGCGCAACGCGTCCGGCGGTCCCCCTTCCGGTTGCAGGATCCCCAGGACGCTCGGTTGAACAAGTTCGCCGATCCGTTCCACGGCCTCACCCTCCAGGCGGTCGATGTAACGCAATCCGAGCCGTTGAGCCTCGGCCGGCCCAAAACAGGTCTCGGCACAGGCGAGTACTGTCCCAAGACGAGCAAGAAAGTCGTTGCGGCTACCGTAATTCGATGTCTCGACCGCGACAAAATCCATGCCGAGCGACACGCGCCAATTCGCCGGTTTCGATCGATCCGCGAGACGCCAGATGACTGCCTCGGAAATATTGGGTTCCTGACCAGGGACGATTTCGATATTTCTGACATCGTTCCTGTGCAAATGAGGGTATTCGGAGCGGAGCGCCTCCTGAAAATCCGCCACGCTGTCAGCCTTGTGGATCGAAAGAATCGGGGGGAACCGGACTTGCGCGATGACCCGAGTGAGAGGCGCATCGGGTAGGGGCACCTCTGCCGGACTCCCGGCAACCAGCGGCGTTGGCTCAACCTGCATCGTTATCCATCCGATTTCCGTGACTCGGTGTGAATTTTAGTGTGAACCGCTGCCTTGCACAACTCCACGCAGCCAAACCGCCGTTACCAGAGCATCAGTAGGGTTAGGGTGGCGCCCAGGTCGGCTTGGCGCTGGCGGTCTGGTTGAGTTCGAGCGCGGCCTGCAGTTTCGGGCCGGAGGTGAGGCGGAGGCCGAGGCGGATTGCGCGCTGGCCGTGGCCGGAGTCGATGCCTACGTAGGGCAGCCACTGTCGGCTGCCGTTGCGTCCTTCGAATCCGTAGCCGAGTTCGGTGCGCAGGTATTGCGCGGTGGGCATCGCCGCTCCCGCTCCCGCTCCAGCGCCCGCGCCCGCTCCCGCGCCCGCGCTCCCGGCGCCGCGGGCGAGGCCGGCGGCGTCGGCGGCGGTCCATAGGGTCTGCACGCTGCTTTGCGCGACGCCGCGCACGGCGCCGATGTTCATCGACAGGCCGAGACCGTCCTCGCCCGGGCGGTAACCCACCATGGCGCTGTAGCCCCACTCCTCGTAGGCCGCGTCCTGATGGGCCAGCAGCCCCCGGGCGTTGATCTGCACGGTCAGGCGGCCGACGGCGTAACCGAGTCCAACGGCCATTTCGACTCCGGCGCCGGTTTCGGCGTCGCCGCCGTCGTAGCGCAGACCCGCCTCCAGCGTCGGCATGAGCGACCCGCCTACGGGGAGCGGGAACGAGCCGCGGCCCTCGAGCACCGCGCGCACGCGCGAGGTGGACCCGGACGCGCTCACGATGGCCGATGCGGCGTCGGACGTCGTCTCGGTAAAGCGCGCGTCGGTGCGCACCGCGAGCTCGAAGCGGCCGGCTTCGCGCACCGTCACGCTCAAGGCCGTGCGCCCGCCCACCGCCACGAAGGTGTTGGCCAGGCCCGTCTCGATCACCGACTCGATCGCCGTCTCAATGTTCGTGAACGTCAGCGTGAGATCGCCGGTGCCGTAACCGGCCACGCCCCATAGCTGCGAGCGGTCGCTGAGTGCGAAGTGCGCATAGGGACTGAGCGTCGTGAGCGTGCCCTCAAGCGCACCGCCCGGCAGCGTCGGGTGACTGAAGGAACCCAGCGCATCGGTGTACGACAGCGCCACGCCCGTCAGCCAGCGGCCCCGGCGGCTGTCGAAGCCGAACACGGCGGTGCCGACGTCGCCGGTTAGCGACAGGGCGTCTTCGGCGCCGCTGAAGTGCGTGGAGGCCGTCTCGCCCCACGCCGCCCAGTCGCCGAGCCAGGAGGAGTCCGCCCGGCCGCCGCCCTCGCCGGTGTCCGCCGCCGCGTGCGGCGAGTAATGGAAGGAACTGTTCATCAGCGCGTCGCGCAGCCGGATGCGCGGGCCGTAGGCGACCCCGTTAGCCTGCCTCAGCCATTGCGCCCATCGGGCGTCGCCGCCGGCGTAGGCGAGCGTGCCGAGGAACTCGACGAAGCCCGAACCGCTCATGCCGTAACTGCCGGCGCCGGGACCGCCGCCGAAACCGCCGCCGGCGGGATTGCCGCCCGGCTGCCCCGCGCCCATGGGACCCGTGATGGCGCCGGGACTGCCTGCCGCGCCGCCGGTGAGATCCGGGCCGGGCTGGCCCGCGCCGATGGTTCCCGCGCCCGGTTGCCCTGCACCGGGCTGCCCTGTGCCGATGGGCCCCGCTGTGGGCTGCCCTGCGCCGAGTTGCCCCACCGCGGGTTGTCCTGCGCCGGATTGCCCGGCGGAGAAAACGCCGCCGCCGGTGGCGGGCGCCAGGCCGATTCCGGTGTGCGGCGGCGATACGCCACCCTGGGGACCGGCCTCCGCCTCCCGGCCGAAGAGCGTATCCAGACGCCGCCCGCCGAGTGTGAAGTGCGTTTCCGACGGCCCCTGGCCCGCGCGTTCCCAGCGCCGCCCCACCGCCTCGATGACGTTGTCGGAGGCCGCCCGGCCCAGGCGCCCGATCCAGGCCGACGGCAGCGGGTCCGAATTCTCGATCGTGCCGGTGGCCTCGTCGTCGACGATGCGCCCCTCGTCGGTCACGTCGGTGAGCCGCATCCTCATCGTCTCATTGCCCTCGTCGTGGGCATCGTCGAGCACCGTCACCGAAAGGGTCTTGCTCGTCACGCCCGGCGGGAAGAACAGCTCCCCGCTCACGGCCGTGTAGTCCTGGCCCGCGGTCGCCGTGCCGTCGGCCGTCTCGTACCACACCAGAAGGGCCCTGGCGCCGTGGCTCAGGGTCACGACGAACTCGAGCTTCGCGTCCGGGCCCTCGCGCACCCGCGCGTCGGCCACCGATACGTCCGCCGGTCCCGGATCGGGGGCCGGTTCGACGACGTCGTCGTCCTCGACGTCGTCGTCCTTGGCCGCATCGTCGTCATCTTTGGCGCCGGCCCCGCCATCGTCCTCGGCCGCATCGTCGTCATCCTTCGCCCCGACGCCGCCGTCGTCGTCATCCTTCGCCCCGGCCTCGCCATCGTCGTCATCCTTGGCCCCGGCCTCGCCGTCGCCGCCGTCATCCTCGTCGTCCCAGTTCTCCTCCGCCGTCCCCACGGTCCGGGTGCGGTTGTCCAGGAAATAGCGGGTCCCGCCCAGGTGCACGTTGCCCGCGAGATCCTTGAAGGGCACGGCGTCCTCGTCGGGCTCGAACCAGTAGTTCAGGTAAACATCGAGGTCGGCCGGGACCGGCTCCTCGAGCGTCAGCGTCACCTCGGCGCCGTCAATTTGCACCGATTCCACGGCGATGCGGCCCTCCGAGCGGTGCGCCCGCTGGAGCCGCACCTCGAATTCCCACGCCGCCGGCACCGACGTCTCGTCCAGCGCCTCGTCGAAGGTCATCGTAATCGTCGCCCCGTCCACCCAAAGCTCTCCGCCGATCGGCCTCGGCGCCGTGTTGTCGCGCGTCCGGTTCTCGACCGCCGCGTTGGTGAACGCCGCCAGCTCGGTGCCGTCGGCGAAGCGGATCGGCGTCGCATCGGGATCGTACCGGTGCGAGCCCCGCGCCGTGGTCCCGGGATCGTAGTTCAGCCGTACCTCCCAGCCGTGGAGCACGCCGTGGCCGAATTCCAGCTCCACGGTCGACCGGTCGGCGTCGAGCGTCACGGTGTGTACGTGCGTCGCGGTGAAGTTCCCGACACCCGTGAACCAGAAGTGGTCGTCCGATGGGTTGGAGTTCGGGTCCAGCCGCTTGTCGAAGGTCATCGTCAGCGTCTTGTCGTCGACCACCAGATCCATGCCGGGCGGCCGCGCCGTTCTCGTCCGGTTGTCCACGAAGTAGCGGGTCCCGCCCCGGTGGATATTGCCCGCGAGATCCTTGAACGGCGCGCTGTCCTCATCGGCAGCGATCCAGTAGTTCACGGAGACCCCGACATCGCCCGGCACCGGCTCCTCAAGCGTCAGCGTCACCTCCGAACCACTGATCCGCACCCGCTCGACGTGGATGCGTCCCACCCTGCGAAAGTCGCGATGCAGCCGTACGTCGAATTCCCACGCCGGCGGCACCGACGTCTCGTCCAGCGCCTCGTCGAAGATCAGCGTCAGCGTCGCGCCGTCCACCCAATGACGCTCCTTCACCGGCCTCGGCGCCGTGATGTCCTTCGTGATGTTCTCGACATCGACGTTGGTGAACGCGCTCAGCTCGGTGCCGTCGGCGAAGCGGATCGCCGTCCACTTGGTGTTGTAGAGGTGCGAGCCGCGCTTCATGGTGGTGGTGGGATCGTGGTTCAGCCGCACTTCGGTGCCGGCGTACACCGGGCTGCCGACATCGATGACCACGGTCAACCGGTCGTCGCCGAGCTTCACGGATGACACGCCCGGAGAGGTGCGCGACGAGAGCGGGGCCGGACCGCTGCCGGAGTTCAGCCAGAAGTGGTTGCGCGACGGGTTGGAGGCCGGGTCGAGCGCCTTTTCGAAGGTGATGGTGAGAATGTCGCCGTCGATGATGATGCTGGCGATCGGCAGCGCGGCCGGAACCGGCGGCGTGACTATTTCGGGCTCGACACGGGCGGCCGGGGTTGCCGTTCGGGGGCCGACTTTGGGGCCTTCGCCGACGGAGTTCACAGCGCGCAGCTCGAACGCGTATTCGGTGCCGTTGACGAGCGATGTGACGGTGAAGCGCGTCTCGTTGCCGGCGTCGTTGTCGGAGTCGCCACCGTCGGGTATGTCGGTCCAGGCCGTGTTCGGCGGCACCGTGGACCCTGCGGCCCGGCGGTACTGGTATCTGGAAATGGCTGCGCCGCCGTCGTCGGCGGGCGCCCGCCAGGCGAGGGTGACCTGCCCGTCGCCCGCGCTCGCGGTGAAGCTCCGCGGCGCGCCCGGCACGGTGGCCGACACGGTGGTGGCCGACACGGGGGCAGTCGGCGCGCTGGTGCGCGATTCGAGGGCCTCGTTCTCGAGGTAGCGCTGGTCTTCGAAGCTGACCCTGACCTTGAGGGTCTTGCCGATGTCGGCGTCGCGGGGCACGTAGGTCTCCGAGGTCGCCCCGGGGATGGCCGTCTCCACGTCGCCGTCCACCTGCAGCCACTGGAGGTCGTAGCCGGCCGGGAAGCCGGCCTCGGGCAGGCCGTCGTCGTCGGCGAGGGTGCCCAGGTCAGCGGTCAGCGTCTCGCCCACCTGCGGCGTGCCGGTGATGGCAGGCGCGCCGGTGGCGGCGTTGTTGCCGGGAAGGGTCAGGTAGACAGTTCGGGTTTGGACCTTGGACCAGTCTAAGGTGGTGTCAAAGACAAATTGGGAGTATCCAATAGGGTCAGGTTCCACTACCTCGGCAAGCAGATTATCAATTAATCTGCCGCAAACATGCAGGTTAAGTTCGACCGCTCTTGTATGGTTGATTTCAGTGTCGAGGTTAAAAAGTAGTGTCCCGTTTGGGATGCCTCCAAAAGTAACTCGTAGTATATGAACGAGATATGTTTTCCCACCCATCGTGAAGCTGTCGGGGGTCAGGGACCCTTTCGCGCTGAGCGCGCTGAAAAGACTGGACAAAAATCCATAATCGATACTTGTATGAAAAATGGGTGAGAAACTATCCGCCCTCTCCACGGTCAGCTCCGCCTCCCACACCGTCCGTCTGCCGCTCAGATCCGGCGCGGCGCAGTGCTCCGCCACCGCGATGTCGAAGGTGTCGCTGATCGTTGCCGCGCCGTCGTCGGTCGCGGTCACCTTGACCGAATGCGTCCCCACGTCGCCGTCGACCGGCGTGCCGGAGAAGGTGCGCGTGGCGGCGTTGAACGTCAGCCAGCCGGGCAGCTCGTTGTCGTTGTCCAGCGCGGCGGTGTAGGTCAGCGTGTCGCCGGGGTCGGAGAAGGTGTTCGCATTGAACTGGAAGTTGAACGCCACGCCCTCCGACGCGGTCTGGTTCGGAATCGGGTTCGCCACGGTGGGCGCGTCGTTGGTGTTGTTCGTCACCGGCTGGTCGGTGAAGGTCGCCACTTCGTTGTCGGCCGCGTCCTTCAGCTTGTTGTCGCTGCCCGAGCTCGGTTTGGTGTAGCTCACTTTCACGCTGGCATCGGTGGCCACCACCGCTGTGGCCAGGGTCAGCGTCACCGTGGCGCCGCTGATGGACGGCGTGCCGCTCAGGCTCACCGTCGCCTCGCTGCCGCCGCTCGGGGTCTTCTTCACGGTGAAGGCCGAATTGGCCAGGCTCCCCGCCGCCGCGAGGGCCTCGTTCATGGTGATGACCAGCGTGGCGCCGTCGACCGCGGCGCTGCTGAAGGTCGGCGCGGTGGTGTCGACGAGCGGCGCGGTGTAGGTGGACGTGCGCTGCGTCGCCGCGGTGTTGCCGTTGCCCGCGGCGTCGGTGGCGACGTTCGCGTTCACGTCCACGGTCACCGCGCCGTTGGCCGTCGGCGTGATCAGCGCGGTGAAGACCGAATCATCGAGGGTCGTGGTGTCGTCCACGACGAAGGCCGAGGCCGCGCCGTTGCCCACGGTGATGTCCCCGACGACGAAATCGGTTACGGACTCGCTGAACGTGAATTTCGCGGTGAACGCGGCCGTGCTGGTGCCGGGAACGTCGGTTATGGCCACCGTCGGGGCGGTGTTGTCCACCACGAAGCTGTCGTGGCTGGTTCCCGTTGGCGCGGTGTCGGTCAGGGCGTTGTCCGCAATGTCCTTGATGTCATGGCCGCTCGCGATCGAGAGCGTCACCGTGGCGTTCAGGCCCGGCAGGTTGCCGCCCGACGCCGTCACGTCGTACACCGTCGACGCCGTTACCTCGGTGACGGCCGTGACCGTGGCCGTCGAGCCGGTTACGGAAAAATCCGCCGTGCCCACGTTCTTCACGTTCTCGTTGAACGTCACGCGCCACACCAGCGTGTCGGCGTTGGTGGGCGAGGAGGACGGCGTCTGGCGCACGATGGAGGTGATGCGCGGCGCGACGGTGTCGGAAGAGGACGGCGTGGCGGTTTGCGGGCCGACCTTGGGGCCTTCGCCGACGGAGTTCACGGCGCGAACCTCGAAGGCGTAGCCGGTGCCGTTGACGAGCGAGGTGACGACGAAGCCGGTTTCGTCGCCGGCGTCGTTGCCGGCGTCCGAGCCGTCCGGGACGTCGTTCCAGGCCACGGAATCCGCCACGGTGGCGCCCGCGGCGTGGCGGTACTGGTACTTGGTGATGGGCGAGCCGCCGTCGTTGGCGGGGGCCGTCCAGGCCAGCGTCACCTGCGTGTCGCCCGGGGTCGCGGAGAAGGTCTGCGGGGCGGTGGGCTTGTCCGTCACGGTGTTCGACGCGGCGCTGGTGCGGGTCTCCACGGCGGCGTCGGTGACCATCACGTTGTTGGCGGTGTACGCGGCGACGTAAAGCTGGTCCTTGAAGCTCACCTCGACCTTGACGGTCTTGCCGAGGTCGGCGGCGGTCAGGTCGTAGGTCCGCGAGGTCGCCCCTGAAATGTCCGTCTCGTTCCCACCGTCGACGCGCACCCACTGGAAGCTGTAGCCGGTCGGGAACGTGCCGCTAGGCAACCCGTCGGTGTCGGCGATGGTGCCCGCGTTCGCGGTCAGCGTCTCGCCCACCTCGGCGTCGCCGGAGATGGCCGGCGCGCCGGTGGCGGCGTTGTTGGCGGGCAGGCTCAGGTAGAGCGTACGGGTGGTGTCGTCCTGCCATTCGGTGGTGGAAATCCAGGAGTAGGAGAATTCAATGTCGTTTGGATAGGCGTTGGATGCTTGCGTACTGAAATCGTAGGCGTCGGCGCAATCGTTCAGGCGTAGCGCGGCCCGTTCGGTGGCCGTCAGCAGTTTGCTTGCCAGGGACAATAGAGGTCCTTCGCCGGCGGCGGAGCCGGGGGCATTCAGGAACTCATCGATCGTATACGTGTTCGCACCGATGGTGAACATGGTCGGGGTGAGTGCGCCAAGTGTTGGCGACGCGTTGAATCCACGCGTTGAGACCATCGCGGGGGGCGGCCCAAGCTGGACCATCGCTTCCGCCACCGTCATGGTCCCCGTCCAGAAATGCCGCCGCGTGCCGAAGTCGGGCGCGGCGCAGACGGCGCTCGGCGTGGCGGTTTGCGGGCCGACCTTGGGGCCTTCGCCGACGGAGTTCACGGCGCGCAGCTCGAAGGCGTATTCGGTGTCGTTGGTGAGCGACGTGACGACGAAGCTGGTTTCGTTGCCGGCGTCGATGTCGCTGTCCGGGCCGTCCTGCACGTCGACCCAGGCCACACTATCCGCCACCGTGGTGCCCGCGGCGTGGCGGTACTGGTACTTGGTGATGGCCGAGCCGCCGTCGCTGGCCGGGGCCGTCCAGCGGAGGGTGACCTGGGCGTCGCCCGCGGTCGCGGTGAAGGTCTGCGGGACGCCGGGCTTGTCCGTCACGGTGTTCGACGCTGCGCTCTCGCGCGTTTCCAGCGGCGCGTTGGTGACGTCAGTGCCGCTCTGGGTGTAGTCGGCGACGTAGAGCTGGTCCTTGAAGCTCACCTTGACCTTGACGGTCTTGCCGAAGTCGTCGTCGACCAGGGTGTAGGTCTGCGCGGTCGCGCCTGAAATGTCCGTCTCGTTCACACCGTCGACGCGCACCCACTGGAAGGTGTAACCGGCCGGGAACGTGGTGGTCGGCAGGCCGTCGGTGTCGGCGAGGTCGCCCTTGTTCGCGGTCAGCGTCTCGCCCACCTCGGCGGTGCCGCTGATGGTCGGCGCGCCGGTGGCGTCGTTGTTGGCGGGCAGGCTCAGGTAGAGCGTGCGGGTGGTGCCGTCCTCCCATTCTGTGGCGGAAGCCCAGGAGTGGTTGTAGTTAGGCGACCCGGATGGGAAGTTGGCTACTTGAGTACTGAAATCAAATGACTCGGCGCAATCGTTGAGGCGTAGCGCCGCCCGTTCGGTGGCCGTCAGGTCGCTGCTTGTCAGGGAGAATAAAGGTAGGTTAAAACCAGTGGGACCATTAGAGTACTCATCAATCGTGTACGTGTTCGCACCGATGGTGAACATGGTCGGGGTGAGCGCGCCCATTGACGTAGATGCTCTGAATCCACGATTTGTGACGATGTTGCCGAAGGTTGCTTCCGCCACCGTCATGGTCCCCGTCCAGAAGTGCCGTCGCGTGCCGAAGTCGGGCGCGGCGCAACTGCTCAGCACCGTCCCGCTGGTCGGATGGGCCGCGCTGATGCGGGTTTCGGAATAGCCGAGGTCGTCGATGAAACTGACCTCGACCTTGATTTTCTTGCCGACGTCGTCGGCGGTCAGTTCGTAGGTCTGGCTGGTGGCGCCGGAAATCTCCTCCCTGTTGGACGTGCCGTCGGCGTCGAAGCGGACCCACTGGAAGGTGTAATCGGTGGGGAACGGCCCGTCGGGCAGCCCGTCGGTGTCGGCGATGGCGCTCGTGCCCGTGCCGGCGCCCGCGGTCAGCGTACTGCCCACCTGCGCCGTGCCGGTGATGGTCGGCGTGCCTGTGGCGGCGGTGTTGGGGATCACCGTGCCCTTGACGCGGATGAGAACGGCGTCGGCGTCGGGAGTGGTGTTTGTACCAGAGTAATAGCCATTGTCGACACTCCAGCCACTCTGGCCGCCGCTATCCTCGCTGTCCGACGCCGTATCAAGCACTCGGACACTCGACCCACCGCCCTCCAGCTTCACGTAATAGGTCTCGCCCGAGGTCAAGGTCGTGCCGGCCGGCGCCGTGTAGGTAACGATCGTCTCGGAGGTGGACAGGGTGACCGATGGAGTGGTGAACGTCGCGGTCGCGGCCGCCGTCCTGCTGGTGTGCAGCGTCATCGTCGGCAGGTTGGTCTCGCTCCCGGACGAACTGTGCATCCTGAGTTTGATGCTGGTCAAAGTGGCAGCGCTGCCGGCCGTAAATCCCTGATAGACCGAGCCCAACTGTGTCAAAACCTCTCCTTTCGCCGTCTGCGCGAGATTGCCCACCAGGAAGGGCTCGGCTGTAACGGCGGCTGTTGCCGCGCTGGTGAGCGTCTCGGGGTTGTTCGCGCCGTCGGTGAAGCTCACCTTGACCTTGACGGTGTTGTCCACGTCGGCGGAGGTCAGGGTGTAGGTCCGCGAGGTCGCTCCGGAGATGTCGTTGTCGACCCCCGAGACGACCCGCACCCACTGGAAGGTGTAGCCGGTCGGGAAGGTGCCCGAGGGCAGGCCGTCGTCGTCCGCCATGTTGCCCGCGTTCGCGGTCAGCGTCTGCCCCTCCTGCGCGGTGCCGGAAATCGTCGGCGCGCCGGTGGCGGCGTTGTTGGTGGAGCCCACCGTGCCCTTGATGCGGATGCGAAGCATTGCATCGTCCAGCGTTGTACCTGTATCCCCGCGGTATGAGTTGTCTTCGATGCTCCAGCCACTCTGACCGCCGCTATCCTCGGTACTCAAATCCGTGCTAGTTGAACCAAGAAAGACCCCGGTGCCGGCCACCTTCACATAGTAGGTCTGGCCGGCGGTCAGGGTGGTGCCGGCCGGCGCTGTAAAGACAACGATCTCCGGGTTGGTGCCGGCAATGCGGGTCGTGGTGGTTGTGAGCGTCGCGGTCGCGGCCGTGTTCCTGCCGGTATGCAGCGTCATCGTCGGTATGCCGGTCGCCCCGGTCCCGAACAGGGAGACCATGCTGATTTCGATGCTGGCGAGCGTAGCGGCGCTGCCGGCCGTAAATCCCTGCCACGTCGTTGTGCTTCCAAAATCAGAGCCCGCTCTGGTCTGCCCGATATTGCTGACCAGGGTCACTTCCTGCGCGTGCAGCGTGCCGGCGGCGCCGAGCAGGCACAGGCCGAGCAGCAGCCCGGCGGCCGCCATTCGTGGGGCGGGGCGGTTCAGGTGGGTCTTTCTCGAACGGCTTTCAGCGTTACGGTCTGTCATAAGCGAACACTCTTGGTCTGTTCGGTCTGGCTTAGGGTTGCCTGCGTGACGGCAGAACGACCGCTACGCCATTGAGCGTTGGATTTTATTGGATTTTCCGCATTCTCTGCGGAACAAAATCGTGCAGTATCAAGTAGTTGAGTGTGTATCTATCTATACGCGCTTAAGACTGCACATTAGTGGCGGTAGTTGTGCACGTGTAGGGCGTCGGTGTCCGGTGTGTAGTGCCGAACAACTTTTTTGCGCTACACAATATTGGCGCTGGGAATGGCCCCGTCGTGGCATACGCTGTCGCTGCGCGCATGAACGACCACGCGACATCAGGGACGCCGCGATCGCCTGGCTGGCTGCCGGATCGCAAGATCGCCTTTCCCGAGCGGGCTGCCGGCCATCTCCACCGGCCGGCGCTGGTGGACCGCGCAATGCCCACGCGCCGGCGCCTTACGGTGCTGAAAGCGCCGGGCGGCTTCGGCAAGTCCACCCTGCTGGCCGAATGCTGCCGCCGGCTTCGTGACGAGGGCGTGGCGCTGGCCTGGATCACCGTGGACGAACACGACGAACCGGCGGTTCTCGATACCTGCATCGCCTTCGCCTGCCAGCGCGCCGGCGCCGGGGATTCCGCGGGCGCGGAACGGCCCGCAACGGCGGCGCCGTCGACGATGCCGGAGCCGGGCGGGGGTGCAGCCGGGAGCCGCACCCGGCTTGCGGTGCGTGATATCGCGGCGGTGGACGGCCCCTTCGTGGTGGTATGCGACGAGCTCGAAAGGCTGGCCGATCCGCGCTCGGCGGAGCTGCTCGACTTTCTTATCCGGCAGGGCCCGCCCAACCTGCATCTCGCCTTCGCCTGCCGGGAGCTGCCCGCGGGTCTCGACATCGCCGGCGCCGTGCTCGACGGGCACGCGCTGATGCTGTCGGCCGACGACCTGCGGTTCTCCAAGGCGGAAGTCGCCGACTTCTTCGAGGGCCGGCTTTCGCGGCCCAGGCTGGCTCGGCTGATGACCGAAACCGCCGGCTGGCCGTTCGCGCTACGGATCTCGCGCAACGACATGCAGGGCGGCGGGCGGCCGGGCGCGCACACGGCGGGGGAACTGGCGAAGAACTGGGTGGAGTCGCGGCTGCTGGCCCGGCTGGCCGCCGACGACCGGCAATTCCTGCTCGAGCTCAGCCTGTTCGAGTGGATGCACCCGGCGCTGCTGGACGAGGCGCTGCAGCGCAGCGATTCCGCGCGCCGCATCGAAGCCATGGTGGACCTGGCGGGCCTGCTGGAGCCGGTCCGGGAGGGCCAGGAGGATGTCTGGCGGCTGCATCCCCTGATCCGCGAGCATTGCGCGCGGCGGCTCTATCGCGAGTCACCGGAGCGGTTCCGGGCCGTGCACCGGCGCATCGCCGGGGCGCTGGCCAGGCGGGGCGAGACCGCCGCGGCAATGCGCCACGCCATCGAAGCGGATCAGCCGGCGCGGGCCGGCGAGATCCTGGAACGCGCCGGCGGCGTGCGCCTGTGGCTGCGCGACGGGGAGGCCGGGTTCCTGGCCGCCGGGCGCCTGCTGCGCGAGGACGTGGCGGAGTCCCGCCCGCGCCTGGCGCTGGCGCGCTGCCTGGTCCTGATCCTGTCCGGGCGCCTGGAAGAGGCCCGGCAGTCGTACCGTTCGGCGAGCGCAGCCATCGGCGATCTGAAGGACGGCATGAGCGACGCGGAGTTGCAGATGGCGGCCGAGAACTGCGTGGTGCGGGGCACGCTGGCCTTGCACGGCGGCGAGCGGTTCGGCTCGAGGATGGTCCGGACGGAAATCGCCGAGCGTGCCCGGCTTGCGGATGCGCCCGGGATCGATGCCCTCGTTCGGGGCTTTCTCGAGCACGGGCTGTGCATCGCCAGGAGCATGACGGCGCGCTTCGGGGCTGCGCTGGAGCACGCCGCGCGGGCGCGGCGGCTCGCCGGCGGGAGCGCGTATATGGCCATGCTCGTGGACCTGGTGGTGGGACAGGCCGCCATGGCGCGGGGCCAGTGCGAGGAGGCGGCGGCGCATTACCGTCGGGCCCGGCGCACGGCGCGCAAGACCTACCTGCTCGATCCCCTGGGGGCGGCCGGCGCGGCAGGCAGGCTCGCGCCCAACAGCGCCCCCTTCCAGCCCTGCGCCGCCGATTACGCCGCGGCGATCGAGCTCAAGCTCCTCCGCGACGGCGCCGATGCGGCGCTGGCGGCCGCGGACCCGTTGCTGGAGGCTGTGCGCGCCGCGGCCCTGCCGGCGCTGACGAGGCTTCTGTGCGCGCTTCGGGTGCAGGTGCTGGCCATTGCCGGGCGCCTCGACGAGGCCGAGCAGGCCTGGGCGGGCGCCGATCTGCCGGCCGACCCGGCGGACTGCCTGGACCTCGAAGGCCAGACCTGGCGGGAGATGGAGGCGCTGTGCTCGGCCCGCCTGCGCCTGATGATCGAGCGCGGACGCTTCGGGGAGGCGCGCGATTTCGCCCGCGAGCTGTGCGCGGCGGCTCGGGAGCGCGAGCTGCAGCGCACGCGGATGCGCGCGCTCGCGCTCTGGGTGGCGCTGGAATCCCGCGCCGGGGACGCGGCGGCGGCCGGCAGGCGCCTGGAAGAGTACCTGCGCCTGTATGCCGAAACGCCGTACGCGGGCCCCCTGGTGCGCGAGCGTTCCGACTGCGCGGGCGTCGTCGAGGCGTTCGTCGAAGCGTCCGCCGAATCCGCCGCCGACGACGAGGCCGCCGGGGAGGCCGCGCAATCGCTGCTGTCGGCCATCGGGACGGCCGAGGGCCCGCACGAGCCGGCTATGAGCGAGCGGGAGCGGGAAGTGCTGCAGCAGCTCGAGGGCCGCAGCGACAAGCAGATCGCCGCGGTGCTGGGCCTGAGCCCCCACGGCGTGCGCTATCACCTGCGCAAGCTGTTCACCCGGCTGGGCACGCGCGACCGCCGCGAAGCCGTGCGCCGCGCCTACGAAATGGGACTCCTCGCCGAAGACTCCTGAGCCGCCCTACTGGCTCGCCGAATCCCGTTGCCGCCGAACGGCCAGGGTAACAGGGCGCTAGCCCCTAGCTGCTCTGCGGGCCAATAGCATCAACAATTCCAATGTCCGGAGTCGCCAACTCGTTCGTCCTCAGTTCCAAGTTGGCGCATTTCTCCAGCAGTTGCTCAAAAGTCTCACTCTCGTCCAGCAGCATGCCGCTTTCCCGCATGCGCTTGTAATCGGACGCCAATGCATCGCGCGCATCGCCACCAGGAATCAGACACAAGTTACCTGAAACGGCATGGATATAGTCCACGGGAACCCCTTCACAATCGTTTTCTCGAAAGAACAGGGACTTGTGGCGTGCGACCGCCGTTGCGGTCATGCGATCCTGTGCGGACGAAGCGCAGTATCCTGCTCGGTCAAGTTCTACCAAGTCGCACCAATGCCGTGCAAAGCGCTCGCCTCTTACTCGCTGTTGAAGGCAAAAGACATGCACTGCCGTCGCTTTTTCCCAAAATGTGCGTTCCGGAGACATCACAGCCGCACGCGCTGTTGGCAATACGAGCCCAGGAAGTTCGGCGGCGGCATCACACACAATCTCGCACTTCAGGTTGGGTCGGCCACTGCTGCGCGCGCCGAAATCGACCATTACTTGAGGTTTGACGAAGGAATGTCCTTCAAACAGCGGCTGGTAGGTAACATACACGCGACTTTCCTCTACCTTGACGCCGACATCGAAACCCGCCCTCTCCATGCCTTCCTTGATCGCGGGAACAGCCCTCTCCGCAGTCCAGGCAGTCAACTTTGAGTTGATGACTTTTGACCACTTCTTGGCCTGGTTTCGCGTGCTCGGCAAAGGGTCGTAGCCGGACGTATCCACGTCTGGTCGGTTCACGAGATCAGGAGCAATAGCGCAAATGTCATATGTGACATCGATATCCTCGGAAAAACGTCGTATTACCTGATATGCCTTAGATAAGGACGTGCCGCCTTTCAGGACGAGATCGTCTCCCAAGGATTCATCGAACAGTATCCCCATGGTCTGAACCACCCAAACGTCCTTTTCAAGCAGATGGGCAGGTCGGCCCGAGCGCTCTCCGGCGAACGCCAATGCCTCGCGCTGGCGTTTGGGCGACAGCTTACTGAACTTTGCCTGATCCATAAGCTACGCAATTGCTGACTGGGCGGGCCAGCCACGCAGGCATAACGCCTTGCAGTGAAACGAACTCTTCGCGATCGTTCGCAGAAAAACCCGGGACCACCTTTTCCAGCGCTTGTTCGATCTCTTGCGGGAAAGTGGGCCCCAGCCAAACCAGCGCACGCAGCAATAGACCCGCAGGGCGCTCCGCCGCCGACAATTGCCATGGCGGTACATGGCGCAAGATGATTGAACGCTTGCCATACCGCAATGTCCGGCTCGGCCCCGAGGTCCAATAAACAGAGAAGACTACGTTTTGCTCGCTTATTCCCAGGATGTTGGCCGCAGCTCCACCATTCGGTGCAATGACCTCGCCCCAGGATTTGGCAAGCGATTGAATCATTTGGTTCTCATAGGGAGCCCTACGACCGTAAGGCGTTTCAATCGTTCGCATATAGACGCCCTGGCATATTCGCATGAGCAGGCCGCGGCGCACTAACCGGGAAAGCGACTGACGTACAGCAGTTGGGCTCCCTAGATGCAGCAAGGAATTCGGGCGAATGGGAGCTGCCTCAGGAAGCGCTTCGGCCCATTCGAGGATGCGGGAAGTGGCACTGGACATTTCGATTGCATTGCATTGTCAATGTGTCACATTATTATAGATATTTGTGACATTTTTCAACTCAGGACACGACGGGCGCAACACATCGCCACTACACACTCCCACCCGCGCGCCGGCCCCACAGGAAATGTTTCCGCGGAAACAATTGCCGTCTCCACAGGAATTGTTTCCGCGGAAACATTTGTGCCGGGTGCGGAGACACCTGCGAACAGCCCGGAAGCGCTTCCGCGATTGCAAACTCCATTAGTTTTGAAAAAGGTCCGCGTGCGTCCCGGTTCGGCGGAGAATCAGATCTCATCGGTCCTCTTGCTCGGCGTCGCTGGCCGCTTCAAGGTGAGAGAAGACCGCGCGCGCGGTCGGGAATCGTTTCAGTCGCTCCGCAGGTTCCGCCAGTGCATCAGTCGTTTCAGCGTTCGGGATTCGTGCGTCAAAGGGCAAGCCCTTGCGCATCACGAGTTGTCGTAAGGACATGCGAATGAATTCGGTCGGTTTCAGCCCGAGTTGGGAAAGCACTTCTTCGGATTGCGCCTTAGTCAGGAACGAGCATCGGCCACCGCGCCTGTAGTTGCCAACTGCCGAGGCGTAACGCGCTTCGCGATCTCTTGGCCCGCAGCTGTTTCCGCCTGGCGAAGCTCCCATGTCTTCTGCAAGTTCAGCCAGAGTTGCGGTGTCGTCCCGAAGTAGCGCGCCAGCCGCAGCGCCGTGTCCGCGCTCACGCCCCGTTGGCCGTTCAGGATCATCGTCACCCGGTTTACCGGCACGCCCAGCGCCTTCGACAGCGCATTGGCCGACAGCCCGACTTCATCGAGCTCGTCGCGCAGGACTTCGCCGGGATGCACCGGCTTCATTCCGTTCCTGACGTTCATGTCAAATCTCCTTCAGTGATAATCCACGATCTCCACGTCGCACGGCCCTTCGTACTGTATGTTACGTTTTACGTAAAGGGTGCTGGCGGATGCGTAGCGTGGGGTGCGGAAACACCTGCGGGGCTGACATGCGGGCGGGGCGCTCGTTATACTGAACGCTTGCACGCAACGGGAATTTTCCTGCGCACCGAGATGATCTCAGTCCGCAACATCGCCGGGATTCTGCTGGTGGCGGCGGCCTGCGCCGCGCTGGCCGGCTGCGGCCGGGGCGACGAACGCGACGAACTCTCGGCGGCGAACGTGCTGTACGAGCGCGGGCACGCCGCGCTCGAAGGCGGGGACTTCCGCAAGGCCGTGCGTTTCCTCGGCACGCTCAAGGCGCGCTTCCCGTTCAACCCGCAAACCCGCCAGGCCCAGCTTGAGATCATCTATTGCCACTACCGGCTGAACGACCAGGACGGCGCGGTGGAGGCGGCGCGCGAGTTCGAACGCGAGAACCCGCGCCATCCGAACGTGGACTACGCCATCTACATGCGCGGCCTGGCCCAGTTTGCGCGCCAGCCCGGACGCTTTGGACGCCTGTTCCGGATCGACTACTCCCGGCGGCCCGTTTTGACCGCCGGCGAATCATTCGATGCCTTTACGCAGCTGACCACCCGATATCCGGACAGCGAGTATGCCGCGGACGCGCGGCGGCGCATGGTGTTCCTGCGAAACCGCATGGCCCGCTACGAAAACCATGTCGCGGCATATTACCTGCGCCGGGGCGCCTGGATCGCCGCCGCGAACCGGGCCCGGTTCGCGATCGACAACTACCACGGATCGCCCGAGATCGCCGACTCGCTCAAGATCCTGGTCCGGGCCTACCGGAGGATCGGCATGGACGACCTGGCGACGGGCGCCGAGCAGATGCTGGCCACCAACTTTCCCGGCGAGCAGGTGGACGAGGAGCGGCGGCGGCGGCGCTTTTTCTTCTTCTAGGAAGCGCGAGCGCGTTCAGTCCTCAAGCGGTATCAGCGCCGCGACCCGCTTGATCCTTCCCTGCTTGCCCGGCGGTCCAAGCGTTATGCATACCGCGGTCGGGCGCTCGATTTCGTACGCTCCGACGGAATAGCGCGCGTAGCGGCGGCGCATCACATCCTCGCACATCAACAGGCGGTATTCGCGTTCCAGGTGGCTGAAACGCACCCGCACGACGTTTTCGTCCGAAACCGGACGCCGCGTCACGTCCACGGTGTAGCGGTCGAGTTCGATCAGAACCAGCGAAGAATCCAGTTCCTGGGCCTCGGGCGCAAGAACGCGGTCGAAGGACCCGGCCTTGGTGGAGGTCTCGTCCGACCACAGCACCAGGGGTGAAGCGCACAGGTCGCCCAGCAACTCGCGGGGATAGGCGCCGACCTTGCGCCAGCGGGGACGCTCGGCCACAAGAAGATTCTCGTTCTGCGGAGGCTTTGGCGCGGCGGCTTCGACAGGCGCCAAAAAAACGTCCAGTGGCCGCACCGGGGACTTGTTGCGGAAACGCACGGCATTGAGCGACAGGGCGCCGTCCTTCCCGGCGCCGCAAAGCCGCGCCCACGGACCCAGCCGTTCGCCATCGAATTGCATCGCGGCCACCTTGAAGCCGCCGGCGACTTCGTAGCGCGCCAGGCAGAGAAATTGTCTTATTTCCAAAGCAGGCCCCAAAAGCGGCGCATTTTATGTTTTTCGGGCCGAGTCACCAAACTCCGGGGGACCCAGGCGCGCCACAACGTCGCGCAATTCTTCCGGCAGGGGCGCCTGCAGGCGCAATGCCCGTGAGGTCAGCGGATGACGCAGGCTGACTTCGGAGGCATGCAGGAACAGCCGCTTGAGCCCGATGGCCCGCTCGGGACCGCTGCGGGTCCGCCCGTAGCGATCGTCGCCGAGCACCGGGTAGCCGATGGCGGCGGCGTGAACGCGAATCTGGTGGGTGCGGCCGGTAATCGGAATCGCATGAACCAGCGTGGCCTCCCGCCAGCCCTGCCGAGGCCTGAAGCGGGTCTCCGCCCACTGGCCCGAACCCGCCCGGACCCGCCGTTCGGGCCCCTCGCCGCGGGTGCGCTGAAGCGGCAGTTCCACCTTGCGTTCCCTGCCCTTCAGGCGTCCCCCGAGCAGGGCGATATAGGTCTTTCGGACCTCGTTGTCCCGAAATGCCTTGTGCAGGGCCTGCAGGGCGCGTGGTTTCTTCGCCAGCAGCAGGCAGCCGCTGGTGCCCCGGTCCAGCCGGTGCGCCAATTGCAGAAAACCCTCGCGGGGCCGGGCGGAGCGCAGCAGTTCCACCGCCCCAAGGCGCACCGAACCGCCCGCATGCACCGCCAGTCCGGCCGGTTTGTCGAGCACGAGCAGACCGTCGTCCTCGTACAACAGGTGCTGTTCTATCCAGCGCGCGCGCGCCGCCACGGGCGGCGGGGGACGCCGCTCGAGAAACGGCGGCAACCTGACCACGTCGCCGGCGCGCAGCCGGTGCCTCGAGGACTTGCGCCCCCCGTTCACCCGCACCTCGCCGCGCCGGATCATGCGATGCACCCGCGCCAGCCGCATGGGCCTGAGACGGCCCGCCAGGAAGTTGTCCAGACGCCTTCCGGCATCGTCCTCGGAAACGACCAGCAGGTTGTCTTTCATCGGCAAAAGGCAATGCCGCCGGGGCATTCGGCCATGTATCGGTCGCCGGGCATGCCGTGCTATAGTAATCGTCGGCGCTGGAGGAAGGCGCCCGCGCAGCTTTCTGCGCACACGGCAGGAATGGCCTGCCCGACCTGTTTCCAATTGCGGCGGAGGAAAGCCGGTCTTACCGGACAGATTTCAGGGACCAAGAACGTGCACGAGACGTTTGCCTTATGAATGACCTCTTCAGGCACTGCTGCCTGCGCGCCCTGTGGGCGCCGCCAGGCGCGGCTGCCGTGTGGCTCCGCCCGAACACACACGAGATTCACAATGAAAAGAATGCTGGTAAACGCCACCCAGCAGGAAGAGGTGCGCGTTGCTCTTGTCGATGGACAAGAACTCTATGACCTTGCCATCGAGCACAGGGAAAAGGAAGAAAAGAAGGGCAATATCTACAAGGGGCGCATTGCGCGCATAGAACCCAGCCTCGAGGCTGCCTTTGTGGATTTCGGCGCGGAGCGCCATGGCTTTCTCCCCCTGGAGGACATATCCCGCGAGTACTTCCTGCGGGCCCCGGAACCCGGCAAGCCGCTGAACATCGCCGCGCTGGTGGACGAAGGCCAGCAGCTGGTGGTGCAGGTGGAGAAGGACGAGCGGGACACCAAGGGCGCGGCGCTCAGCACCCTGGTTTCGCTGGCCGGCCGCTACCTGGTGCTGAACACCAATAATCCGCGCGGCGGCGGCGTTTCGCGCCAGGTGCGCGGCGAGGATCGCCAGGCCGTTCAGCAAAGGCTCGGGAAACTCAAGATTCCCAAGGGCATGAGCGTAATCATCCGTACCCAGGGCCATGACCGCAGCACCGAAGAACTGCAATGGGACCTGGACAACCAGTTGCAGACCTGGGAAGCCATCAAGCTGGCCGTGCTGGAACGCGACGGTCCCTTCCTGGTGGTCCAGGAATCCAGCGTGATCCTGCGGGCGGTTCGCGACTACCTGTCCGACTCGATCGGCGAGGTCGTGGTGGACGACGACGAGGCCTACGAGAGCATACGCAGCTTCATGAAGCACACCATGCCGCACTTCCTGGACCGGCTGCGCCGCCATGAAGGCGACGCCCCGCTGTTCAACCGCTACCAGATCGAGAGCCAGATCGACTCGGCATACCGGCGCCGCGTGGACCTGCCTTCCGGCGGCCAGATCATCATCGACCAGCCCGAAGCGGGCATCTGCATCGACGTCAACTCCGCCCGCGCCACGTCCGCCGAAGATATCGAGCAGACCGCGCTGCAGACCAACCTCGAGGCGGCGGACCAGATCTCCCGTCAGTGCCGCATACGCGACCTGTCGGGCCTCATCATGATCGACTTCATCGACATGCGTTCTTCCGGCGCCAACCGCCAGGTGGAGGAACGGCTGCGCCAGGCCACGCGCAACGAGCCGGCGAGGATCCAGATCGGACAGATTTCGCGCTTCGGAATCCTGGAGATGTCGCGCCAGCGGCTGCGCACCTCGCTGGTTGACGTGACCCACGAGGCCTGCCCGAGGTGCGGCGGCACCGGGCGAATCCGCGGCGTGGAATCGCTGGGCCTGCATGTGCTTCGGATGATCAGCGAGGAAGCGGGCAAGGAAAGCACGGCCAAGGTGGTGGCGGAGTTGCCGCTGGTGGTCGCCAATTTCCTGCTCAACGAAAAGCGGGCCGTGCTCTCGCAGATCGAGGACGTATTCAAGGTGAGTGTCGTTCTGGTGGCCAACTCCGCCATGGAGACGCCCCAGTTTGCGTTGCGCAGGGTCCGGGGAAAGGAAGACGACGACACGCCGAGTTACGAGATGGCGACCGTGATCGCTCCGCCCCCGGCATTGCTGGCGCCGACCCGCCCCAAGCCGCCCGAGAAGCCCGCGGTGGTACGAACGCTGCCGGATTCCGCGCCACCCGAACGCAAGGCCAGGGCCGCAAGGCAGCGCAGCCGCCGGAAGACGCAGAAGAAGGGTTTCTTCGCGCGGCTCTTCGGGCTTGGCGAGAAAGAGGAAAAAGCGGACGACGGCAAGGAGAAGCAGAAAACTCATTCTCCCGGGCGGTCGCGGTCCTCAGGTGAGGGCAGGCATCCCTCGAAGAGGAAGCGCGGCGGCAGGGGAAGAAGCGAGTCCAGGGGCAAAGGCGGGCGGCGGCCAAGACCGGATTCCAGGTCCAGGGGCCATCGGAAGCCGAAGGATTCCGGCGCGAAAGGCGAGCAGAAGCCGAAGGGCGAGCAGAAGCCGAAAGGCGAGCAGAAGCCGAAAGGCGAGCAGAAGGCATCCGCTTCGCAAGGGGACGGTGCAGGCGGCCCGGGCCCGCGGCGACGGCGGCGCCGGCGGCGGCGCAGGCCCGCGGGGGACGCCCCGCCGCCCTCCTGATCAGGGCAACGCCTTAGATCCGGGGCCGCCGGGCGGCCCTGCCCTTCAGTCGACTTCGGCGGTCAGCCAGCCGTCGGGCTGCCAATGCGAAACGCGCATCTCCACGCCCATGTGCTGCGCGTATCCAAGCAGGCGCGGCCGGGTCCAGTTTTCGTGAATCCATTCCTCGGTCAGATCGAACTGCCCGATCCTGTGGGAGGCGGCCAGGACGCGGGCGAAGGGTGAGCGCCAGCGGCGCCGGCCGGGGCTGGACTCGGTTTCCAGGCAGAGCTGATAGTGGCAGGCCGTGCGGTCGAAGATGCCGATCAGGGCGATCTCGTTTTGCCCGGTCTTCTCCACCAGCGCTTTCATGCGATCGTTCAGCGGCGTCATGGTCTTGATGTCGTGGGCCACGTATTCATCCATCACGCCGTGGTCCTTGGCGAACTGAATGGCCTGAAGCCGGGCCTTGATCAGGGCGTCGTTGATCTCGTGCGGATAGGGCCTGGTGTTCTTGAGCGTCTTGATCACCACGGAGATCGACTTGCCGAGTTCGTCCTCGCGCCCTTCGACGCCGGTATCGACGCCGGTCCAGGCATTCGGCGGCGGTCCGCCGGCCGCTGCAGGCCGGGCTTCGGTTGGTTTGCGCAATGCTTGAACGCTCATGGATTACCTCGCTGGGATATAGCTGGCGGAAGCGAAATATTATACGGAGCCTCGCGTCGCGTCGCCTTCCGCCTTTACGCGAGAAGCCGCTCCACCCTGCGCACATCTTCGGGCGTGTCCACTTCGGGTCCGGGAGGCGGGTCCACGACCACCACTCCGATGCTCATGCCCAGCCACAGGGCCCGAAGCTGCTCCAGCCCCTCGACACGCTCCAGCTCGCAGGGCGCCTCGCCCGTCAGCCGCCTGAGAACCTCGACGCGATAGGCATAAAGACCGCTATGGCGCAGAAAGCGCCCCCGGGAGGCGCCGGTCGGGTGGCGGGCGGGAATGCCTGCACGGCTGAAATAAAGGGCCCTGCCGGCGGCGTCCAGGACTACCTTGACCACGTTGGGGTTGGCGGCCCCGGCCGGGTCCGGCAGCGCCGACGCCAGCGTCGCGAGATCGTCGCGGCAAGCCCTTGAGGCCACCGCGGCGATGTGCGCGGGATCGATCAACGGCGCATCGCCCTGGAGATTGACCACCACCTCGTCCGGTGGGAACTCAAGCTGCCCGGCCACCTCCGCCACCCGGTCCGACCCGCAGGCGTGATCGGCACGGGTCAGACAGGCGCGGCCGCCAAAGTCCTCCACGCATGCGGCCACGCGCTCGTCGTCGGTGGCCACCACCACGGTTTTCGCCCCGCTCTTGACGGCCCGGCGCCAGACATGCTCCACCAACGGCCGCCCGGCCAGGGGCGTGAGGGGCTTGCCCGGCAGGCGGCTGGACGCGTAGCGCGCGGGGATGACGATATGAAAAACGTTTTGCATCAGGGCCTGTTCACATCAGGGCAAGAATCCTGCGGATGATTCTCTCGCGCGAGCTGTCCGGCATGAATACCTCCGCGGGCGTCCACCACAGGTCCTTTTCCACATGATCCGGGTACTTTACGGCGTCCTTGGCGGTCATGATCACCGGCAGGCCGCGCTTGAGCAGCGGCCCCAGGGAAACGCGCCCGTGATCCGGCGCCGGCACCGGCTCCACGTCGATCCCGCAGGCCTTAAGCGCCGCGTGAAAACGCCGCGGGGCGCCGATGCCGGCAAGCGCAAGCACCCGCCGGCCGGCGAATTCCGTCAGCGGGCGCTGTTCGGCGCCGTCAAGCCGCACCGCCCGGTCGATCCGCAACTCGAATTCGAGCCCCGGGAAACCGCTGCTCAAGCCCTGCACCAGCACCTCGTCCACTGCCTCAAGGCGTGCGCGGGGCTCGCGCAGCGGACCCGCCGGCAGCAGACGGCCGTTGCCCAGGCCACGGTCGCCGTCGACGACGCAAATCTCGAGGTCCCGCGCCATTCGGTAATGCTGCAGCCCGTCATCCGACAATACGATGTCCGCGCCTTCCGCCACGGCCCGGCGCGCCGCGCCCGCCCGATCCACGCAGACCCACACCGGGCATTCGGCCTGCTTCGCCAGCATGACCGGCTCGTCGCCGACCTCGCCGGGATCGGACCGCGGCGTGACCCTCACCGGAGTGCGGCGCCGGCGTCCCCCGTACCCGCGGCTGACGATTGCGGGACTGCGGCCCGCCTTCGCCAGGGCCTGCGCGAGCCAGCCGGCGATCGGCGTCTTGCCGGTTCCGCCCACGGTGATATTGCCGACCACGACCACCGGCGCGCCCGCGGAAAGCGAACGCAGCCAGCCGTTTCGGTAGGCGGTTCGCCGCAAGGCGGCCGCGGCGGCGAACAGACCGGCGGCCGGACACAGCAGGGCGCTGAGCCAGCCACGCCGCTCCCACGCCTCAAGCACCGTGTCAGCCGGCATTCCCGCTGTTGCGAAACTGCAGCCGGTGCAGGCTGGCGTACTGGCCGCCGCGGGCCAGCAGTTCGGCGTGCGGGCCGACTTCCACGATACGCCCGCGTTCCAGGACCACGATGCGGTCGGCGTGTTCCACGGTACTGAGCCGATGGGCGATCACCAGCGTGGTGCGGCCGCTCATCAGCCGGTCCAGGGCCTCCTGCACGTGGCGCTCGGAACGGCTGTCCAGCGCCGAAGTGGCCTCGTCCAGGATCAGCACGGGCGCGTCCTTGAGCAGGGCGCGGGCAATGGCCACGCGCTGCCTCTCTCCGCCGGACAGGCTCAAGCCCCCTTCGCCCACCCGGGCGTCCAGGCCGTCGCGCCGGGATTGCACGAATTCCATGACGTGGGCGGCCCGCGCCGCGGCTTCCACGGCGTCGGCGCCGACGCCCGACAGCGAGCCGTAGGCGATGTTGTTGGCGAGCGTGTCGTTGAACAGCATGACGTCCTGCGTCACCAGGGCGATCTGCGCGCGCAGGGCCGGCAGCGGCCAGTCGTTCAGCGGGCGCCCGTCCAGCCGCAGTTCGCCGGCGTCGGGTTCGAAAAAGCGCGGGATCAGGCTCACCAGGGTGGACTTGCCGCTGCCCGACCGTCCCACGATCGCGACCCGCTCGCCCGGCTCGATTTGCAGCGATACGTCGCGCAGCGCCGCAGCGCCGTCGCGGTCATAGGAAAACGACACGCGGTCGAATTCAAGCTCGCCCCTGGCGCGCTTTGCGGCGCCCACGCCGGGCGGGGCGGCCGTGTCCGCCTCCACCGCGCTGTCCAGCAGGCCGAATACCGATTCCGCGGCCGCCAGTCCCCGCTGCAGGGAGGCGTTCACGTTGGTGAGATGCTTAAGCGGCGTCATCAGCAACAGCATGGCGGCCATGAAACCGGTGAATTTCTCCACCTCAAGCCCTTCGGTGACGGAATACTGGGCGACGAACCAGGCTACCGAGGCTACGCCCACCGCGGCCAGCAGCATGGTGAGGCCGTCGCCTGCGGCACGCGCCATGATCAGCTTGAGATGCAGCCTCTTGTTGCTTTCGTTGGCCCGGGCGAAGCGCCTGCTCTCCGGCTCGGCGCCGCCGAAAACCTTGATGATGCGCAGTCCGCGCAAGGCCTCGTCGGTAATCCGCGAGACCTCCCCCATGTTCTCCTGGATCCGGCTGCTGTAGCGGCGGAAATGCCGCGACAATACCCGCGCCGTCAGCGCGATCAGGGGAGCGACCACGAACACCACCGCGGACAGGCCGGCGCTGGCGTAGACCATGTAGGCGACCAGCCCCAGCACGGTGAGACTGTCGCGAACGATGGTGGTGACTACCGTCGAGGCCGCGTCCGCCACCTGCTCGGCGTCGTACAGCATGCGCGACAGCAATTGCGCGCGCGGCCGCTGCTCCACCGCCCGCACCGGCATGTGCAGGAACCGCTCAAACAGCATGGCCCGGAGCTGCCCCACCGCCGCGCGGCCGATTTTCCCCAGCTGATGGGCCGACACGAAGCCGGCGACGCCGCGTATCAGAAACAGCCCCAGCACGCCAACCGGCAACCATCGCGCCCAGGCGCCTCCCGCGTTCACCAGCAGTCCCGTCAGCCTCTCGACGGCCACCGCGAAGCCGATTTCCGTCGCGGCGAATACCGCCATGGCCAGCACCGCAAGCACAAAGCCGCGCCAGTACGGAACGGCCAGCGAGCCGAGGCGCTTCATGGGAGTTGGGGGCCGCATGCTTCGAGTTTACCCGGCGCCGGCGGATTTGAAGTCCATTGCCCCCGGCGGAGGATAGGTCCACAGCCGCGCATGGTCGCGGCGCCATTCCGCGGCCAGTTCCAGCGGACCGCCCTGGCGCGACTCGAACCGGATCGCGCCGCTGGCGCCCGTGTCCCACTGCCGGGCGCCTTCACCGGCCCAGCGCGCGACGACCGAATCCCGGGGGAATCCCCAGCGATTGAAGTAGCCGGTGGAATGCGCCACCGTCCGCGCGCGCACCGCCTGCACGAAGCCCGGCGAAGAGGAACTGGCGCTGCCGTGATGGGGCGAAACGACCAGGTCGAACGGTCCCGCTAGGCCGCGTGCCACGAGGCGCGACTCGCCGGAGGATTCCAGGTCGCCCGGCAGCAGCACCCGCACGCCCGCGGCTTCCACGATCAGCACGCAGGAATCGTCATTGCCGCGCGTTCCCGCGCCCGGGTCCGGGTTCAGCGCCCGGAAGCGGACCCCGCCGGCGGCCCAGGCCTCGCCGGTGGCGCAGCGCAGGTAGCGGTCCGGCTCAAGGCCGTAACGGTCCGGCGCGACGAGTTGCGCTTCGGGATGCGCCTTGAGCACGCTCGCGGCCCCGCCCGCGTGGTCGCTGTCGCCGTGCGAGATCACCAGCGCATCCAGCCGCCGCGCGCCCAGCGCGGCGATGGCGGGCACCACCACGCTGTCGCCGGCGTCGCTGGACGAATACCGGGGCCCGGCGTCGTAGAGCAGATTGTAATCCGGCGTCTGCACCAGCACGGACAGACCCTGGCCCACGTCCAGCACCGTGACCGCCAGGTCCGCCTGCTGGTGATTCCGGTCCAGTCCCAGCACCGCCGGAAGCAGCAGCAGAGGCGCGGCCCAGCGTGCCGGCGCCGGCCTGGGCGCCAGCAGCCAGGCGATCCCGGCAATCGCCAGGACGGCGGGCACAAAGCCGAACTCCGGCGCCGCCCAGGAGGCCAGTTCGAGTTCGGAGAGCCGCGAGAGCATCGACATCACCCCGGCGAGCAGGCCGGCGCCGCTGTGCAGCAGGAAAACGCCCGCGGAAGGCCAGGCGACGGTCGTCAGCAGGGCCGCCAGCAGTCCCGGAACGATCAGCAGGGAAAAGAGCGGAATCGCCGCCAGGTTGATTGCCGCCCCGATCAGCGAAACCTCGCCGAAGAAGACCAGAACCAGCGGCGCCAGCCCCAGCGTGATGCGCCACTGGGCCACGGCCAGCCGGCGCACCCTTGAAGATACGTTCGAACGGCGCTGTCGGGGGGAACCGGAAGCCGGCTCGCGCAGGCCCGGCACGCTGAGCGCCAGCAGGGCCACGGCGCCGAAGCTCAGCCAGAATCCGGGCGAAAGCACCGCGAACGGGTCGGGCACGAGCACCACGATCAGGGCCGCGCCCAGGGCCGCGCCGAATCCCCCGTAGCGGCGCATCTGGGTAAAGACCAGCACGGCCGTAATCATCGCCAGGCTGCGCAGCGTGGAAACCGCAAACCCGGCCAGCGCCGCATAGCCCAGGGCCGCCAGGAACGAAAACGCGGCGGCCGCATGGCGCGGCTGGACCCCGCGGGCAACACTCCGGACGATTCGGCCCAGGCCGTTACCCACAAGCCAGGCGAACCAGGCCACGACGCCCACATGCAGGCCCGATATCGCAAACAGGTGCGCGGTGCCCGTGCGGCGCAGGGTCTCCCAGTCGTCATCGGCCAGCAAATGCCGCGCCCCGGTGGTCAGGGCGACGACATAGGGCAGCCCGGGATTGCCGTCCAGCCAGGTCCGCAGACGCTGCACAAGGGCCGTGCGCGCGCACAGCAGCCGCGGGCCCGCTTCGCACCCGGCCAGGCGTTGCGGCGCCGGCTCGTCGCGCACATAGCCCGTTGCGCTCAGGTTCTCGCGGAACGCCCACTGCTCGAAATCGAAGCCGCCCGGGTTGTAAAGCCCCCGGGGGGCGCGCAGGCGCAGCGTCAGGCGCCAGGTTTCACCGGCGGCGGGGGGCTCGTGGCATTCGTACCAGGTCACCAGGATGCGCTCGAGCGGCGGCCCCGGGTCCGCGATATCGCTTACCCGAAGCCGAAAGCGGCAGATCCCGCCCTCGGCGCTGGGAAAATCGTCGATCACCCCGGTCACGATCCGGTCCACGCGGCCTTCGGAGTCCGCCATGCGCTGCTGCAATCGCGTCCCGGCCAGCGCAAGGGCAACGGCGGCGCCCAGCAGCACGACGCCCAGCAGCCGGCCCCGCATGGCCCACGCGCACAGCGCGGCCGCCGCCAGGAGGACGACGAAAAGGGAGGGATCGGGCGGCGGCGGAAGGACCAGGAAAGCCAGGCAGACGCCGGCCAGCCATGCCATGCCCAGCGGCAACATCAGCAACCGCGGCTGGGAGAGAGTTTCAGCCGCCTGCGTCGGCCAGCAGACCGTCGCGCAGGGCGAGGACCCGGTCCATGCGCCGGGCGCGCTTGAGGTCGTGGGTCACCACCACCAGCGCGGTCCCCGTGTCGCGATTCAGCTTCAGGAGGAGTTCGAACACCCGTTCGCCGGACTCGGGATCCAGGTTGCCGGTCGGCTCGTCGGCCAGCACCACCGATGGCCGGCTTATCAGTGCGCGGGCCACGGCCACGCGCTGACGCTCGCCACCGGAAAGTTTGGCCGGCCGATGCGTCAGCCGCTCGCCCAGCCCGACCCGCTCGAGCAACTCGCGCGCATCCGCCAGCGCTTCGGATGTTCCGGATCGCCGGATCAGCAGCGGCATCGCGACGTTTTCCACGGCGCTGAATTCCGGCAGCAGATGATGAAACTGGTAAACGAAGCCGATGTGGCGGTTTCTGCGGGTGCCGCGTTCCGCGGGGCGCATCGCGCTGAAATTTTTGCCGTTGAGTTCGACCCAGCCGCGGGTGGGCGTATCCAGGCCGCCGAGCAGCTGCAGCAGCGTCGTTTTTCCGGATCCCGAAGCGCCCACCACCGCTACGCGCTCGCCGGCGGAAATTTCCAGGTCCACTCCGCGCAACACCTCCACGACCCGGCGCTGCTCGCGAAAATGCCGGACCAGCCCGTGGCAGGACAACGGCGTTGCATGGGCTTGAGACTTCGCTTCGTTCACGTCAGGAGTCCAGGCGGGTGGCCGCGGCCGGGTCGGTGCGGGCGGCGCGCAGCGCCGGATAGATGGTTGCGATCAGGGACAGCAAAAGCGCCAGCGCGCACACCATGAGGACTTCCGGGACCAGGATGCGGCTGGGCATTTCATCCAGACTGTAGCCGGGGCTGACGATGCTGGTCTCCAGGAAGCGTTCCACGGCCGAAGTGAGCGGCCCCGCCCATACCGCAAGCGGAATGCCCACGGCGAGTCCGAGCACGATGCCCAGCAGTCCCGCAAGGCCCCCGTGCCCGGCGAACATCGCCATGATCGAGCGGGGCGTGGATCCAAGCGTCCTCAGGATGCCGATGTCCGGTGTTTTTTCGCGCACGATCATTACCAGGCTGGACACGATGTTGAAGGCGGCGATCGCCGCAAGAAGCGTCAGAATGATAATGGTTATGCGTTTGGTCATGGCGATGGAATAGAAAAAGCTGGCGTGTTCCCAGGTCCAGTAACGGACAAACAGATCCCCGGCCCTGTCGCCTGCAATTTCCGGCATCACCGCTTCGACCCGCCAGGGATCCTCAAGCATCACCCGAAGCCCGCTGGCGTCCTCGCCCAGGCCGAACAGCCGGCGCGCGTCCTCGTAATGTATCCATGCCAGCGAGCGGTCGAAATCGTTCATTCCCGCATGGAAGACGCCCGCTACCCGCAGGCGGCGCATCCGCGGCGCGACGCCCGCCGGCGTGCTCCAGCCCTGCGGCAATTGCAGCAGGACGTCGTCGCCGTCGCCGACATCGAGACGCCGCGCCAGTTCGCTGCCCAGCACGATCCGCCAGCCGCCGCCCGTCAGCCTTGCCAGCCCCGTATCGCCGGCAAGACCGCCCAGCGCCCGGAATGCCGGCTCGGCGGGTTCAAAGCCCAGCAATTGCACTCCGGCAACGGCATCCGGCGCGCTCAGCACGCCCTGCCCTTCGATATACGGCGCCGCCGACTCCACCTGTGGGTTGGCCAGGGCGGCGGCGCGCAGTTCGCGCCATTCGCTCAGGTTACCGGCCGGACCATGAAAGCTGCCGTGCGCCAGCACGCTGAGTATCCGCTCGCGCACCACCTGGTCGAAACCGTTCATGACCGACAGCACGACCACCAGCAGGGCCACCGCGGTCGCGACCCCCAGCATCGAAAGCATCGATACCAGCGAAACAAACCCCCCGCGGCGGCTCGCCCGGAGCTGCGCCGAGGCCATCCACAATTCGAACGCGCGCATGGCGGGAACCGGCCCTACTCGTAGCGCAGGATGCCGGCCGGGTCCACCCGGGCCGCCTGCCGCGAGGGGTACCAGGACGCCAGCGTCGACAGCAGCAGCGCCAGCCCGGTCACGGTAACGACGAGCGACGCGCTCAATTCGGCCGGCACGCCGGTGAGATAGAACGACTCCGCCGGCAGGAAGTCGAACCCGAACAGGTTCTCAAGAAACTGCATCGCGGCGTCCACGTTCAGCGTCAGCCAAACGCCCAGCGCGCCTCCCAGGCCCACCCCGATGATTCCCGCCAACAGGCCCTGCAACGAAAAAACGGCCATGATGGTGGGCGTGCGGGCTCCGAGGGTCGACAGGATGGCGATCTCGCTGCGGCGTTCGTTGACCGACATATACAGCGTCGCGACGATGTTGAATGCGGCCACGGCGATGATCGTGAACAACAGCACGCCCATGGCCAGGCGTTCCAGCTCCACCGTCCGGAACAGCGTCTCATGCTGCTGCATCCAGGAACGCGTGGTCAGCGCGCCGGCGCGGGCCCGTTCGGAGCCTGCCGCCCAGGCTTCCACCAACGCCGGCGTCTCATACGGGTCGCTGCCGCTGACCTGCAGCGCGCTGACCCGCCCCTCAAGCCCGGCGAGTTCCGATACGACCCCCAGGCCGGCCAGCGCCAGGCTGCTGTCGGGACCGGCGTTGCCCGCGACGAATACCGCGCTGACCGGAAGGTCCCGCAGTCTTGGCGCCGCGCCGTTGGGCCGCGGGATCAACACCCGGACCGTGTCGCCCACGCGAACGCCCAGCGTATCCGCCAGGTAGCGTCCGAGGGCCAGCCCGCCCGTTTCGGTGTGGAGATCGGCGAACGATCCCGCGATGACCGACTGGCCGTACGGCGCCGCCTGCATGGCGGGGTCGGCGGCTATTCCCACCAGCTCCACTCCGGCATAGCGGCGCCTGGATACGAGCAGGGCTTCCAGCTCCACCACCGGCCCGACGCGCCGGACCCCGGGCAATGCCGCCAGTTCGTCGGCGGTTTCGCGCCAGTCGCGCAGCCCGTCTTCGGCGACCACGCTCACCTGGGCGTCGAATCGGAGCAGCCGGTCGCGCAATTCCGCCGCGAAACCGTCCATTACCGAAATCACGACGATCAGCGAGGCCACCCCAAGCGCCAGGCCGACAACGGATGCCAGTCCGATAAAGGAAACGAAGCGATTGCGCGTCGGTGCGCGCAGGTATCGCCAGGCAATGGCTAGCGCTAGGGGCCGGATCATCGATACATTTTCCCACGGACCTTAAGCCGTGATACGCGCATAATGCGCGCCGTATGGACGAATTAAGGGCCGGCGGCCCCGCTTCGGGGGTAATTGGGCGCATTGTCCGGCCCGATGGGCCCGACGCCGCACTCGGGCTGCACGGCGTCAGTGCGGGCGCGGCGCCGCTGGTCTGCGCCGAACTGCTGGACGGCGGCGCGGCGCCGTGCACCCTGATCGTTACGCCCGACCCCGGCCGCGTGGAGCAATTCATGCAGCAGGTGGCGTGGCTGCGGGGCGGGGACAAGGGCATGGCGCAACTGCCGGACCGCGAAACGCTGCCCTACGACCTGTTCAGCCCGCACCCGGAGATCACTTCCCGGCGCCTGGAGACGCTGTCCGGGCTGCTGGCCCGCGGCGCGTCCAAATCGGTGAAGGCGCTGTTCGTGGCCGCGCCCACGCTGCTGGACCGCCTGCCGCCGCGCGCGCAGTTCCGCAAATGGCTGGGGGTCAGCTGCCATGCCGGGCAGGAACTGGATGCGGAAGACCTCAAGAGGAGGCTCGAGGAAGCGGCCTATGTTCGGGTGCCGCTGGTGAATGAGCCGGGGGAGTACTCGGTGCGCGGGGCCTTGCTGGACATTTTTCCCAGCGGGTCGCCGGCGCCCGTTCGGATCGAGTTCTTCGACCGGGAAGTCGAATCCATCCGCAGTTTCAATCCCGCCTCGCAGCGCAGCATCGCAACACTCGACTCGTTCAGGCTGCTGCCGGCCCGGGAACTGCCGCTGGACGCGGACAGCATCGAAGCCTTTCGGGAACGGTTCCGGCGGCGGTTCCCGCAAAACCCCGGGCGCGCCGAAGTGTTCCGCAAGCTGGGCGAGGGCATGGCTCCGCAAGGCGCGGAGAACTACCTGCCGCTCTTCTTCGAGCAGACCGAAACCCTCTGGGACTACCTTCCGCCGGACAGTTCCGTCATCCTTCTGCCCGGCACGGGAAGCGCCCTGGAGTCGGAGTGGGAAGCCATAGCCGAACGCTACCGGCAGCGCGACGGCGACCTGGAACAACCCTGCCTGCCGCCGGAGGAACTCTTCGCACCGCCCGGATTGCACCGGGCCGCCGTTGCGGGCCTGCGCAGCGTCGATTGCCACGCCGACGCGCTGCCGGACATCGCACCCCGGGCCCATTCGCACAACGTTGCGGCGCGGCCGGCGCCGAAGGCCCCGCTGGCCGCCGGCAGCGAGCACGCGTCGCTCGAGGCCTATGCGAACAAGGCGGGGCGGCGGGTGCTGCTGGCCGCGGAGACCGCCGGTCAGCGCGAACTGATTCGCGAATTGCTGCGCGGCAGGCGGCTCAAGGCGCAGGACGTGGCGTCCTGGGGCGATTTCCTCGCCTCCCGGTCGCCGTTGTGCCTGGCGGAGAGCCCGCTGGACCACGGGATCGTTCTTGGAGAGGACCTGACCATACTCACCGAGCGCGAACTGTTCGGCCGGCAACGGCCGCTCACCCGGCGCCGGCGGCGGGGCCAGCCCGCGCCCGAGGCGATCCTGCAAAGCCTTGCGGACCTTGTCCCCGGGGCGCCCGTGGTGCACGAGGACCACGGAATCGGCCGCTATGAAGGATTGCAGCACATGGACGCGGGCGGTGCGCCGGCCGAATTCATGCGCGTTAGGTACGCCGGAGACGACCGCCTCTATGTGCCCGTGTCCGACATGCAGCTCATCACCCGCTATACCGGCGGCAGTATCGAGCATGCTCCGTTGCACCGGCTGGGCTCCGACGCCTGGGACCGGATCAAGCGGCGTGCGGAACGCCAGTTGCGGGACGTCGCCGCCGAGCTGCTGGAACTGCAGGCCCAGCGCGCCGCGCGCAGCATGCGCGCCATCGAGGCCGCGCCGGCGGAGATGAGCGCATTCGCGGCCCGCTTCCCGTACCGGCTGACGCACGACCAGGAACGCGCCGTCGAGCAGGTGCTCGACGACCTCGCCGCCGGCCGGCCAATGGATCGGCTCATCTGTGGAGACGTAGGGTTCGGCAAGACCGAAGTGGCGCTGCGCGCCGCCTTCGCGGCCGTATTCCAGGGCTACCAGGTGGCGGTCCTGGCGCCGACCACGCTGCTTGTCGAGCAGCATCACCGGGTGCTCAGCGACCGCTTCGCCGACTGGCCCGTCAGGATCGAAATGCTGACCCGCTTCGGCGCCGGCCGCAGGAACGAGGAAGCCGTGGAGCGGCTCGCGGACGGACGCGCGGACATTGTCGTGGGCTCCCATGGCCTTTTGAACCCGCGCGTGCGCTTCAAGCGGCTGGGCCTGCTGATAGTGGACGAGGAGCACCGCTTCGGCGTGCGCCAGAAGGAGCGCATCAAGAGCCTGCGGGCCGGCCTGCACGTCCTGACGCTCACCGCCACGCCCATCCCCCGTACGCTGAACATGTCGCTGGGCGGCCTGCGCGACCTGTCATTGATCACCACGCCGCCGGCGGCGCGCATGGCGGTCAGGACCTTCGTTACGCCGTGGCGCAACAGCCTCATCCGGGAAGCCTGCGAGCGCGAGCTGCGCCGCGGCGGCACCGTCTTTTTCGTGCACAACCGGGTTCAGGACATTGACCGAATCGCGCGCGAATTACAGGCGCTGCTGGGCGAAGCGCGGCTGGAAGTGGCCCACGGCCAGTTGCCGGACGCGGAACTTCAGCGGGTCATGACCGACTTCTATCACCGCCGCTTCGACGTTTTGGTGTGCACCACCATCATCGAGAGCGGACTGGACATTCCCCACGCCAACACCATGCTGATCAACCGCGCGGACCGGCTGGGCCTGGCCCAGCTCCACCAGTTGCGCGGCCGGGTCGGGCGCTCCCATCACCAGGCCTACGCCTACCTGATCCGCCCGCATGAGAAGGAAATGACGGCCGATGCGCACAAGCGGCTGGAAGCGATCAAGGCGGCCGGCGAACTCGGGGCCGGTTTCCTGCTCGCCACCCACGACCTCGAGATCCGGGGCGCCGGCGAATTGCTGGGCGAAGAGCAATCGGGACAGATTCAGCAGATCGGATTCAGCCTCTACAACGACATGCTGGGCCGGGCCGTGGAGGAGCTGCGCGCAGGCCGTGACGGCCGTACGGGCGTCGCCGCGCAACCGCGCGCGGACATCGAACTTCATCTCGGCGCCCTGCTGCCGGAAGACTATATGCCGGACGTCAACCAGCGCCTGGGCTGGTACAAGCGCATATCCACCGCCGCGGACTCATCCGACCTGAACGCGCTGATGGTCGAGCTGGTGGACCGGTTCGGTCCGGCGCCCGAACAGGCCCTCAACCTTTTCCGGCAGGCGGGGATACAGCAGCGCATGCGGAAATTGCGCATACGAATGCTGCAGGCCGCGGCCCGCGGCGGCGAGGCGGAGTTCCACAGCGACACGCCGCTGGAACCATTGCAGCTGGCGGCCCTGGTCCAGAAGCAGCCGGAGGAATTCGCCCTGCGCCCCCACGGGGCCCTCGCGTTCCGTGCCGACCTGTCGCGTCCCGGCCGGCGTTTCCGCTATGTGGAGCGCCTGCTTTCGACGCTGGAGCAGGCCTGCCGGTCCGAAACCGTACACTAGGGCCGTGTCTGGTCTCTTCCGTCGCACCCGAGCACGCGGCACGCGCCGCCGTGGCGTGGCCGCCATGGCGGGCTTCATGGCGTTCGTGCTGCTGGCGGCCGGGCCCCTGCAGGCCCAGGACGGCGACTTCCGGGTCGCCCTGGAGCTGATCGTTTTCACGCAACTGGACCCGGAGGACAGCACCGAGGACCTGGTGGAACCACTCCCGGTTCTGCCGCCGACCGCGGTCTATCCCGCGCCGGTGGAGTTGCCGGATTCGGGTCCGGCGACTCCGGACCCGCCGGCCGGCGTTCTGGCGCTGACCCGCGGCCAATTCGCCCTTGACGGCATCTGGCTGTCCATGCGCCGCAGCGCCGAGTACCGGCCGCTGGCGCATTTCGCCTGGGCCATGCCGGCCCGATGGACCGGCCAGGCGATCCCGCTGCGGCTGGAGACGCTGGCCGCCTCACCGCTGCCCTTCAGCGGTCTGGCGTCACTGGAAGAGGAACGCTTCGTGCATCTCGCGCTCGACCTGCGGATGCCCGCGGACGACGGGGGAGTCGGCGAATACCGGATCCGGGAACGCCGCCGCCTGTTGCTGGGAGAAGTCCACTACTTCGACCATCCCCGCTTCGGCGCCATCGCGCGCCTGTTCCGCTATCGCCCGCGCCCGCAAGCGGCTGACTGAGCGGTATCCCCTAGCCAGCGAACGAGCAAGTCCCGCGTTCGCTCAAGCGCCGTATCCAGCCAGGCGGCATGTTGCTCGAGGATTCCGGCCGTATCGCCCGGCCTGTTCCGGCCGGCGGCATAGTTGCTGACCAGCGAAAGGGACACATAGGGAATGCCCAGTTCCCGCGCCAGAACCGCCTCCGGCATGAGCGTCATGCCCACGAGCGTGCATCCGTCGCGTTCCAGCCGGTCGATTTCCGCGGCGGTTTCCAGCCTCGGGCCCTGCATCACTCCGTAGACGCCCCGCACGAGGCAGGCCGTCCCCTGCGCGGCGGCGACCAGGCTGCCGCGTAACTTCGCGTCGAAGGGATCCGCAAACTCGACAAAGGCGCTCTTGCCCGCATTGTGTCCGGCGAAGCCGGTTTCGCGCGAGTGGGTGTAGTCGATCAGGTCATGCGGGATCACGAGGGTCCCGGGAACGGCCTCGGCGGCGATGCCTCCCACCGAATGAACTCCGATAATCGCCCTGGCGCCGGCCCCGGCCAGCGCCAGCAGATTGGCGCGATAGTTGATCCTATGGGGCGCAATCGCGTAATCCTCCCCATGCCGGTTCAGGTAGAGAACCGGCGTTTCCCCCAGCCGGCGAACCTGCACCGGCGCCGACGGCGAACCAAAGGGCCGATCGCCCTGCGGCGCGAGCCGCACCCGCGGGCTAAGGCCCAGCGGCTTTGGCGGAGCCCCCGATACCAGCGCCAGCCCGTCAAACGCCACTGACGATCAGGGCCCGATGGGCGCCGCGCGTCCGGCGGCAAGGCGAGTCATCGTTCAGGCGCCGCGGCGCAGCCGGGCAAGGCGAGCCGCGGAACCCGGGTCGGCGGCGTAGCGCCAGTCGCCGAGGAGCTCACGCACGCCCTGCGGGTCGTTGCAGATGGGAAGCATGTCGCATCCGGCCTCCAGGGAGGCCGCCACGCGCTGCCCCAGGTCGCCGGCCTGGCCCGCCCCGTGCATGGACAGATCGTCGGCGAAGACCACCCCGGAGAAATTCAGGCGTTGCCGCAGTTCTTCGCGCATCCACCGTTGCGAATAGCATGGCGTGGCATCGTCCACCGCGGGATACCGCACATGCGCGGTCATGACGGCGCCTGCGCCGGCGCCGATCAGCCGCTCGAACGGGGCCATATCGGCCCGCAATTCGCCGTAGTCCCGGCCGTCCACCGGCAATTCCGCGTGGGAATCGGCCGCGACCCAGCCATGCCCCGGAAAGTGCTTGGCGACGCAAGCCATGCCGGCGGAGGAAGCGCCCTGCACAAAGGCCTCGCCGAGCGCCGCCACGACTTGAGGATCGCCATGCAGGGCGCGGTCGCCGATCACTTCGCTCCTGCCGTAATCCACGTCCACGACCGGCGCAAAGCTGAAATCGATATCGACCGCCCCGAGCTCCAGCGCCAGCAGGCGCCCGCGGGCGAAGGCCAACTCCCTGGCGCGGCCGGGATCGGAATCGTGGACCTCACCGAGTACGCGGGCCGGCGGCAGTGCGGTGAAACCCGTACGCATGCGCTGGACCCTGCCGCCCTCCTGGTCGATGGCGACCAGCACGGGCCCGCCGGCGGCGGATCGAATGGCGGCGACCAGGCGCCGCATCCGGCGGGGAGAACGATAGTTGCGGCTGAACAGGATGACGCCGCCGACCGCGGGATGGCGGAGCAGGTCTGCCTCCGGCGCCGTGAGAACGTCGCCCTCGATGTCGATCATCAGGGGCCCCACCAGCGTGCTGTCCCCCTTATGGCCGGATGTCCACGCGGCAGCCGGGGCCGACCCGATCGAACAGGTCGATTACATCCGAATTGCGCATCCGCACGCAGCCATGCGAGCGCGGCACGCCCATCGGTTCCGAATCGGGCGTGCCGTGGATGTAGATGTAACGTCGCATGCTGTCCACCCGGCCGTGCCTGTTGTACCCGGGCTGTTCGCCGCAAAGCCACAGGATCCGGCTCAGTACCCAGTCCCTTTCCGGATGTTGCCGGGCCAGTTCTTCGGAGTGGATTTCGCCGGTAGCCCGCCGCCCCACGAACACCGCCCCCGGGGGTAGCCCCGTCCCGATGCGGGCGCGGATGCGATGCCGGCCGCGCGGCGTTCCCATGCTGTCGGCCAGCTCTCCAGGCCCGTACCGGGACGTGGATACGGGCCATCGGGCCTGGACCTTGCCGTCCCCGATCAGCTGCAGGGTCTGCCGCGATAACTCGATGAGGACTTCAGCGGCCATCGCTCATGCGGTCCGGTTGGCTAATGAACGGTCGCCGGTTCTTCGCTGGCGGCTTCCTCAGGCTGCGGGTCCGCGGCCGGAGGCTCTTCCGGCTTCCCGGGTTCGGCTTCCAGCTTGCGGGCGAACTCCGCGAGGTGCTGTTCGCCGCTGGCCTTGAGCCCGTCGATCAGCAGTCCGTACTCGTCATCCAGACTGTCCTGCGACAGTTTCCCCCGCAAGTAGTCGAAATGGATTGACACCAGGTAGGTGTTCAGCGCGTCCTCGAGGCAGTAGCGCCGAATGTCGCCGATGCGCCCTTCGAGGTAGGCATCCATGACGCTTGAGCCTTCCATCAGGTTCTTGCCGGGCAGGCCCAGCAAGGCGCAGGCTTCGCGCAGGCTGGGACGCCCGCGCCCCTGGAAGCCGGAAAGCGCATCCATCAGGTCGGTATGGCGCCAGTGGAAGCGCGAAAGGTAGTTATTGAAGCGGAACGCCCGATCGCTGACGCCGGTTTCCCAGTAAATCTTGGCCTGGACCTCGTGGCGAAGCGCGCGGAAGTTCAGCACCGGCAAATCGAAAGCGGCGCCGTTCCAGGTAATCAGATCGGGAACGTAGTGCCCCAGGCCGCGGAAAAAACGCATGATGAGTTCGGATTCCTTGGCGTCCTCGTCACCCAGCACCAGCGGGCGCACCCCCTCGTCGTTGCGAAGCACCACGCCAATCGCCACCACCTTGTGCTGGATCGGAGGAAGGAACTCCAGGCCGGTGCGCTGCTGATAGTGATGCAGCATGGCGCGCATCACCTCACCCTCGTCCAGCCCGTCCAGTCCGTACAGCCCCCGCCCTATTTCCGGATCAGGTACGGTTTCAATGTCCAGAACCAGTTTCGTACTCATCTAATTGCCCCCAACTGCCAGTGTCGCATTACTTCACGAGTATTGCCGTCGCCACAACCAGGCCGGCTTCATCGGTCAAACTCAGGTGACCGCCGCTGACCCCGGCGGCGGCGCACGCAGCCTTGCCGCGTGCTGAAAAAATAATTTCGGGGCGGCCTCTGCGGTCATGCCGCACTCCGGAGTCGCGGACCCACATTCCGTGCCGAAAACCCGTGCCCAGCGCCTTTACGATCGCCTCCTTGGCGGCGAATCGCATCGCCAGAAACCGCGCCGGGGTCCGCGAGGCGGCAAATTCGCGTTGTTCGGAATCCATCAGTATGCGGCGGACGAACCGCTCGCCGAACCGCCGGTATACGCGTTCCACGCGATCCACCCGCAGCAGATCCGTCCCGATTCCGTAAATCATCGTTGCCGCACCTGTGCCTGCTCCCTCCCGCGGGCCGACCTCATAAGGCCCTTCATTCGCCGCACGGCCCCCGGGAAACCATCCAATATCGCCTGGGCAACGATAGCATGACCGATGTTGAGTTCGGCAATTTCCCCGATCGCCGCCACCGCGGCCGTGTTGCGGTAGTGCAGCCCGTGCCCGGCGTTCACCACCAGCCCCAGCCCCGCGGCAAACTGTGCGGCGCGCCGGATACGCGCCAGCTCCTCCGCCTCGGCGGCCGCGCCGGCGGCGTCCGCGTACAGGCCCGTATGCAGCTCGACCACCGGCGCTCCGGTTGCGGAGGCGGCGCGCAACTGCGCCTCGTCCGGATCGACAAACAGGGAAACGCGCACGCCGGCGGCTGCCAGGCGGGCACTGGCGGAGGTAAGCGTCCGGAGCTGCCCGCCAACGTCCAGTCCGCCCTCGGTGGTGAGTTCCTGGCGCTTCTCGGGCACCAGGCAGCAATCCTCCGGGCGCCATCGCTCAGCCAGCGCCAGCATTTCCTCCGTGGCCGCCATTTCCAGGTTCACGCGCACATCCGGCATCCCGATCAGGCGCTCCACGTCATGGTCCTGGATGTGGCGCCGGTCCTCGCGCAGGTGCACCGTAATGTAGTCGGCGCCGGAATCCAGCGCCTGCCGGGCGGCTTCAACCGGATCGGGGTAAGCGGTGCCTCGCGCCTGGCGCAAGGTAGCCACATGGTCGACATTCACTCCAAGAAGAATCGTCACCGTTAACGCCCCTTGAGGGGTTTATTTCAAAACGGCCGCAAAGTCTGACATCCCGGCCGGGTATCCGCAATCCCGCCCGGTTCGGCATGGGAATCAACCTGTTTTGATTCAGCGCCAAAAGTTGAATAACGAATCCTGCTATTAAAGAATTGCAAATTCGGACGGCCTTGTCTGAAGGGGCGTCTTACTGCTGCTCTTGCGTGATCGTGACCATTATTGTAATTTAGACGTGAAAGTTTAATAACGTATTCTGTTATTAACAAACCGCAAATAAGGACCGTGCCTCAAGTCCGCGCATTCGTGCCCGCCCCGCTACCGCCCAGGCCCGCCCTGGAGCTTCACGGTCCGCTGCAGCAGACGCTGGAGTCGGCCGTGCTTGCCCTCGGCCGGCTGGACAGCGTTGCAACGCTGCTGCCGGACGAGTCGCTTTTCCTGTACGCATACGTGCGAAAGGAGGCCGTGCTTTCGTCCCAGATAGAGGGCACGCAGTCATCGCTGTCGGATCTGTTTCTTTACGAACTTGAAGAGGCGCCCGGGGTACCGGTTGACGACGTGCGCGAAGTCTCCAACTATGTGGCGGCTCTCAACCATGGATTGCAACGCCTGCGAGAGGACTTTCCTCTGTCGAATCGTCTGATCCGCGAAATACATGGTGTATTGCTGTCAGACGGCAGAGGCAGCGAGAAAACCCCCGGCGAGTTTCGCCGCTCTCAGAACTGGATTGGCGGGACCCGGCCCGGCAACGCCGTTTTCGTGCCGCCTCCGCACACCGCTGTGCCCGACTGTATGACCGAGCTTGAACGTTTTCTCCACTCTGAGGATGACGGGCTGCCGGTGCTTCTTCGCGCAGGAATTGCCCATGTGCAATTTGAAACCATACATCCCTTTCTCGACGGGAACGGGCGAGTTGGCCGGTTGCTCATAACGCTCATGCTTTGCCATGCCGACATGCTGCGCCAGCCACTCTTGTACCTGAGCCTGTACTTCAAGCAAAACCGCAGCACCTACTACGACATGTTGAGTCACGTCCGTCGCACGGGCGATTGGGAAACCTGGTTGGTATTTTTCCTTGAGGGAGTCAAGTTAACGGCCGAAGGGGCGGTGTCGACCGCCGAACGCCTATCCAGGATGCTTCAAAACGACCAAAGTAAAGTCCTGGCAACCGGAGGACGAAGGACGGGCTCCGCATTGCGGGTGCATGACGCGTTGAAGGCGCAACCCATACTGTCGCTGCCCGCAGTTTGCCGCCACACACACTTGTCCTTCGCGACGGCTTCCGCAGCAATGAAGGTGCTTGCCAACAACGGGATAGCGCGAGAAATCACCGGGAAGCGCCGCAATCGACTGTTCGTTTACGACCAATACCTTTCCATTCTCAGTGAAGGCACCGAAGTCTCATAAGCCAGGATATGCGCGCGCTTTCGGGCGCCCGTCTCCCTCAAACCGGGGCAGCCTTGAGGCGGCGGAAGGAATGGGCGGGCGGCTACTGGTTTAAGAGGGCAAGCAGTTGGGACTGGTCGAGGATTTCCACGCCGAGCTGTTCGGCTTTGGCGCGTTTGCTGCCGGCATTGGCGCCGGCCACGAGGTAGTCGGTCTTTTTTGACACGCTTGCGGTTACGCGGCCGCCCGCGGCGACGATTCTTTCGCGCGCCTCATCACGGGTCATGCCCTCAAGCGCGCCGGTCAGCACCAGGGTCTTGCCGCGCAGCGGCCCGGCGGATGGATCGGGAGCCGCTTCGTTTTCCGGCCAATGCAGGCCGGCCTGCAACAGTGCCTCAACTGCCGCCGCGTTCTTTTCTCCGGCGAAGAACGCGCGCACTCGTCCGGCAACGATTTCGCCCACGTCCTCAACCTCAAGCAGTTGCTCTTCGGAGGCCTGGCGCAGCGCGTGAAGATTGCCGAAACGGCGGGCCAGGGCCGCGGCCGTGACCCGGCCCACATCGCGGATTCCGAGCGCAAAGAGAAAACGGGCCAGCGTGGTGGACCTGCTGCGCCGGATGGCGGCGAGCAGATTGGCGGACGACTTGTCCGCCATGCGTTCCAGGCCGTTCAGTTGCTCCAGCGACAAGGCATACAGATCCGCCGGATTCCGGGTGAGTCCCTTCTCCACCAACTGGCCCACCAGAACCTCGCCGAGTCCCTCGATGTCCATGGCGCCGCGCGATGCGAAGTGCATGAGCGCCTGGCGCAGCTGGGCGGGGCAGATCAGGCCGGCGGTGCAGCGGGCCACGGCTTCGTCTTCGGGCAGGGCGACCTCGGAACCGCATTCCGGACATTGATCGGGCAGCGGCGGGACCGGCGGATCGCCTTTTCGGCGCTCGGGCAGCGAGCGAACGACCTCCGGGATCACGTCGCCGGCGCGGCGCACCACCACGGTGTCGCCGGCGCGCACGTCCTTGCGGAGGAGCTCGCCGTAGTTGTGCAGGGTGGCGTTGCTGACCGTGGCGCCTCCCACGAACACCGGCTCAAGGCGGGCGACCGGGGTGACCGCGCCGGTGCGTCCAACCTGGTACTCGATGGCGCGCACGGTGGTGAGTCTTTCCTCCGCCGGGAACTTTTGCGCCACCGCCCAGCGGGGCGCATGCGAGGAAGCGCCGGCCTGATCGCGCAGGTCGAAGCGGTCCAGCTTGAAGACCACGCCGTCCAGCGCGTAGTTGAATTCCTCACGGCGCTCGAAAATCCTCTCGTAGTAGCCGGCGCACCCGGACACGCCGGCGACGCATTCGACCTCGGGGCAAACCTTGAGGCCCCAGGACTCCATGAGCCGAAGCAGTTCCGACTGGCTGGAGGCTGCGGGCACCTCGTCCACACGGCCCACGCCGTGGGCGAAGAACTCGAGCGAACGTTGCGCCGCCAGCGCCGGGTCCTTCTGGCGCAGCGCGCCGGCCGCCGCGTTGCGCGGGTTTACCAGGGCCTTGCCGCCCTCGTCCTCAGCCTGCCTGTTGTAGGCCTTGAACGCGCGCAGGGGCATGAACACCTCGCCGCGCACTTCCACGCGCTCGGGAACATTGCGACCCGAAAGCCGAACCGGCAGGGAGCCGATGGTCAAAGCGGTGTGGGTCACGTCCTCGCCGGTCCGGCCATCGCCGCGCGTGGCCGCCCGCACCAGCACTCCGCGCTCGTACAGCAGGCTCAGGGCCACGCCGTCCAGTTTGGGTTCGGCGGAATACTCACGCTCGCCCTCGTCATCCAGAAGCCCGGCGAGCCGGCGATCGAATTCCTCCATCTCCCCGGCATCGAAAACGTTCTCCAGCGACAGCATGGGCGCGCCGTGCTCCACAGGATCAAACGCGCGGCTGGGGCCCGCTCCCACCGACTGTGTGGGCGAATCGGGTGTTACAAGTTCGGGATGCGCGTGTTCAAGCCGGCGCAGTTCCCGGTAGAGCGCGTCGTATTCGGAATCGGGGATTTCCGGTTCGTCCCGTTCGTGGTACAGGCGGTTGTGCCGGTGGATTTCCTCCCGCAGCCACTTCGCCCTTTCTGCCTTGCTTGCGGGAGACGGACTTTCGGGCCGATCAGGCGGCGGCAAGACGCACGGCCTCTTCGAGGTCGACGGAAACGATTCGCGATATGCCGGGCTCCTGCATGGTCACGCCCAGAAGATAGTCGACGGCCTGCATTGTGCTCTTGTTGTGGGTTACCACCAGGCATTGGACGGCCTGCGACATCTCGCCGATCAGTTCGCAGAACTTCACCACGTTCACATCGTCCAGCGCCGCGTCCACCTCGTCCAGCATACAGAACGGCGCCGGGTTCAATTGCACCACGGCCACCAGGAAGGCGATGGCCGCGAGGGACTTCTCGCCGCCGGAAAGCTGGCTGACGCGCACGTTTCGCTTGCCGGGAGGATGCACCGCAAAGCGTATGTCGGCGGTGAGGATATCGTCGCCTTCGATAACCAGGCCGGCCCGGCCTCCGCCGAACAGCCGCGCGAAATTCACGTCGAAGCCCTTGCTCACGGCCTCGCCGGTCTCCTTCAGCCGGGTGCGGGTCTCCCGGTCGATCCTGCGCATGGTGTTCTCCAGCGTCTCCAGTGCGCTGGTCAGGTCCTGGTCCTGGGAATCGAGATAATCCTTGCGTTCCTTCAGTTCACCCAGTTCCTGCTCCGCGGCAAGATTGACCGGCCCGATCCGCTCGATCCGCCGTTCGATCTTCTCCAGTTGCAGGTCCAGCTCCCCGGCATTCGCGTCCGCCGGCAGCTCCTCCAGGATCGCCTCAAGCTCGTGGCCCGTCACGGCCATCTGCTCCGACAGGCCATCGCGGCGCACCTCGATTTCCCTTTGCTCCACGCGCGATTCGCTCAGCCGTTCGCGCTTCTCGGCCAGCCGCCGCTGGATCGCCGCCCGCCCCGATTCCTCCGCGGCCAGCGTGCTGTCGGCCTGTTCGCGCGCTCCGCGGGCCTCGTCAAGGCTCCGGTCGATCCCGGGTTTCCGCCTGAGCGACGATTTCAGGTTGTGCCTGGCCTTGTCCAGCGCCTCGATGGACTGCACGCGCAGCGTCCTGAGCCTCCCGATTCGTCCTTCGATGTCGGTAATATCCGCGGCAATCCGTTCGCAGGCACGAACGGCCGCCTGGCGCTGCGATTCGAGCTCGGCCTGGCGGCGTTCCAGGTCGCGGCTGCGCTCGCGGGCCCTGGCGGTGTGCGCCCGCATCGCCTGTATGTCCAGGGCCGCATCGGGCTTGCGCCCCGCAACCGACTCCTGGTCGGAAACGGCGGTCACAAGGTCCTTGCTGAGCTCTTCCAGGCGGGCCTGCAAATCGGCGCGTTCGGATTCCATCGAAGAAGCATCCAGGGCCGGCGCCGCATAGTTCTCCGTATCCTCCAGGACCTTCCTTAACGCGGCGATCTCCTCCTCCCGCTCCAGCGCGCCCTCGCCTTCGCGGCCGGCCACCCGCAGCCAGCCCCGGCCCAGCCAGACACCTTGCGGGGTGATCACGGACTCGCCCTCGCCGAGGTCCGCAATCGTGGACAGTGCGGCGGACACATCCGGCGCGGTGCGGACGAACGCCAGCCAGCCGGCGGCGGCGCCCGCTCCGCGCACCTCGCCCAGCAGCGTTCCGCTTCGCGCCGAAATCTCGCCGCCTTCCACGAGCATCAGGCCGGGGGCCAGTTCATCGGACTGCGCCAGGGACGCCAGGCCCTCCACGCGGGTCGCCTCGACAAAGTCCCCCAGCACCAGTTCCACGGCCCGGCGCCAGCGGCGCGAAACCTTCATTTGCTGGGAAAGGCGCGGGCGATCCGCCAGATCGCTGCGGCGCAGCCATTCGAAAGCCTCTTCGCCGCTGCGCCGGCGCGCGGCTTCCTGCAGCGACGCAAGGCCCGCCAGCCGCTCGCGCAGCAACAGCTCGCGTTCCTGGCGCAGTGACTGAAGGCGCATTTCCGCCGCGTGCCGGTCGGCCTCCCAGCGCGACTGGCGGTCGACGGCCTGCTCGGATTGCTCGCGCAGGCTCCGTTCTTCCTCGCGCGCCGCCATGAGTTCCGGCTCCAGTTCCGCCAGCGTGCGCCTGCGTCGCTCGCGGGCGCCTGCCTCCTCCTCGAGTTCGGCGCGCAGTTCCTCAAGCCTCCGGGCCCGCTGCGTGAGTTCGGCCTCGCGCTCACGGCCCAGGGCCTGCTGGGCGCCGACCGAATCCTCCAGCCCCGCGATTTCCGCCTGCAGCTCGTAATAGGCGCGGTTTGCCTCGTCAAAGGCCGCCTGCGCCCCGGTCTGCTGCGCGCGCGCGGAAAGCAATCGCGCCTCCAGCCCCCGGTACTCCGCCTCGACCCGGGCAAGCTGGGTTTCGCGCGTGCGCGCATCGGTCCTCGTGCCCTCAAGCAGGCGATCCAGGTCGCGAATGTCCAACGCCAGGCGTTGCGCCTGCACCTGCCTCTTCTCGTTCAGGTTCTTGCGATAGCGCCCCGCCGCCGACGCCTGGCGCTTCAGCCGCCGCAAACTGCTGCCCAGTTCCGCGCGCCGTTCCGCCAGCCGCTCAAGATTCTCGCGGGTGCGCGCGATGCGCAAGGTGGTCTCGCGCCGCCTCTGCCGATATCCCGAAACGCCCGCCGCTTCCTCAAGATAGGCGCGCAGATCGTCCGGGCGGCCCTCCACGAGCAGGTTGATCACGCTCTGTTCGATGATCGCGTAACCGCCAATGCCGAGGCCGGTGCCGGCGAACATCTGGGTGATGTCCTTGCGGCGGCAGCGGGAGTTGTTCAGGAAGTACTCGGAGATGCCGTCGCGCCGAACCGTGCGCCGCACGGTGATTTCGCTGTAGTCCGCGAACCTGGAATTCGGACCGGGTTCGGTATTGTCGAACAGCAATTCGACGGTCGCCGCCCCCAGCGCGGTGCGCCGGGAAGAACCGTTGAAGATGACTTCGGCCATCGCCCCGCTGCGCAGCTGGCGGGCGGAGATTTCGCCCAGCACCCAGCGGACCGCGTCGATGATGTTCGATTTTCCGCAGCCGTTCGGGCCGACTACGGCAAGGGAATTCCTGGGAACCTCGATATTGACCGGGTCCGGAAAGGACTTGAAACCGGCCAGGCGGATTCGCTTAAGGCGCATTGCAGACGCTTCTCAAAGGCCGGGCAACTGGTGTAAATTCCCCTGCCATGAACTCCATCCTGGAGACTTTCCCGAACCCGCGCACGGGCCGCAATTATACCATCAGGGTGCGCGCGCCCGAGTTCACCTGCCTGTGCCCGAAGACCGGACAGCCGGACTTCGCGGAGCTCACGATCGAATACGTACCGGACGCCGATTGCGTGGAATTGAAGTCGCTGAAGCTGTACCTGAATTCATTCCGCGACCGCGGCGCGTTCCACGAGGCGGTCAGCAACGAAATCCTCGACGAGCTGGTGTCGCTGTTGCGGCCGCGCCACATGCGCCTCAGCGCCCGCTTCAACGTCCGCGGCGGCCTCTACACCACGGTCGAGGTAGAGCATCGCGCGCCGGGCTGGGAGCCCGATCCGCCCGCGGAATGAAGGCTTCGTTGCAGGGCGGGCAAAACGCTATAATTCCGCGCGCTCGCAAGACCACGCAAGTCCATGCAAGACCAACTCATACACGGCATTCCTCCTTATCGCCCAAAAAAGGGTGAGAATTACATGAGTGACGCCCAGTTGGAGCATTTCCGCAAGATCCTGCTTGCCTGGAAGGCGGAATTGATGGGCGAGGTGGAGCGCACGGTGCATCACATGCGCGACGATGCAAGCAATTTCCCCGACCCGAGCGACCGGGCGACCCAGGAATCCGAATTCGGCCTGGAACTCAGAACGCGCGACCGGGAGCGCAAGCTGCTCAAGAAAATCAACGCCGCCCTGGAGCGGATCAATGACGGCAGCTACGGCTACTGCGAGGAAACCGGCGAGGAAATCGGCCTGGAACGGCTTCAGGCGCGCCCGGTGGCGACGCTATCGGTGGAAGCGCAGCAGCACCGCGAAATGGCCGAGCGCCAGTTCCGCGACCGTACTACCCGCTGATATCCAACTGCGACAACCCGCTCTCAGACGTATTCCCAAAGCCGGTAGCCATTCACGGCATTCGCATTCTTCCTGACAGGATAGCTTTGCGGGGCGCGGCACAGCGCCATTACCGGCGAGTTCGCATTCGGCAACAGCTTCTGAACCGCAAGGGCCCGATCAAAATCCCGCGCTGTGGGAATTTCCTTCCATTTCGATTCCGCCAGCGTGAGCCGGCCATCCTTTTCGATAAGGAAATCCACTTCGCGGGACTGGTCTCGATAGAACCAGAGCCTCGCCTCCGGCGACTCCGCACGGAGGTACTTGCGAAGCTCGCCGCAAAGAAAGGTCTCCCAGACAGCGCCGACCAGATAGCTCTCCATGAGCGCCCCGCGATTGAGCCCCAAAAGGAAACATAACAGGCCCACATCGTTGAAGTACAGTTTCGGCGTTTTCGCGAGACGCTTGCCCACGTTTGCGAAGTACGGCTCCAGCAGGGTGATCTGATTGGTAGCCTGAAGAACGCTCAACCATTCGTTGATGGTCCTGGCGCTCACTCCCACCTCCTTGCCGAGTTCCGTCTTGTTGAGCAACTGACCACTGCGAACAGCGACCGCCCGCATGAAGCGGTCGAAGTCCCTGAGCGAGCTTACGTTCAGAATCTGGCGAACATCGCGTTCCAGATAAGTCGCCTGATAGCTGCGGAAAAAGTCGGCGGGACGCAATGCCAGGTCTTTCCAGAGTTGCGGCATGAAACCGCGAACGAGAACCTCGGCGATTCCCTCGGAGGCCTCGTGCCCGGTGAAGACATCTCCAAGCTCGCGGACGGCCAGACCCTCAAGCTCCAGCACCCCGCATCGCCCGGCCAGCGAGTCGGACACCTCACGCATGAGATTGAGCTTCTGGGAACCGGTGAGGATGAACTGCCCATTCGCTTCCCGGCTACGGTCGATCGCGACCTTCAGATGACGAAACAACCCGGGCGCATACTGGACCTCATCCACAAGAAGCGGCGGCGGATGCCGGGCCAGAAACGTTTGCGGGTCCTCTTCCGCAAGTTGCGCCTCGGCGGGCACGTCGAGACTGATGTAACTGTAGCGGGAGAAAAGCTTCGTCAGCAGAGTCGTCTTCCCTGTCTGCCGGGCGCCGGTCAGCACCACGGCCGGGAAGTGCCGCGCCATCCGCCGTACTGAATCGGCGATGTCCCGCGGATAGTATCGATTCGACAATTCGGGAAGTCCCACTTCGGATTTGTCGAACTAATGATACAACTTCTGGTGGCCGTACCGTTGAGAACCCGCCAATGCAGCCTCGAAATGCCCTGTCAAACTGAAAATATCCGGGATATTTTCATGTTTCACCTACAAAATGCCATTGAATCGCGTTATGATTCAGCTACGCGACGCAATAAAAGCGAACGATGGAGTTCAAGGAGTTCAAGCGGCTCATCGGCGAGCCCCTGGAAGCGGGCCGGAGCCTTTTTCTGTTCGGCCCGCGCGGAACCGGCAAGACCACCTGGCTCAAGCGGCGGCTGCCGGACGCGCTGTTCATCAACCTGTTGCGGTCGGAATTCTACAATCCGCTGTCCGCCGAGCCGGGGCGCATCCGGACACTGATTCCGCCCCTGTACCGAAACTGGGTGATCATCGACGAGGTGCAACGCATCCCCGAACTTCTCAATGAAGTGCATGATCTGATCGAGTCGCGCGGCCTGAGGTTCATCCTGACCGGATCGAGCGCCAGGGCGCTACGCCGCAAGGGGGTTAATCTGCTGGCGGGGCGGGCAAGGACATATTTCATGCACCCGCTGACCGCGGCGGAACAGGGAGACGCCTTCGACCTGGGCAAGTCCCTTCGTTTCGGACACCTGCCGGCCCGGTTCAACGACCCGGACCCGCACCGCTACCTCAGGGACTACGTGCAAACCTACCTGCGAGAAGAGGTGATGCAGGAAGGCCTGACGCGAAACATCGGCCACTTCGCCCGCTTCCTCGAAACAGCCAGTCTTTCCCAGGGGCAGCCGTTGAACATCAGCGGCATTGCGCGCGAAGCACAGGTTTCCCGGCCCGCAGCCGAGAATTATTTCTCGATTCTCGACGATCTGCTGCTTGCCGTAAGGCTGCCGGTGTTCTCCCGCAGGGCTCGGCGCAAACTCGTATCGCAGCAGAAATTCTATCTGTTCGATGCAGGCGTTTTCCGGGCGATTCGACCGGTCGGCCCCCTGGATTCGGACGCCGAAATCGACGGCCCCGCGCTGGAAACGCTGGTGCTCCAGGAACTACGGGCAGCCAACGATTATCAGGAATGCGGCTACCGGCTCCATTACTGGCGCACCCGCGCCCAAATGGAAGTCGATTTCGTGTTGTACGGCCCCCGCGGTGTGCTCGCCATCGAAGTAAAGCGTTCGCGGCACGTCCACCCGGCAGACACTCGATCACTGCGCGAGTTCAAAAAAGACTACCCCTCCGCGAGATGCTACGTCTTCTACGGCGGCGAACAGGAACTGCACCTGGACGGCATCACGGCCATTCCCATGGAGCAAGCGCTGCCCGGTATCGCGAACATTCTGCAGGGCGGTTAGGCGATGAATGACTCACGCTACGCCGGGATGTTTCCGCGGAAACATTTTCAGGCCGCGCATCCCAACGCGGCGGCGGCTGCGGGCAAGCGGCGGTGTGGGGTCAGGAAGCGCGGCGGCGGCGGCGCGCCCGGCGGCGGCCCGCCGCGCCCTCGTCGGCGGTGTCTCCG
>MKWU01000882.1_pt1 | contig 55254 bp, 45 predicted proteins | sample 809101 | NCBI WGS metagenome assembly MKWU01 (sample SAMN05860141, study PRJNA318959) | sponge metagenome | host: Aplysina aerophoba | place: Slovenia: Piran, Adriatic Sea, Gulf of Piran | collected 2013-05-07 | reverse complement strand
ACCGCCGGACAATCTCGGACGGGCGGTACTGACACTGGCGATGCTGGGCGGGTATCTCAACTTCAAACGCAAGCGCTATGCCCACCCGGGCCACAAGGTCATGTGGGAGGGCTACATACGCCTGGCGACGATCAGGCAAGCCGTCGAACGGGCTCGTCGCCTGAATGAAGCCAGCAAACTGTATCAGAAGATGCGATCACCATGATTTGTGTGTAAACGGCAGCCCGCGGATCCTGCCTCCGCCCCGGGGCAACCCTAGAGCGGATATTTCATCTTTGGAGGAGACAGGACACTTCAATCTCGGCCTTGACAGGCCACCTTGCCAACTTGCCGACTCCGGTGTGAATCGCTATGCTGTAAACTCCGATGGGCAGTTGCTCATTCGGAGGCTCCTCCTAGCCGGTACCGGCCCCGAGGCACGCCAGTCGGCTGCCTCCAATTTCCTGATGACCGTAGGCGAATTGCATCAAAAGGACATCGAGTCGCTCACCCAGCTCGCCGAGGACCTGGAAATCGAGGACTTTTCAGGGATCCGCAAGCAGGAGCTGATCTACAAGATCCTTCGATCCCAAGCCGACGAAGAGGGACTGCTTCCCGTCGAGGGGATCTTGGAAATCCTGCCCGAGGGCTTTGGGTTCCTGCGCTCGCCGGTCTACAACTACCTTCCGGGGCAAGACGACATCTACGTGCCACCGCAGCTGGTGCGTCGCGAGGCGATCTGTAACGGCGACACCGTCGAGGGCCTGGCGCGTGCCCCTCGTGACCGGGAGAACTACTTCTCACTCGCTCGCGTCACAACCCTGAACTTCAGCGATCCCGAATCGGCCCGTACGCGGATCCATTTTGACAATCTCACGCCGTTCTACCCGAAAGAGCACTTGCGCCTCGAAACGGAGAAACAGAACTACAGTGGCCGAGTCATGGACCTGATCACGCCCCTCGGCAGGGGCCAGCGCGCCTTGATTGTCGCTCCGCCGCGTACCGGCAAGACCATGTTGATGCAGTCGATCGCGAACTCCATCACCGCGAATCATCCGGAGGTTGTGCTGATCGTTCTGTTGATCGATGAACGCCCCGAAGAGGTCACCGATATGCAGAGATCCGTCAAGGGTGAAGTGGTCAGCTCGACGTTCGACGAACCGCAAACCCGCCACGTCCAGGTGGCTGAAATGGCAATCGAGAAGGCCAAGCGGCTTGTGGAGCACAAGAAGGATGTCGTGGTACTGCTGGATTCGATTACCCGGCTCGCGCGCGCCTACAACACGGTTGTGCCGTCCTCTGGAAAGGTGCTGACCGGCGGCGTGGACGCGAATGCCCTCCAGCGGCCCAAGAGGTTCTTCGGTGCCGCCCGCAATATTGAGGAAGGCGGCTCCCTGACGATCGTCGCGACGGCCCTCGTCGATACGGGCAGCCGGATGGACGAGGTGATCTTCGAGGAATTCAAGGGAACCGGCAACATGGAACTGCACCTCGATCGGAAGCTGGTCGAGAAGCGGACATTTCCGGCGATCGATATTCACAAGAGCGGCACGCGCAAGGAAGAGTTGCTGCTGGATCCGGAGACCTTGCGGAGAGTGTGGGTGCTCCGCAAGGTGATGAGCAATCTGGGCACTGTCGAGTGCATGGAACTGCTGCTGGACCGTATGACCAAGACGCGGAGCAATGCCGAATTCCTGGCTTCGATGAAGAGCTAGCGCCGTGCTCGGCAAGAAGGTCCACACAAAGATCCGTGTGCGGTACGCGGAAACTGACCAGATGGGCGTGGTGTATTACGCCAACTACCTGGTTTGGATGGAAGTCGCGAGAGTAGCCTATTGCAGCGCCGTCGGATTCGAGTATCGCGACATGGAGCGCCACGCCGGTGCGTACCTGGCCGTGACCGAAGCTCGGTGCAAGTATCGCGTGCCAGCGCGCTTCGATGACGACGTTGCCCTTTCGTGCTGGGTGACGGAATCCCGATCGCGCACGGTGCGATTCGCGTACGAGATGCGCAGGGACGACGAACTGCTGGCAACCGGCGAAACCCATCACACTGTCATGGACGCTCGCGGCAAGATGATTCGCATGCCGGAGGCATACCGGAAGTACTTCCCTTTGAGCCGCTAGAGCTGCCGGTGGGGCAGGGAGACCGCGCTGCCGGGCTGCATGAGGATGCTTCGACCACCTGGCTGGGCGGTCCGCCATTGTCGCTGGTCTACACTGCAAGCAAGGCTATGCTTCGAGAATCCTCAATCCCAATCCTTCTCTGTCTTCTTGGCGCGGTTGCATGCGGCGGCTCCGAGCCCGTCGCCACGATTACGGCCTCGGAAGAATTCCTCCAATACGAGCCCACTGACGCTGCAGCGAACGGCCGTCATATCGTGTTGATTTCAGGCGACGAAGAGTACCGCTCGGAAGAAGGTCTCCCGATGCTGGCAAGGATGCTGTCGACATTGCATGGCTTTCGCTGCACTGTTCTCTTCGCGGTGGATCCCGACACCGGCATTGTCAACCCGCACGTGATTGACAACATCCCCGGTACCGGGAGCCTCGACGACGCTGACTTGATGGTCATCCAGACACGTTGGCGGGACCTGCCAGACGATCAGATGGAGCCGATCGATCGCTTCCTCATGGCCGGCAAGCCGGTCATCGCACTGCGTACGGCCACGCACGCATTCAAGCCGAAGCCGGAGGTCCACAGGCAGATTCGTGCTTATCTCCGCAACGTCTCGCGAGCGGACGATCCGCAATCGGTCCCACTGCCGGACATCGCGCCCGACGCATGGAGCGCGTACGACCACTACGGCGATGGCTACACGGGGCCCAAGGAAGCATGGCGAGGTGGGTTTGGCCGCCTCGTGGTGGGAGAGCGCTGGGTTGCGCACCATGGCCGCCACAAGCACGAGTCGGCTCGCGGGGTCATTGCCGAAGAGGCAGCCGACCATCCGATCCTGCGCGGGGTGGGCCCGGATGGAATCTGGAGTGCCGCAGATGTATACACGGTTCGCCTACCACTCCCCGGCGACTCTTCGCCCTTGGTCTATGGCAAGGTGATGGCTCGTGCGGGGGAGTATGACGAAGGGGACTCTCGTTACGGAATGCGACCCACCGACGATGAGCCGATCGAGGGCAAGAACGATCCCATGATGCCAGTCGTCTGGACGAAGACGTACCAGCTCCCAGGAGGAGTCCAGGGTAGAGTCCTGTCCACGACTTTGGGATCATCCACCGACCTGCTCGAATCGGGCGTCCGCCAGTTGCTGATGAATTCCGTGTTCTGGGCGCTCGAAGAGGAAGCCGCCATCACCGCTGATGGCGTGGCAGCCGAACTTGTGGGAGAGTTCAACCCGACGAAGTTCAACAATCACCCGCCGGAGTACTGGATTGAGCGCGCCGCGAAGCCAGCCGATTTCCGGTAGCCCGGATGTCAGTTGCGCAGCGGGGCCAGTGCCCGGACAGCGTCCTCGCCGCTCGGGGCCTGGAACGCCCGGAGCCCGAAATTGGGCAGGGCGGCGAAGATATGGTCGAAGATGTCCGATTGGATGCCTTCGTATGCTACCCACTCCTTGTTTGCGCTGAAGGCATATAGCTCGAGCGGCAAGCCATGCTCGCTCGGCTGCAGTTGCCGAACGATCAGTGTCAGTTCTTCGTTGATCATCGGGTGAGTACGCAAATAGCCCACTAGGTACTGCCGGAACATGCCCACGTTGGTCATCCGGCGCCCGTTGACGGGCATGGATTCGGTCACCTCGTGGTTCCGGTTGTATTTCACGAGTTCTGCCTCCTTCCGCTCGATGTATTCGCGGAGCAATTCGATTTCCTTGAACCGGGCAATCATCTCGGCATCACAGAACCGCACGCTTGAGATGTCGAGATAGATCGAGCGCTTGATCCTGCGCCCTCCAGATTCGGCCATGCCGCGCCAGTTCTTGAAGCTTCCCGCGACAAGCGAGTAGGTCGGGATCATCGAAATCGTCTTGTCCCAGTTCTGGACCTTGACGGTGTGCAGGGTAATGGCGATGACATCCCCGTCGGCACCGTACTGGGGCATTTCGATCCAGTCGCCTACCCGCACCATGTCGTTGCTAACCAACTGCACGCCTGCTACCAAGCCCTGGATGCTGTCCTTGGAGATCAGGAGCAGGATCGCGGTCATCGCTCCCAGACCGCTTAGCAGGAGCACGGGCGACTGGCCGGTCACAATCGAGATCGCGACAATTAGCGCTGTCGCCACCAGCAGGATCCGGACGACCTGGACATAGACCTGAATCGGGAACCGGCGCGCGATTTCGTACGTGTTGTAGATGTCGAGGCCGACGGACAGAACCACGTTTGCAGTTGCCAGCACGGCCACCAGGATGTAGATCTCGGCCCCGCGGCGCGCCCACATCACCACGGCTTCCGACGTCACCGCCAGCGGCGCCAAGGAGTAGATCACGATGGCCGGAACTACATGTGCGAACCGCCTGAAGGCCTTCTTTTCGACCAGCCTGTCATCCCAGTGCGTTCGCGTCTTGGACGCCACCCGCTGGATCAGTCGGACCAAGCTCTTCTGAGCCACGTGGTAGGCGACAAAGGCAGTCAGCGCCAAGCCCGCGATGTCCAGGGCGTTGACGGTGAATGTGGCCGTGTCCGGGGCCATGCCCCAGTCAACAAGTCGGGAGTGAATCCATTCGATCATTGGGCCGCTCTAATGATGCTTACCACATACCCCGCTCCGGGCTGCCTGACCGTGAGAGCGCGGGCCCTCCGACCCTAGGAGTCCAAGCGCAGCTTGCACACGACCCCGACATCGTCGCAGTACCACATCCATCCGTTCCAAATCGTCATTCCATGCGGCAACGGGTCGGTGTCCGCAAGCTGGACCTTGGCGTCGGCACTGCCTGTCTCGGGATCAAAGCGGTAAAACGCGTTGTCGTTTGACTCCGCGCACCAGAGCCATCGGCCCTCCCAGCCAAGTCCGTGAGGCCTGTTACCTGCCGTGGGGAATTGCTTCTCGATCCGGAACGGTCCAGGGTCGATCCGATAGATCCGCTGCGACGGTGGAACCGCAACCCACAGCTTCCCGTCGCGCCACTCCATTCCGTGCGCGCCGGTGGCATTCCGCGAACCCCGGGGTTGCGGGTTGGTGGGCGCCAGGGCAGGCGGCGCCAGGGGACTTCGCCTCGGGGTGGTCCAAGCCACGACCCCGGAACCCGGAGAGTCCACCCGTCGCAGAGTCTTCCCGTCGTGCGGGTCGATCTTCAGGATTTCTCGACTGTAGGTGGAGGCAGTCCACAGCGCGTCGCCATCGAAAGTGATTCCGCTGCCCGCCTTCGTATCGGTCTCAAGCTTCCGGATCGTCTTGCCCGAAGCGTAATCGACCAGGTACGCGCGGTTGTCGCCTTGGTCGAGAATCCACAGTCCTTCCGCTGTTGCCTGCAGCCCGTTCGGTTTGGGGCCGGGGGAGTCGAAGACGGTCTCCACCTCGGCGTGACGGACTTCAAGCCTTGCCAGCGCAGGGCCCGCCGCTACCAGCCCAATGAATTCGCGCCTGCCGATTCGCATGGTATTGCCTCCGTCACTGAAGGTCTCGTCTCGACCTGGCGCCAAGCTCTTGACCGTCCTGATTATAGGTGCCTACCGGGTTGTTTCGGGCAGCGCGACATAGTTCGATGGGTCCGACTTGCGGAATTCGCCTTCCGGCACGTCAACCAAGCGTCGCTCTGATTCCGGCAGGTCGTTGTACGACAGGATCTCTCGGCGGGACGGGATCTTCGGAAGCAGATCGCCCAGAGACCGCTTGATCTCGGCGTACTTGTCGTCGTTGGCAAGATTGGCCCATTCCATGGGGTCGCGGCTGTGGTCGTAGAGTTCCTCCCCGTCCGGATAGCGGGTGTAGCGCCATCGCTCCGTCCTTACTGTCACCCTGTCGTGGCCTATGCTCGTGATTGCAGGCTTGTCCCAGGGCGCGTCGGGGTCGGCAAGCAGCGGACGTAGGCTGCGGCCTTCGACTTCGGGCCTTTCCGGGAGCTCGCACAGATCCACCAAGGTCGGATACAGGTCCAAGAGCTCGACCGTCCGACCGCTCTTGACGTTCTTGGCCGTTACGCCGGGGCCCGCCAGCATCATGACTACCCTTGCGGACCGCTCCCAAAGCGTGAACTTGCGCCACTGCCGCTTCTCACCCAGCTGCCAGCCGTGGTCGCTCCACACGACGATGATCGTGTCGTCGGCGTTGGGTCCGTTGTCGAGCGCCCGCAGGACGCGGCCCACGTTGGCGTCGGCGTAGTTAATGCAGGCCAGGTAGCCGGCAACTGCATTGCGCCATTCGCCGTGGGTGGTGACGTTGGTGTGATCACGGAAGCTCCTTAGGGCTGACTTGGGCACGTCGTCGATGTCGCTTTCAAGAGTCGGAGGCAGTTCCATACGCTCCGCCGGAAAGCGATCGAAATGCGATTGAGGGGCGTACCACGGCAGGTGGGGCCTGTAGAACCCGACCGCAAGGAAGAACGGCTTGCTGTGCTTCTCGCTCAGGTAGCGCTCGGCCCACGCTGCGAGTTTCGTGTCCTCGGTCTCGTCCGCGCTCGCAGCCAGCCCGCTCCAGTCGAAATGTCCCGTCCTCGGAATGCCGTTTACAGGCTTGTTCGGCGGGTGCAGGAAGCCCCTGAACTGGAAATAGGCTTGCCAGGAGGCAGCCTCGTTCATGGGGCCGTGGAAGGTCTTGCCGCCGCCTAGGACTTCGTAACCGTGCAGCATGAAGTGCTGCGGCAGCGTCACGGCCTCCGGCATGGCGTCGCGCCATACGTCGGTGTTGCGATAGACGCCTGAAGTGGAGGGGCGAATACCGGTCATCAGGCTTGCCCGGGACGGATTGCATGATGGTGCTTGGCAGTAGGCACGCGTGAAGGTCACGCCGCGCTTGGCGAGATTGTCCAGATTCGGTGTTTGCGTCTGCGGATGCCCGCCGAGCGGCCCGATCCAGTCGTTCAGATCGTCCACGCCGATGAACAGGACATTCGGGCCTCTGGTTCGCGGGCCTTGAGAGTAGGCGAGGGCAGCCAAGCCCAGAACCAGCGCCCCCAGGCTAACAGTTCGAATCATGGCTTTGCGGGTTCGTGGCATGGGCTTCTGCGACGGCTCGCCAATTCTGGCAAGACGTCCATGATACTGACTCTTGAGCGTTGCTCGGGGCGGCGGACAGTATTCTGGTAGGGGGAACGGCAACTTGCTCACCACGGGATCTGCCGGGACGCCGGCCGGGCGGTCCGCAGGCGGCAGGAGCGCAAAGGCTCAGGTGCCCGCGCTTTCCGGCACGCGAACTGACAACGCGGCCAACCTGCGGACAGGCTGGCGGCGCTGGCTGTACGTGGGGCTGGGCTGCCTTTTTCTCGGCCTTGGGAGTGTGGGGGCGTTCCTCCCGGTCCTGCCGACGACACCGTTCCTGATCCTGGCGAGCTATTTCCTTATCCGCTCCTCTCCGAGGCTGCACCGAAGAGTGCTGCGCTCCAAGACTTTCGGGCCTCTGTTGCAGGACTGGGAGCGCCATCGTGGTCTGAAGCGTCGGGTCAAGGGCACGGCGATCGCTGCCTGCACTGTGACGATCGGCCTCTCGATCTGGCTCGGCGGCCTGCCTTGGCCCGCCAAAGTGCTGGTAGCCGTCGCGGGCGCGTATGGGATTTGGTACGTGGCGCGGCTTCCCGTGGTGCCCGAATCCAACTGACGCCAGTCCTCGACGGCTGGCACATGGCTGTACAATATCCGGGATGCAGCGGCTGGGACAGGGGTTGCTCTTGCTGGTGCTTGGTTGCCTGCCGGTTCCGTGCTGGGGCCAGGAAACCCCAAACTTCGTTGTCATCTTTGCCGACGACTTGGGCTTCGGTGACCTTGCCGCCTACGGCAACCGCCACATTCGGACGCCGAATCTCGACCGCATGGCCCGCGAGGGCATTCGGCTGACGAGCTTCTACGCCCAGAATGTCTGCGGCCCGTCGCGCGCGGCACTGCTTACGGGTAGCTACCCGATCCGTGTGGGAGAGCCTGGGAACACCAAGAATGCGCACACGGTGCTGCATCCCGACGAACGGACGATTGCCGAGGTGCTGAAGCCGCAGGGATATGTCAGTGGGTTGATCGGAAAGTGGCATCTGGCTGGCGGGGGAGGGAACGAGCGTGGTCGGGGGACCGGCCCCTACAATCCCGACCTGATGCCAAACAGCCAGGGGTTCGAGTATTTCTTCGGGACCCCGTCGCACAACGGCACGACCCGAGAGGTCCAGCCGGGAGGATGGAAGACCGAGTTGATGCGGAACGAGGAGGTCTTGGAGAGCCCGACCGATCTGGACCTCCTCACGAGACGCTACACGCAGGAAGCCGTGGCGTTTCTGGAGAGAAACCGGGATCGGCCGTTCTTTCTGTATCTGGCGCACACGATGCCGCATGTCCCGCTCGGCGTGTCCCCAATGTTCAAGGACCGCTCGGTTCGGGGGCTCTATGGCGATGTCGTGGAAGAGCTGGACTGGAGTGTCGGTGAGGTCCTGGGGACGCTTGCGCGCCTTGGTCTTGACGATCGCACTCTGGTCGTGTTCACGTCCGACAACGGCCCTTGGATCGAGGGCCACCTTGGCGACCACGGTGGCAGCGCCGAGCCCCTGCGAGGCTTCAAGATGTCCACGTGGGAAGGGGGCCTGCGGGTCCCGGGGATCTTCCGCTGGCCCGGCCGGATCGCTCCCGGGCAAACGAGCGACCAGATCGCTTCGACACTCGACCTCTTGCCGACCTTCGCCGCCCTGGCCGGTGCTGGACTCCCTGCCGATAGGCCGATCGACGGCCTGGACCTCGGGCCTTGGCTCTTGGGGGATTCCGCCCGGAGCCCCCGCCAACGCTTCTACTACTTCGCATTCACCCATCTGCAAGCTGTGCGGGACGGGCGCTGGAAGCTCGTCCTGGAGCGCCCGGAGAACCCGCCTTGGACGAGTTGGTATGGCCGGATGATCGACGCCGTCACGGCCCCCCAACTCTATGACTTGGAACTGGACTGGGGCGAAAGCCGCAATGTCGCCGCGCAAAACGACGATGTCGTGGCGCGCCTGATGCGGCTTGCCGAAAGCGTGCGCGCCGAGATCGGCGACTTCGATCGCATCGGATCCGATGCAAGGTTCTTCGACACGGGAGCCGTTCGTCCGAGAATGGGAGCCTGGCGCAAGTGAGCAGCCAGGTACGATCCGGGCCGCCATCAGCCGAACTCGGCGGCGCGAGTACGGCATGACCGGGTCAGCGAGCATGAAGCCTGAACGGCGCGGCCCGCGCGGCCTGATTGGAATTGCAGTGGCGTTTCTCCGCCTGGGCGTAGTCGCCTTCGGTGGCCCGGCGGCCCACCTCGCGCTACTCGAGAACGAATTCGTCACCCGCCGCGGGTGGCTGTCGCGCCAGCGATTCTTGGACCTCATGGGCGCGACCAACCTGATCCCGGGCCCGAATTCGACCGAAATGACGATGCACATCGGGTACGAGCGCGCCAAGGGGCCGGGCTTGATTGCCGCAGGCCTTGGCTTTGTCCTGCCAGCCGCCGGCATCACTGCTGTGCTGGCATGGATCTACGTCGAGTTCGGTGCTTTGCCGACTGTCGAGCCGATCCTCGCGGGTGTGCGCCCCGCTGTGCTCGTCGTCATTGTCGGGGCGGTGTGGAAGCTGGGGCGCAAGGCGATTCGAGGCTGGCGGCTCGGGCTTATCGGCGTGGCGGTGGTCGCGGCGGTCTGGGCGGGAGCCGGAGAAGTCACAGCTTTGCTGGCAGGGGGGGTGCTGGGCGCCTTGCTGCTCTCCGTGCCTCGCTCCTCGGCTTCATTAGGCCTTCTGGTGATGGCGCTTCTCGAACCTGCCCGCGCCCTGGCATCCACCGCCGAGAGCGCGGACCTGGCCAAGCTGGGGCTGTTTTTCTTGAAGGTTGGGGCCGTTCTATACGGATCCGGCTACGTCCTGATCGCTTTCCTGGAGGGCGGCCTTGTTACGGACTACGGCTGGGTTACCCGGCAGCAGCTTCTGGACGCGATCGCGGTCGGGCAGTTCACTCCGGGGCCGGTCCTGACCGCCGCGACTTTTCTCGGTTTCCTTGTTGCGGGGCCGGTCGGCGCTGCCGTCGCCACCGCCGGGATCTTCCTGCCCGCGTTCGGCTTCGCGTGGATCCTGAACCCCTTGGTCAAGCGGCTGCGGGAGTCCGCGGTTACCGCGGCATTTCTCGACGCGGTCAACGCGGCTGCCGTCGGGCTGATGGTTGCGGTTGCGGTCGACCTGTCTGCGGCCACTCTTTCCACACTCCCGGCCTGGGCCATCGCGGCGGCTGGAGCGGCGGGGCCGTTTTTGGGCCGCTGGGCCGCGGCGGGGGGCGTGGGGGGGGGGGGGGTGGGTTGGGGGGGGGGGGGGGGTTGGGGGGGGGGGTGTGCGGCCCCCTGGCCCGCGGCGTGGATCGTGGCAGGCGGCGGCTTGATTGGATGGCTGGCAGGCTTTGCGGGCTGGTTCTGACTCCCCCTGCGAATCGCTTCGGGATGCCGGCACCAAGTGCGAGATCGCACCGCGCTGATTGACTTCGCCACAGAGCACGAAGTGTCCTTGTTGCCGACCACAGGGCACGCGCGGCTCAGTCAGGGAACCCTGTGAAGACCGGAAACCGGTCGAAGCCTGGATTGGGCTCCCGCGGGACATTGGGAGTCGCATGGGACATTGCAGCGCCCCGGGCCGTTCCGGGCGATATCGTAGTACATGCAGGCTATCGTGCATCCGGCGCGAGGTGACTGCGCGGGAGGAATTGCATGATTGATCCAAGGGCTCCATACCGGCGCCTGGAAAGGCTTCAGGACCGTGTTGACTTCGCTTGGCAAGTCAGCGGATCCCTGCTTCGATACATCGGCGATGAGGGACTGTGGATGACCCGGTTCCGACCGGGAGGCCCTCACGGACTCTGGATTGCAGGGCACCTGGCCTTCTACGAGGCCGGGGCGTTGAAGCTCTACACGGGTCTCGAATCCAACCCTCTGGCCGATTGGAAGGACCGATTCGGAAACGGTAGCGAGTGCCTTGACGATGCAGCTGCGTACTCGGATCCCGCAGGCATTCTCGACCTGCTTGAGAAGGGCCGGGCAGCGATTCGCAAAGCGATCTCCGCTATGAGCGACGCTGACCTTGACGCGTCGGTTCCGCCCAACGAGAGACTCAGGATCCGGGACGTCCAGTCGCAGATCGAGTTCTTGATCTGGCACGACTCGCACCATGCGGCCCAGCTGGGAGCAATCGTCAACACCTACAAGCAGGGTCTGAACGGCTAGGCCGTCGATATCGGCTCACCGCGCGTCTAGCGCGGTTCCGGCTTGAGCCCCTCGTTCCAGTAGATCTTGAGGTTATGCGTGCTGCGCCCGGCGGCGACAATGTCGTTGCGCCCGTCGCCGTTGAGGTCCGCGACCGTGAGGTCCTCCGTAGCCATTCCTCCCCAGTCGACGATCTGCACCTCTTCCGTGCCGGGATCGTAGACCGCGACGCCCGGGCGATCGTAAGGCATGCGCCCCTTGAGCCGCCAACCGAACGCGAGTTCCTCGTCCCCGTCGCCGTCCAGATCCGCCGGCCAGAGAGCGTGGCCGCCACCGACGCGCGTGACCACCGCGCGGCGGGACCACGGCTGCCGAGGATTGGCCGGTTCGGAGTAGATCACGATGTTGTTTGCGTGCCATGGCTCGACGGTGGCGATATAGCGCTTGCCCGATGCCAGAGTGCCTAGCTTGATTTCTCCGGCTCCGCGGATCGATTCACCGATGTGTCCGGGGCCGAGCTGCGTCCTGGTCTAGGCGTCCGCATCCCGGTCAAGCAGGTGAACGCCTTCGTAGGAGGCGACTAGTAGCTCGTCGGCCGAGTCGTCGTCGAAGTTCAAAACCCAGAAGTTGTGCACGATATGGAACGAGTCATCGATCACTTCCTGCGCCCATGGCGTTGTCTCCGGACTGTCGGACGGGGTCAGGGACAATAGCCTCGCACCGTTGCCCACCCAGTACCGCGGCCCGCTCGTCCCCCTTCCGTGCAGGGGCGCGACGATCAGTTCGGCTTGGCCGTTGCCGGTGGTGTCAGCCCACCGAATCCGGTGCGTTGTTGGTTCGTTGCCGAGGGGGAACAGTTCCCATTCGGCATCCTCGTCGCCGGATCTCCGAATCCACTGCAGGGTCCCGCCGCCCGCCGTGTCGCTGGGGCGCCAGGCCGCTCCGATCGCGAATTCCAGTTTGCCGTCGCCCGTGATGTCATGGGCCGCGATCGCGACGTTGTCAGCCTCGGTCTCGCCATCCAGGATCACACGCTTGTCCCATTCGGGATTGCTCCACCAGATGACCTGGGCCTCGTTGAGAGCGACCACATCGGTGTCCCCATCGCCATCGACGTCCTCGCACAGGACCGCGTATCCGATCCCGAGGTCGCTCTCGATCTCCTGATGACGAAACCCAACCGCCCCCGAGGCGGCGCTCGCGGACAGTGCCGCCAATGCCGCACCACAAATGAATCTCTTCATGGCGATAGCGTAGCAGCCGAAACGGGCGGTCCTACGCCCGCGGACCTGCCGCCGAGATTGCCGCGATTACTGGCACGGCGGCTGGAACCGGTGGGGCCATCGGCGGATCCAGAAGCAGCGGCCGATCCGTCGCCATCACCGCGACCCGGAATGGTGCACGGGCTCTGTCGAACGCTCTCCGCACTAGTCGGAGGTCAGTTCCAGGACTTGGCCGTCTGCCAAGAGCCTCGCTCGCAGCGTCTCGTACGGCAGGTCCTGCACAGCGATTCCTGCGTCCATGGCCAGCACGGCCGCCGTTGCCGCGGATTGCCCCAGGATCAGGAAGACGGGTTCCATGCGGATCGAACCGTACGCGACATGTGACGACGAGAGGCAGACTGGCACCAGCAGGTTTGTCACCTCGTTCCGCTTCGGCGTCAGGGAGCCGTAGGCAATGCCGTACGGTCGCAAAGGCTTGACGCCGATATCCCCTTCGTTCCGCACGGACCCATCCGCGGCCACGTATCGCTGCACATGATGAGAATCCATGGCGTAGGAGCCCATTCCCACCGGCTCCGGAGCGTCGCGCTTGGCGAGACACTCGTGCTCTGTCATCACGAACTCCCCAATCATCCGGCGTGCTTCACGGACATAGAGCTGGTGCGGCCAGTGGCCATTGTCGACGAATTCATCGGCCGCAAGGCCCCACTTGGAAAACTCGTCCCGGACGTCCATGGGCACTCGCGGATCGTTGGCAAGGAAGTACATCAGGCCCTGCTGATAGGTCCGGTGTTCACGGGCAATCTCGTCACGTAGCTCGTACGAGCCATCCGGATAACCATAGTTCATCCCGATGTTGTCGGTGCTGAACGGACCGTGATTGTTCGTGTCCGTCTTGGCGTTGGGAATCGGGTCGAACTTGCGGAACGTCTCACGCCACCCAGTGTCGAAAACCCGGAGGATCAGTTCGTACTCGCCGGCGTCGTATTCCGCAGGCTTGGAGAATGGCACCCGGTTTTCTGGCACCTGCGTGAGGCACATCCGGTAACAGTACGCTTGAATGCGGTGGTCCCCCTGTCCGTTCGAGCCGGGCGGGTCCGGGCTGATACGCGGCAGCAGGCCACTCGTTGGGTCGCCGCGGGTCTTGTACGGATCGATTGCTTCCGGGAAGAAATGCCCGTGGTGGCGCGCATCCTTCTGGACCCCAGCCCACTCTTCCGCGTAGGCCTCCGTGCTCTCGCGCCCGACGACATAGGAAACACCGGCGGCGGCCAGCAGATCCCCTTCGTAGGTTGCGTCAATGAACGCCGCGCCCTGATAGGCCTCCCCGTCCCGGGTGGTGATGCCCCGAATTCGGCGCCCATTGACGAGCACTCCGTTCGCTCTGTCGAGCCACTGGCCGCGACGGACTTCGATCCCGTGCTCTTGGACCAGGTCTTCGAAGATGGATTCGGCCACATGCGGCTCGAAGATCCACATCGTACGGTGTTCGCCGTCCACGGCCGGCGTCCCTTGTCCGCGATTGCCGTATTCTTCGCGGTCCTGCCAAACCCAGGCGTCGGGATCCTGGTAGTGTTGCCAGATCCGCTGATAAAACTCCCTGGCAAGACCGCCGATCACAGCTTTGTCTCCGGTATCGGTCCATCCGAGCCCTCCCGCTGACAGTCCTCCAAGGTGCTTGTCGGGCGACACGATCACGACCGACTTGCCCATCCGCGACGCTTGGACGGCCGCTGCCACTCCAGCTGATGTCCCCCCATAAACGACCACATCGAACGTCTCCGGAGAAGGCTCTTTCCGGCTGGGCCCGCAGCCGCCCGAAATCGCAGCGATCAGTGCGGTTAGCGCGACCCAAGTCACGGATGCCAAGCCCGGCTTGCCCAGCCGGAGTGATTTCGGACTCGACCGCGGTATCATTCGTCTCATCGGCGCTCCCATACCGATCTCAGTCTACCCACCAACTTCAGGGTTGTCGGGGGCTGCGTTGCGAATGCCCCTTCGGCTCCCGGCTAGCACGAACTGACGTCAATCTCAGCCTCGTGCAGGTCCCTGCCGAGCAGTTGGACGGCGTCTTGATGTACCGCGTCGAGGACCTGCCTGGCTTGTCCGGAGGTGGTCGCCACAGTGATCGCCACCACAGTGGACTGTTGCCAGCTTTCCTGATGCGCCACCTCTGCGACTGCGACGTTGTGGCGTCTCTTGATCCTGTCCTTGAGCGACCGCAGTACCTGCCGCTTGTCCTTGAGCGACCGGGAATGGTCGATACGCAGGCTCAGGCTCAGCGTTCCGATCGCGTATTCCATGAACCGGGTCCTGAACGTGCTCGCTCGGCCCCCGCGCGGCGAGCCCGCTGCCAATCAGACCGAGATGAGTTCGTTGATGTCCTGCGCCAGTTCGACGGTCTTGAAGAGCTCGATTTCGTCTCCCTGCTTGACGTCGTTGTAGCGCTCCATGTGCATGCCGCACTCTTGGCCGGCACGGACTTCCTTGACGTCTTCCTTGAACCGGCGCAGCGAGTCCAGCTTGCCCACATGGACAACCACGTTGTCGCGCAAGAGCCGGGCCGATGCATTGGCCTGCGCCACACCGTCTTCCAGCATGCAGCCTGCAACCGTTCCGACATTGGTGATGTGGAAGACCTCAAGCACCTTCGCGCGTCCCAGGGTCTCCTCCTTGCGGATCGGCTCGAGCAGTCCGGCAAGAGCCCGTTTCAACTCGTCGATCAGCTCGTAAATGACGGTATGCATGCGGATGTCGACGCCTTCTTGCTCCGCTAGAGAGGAAGCTGACCGCTCCGGCCTGACATTGAATCCGACGACGATCGCGTGGGCGGTTATCGCCAGCAGGATGTCCGATTCCTTGATCGCCCCCACGCCTGTATGAATCACGCGGACCTTGACCTTGTCGCTGGTGAGCTTGGCCAGGGTGTCCTGCAGCACGGTGGCCGATCCCTGGTTGTCGGACTTGAGGATGATCGGGAGTTCCTTGGCGCGCCCGGAAGCCAGTTGCTCCTGGAACTGCTCCAGCGAAAGCCGGGCGGTTTGCGCGATCGCTTGCTCGCGGGCCTTCTCCTCGCGGTACTCCACGATCTTCTTCGCCCGGTCCTTGTCCGAGATCACGGTAAGCTGGTCCCCGGGCTCCGGCAGGTCCGAGAGGCCGAGAACCACGACCGCCGAGGACGGTCCCGCTTCCTTGACCTTGCGGCCGATGTCGTCCACCAAGGCACGTACCTTGCTGAGCACCGCGCCGACGACAAACGTGTCCCCGACATGCAACGTCCCGTTCTGGGTGAGGACGGTTGCCACCGGACCCATACCGCGGTCCAGCTTCGCTTCCAGCACGACACCGATTGCCGCACGCGCCGGGTTGGCCTTGAGCTCGCCCAGTTCCGACACTAGGTTGATCATGTCGAGAAGGTTGTCAATGCCCTCGTGCGTCTTGGCTGAGACCTGACAGAAAATGGTGTCGCCGCCCCAGGCCTCCGGCACCAAACCGCGATCCGAGAGCTGCTGTTGGACCCGTTCCGGTTCCGCCTTGGGAACGTCGATCTTGTTGATCGCCACAATGATCGGGACCTTGGACTCCTTCGCGTGGTCGATTGCCTCAATTGTCTGTGGCATTACGCCGTCGTCGGCGGCGACGACCAGCACGACCACGTCGGTCACCGAGGCGCCGTGGGCACGCATTTTCGTGAATGCCTCGTGGCCGGGAGTGTCGATGAATACGATGCGCCTGCCGTCCCGCACGACATGGTAGGCACCGATCGCTTGGGTGATTCCGCCCGCTTCGCGGGCCGCCACGTTGGTCGATCGAACCGCGTCCAGCAGCGAGGTCTTGCCATGGTCGACATGCCCCATCACAGTGACGACTGGCGGACGGATCTCGACGTCTTCGAAGGTCTCTTCCTGATCGACGTCGAGGACGGCTTCCTCTTCGAAGGTCAGTTCGGTTGCCGTCGCTCCAAATAGAGTGGAGATCTCTTGAATACTCGCAAGTTCCAGCGGCTGGTTGATCGTGGCGAACTTGCCTTTCTCGACGAGTGTCTTGATGATCTGGCTGGCCTTGATGCCCAGTTTCTCGGCGAGTTCCTTCACCGACGTGCCGTCTGCTGCGAAGATCTCGGTGTTGACGGCCTTGGGCATCTCGGCCTGACGCTTGCGCTGCAGGATCTTCTTCTCGGCCAGGGCCTCGAGGTCCCGCTTGCGCTGCTGGGCCGGGCGTGGACGGCGCTGGCCTCCCGGTGCGCCGCGACCCGGTCCACCAGGTCGTCCGGGGCCTGCACCCGGGGGCCTGCCGAGGCCGGGCATGCCGGGACGTTGCCCGCCAAACCCCGCGCCCGGGCGATGCCCGCCCGGCCGCTGCCCGTATCCGGCTGGCGTGCCTGGCGTTGGCGCTGGGATCCCGGGCATTGGAGTCGCCTGGACCGGGCGTTGCACGATCGCCTGTCCCGGAACGAGGATGTTGGGCCGGGAAGGCCCTGGTCCCGCGGCTCGCTTGGGATGACCCTCCGGTCCCGCCCTCCGTGACCCGGGTGGCTGAACGGGGCGTGTCGGAATCTTTGGCCGCTGGATTTTCCGGGCCGGCTCCGGAGATTGCGGCGCTCCGGGGATCGTTACCGGCCGGCTTTGCTGCCTGGAGGGCGCTTGCTGGCTCGGCCGGGCGGGTGCCGAGGGAATGGGCGGTGCCGGGCCAGCGGGCGGGCGCACTGCAGGCTGAACGGACTGTTGCTGTTCACTCGGCACAGCGGCCGCTGGCGGAATGGTGACTGTCGGGGTAGGAATGGAAGGCACCGTACCGCCTACAGTCACGCCAGTCACCTTCGGTCGGCCGGGAACGAGATTGACGTCGGGCCGAGGCACTTCCGGTCCGGTTGGAAGGACAAGGGGGATGTCGGGCTTCTCGAAATCCTTGACAGCTAGGTCTGTTGCCCGTGCGGCGCCCTCCGGCTTCGGTTTCACGACCTGCTGGGGGGGGGCGGCCACTGGAACCGGCGGCGGGGCGGGAGGCTTGGCGGGCGGTGCTTGCACTGGAGGAGAGATTGGGCTTCGGACCGGGGGGCGGAACGCTCCACCCGGAGAGTGCGCCGTTCCGCTACGGCCGCCCACAGGGATCAATGGCCTCACGAACGCCGAGTCTGTCCGCGTGTTCCGTGGAGTGGAGACGCTCGCCGGCATCCTCGCGCGTCTCCGTACAGGCAGTTCGAGTTCGGACAGCTGCGGGTCAGGCTCCTCCTTCTGACGTCCCTTGAATCGGTCGCGAACCTTTGCTGCCGTGGTGCCGTCCAACGAGCTGGAATGGGACCTCACGTCCTCAATACCGAACTCCGGCAGTACGGCGATAATCTCGCCGGACTTGACTTCCAGTTCCCGTGCTAGCTCATTGATGCGAATCGTTGTTCTCCTCTCGTCCCGTCTTCGCGTCCGCGCTCGCTAGGGCTGTTCTGCAACCGCTGCGGGGATCGGTGCGTCGGGCGCATCCCCCTCCTCAGCGGCTGGAGTTTCCTCTTGCCCCGCCAACTGAAACCCCGCATCCTCTGTAGGGCCCCGGTACCGGTTTATTCTACCAAAGCCTTCGAGTTCCTCCGCGTCGAATTCGATGTCTTCCTCGTCTTCCTCCTCGGCTGTGCCGGAGTCAGGTACGCCTGGCAGGACCGGCGGGGCGCCCGCGGTTTCCTCGACGACCTCTCCGCTCTCCCCTGCCGCCTCTGCCTGTTCGGACGGACCGGTTTCCGCCGTCGGCACGGCGCCTACCGTTCTAGCGAGGTGCGCGTAGCATTGGCTGACCGCGATCTGAATCCGCTCGATCAGTTCAGGCCCCACGCTGCGGATCTCCATCAGCTGCTCGGGCGTCATGTCGGCCAGGGCTTCCACGGTCGCCGTTCCCGATTCCACCAGCCGGTCGATCAGCCCTTCGCTCAGACCGTATTCCAGTAACATGCTGACCGGCGTTCCACCGCCGCTGATCGCGGCCATCGCCTCTTCGACTTCCTTGCGCTTCTCGTCCTCGCTCTTGATGTCGATGCGCCACCCGAGCAGCTTCGCGGCGAGCCGCACGTTCTGGCCCTTCTTGCCGATGGCGAGCGAGAGTTGGGACTCGTCGACGATTACCTCCATGCGATTGTCTTCCGGGTCGATCACGTTCACCCGGATGATCTTGGCCGGGCTGAGCGCGGAGAGAACCATCTCGACGGGATCTTCGATATACGGAACGATGTCGATCTTCTCCCCCCGCAATTCGCGGATGATCGTTTGCACCCGCATGCCTCGCATGCCGACGCAGGCGCCTACAGCGTCTACGTCGCGGTCACGGGATAGCACGGCGATCTTGGTGCGCTCGCCGGCTTCCCTCGCGCAGGCCTTGATCTCCACCGTGCTGTCGTAGATTTCGGGCACCTCCTGCTCGAAGAGCCGCTTCACCAGTTCCTCGCTCGCGCGCGAAGCAACGACGGCTGGACCGCGCGCAGCCTTGTCGATCGACTTGATCACCACACGCACGCGGTCGCCCGGCTGGAACGTCTCGAGCCTGGACTGCTCGCGCCGTGGCAGGCGAGCCTCGGTCCGCCCCAATTCCACGATCACCTCGGGCCCTTCCGTTCTCTTGACCGTGCAGTACTCCATCGTGTTGATGCGATCTTCAAACTCCGCACACACGGTTTCACGCTCGGCCTCGCGGATCTTCTGAAAGATCACTTGCTTTGCCATTTGGGCCGAAATGCGCCCGAGCGGCGCCGTCGGCTTGCGGAAGCGAACTTCGGAGCCGATCTTGGCGGACTGATCATGTCTGCGTGCCTGCGCCAGGCTCACTTCTCTCGATGGGTTCGCCACCAAATAAGTCACCGTCTTGACAGCGTAGACATCCAGACCACCCGTCTGGGTGTTGATCTCTGCCACCAAGTCCTCGTCCGTCTTATAGTGCTTGCGCGCAGCCGCAAGCATCGCGTCCTTGACGGCGTCGCGGATGACGTCTGGATCAATGCCCTTGTATTGGCTCAGTTGCTCGATTTCCGAGAATATGCCCCGCGCCATACGATCTTCCTCCAGACTCTCAGACAACCCCTAGACTTCGATGACCAAACGAGCAAGCTCGATATCCGCGAAGAGGATTTCCAATGTTTCCCCGCTGGCGGTCCGAAGCGACACCGCGCTATCCGAATTGCCTTCGATGCGCCCTGTCAGTTGCCGCGTTCCGTGCAGGGGCTCGCGCACCCGCACCTTCGCCGCGCGACCGGCGAACCGACGGTAGTCACCAGGCCTTGAAAGCTTCCGGTCCAGTCCCGGCGACGAAACCTCAAGACTATATGTGGCGGGAATGAGATCCTCGACATCGAGGACAGCGGACAGTTGGCGGGAGACGCGCTCGCAGTCGGCGTGGGTGACGCCTGCTTCGTTGTCGATGAAGACCCTCAACGTACCCCCCCGTGATCCGCCCTTCCACTCCGCGTCCACCAGCTCAAGGCCTTCCGAGACGACAATCCGCTCGGCCATGCCACGAACCTGCTCCACCACTGCCTTGCCCTGAAAGCTCATCCGCGATTCCACAAAAAAAGCGGGCGTAAGCCCACTTCCGGTTACGGCCGAAACTGTGACTAAGTCTATCGTAACGTCTTTACGATTCCCAGGCAAGGGATTGACGTATTGACGTGAACTTATCCGCCGTAGGCGGGTCCGGCTGGAATTGTTTTCGGCGCCGCCCGACCGCCTGCGGCACGGCCGGTGCCCCATCCCGGGGAATCGCCTGCGCGAACGCCTTCCATTTGACTTCTCGGCGCTCCCGTGGAGCGTGCTTCCCGCTGCTGCCGCTCGACCTCATCTAGGGGCCGCAACGTGATCGGCGCCGCCCAGGAGGTCTCCTGGCGGGGAGCCTGGGGCCGCTTTGCGGGCTTGCCATGCATGGACTTGTCTGGCCGAGGGGCGTGCCCCTGACCCCGGGGGTAGAATGGCCCTCTATGTCGACTTTCGAGACCGTTGGCCGCGTCGAGCGCTTCGATTCAGCGCTGGACAGTCTGATTCCGGGAGATGCCGTGATCGAATTGCTTGAGGTAGGATTTGCATGGTCTGAGGGGCCAGTTTGGGTGGCTGGCGGCGAGCACCTGCTGTTCTCTGACATTCCGCGGAACGCAATCATCCGCTGGAGCGAGCGGGATGGAGCTCGTATCTGGATGCAGCCATCTGGCTACACCGGTGTCTCGTATTACGGGAAGGAGCCGGGGTCGAATGGACTGACCCTCGACAGCGAGGGACGGCTGCTCGCATGCGAGCACGGCGACCGCAGGGTCTCCAGGCTCGAACTGGGCGGTGGCAAGACGACAATCGTTGACTCGTACCAGGGCAAGCGATTGAACTCTCCCAACGACTTGGTGCTTCGCTCCAACGGAGACCTCTATTTCACCGACCCCGCGTATGGCTTGCATCGCCGCTACGACGACCCGTCGCGCGAGTTGCCCTTCTGCGGGGTCTTCCTGGTCCGCGCCGGCGAGCGCGAGGCGGTACTCGTCAGCGAGGAGTTGGAGAATCCGAACGGCGTCGCATTCGACCCGGAGGAACGGTATCTGTATGTCACGCAGTCCAATCCTCGCAGAGCCGTGGTCATGCGTTACCCCCTGGGTTCCGATGGAACGCTCGGGCCTGGCGAGGTCTTGGCGGACCTGACCGACAGGACCTCCGATGCGCCGGGCCTGCCTGACGGCATCAAGGTGGATATTGCAGGGAACATCTTTACAACCGGTCCTGGCGGCGTCTGGGTGATGACGGCTGACGGCAGCGTCCTCGGACGCGTCGTGACCGGTCTGCGGATTGCAAACCTCTGCTGGGGAGGGCAGGGATCGACACTCTACCTATGCTCCGACGAATATCTGTGCCGGATCGAGACTTCCACGCGTGGCAGGATGCCTGGCCCGCCTGGGTAGAGCGCGGCACGAGGGTTCCCAGTGCAGCGCATGTGGGGCGATTCCCCGGGTTTTGCCGCCAACTTCCGATCAGGCTCGCGACCGGAGTTTCGGAGCCCGGACCGCCCGACGGCTCGGGAACCGTGAGTTCGAATGCCGGCTACGTCTTTGGCCGAACGACCCGAACGCCCAGATTCTGGAACGCCGCGCGCAGCGAGCTGTAATGCTCCTCGTCACGGTACGTGCCGATGATTGCCCCCCCTGAGCCTGCGAACTTGGCCGTCGCTCCAGTTCGGCGCGCAGCCTCCACCATTTCCCCGTTGGCGTCACTGATCCGATAGATTCTTGCGCGCAAGTCGAAGTTCGCGTCGATCAGCTGGCCGAACCGGTCAACGTCGCCGGCCAGCAGCGCGTTGCGGCCGTGTTCGGCGATGCGGGCCCACTCTTCCATCGCATCCACGACGGCTGTTTCGCCCGACTCGAAACGCTGGCGCAAGTTGTTGTGGAAGACCTCCGTTCCTTCGCTCAGCTGCGTGCGGTAGGCCACGTACAGGTTGGGCAGGAGGGCACTGTCCAAGTGCTCGTACTCCCCGAATCCGCGCGAGTCCATCAAACTTCGGTCGAAGTCCATATAGACCAATCCCTCGTACACCTGCACGACACGGTCCTGCAGGCCCGCGGCGACTCCGAGTTCCTTGGTTTCCGTCTCGAGAGCCAGATTCGCCTGGACCGGAAGCGGGATTTGCACGTCGTAGTACTGCATTACCGCCCGGAGTGCCGACGTGATGATCGCGGACGACCCTCCCATGCCGAGGCGTAGGGGAATGTTCGATTCGTATTCGATTGAGAAATTTCGATCGTGAAGTTCGATGCCCTCAGCGTCACAGTAGTCGGTGAAGCGCATCAGCAAGGCTCGGATGATCCGGATTCCTCCGTAGTAGCCGCGCCAGCGAGTGTGTTGCCGGAGGTCCTCAAGGTTCTTCCAGACCGGAATGTCGGCATCCGAAGGTCGAATCTCAAGCCGCTCGCTCGGGTATAGCAGCGTGCGCGAGCGAAAGTTGCGCAAGGTCAGGGCGATGGTCTTGCCGAAGTAACCGTCGGACGGGTTTCCCAAGACCCCGGCTCGGGCATAGGCGACAGTTTCGATCACTGCCAGCGCCTAGTCGGACGCGCCCGCATGTTCGGGTTCGAGATCGTCCGATGACGACTCGCTTGAGACGGGCAGCAAGAGCCAACCGATCACGTAGGCGGCGATACCAGGAAACAACGGTGGAATCAGTGCGGCGAGCGCCCAGACGATGCGGATCACGGCTACGTCTCTGTCGAAATATCTTGCGACTCCGGCACAAACTCCCGCGATCATCCGGCCTTCCCGCCGGCGCCGACAGATCCGAGTCCGAGTCCTTCGACCCGATCCGGTGACTGCACGGCCGCACTTGCTGCAGAAGGTGTCGCCCTCCTCAATTTCGTAGCCGCAGCCCTCGCAAAACATGACCTGTCTTGAGGCTATTGTAACGTGGTGTCGGAAGCGACCACTGTCGCGTCCCGGCAATCAGTGAGCAAAGTTGTGCGATCTTGGCGCGGATCGATTCGGCCGTTGCGACTCAGGCGAAGGGGCTGGCTTGGGCATTGTACTGTTCCACGAAGGCGTTGATTCTGCTGGTCAGCTCCCTGACGCTGGAGAACGAGCCGCGGCGGATGGCCTGCTGATTGACCTGGTTGATCCAGGAGGCATAGGTGGGGGCGTAGAGGACGTGGTAGCGGGGTCCGCGTAAGCGCTAACTTAATTGATTGGGAAAATGATGAGGCAAATGGCTGTCCACTTGATTCAACCGGCGTCTGGGTGGTTCAGCGAGAGATTGCGAGATCTGATGCCACTCCTCGAGCATTCGCCGCAGAGAGAACGCTGGCTCGATCGCTCGGGTGATCTGGTTGAGTGCGAGCTTGAAGTCACGCCAGGGGCTGCGAGTCCGGTCCTTGCGCCACGTCGTATCCCCACGGGGAAACCGCCATCGCATGGCGGACGACCTTCTCGCCCAGTAGCGCGATCAGCAGCTTGCCGTAGAGCCAAGCCTTGGCGCTTTCGTCGTCATGCTTGGGCAGGTGTCCGAGCTGGGCGATGGATTTGAAGCGCCTGAACACCGACTCTACCTGCCAGTGCAGGCGGTACCACTCCAGCACCTGCTGGGCCGGGAACGCCTCCGGGGGGTAGGTCGTGAAGACTATCACGTAGCGTGCGAAGCGCAGCGTCTCGGGCTGGACCCGCTTGCCGCTGTGGCGGGCTGTCTGGTGAATCTTGGCGTGCGCGACCTCGATGGCTTCGTCGGTCTTGCGTAGGGCGCAGATCCGGCCCGCCACGGGCGGCCCAGGCTTTGCGGTCGTACGGGCCGTCCACACCCCAACAGGCCCGGCTTGGCGCACGGACTCGACCGAGGACAGTAAATCAAACTCCCCGCCTGCAGTGGTTTCCAGCATCAGCGACCCGGTATTTGCGCGGACCGTCACGTAGCCACCGGCCGCCGCCACGTGCCGAATGCCAACCCCGGTCGAATAGCCCCGGCCGGCGAGCACGTAATCGCCCGGGCGGATCGGGAACTGCGTGAAAGACTCACCCGTACCGCTCCCTTCGGTGGCGGTTAACTTGAAGAAGTCGCAGCCCAGCGAAGGCAGGTTGACGCTGTAGTGCAAGCGCCACAACGACCCGGTCCGACCGGGCTCCTGCACGGTCGTGGCATCGAATGTCCGCACTTGGAAGCCCTCGCCCGCCGAGACCGCAATGCCATGCTCTCGGAACAATGCCACGCACAGCGCGTAGAGCCAGTCGCGGGACTTCCTCAACCGCTTGAGCAGGGCCACGTCCGACAGGTCCGCCAAGCCTGCCTCGCGTGCCCGCACGACGGTCTCGCGCAACGAATGCCCGCAGCCGAGATGGATCAGCAATGTCCGTAGCAGGCTCTCCGCCGACCCGTTCTTGCGCAGTCCCTTCAACGCGCCCGTCTCGGTCGCCAAATCCCGCCAGTTGTCGGGAAAGAACGTCAGCAGTAAGTCCCAGTCCTCGTTCGAAGCCGCCTTCGCCGCCGTTCCGCTCATGCCAACACCATACCAGATAGCGGTTCGGTAAATAAGTTAGCACTTAGGGGGCAGTCCCTCCTTCTGCTACACCCTCGCCACTTGACATCTCAAGCCCCCTGCCCCATCATGGTGCCTCCCCTCTGGAGTTGCTGCAGCTGCCGCACACTCAACTGTCCACCACTCCGTAGCCACCTCACTTCATGCCGAATCCACGGGAACGGGAGACGCGGCAATGCCCCGGGCACCGCTTCTTCCGGAGCTGCTGTGGAAGAGTCCGCGCGCGCAGGGGGGAGTCGCTCTCGGGATACGGGTCCGGTTGCACGCGGTCGAAGGCGGTGCTTGGAGCCAGCCATGCGGAGTCCACTGCATGAGCGGATCAAGAGATCACAATGGCGACCATGTGGCCACACTAAGGGTCGCTTGGTACTCCACTCTGAACTGGATCAAACGCCTGCGTGATGGGTCTAGGCGCGACTCCGCGTCGGGAGGGAGCCGTCCCGCCATCGGGGCAACAGCCTGGACTGGACGCCGTGCATCCTCGCGGGACCTCGTAGCAGGACTGAGTGTCGCGCTGCTCATCATCCCACAAAGCATGGCCTATGCCGAGCTAGCGGGCCTGCCAAGCATACAGGGGCTGTACGCATCCACGCTTCCCCTCCTCGCTTGCGGACTGTTCGCCTCATGCCCGTACCTCCAGACCGGTCCCGTTGCCCTTACTGCACTCCTCACCCATGGTTCTCTGGTCGCGATCACCACACAGGGAACCAGCGAATACGCTGGAGCAGCTACTCTCCTCGCCCTCGTCGTCGGCCTGATACGTCTGGCCGTAGCGGCCGTGCGCGCGGGCAAGGTCACGTATCTGATGTCACAACCGGTCGTGCGCGGGTTCACGTCGGGGGCGGCAATCCTAATCCTCCTGTCACAGTTCCCGTCCGCAGTCGGGCTGTCGGTCTCCGAGGAGAGTGGACCCGTGGGCAACATGCTTCGCGTGCTGGCCAGCCCGGGCGAATGGAACCTGATCTCCCTATCGCTCTCCGTCCTGACCGTCGTCATCACTCTTTCGGCACGCTCGATACACCCATTGTTCCCAGGTGCACTGGCATCCGTGATCGGGGGCGTGGTGTTCTCCGTTCTCACGAGCTATGAAGGTCCGATTGTCGGAAGCATCCAAGGTGGGCTGCCGCCGCTGAGCCTCGTGCTGCCTTGGCGTCATCTGCCCGCTCTCGTGTTCCCCGGAGTGGTAATCGCACTGGTTGGCTTTGCCGAAACCGCCGCCATCGCTCGAAGTTTCGTAACTCAGGACAGGGCCCGCTGGAGCCCAGACCGAGAATTCCTGGCCCAAGGTGCGGCGAACCTCGTCTCGGGAATCTGCGGAGGTATGCCGGTAGACGGATCACTGTCGCGCAGTAGCCTGAACCACCTGTCCGGCGCCGTCACCCGCTGGTCAGGGGCCGTCACGGGCCTGACCGTGCTCCTCTTCCTTCCCGTCGCCGGGATGCTTTCCGCGCTGCCTAGGGCCGTGCTGGCCGGGATTGTGATTGCGGCGGTTGGCGGTCTGGTTCGCCCTCGGCTGCTGCTGAGCGCGTGGACGATCTCGAGGATTCAGGCACTGGTGATGTGGCTCACTCTCGGGCTTTGTCTCCTCTTGGCTCCGCGGGTCGAAGACGCCCTTCTCCTGGGCATCCTCATGTCGCTCGCCATCCACGTCTGGCGGGAACGACGGGCTGGATTCAACAGCTGGATCGAAGACAACGTGCTGCACCTGGAAGTAACGGGAGTCCTCTGGTTCGCTTCGGCTCCGCGCCTGGAGGAGACTCTCCTCAGCCGCCTTGCCGATGTGCGCAGCTTCTCAAGAGTGATCTTTCACCTCGAAGGACTGGGGAGGATTGACGTGACGGGAGCAATGGTCCTCCAGCGCGCCGTGGAAGATACGCGTGCACTGGGGATTCCTACGTCGCTCGAGCGGGTACCACCCCATGCACGTGAACTCATCGACAATGTCTTCAAAATGTCGCCGAGCGCCACCCTCTAGCGTTTGCACCATTACCGCCAAGCTCCCCCATCGGACAGCCTCGGCGAGTTCCAGGCCTAGCTCGAACGATTACGCCCAACGGAATACGGACCGACACAGATCGACGGTGGAGGAGTCGAGCGGGTGAACGGCTTCGTCCAATTCCAGGCCGAAATGCTCGCCCGCACACAGAGCGCGGGCGCGGTTGATCAGTCGCTGAGCCAGAGCCGCGTGGATGCGCCAGGAGCGATTCCGGCTAGCGCCAGCCAGCGTCGAGACATGGATCCGGGAGGTAAAGCCGGCATGGTACAAGTCGGTCGGAACGGCGCCCAGAGCGGAAGCTAATAACCGCAGGTTCCGGCGCTTGGTGCGTTGGGCAAGCGCCATGGCCCGGAACTGCTGGGCGCAGTTCAGACTGCCGACGCGACGGTCGGCCCAGTAGCAAGCCTCAACTCGCGAGAACGCTATCCACGAAAGGGGAATCACATACCTGGCTTGACGGACGCCCTACGCTCAATACATGGACCATCTTAGCCTGGTAGCCCTGTTCAAGCAATTCCCTGACGAGGACGCGGCCACACGATGTCTGGAAGAGCAGCGCTGGCCGCACGGGGAGCGGTTCTGTCCCCACTGCGGCTGCATCGGCAGCGTGCAGGACGTCCCAGCAGCCAGGCCAATGCCGTATCGCTGCTGCGAGTGCAAGAAGTATTTCAGCCTGCGCACCGGCTCAGTGATGGAACGCAGCCAGATCCCGCTGCACAAGTGGTTGGTCGCAGCGTTCCTCATGATGCGCGGCAAGAGCGTGTCGAGCGTGCAGCTCGGCCGCGACCTGGGCATCACGCAGAAATCAGCCTGGTTTATGGCCCACCGGCTCCGGTACGCTATGAAGAGCGAGTGTGGCATGTTCTCCGGACCGGTCGAAGTGGATGAGGTCTACCTGGGCGGGGAAAACAAGAATCGCCATTGGGACAAGAAGATCAGGAACGGCCGCGGCGCTGTCGGCAAGACGCCCGTGATCGGTATCAAGGACCGGGAGACCGGCAGGGTGGTTGCCGGGCCCGTCGAGAACGCCACGCAGTACGCCGCTGAAGCGATGATCGAGAGCAACGTCAAGCGCGGGGCCGACGTATTCACGGACGAGAGCGTGATCTACCACTGGGTCCGGAATCGTCAGTCAGTGAACCACTCGCGCGGCCAGTACGTGCGGGGGGATGTCGACACCAACGGCATCGAGTCGATCTGGGCACTTCTCAAGCGCGGCTACATGGGCGTGTACCACTGGTGGAGCGCCAAGCACACCCACCGGTACGTGGACGAGTGCGCCGGGCGCTACAACCTCAGGGGATGGGCACGCTGGACGCACTGGGCGCTGTTTTCGCCGGCATGCAGGGAAGACGGCTCACGTGGAAGGATCTGGTTGGGTGAAGCGAAACCTGCAGCTCATCTTCGAGATCCTTCGATATTTCGAGGAAGAGGGGAAGCCAGGTACGCACATGCCGCGCCCGGAGATATCCGGTCACGACAAGAATGTTGTTAATTGCCACGTTGATCTGTGCGCTGAGGCCGGATTTATTCGATTCAAAACAAGCAGGATGCCAGGCCACCTGCCGGAAACGGACAAGATCGAGGCCCTTACATGGAAGGGGCACGAGTTCCTGGAGGACTGGCGTAGCCGCAGTTAGTCCGGCTGGCCGCCGCTGTGCTTGAAGGGTTCCGGTGTCGTCCAGTAACCTGCGCGCTGGTCGGCCATCGGCACATCGCCAAAGCAGCCGTTCTCGCGCCCTTCGCAGGTATTAAGAAACTCGTAGACCCTGCCAGTGCGCTTGTTGAAGATGTACACCTTCGGGACGGTCCTAGGCGTCCTTGCGCCGCTTTCCGGGTTTGTGGCCCAGACAAGGCTATCCGCATCGAACATATCCCACTCCATCTGCTCACCCTGTAGGCCTACTGGCGACGGGGCGGCGGCGGGGCGTGATCTGCCCGATAATGCTGCCTCCGGCAATGACCGCGAGCACAGCAACAACCAGAAGAACGTGAGTCTTGCTCATGATGGTCTCTCCCGGCCCGGACCCATGGTGCCGGGCCTTGGATCGTCGCTCGGAGAGAGAGATGCCCTGCGTATTCACCGCGAGCCGGGAAGCTACCCCCTGCCCTGGTAACGGCTCTTGTATTCGGCAGGAGGCCCGACTCGGGCTCTCCGGCAACGATCCATGCACAGTGTACCAGTTGTCGCGAATTGTCACGAGTTGTACAATGCGCCCATGAGAGACACCCCATCCGCGGAAAAGCGGGTCAAGGCATTGTTCCGCAATATCTTCCGGCAAGCCGACCGGAAGCTGGAACGGCAGGGACGGCCCGATCGGGCGCGGCAGATCCGGAGGCTGGGCCAGGGACCGCCAAGGGAGGAACAGTAGTCATGGAACGCGTCTATCACGTCTTCTTCGTTGAGGAGAACGAGGACGCCATAAAAAGGATGAAGGATGCAATCGCTCGGGACGGTTGGTGGGAGCTGGACACCAATTCGTACCTAGTCCGCACCGCTATGACATCCCAGAAGCTGGCCGAGACAGTGGGGATCAAGGGTGAGGACAGGATCGTTTCGGGCGTCGTGTTCCGGCTGAACCACATCTATTCTGGCTATTACGACAAGGGCCTTTGGGAATGGCTGGCCACGGAATAGGCGAACCCGACCCCCAGGAGCGTCCCGACCCAGGGGAGAGGTTTCATAGTATTGATCTACAAATCTTGGAGCTTCGCAAGGATGTAGATGCTTGCGCCACGCGGGAATGGGTGGGCCAGAAGGTCAAGGATCTAGGAACCTTCGCCACGCGGGAATGGGTGTGGAAGAACGCACTCTGGGTGGTGGTTGTGATAGTGGGCTTACTGGGTTCCTTGATGAAGATTTTTGGCAAGTGAAAGGCCTGCTAGCGCTACACGGAAGCCCGTACGGCGCTAGCAGACGCACTCGGTTGGTAACCGAGGCCCTCGCACAGGGATGTGGGTTCGACTCCCACCGTCGCGCCGCGAAATCTTGAGCATAGGGCGTCCGTCAAGCCAGGTATGTAATTCCCCACGAAAGCAACTGCATGACTTGAGAGAAAAGGGTCTGACCAAGGTACACCCCCAAAGCATCTATGGGGCATCCTGATGGATCCAAAGGATGAAAGGCCGGTCCGTCCCCAGCACACGCACACCGTCTGGGCTCCACCGTGCCTTCGGCATTCAAGTCTCTAACACTTGAAAGCCCTCGTAAGTGATTCAAAAGACCTGTCTTACGAGTCAACTCAGCGACCTTAACGCGACACTATTAGGTCACCATGAAGAACATGCTGAGGATCTGGGCGAGCCCCGCTGCGGCAAAACCAGCGCCTTCCCCTGGCCTGGCAGCGATCGTTAGATGCGCTGCACAGGGGCGCCACACTCCGAACACGGCTTGCCGTAGCGTCCGTGGACAGCCATACCTTCCCGGAACGCCGTGCCCCTCTCCGGAAACCCTCCCCCGCATTTCTGGCACAAGCGTTTCACCCATTCCGAGAACAGATCGCGAGTCGACTCGTACAGGCGCTCGGCCTGTGGCCGGTCAAGGTGGCCGTTGACAGGCGCGCGGTGCAGGATCTCGTGGGAGTAGGCGTTGCCGATACCGCTGCAGACAGCGGGGTCGGTCAAGGTGCGCTTCAGGGTGCGGTTCCGGCTGTAGGTTGCCTGCCGGCATTCGGTGAGCGAGGCTTGCAGTGCTTCCGGGCCCCGCGATGGAGTTCCCCGAGAGCTTCCTCGTCGCGTACGACATGCGGCGAAGCCCTCTTCTTCGATCCGGCCTCTGTCAGCAGGACGGCGCCGGTCGGGAACTCGAATGCGGCGAGCCCGCGCTTGCCCGGCACCCTCGCGCGCGGAAACCGCCAATGCAGGCGCCCGGCGATCGTCAGGTGCAACACAAGCCGGGAGTCGTCCTCAAGACCCATTGCTATCAGTTTCCCGAGCTGTCGCAACCCGAGCACGCGCTTGCCGGGCCAGGCCTCGAGCGGGGGCCTCAACTGTCCGCGGGAGCAGGGGGCTCACGATTCGCACGGTCTCGAAGGGCTGTCCGCCGACCCGAGACTCGAGCACTTCGATGTAGATGACGATGACCGGTAGTTCCGGCATGGGGCCATACCCAGCGCTTGACAGAGGAGCGAGCCCTCAAACCGGTTTCGGCATCCGCGGGCTGTCTAGGGCGATTCCTCACGGCACCGGGCGGAACGGGAACACCAGTGGGCACATGATGGCTCCCAAGGCGGCCAGCAGGATCGTGAGCGGCGCGCCGATCCGGGCAAAGTCGAGAAATCGGTACCCGCCCGGGCCGTATACCATGAGGTTCGTCTGGTACGCCACCGGGGAAAGGAAGCTCAGACCGCAGGCGAAGATCAGGCTGAACACGAACGGCTCGATGTGGACGTTGAGCGCGTCTGCCGTCGCCTTGGCGACCGGGAACATCAGCGCTGCCGCGCCGTTCTTGGTGATGAGCTGGGAGAAGCCCGAGGCGGTCAGGATCATCACGAAGAGCATGCCGCGGTCTCCCAGGCCAATGTCGCGGCAAGCATCGAGAAGCCAACCCGCGATGACACTGGCGGCGCCCGTCTGCTCCAAGGCCGCACTCATGCCGAGCGCGGCCGCGATCGCGACGATGACTTGAAGGGACACCTCCGCGAGTGCCCTGGGGGGCCGGACGCAGCCCAGGCCAACCATCAGGAGCGCTGCAGCCAGGCACACGATCACGGGTTCCCATGGCGCCGCAATCAGTCCCGCGACCAGCAGGAGAAACACCGCCGTGGCCCGCCGCAGCCGGTTGTGACGGGTCGCAACGAATCCGGGAACGGCGAAGACGACGTAGAATTGGCGCGAACTCCGGTGCGATCGGACGAAGCCCTTGGATGCCTCGAGCAGGAGGGCATCGCCTGGTTCGAACCGGACGTCCCTGATCCTGGTGCGCAGCGTGGCCCCGCCGCGCCGGATGGCCACGACCGCGGCGTTGAACAGGGTCCTGAACCGCGTCTCACGGACAGTGCGCCCGACCAGCGAAGAGCCGGGGGCCACGATAGCCTCCACGAGCTCGCGTTTGTCCGGGTCCGTGACGACGCCGGATTTGCGGCGCTCCGGCGGGGCCAGTCCGCGGACTCGCCACAAGGCCACAATCGAGTCCAGATTGCCGGTGAATCCGAGTCGGTCTCCGGACTCCAGCCGCGTGTCCCGTGCGGGCGACTCGATCACGGTCCCGTGCCGCTCGATTTCGTACAGACGAAGCCCCTGGCGTTCCCGCAAGGCGGACGATTCGATTCTCGCGCCCGCCAGTAGGGACCCCGGGATCACTTCCATGTCGACCGTCCATTCCTCGGCCTCCGAGAGATCATCGGGGACGGCCAGTCGATCCGGGATGAGGACTCGCGAGGCAACCATGAGGTAAGCGATCCCGACCACGGCGGCAGGCAGGCCGAGCAGTGCGGGCCCCCAGAACTCCAGCACGTGGGTCGGGGCGGGGAGTCCGGCGGATTGCAGGTATTGAAGGTACAGGCCCATCACGATAAGGTTGGACGCGCTGCCGATCAAGGTGAGCTGCCCGCCTAGGAGCGAAGCGAAGCTGAGTGGAATCAGGAACTTCGAAGGGCTCATCCGAATCCGGTTAGCCCAGTCGTGCACGAGCGGCAGGTACATCGCCACAACTGGGGTGTTGTTGATGAACGCGGAAAGCAGGGCCACCGGCACCATGAGCCGAAACTGCGCGAAGGCCATTGAATTCGGGCGACCGAGGAGCAGGGGCGCGGCGACTGTCGTAGCCCCGGTCTCGCGCAGCCCCGCAGCCACGACGAAAAGCGCGGCGATTGCGACGACGGCAGGATGCGCGAAGCCCGACAGCGCGGCCTGCGGATCCACCGTGCCGAGCAGAATCAGGATCAGCAGGCCGGCAAGCAGCGCCGTTTCCACGGCGACCCGGTTCGTCGCCAGCGCCACGATGACACCGGCCACCACGATGACGGCGAGGATTCCCTCGGGAGTCACAGGCGTAAGAATACCCGAACCGCCCCCTCGAGTCGAATCCAATCTGCTCGGGAGGTTGCTCGCGACGCTGATGATCGTTGCTGTCACGGTCTCGGTCGGGTGGGGCCAGCCCCGCCGGCGCCAACTACGACGAAGCCAGGGTGCCGAAATGCGTCTTGCCGGACATCCTGCGCCGAGCCGACGGCCGGACTGTCGAAGGACCCGACCAGTGGCCCGCGCGCCGGTCCGAGATCCTGTCCCTGTACGAGGAGACAGGTCTACGGCGTAGCGCCGGATGCGCTAGGCGGGATGGGATTCCAGCTGCTCGAGGAAGACGCTTGTGCGCTTGGTGGGCTGGTGCGCCCCAAGCAGGTTCTTGTCGAATTCGCGGGAGAGCCTTTCGGACCCGGCATGGAGGTCCTCCTGTGCACAGCTGCCGCCGCAGACGGCTTTGTTCTCCTGTTTGCCGGCCTGAATCTGGGCGGGAACCAAACTGTCCACCCCGAGCCCGCGATCCGGGTCTCGAGCCGCTGGATGCGTGACGGGGCCCACTGGCTCACCCAGCACGGCCACGATTTGTTGCTGGCGAAACGTTCTGCGAATCTCCGCGTTTCCAGGGCACCTGCTAGTGCGCCGCCAACTGGATCCATCTGGGCCAGACGCAGGGCCGCGGCAAACTAGATACTTGTCACGAGTAGAACGAGCCCGTCAATAACGTCTTCGTCGAACTCCTCTGTCCGGACTGAGAAGCAAACCTCAATCGTTTGCTCCACGGCCGCCTTTCACGGCCCGCTCGAACGCTTATGTTTTCCCTACTATCCCGATCAACAATCAGGAGATATAAGGCTATTGTAAACAGCCATTTAGGGGAGTATGATCCCAGTATGAAGATCACAGGCCGGCGGGTGATCACGAGCTCGCCAGAAAACAGCGAAACGCCGGTCGAATCCTTCCGCACCTGGGTCACGCCGACAAACGACTTCTATGTCCGAAATCATTTCGACAGCCCGTCGCTCAACGTTGCAAACTGGACGCTCGATATAGCCGGCTTTGTGGAGCGGAGCCTTCGGCTGAACCGAAAGAACCTCGATTCAATGTCGCAGACGGACCTGTTCGCCACGCTCGAGTGTGCCGGGAACGGCCGTTCGTTTCTCGAAGGCGACGTGCCCGGAGTGCAGTGGGGCATTGGTGCTGTAGGCAACGCCGAGTGGTCTGGCGTGCCGGTGCGGGACCTGCTTGAGCTGGCAGGCATCAGGGAAGGGGCGCTCGAAGTGGTGTTTGAGGGCTCTGACAGCGGAACCGAGGGAGGTGTTGACGGAGATGTGCGCTTCGCCCGCAGCCTGCCACTGGACATGGCGCTGCATCCCGACACGCTGGTGGCGCTACGAATGAATGGCCAAGTGCTGACCCAGGAGCACGGCTACCCGGCGCGGCTGGTGGTGCCGGGGTGGTACGGAGTTGCTTCCGTCAAATGGTTGCGCGCAATACAGGTCGTCAACGAGCCATTCCGCGGATTCTTCCAGAGCGTCAAGTACACCGTCAAGCGGAAGAGCGCTCGGGGAGTGCGCGAGGAGGTGGTCGGCATGATGCTACCGAAATCCGAGATCACCCGACCGCGGCACGGGGAATGCCTGGCTCCCGGGGCCCGCTTGGTCGAGGGCGTTGCCTGGGCCGGTGCGGAGGTCGTTGCAGCTGTGGAGTTGAGTTGCGACGGAGGGGAGTCCTGGAGGCGTGCCGAACTAGTTGGCCCCCAGAAACGCTACACCTGGACGAACTGGCGGATCGAGTGGGAGCCTACGCGGCACGGGGAGTACCAGCTGCTGGCGCGCGCCATCTCTGATTCCGGAGAAATCCAACCCGGGCGTCACAACCCTCTTCACGGGGGCTACCACATCAATTTCAGCAGGCCCCTCGCGGTTTCCGTGGCAGATTCCGGGGACAAGAAACCACTCGTCTTCTCGATTTGATCCCGGTCTCAGAGCCCTATTCACCGTGTCAGAGCGCCCGTGTCGGATTGGCGATGCGTGCGGCTGCGGTCGGTTCGCTATAGTCTGCTCAGGTGCGACGAGCCAGCGCGATCCTTGGCGTCCTCTTGGTGACGGGCGGCCTCATGGCGTCGGACTGGACGCGGTTTCGCGGGCCCAACGGCACCGGGGTGGCCGAAGGCGGCGAACTTCCGGTCGAATTCGGACCAACCACGGGTGTCGTGTGGCAAACGGCGCTGCCCGCCGGTAAGTCATCCCCGGTCCTGACCGAGAGCCGCGTGTACCTGACTGCCCATGAGCGCGGCGAGTTGCTCACCCTGGCAATCGAACGATCGACGGGCGATGTTCTCTGGCGGCGTAAAGCGCCTGCTCGCCGGCTGGAGACGATGCACCGGTTGAATGACGAGGCTTCGCCCACGCCGGTCACGGACGGTGCGAACGTGTACTCGTTCTTCGGCGGCTTCGGCCTTGTCGCTTATGGCCCTTCGGGGGACGAACTGTGGAACCTCCCGCTTGATCCCTTCACCAACTTCCATGGCATGGGCGCCTCGCCGATCCTGGTCGACGGCAAGCTCATATTGATCTGCGACCAGGATCTGGATGCATACGCGATCGCGGTTGATCCCGCCGACGGGGAGATTCTTTGGAAGACATCGCGTCCGGACTTCGTGCACAGCTTTTCGACGCCAGTGGTTTTCCGGCACCCTGATCGCGACCCCGAGATTATCGTGCCGGGATCGTATCGAATGACCGGCTATGCGCTTGATGGTCGCGAGCTGTGGCGTGTCGACGGACTGACGTATCAAGTGAAGTCGGGAGCCGTCATCGACGGCGAACACCTCTTCTTCAACGGGTGGGCGCCGGGCGGGGAGCCCGCCGTGCGGCTGGAACTGCCCGGTTTCGCCGAAATGCACGAACGATTCGATGAGGATGGAGACACCGAGTTGACTCGGCAGGAAGTTCCCGAAGAATGGCACCCCGGCAACTGGGAAATGCATGATCGGGACAAGAACGGCACGTTGAACGCCCGAGACTGGGCCCACTATCGCGCACGGCGTGTCTCCGAGAACTCCTGCATGGCCATTCGACTTGGCGGGCGGGGAGACCTGACGCGATCGCACGTGCTATGGCGGCATCAGAAGTCCTTGCCGGACGTAGCATCACCAATCCTCTACCAGGGGGTGCTGTACCTGGTGCGCAACGGCGGGATCGTGACTGCCTTGGACCCAGCCAGCGGGCGAGTCCTCAAGCAAGGGCGGTTGCGGGAGGCGCTCGATGGATTCTACGCCTCACCGGTGGCAGGCGATGGCAAGGTATACATGGTTAGCGACACGGGGAAGGCCGCGGTGGTTCAGGCAGGCAAGGACTGGAAGATCTTGCAAACCAACGATTTGGGTGAGTCGGTATACGCCACGCCGGCAATCGGCGGTGGCTGCTTGTATGTCCGGACGGCATCTCGCCTGTATTGTTTCGGCGGACCCGGCAAAGCGGTTGTCGCATCCGGTAGGTAACAAGCGTTGAATCAACCGCGTTAGAATCCGAGTCGGGCGGTTTCGTGGATCAAGAGGAAAGAAATGGCTGAAAAACTGAACCGGCGTGATGTCCTGCGTCGAACGATGGCTGCCGTTGCGCTGCCGCTTGCGGCTTGCCGCGATGGTGGGGACGTGTCCCTTGCCGCGACGAAGCCGAACATCATTCTGTGCATGGCTGACGACCAAGGCTGGGGGGACACGGGTTACAACGGGCACCCCTACCTGAAGACCCCGCACCTGGATGAGATGAGCCAGGCCGGGTTGCGTTTTGATCGCTTCTACTCGGGAGCTCCGGTGTGTTCCCCGACACGCGGCAGCGCCTTGACCGGGCGCCATCCGTACCGCTACAGCGTAACTACGGCGAACGCGGGCCATGTCCGGGAGCAGGAGGTCACTCTTGCCGAACTGTTGCGCGACCAAGGCTACAGGACCGGGCACTTCGGAAAGTGGCACCTAGGGACGCTGACGAACGACCAGGAGGACGGTCGCCGGGGCGGGAGGAGGCCGGAGCACTACGCGCCTCCGTGGGAGCACGGCTTCGATGAATCGTTTTCGGCGGAAGTGCAGATGCCGACCTGGAACCCGATGGTGGACCAGGCGTTTCCTTCGAAATACTGGACCGGGCCGGGGGAGTTCGCGACTGAGAATCTCGACGGAGACGACTCGCGGGTGATCATGGACCGGGCGATTCCATTCATCCGCGGCGCTGTCGAGGACGCCAAGCCGTTCTTTGCCGTAATCTGGTTCCACACACCGCATAGTCCGGTCGTGGCAGGCCCTCGCTACAGGGCGATGTACGAGGAGTTCAGCGAGGGCGAGCAGCATTACTACGGCTGTATCACTGCCATGGACGAGCAGGTCGGGCGGTTGCGAGCGGAACTTCGGCAATTGGGTGTCTCAAATGACACGATGCTGTGGTATTGCAGCGACAACGGACCGGAAGGCAGGACGCCGCAGGTCCGCGCCAACCGCGGGTCCAGCGGGGGCTTGCGCGGACGCAAGCGCAGCCTCTTCGAAGGGGGAGTGCGCGTGCCGGGAATCTTGGAATGGCCGGACCGCATCGCGGACGGCCGGACCACGAGTGTTCCCTGTTCAACCTCCGATTACTTCCCGACGGTCGCTGCAATGCTGGGACTGGAGGCATCGGCGGACGGGAGGCCGATGGATGGCACTAGCCTGCTGGCATTGATCGACGGAGACATGGAACGTCGCGAAAAGCGCATCGCATTCCAGTGTCCCGACAACAATGAACGGGCAGTACTGAGTCGTTTTGGGTCACCGGACCACGCTCTGATCGGTGACCGCTACAAGTTCCTGTCCTACCTTGACGAGGAGCGCGCCGACCAGGACATGCTGTTCGACCTCGCCGCGGATCCCGGCGAGCGCCACAACTTGGTGGCGGAACTACCGGATGTGGCGGCGGAGATGCGAACCGAACTGCAGGATTGGGATGTTTCGTGCGCGCGTAGCGACGCCGGTGACGACTACCCGTCCGGGTAGCGGTTCGCGGCGAGGCGGGCTGCAGGGACAGAGCTTGGCCATCGCTCTCAGCTTGTTGCCGGGTGGTTGATCCAAATTACTCTGGGCAACGGGAGCTGAGCATGCCGCGGCCTAGACATGGCTCATCCCCGTCCTTGCGGGTTGGCTGGCTGATGGCGGCTATCCGAGGGTGAGGGATCGACATTCACAATTCGAATCACATGCCACGACCCGTCGAGGGAGTACAATCCAAGAACGGGACTCAGAGTCTTGGAAGGCATCTCCCAATTCACGTCATTGCTGAGCTGAGCAAGGACTGCCGGTGACACCGACTTGCCGCCGTGCTCTGGATTGAGTCGCCTGAGACAGACCTGCCGGATCGGGAGGCGAAGTGCAATTGAATTGGCGAAATGTCGCCTGGATTCTGGCGGGAATCCTGTTTGTGCTTGGGAGCGCCAGGATCCAATACCACGTCAAGGTCGAGATGCCTCGCGATGATGGGACCACGACCGCTCTGGGAGACCTCCGGGTCGGAAGCGAGGCCCCCGACTTTTCCGCTACCGATTTGCAAGGACAGCCGGTCGAGCTGTCGGAATTCAGGGATCGCAAAGTGGTTGTTGCGGACTTCTGGGCCGAATGGTGCGGCCCCTGCCTGATGGCGATGCCCGGCCTTCAGGAGCTGCACGACGAATTTGAGGGCCAGCAACTGGAAATCCTCGCCGTCAATCTTGGCGAGAGTCCCGAACAGATCCAGCGTTTCATCGAACGGAAGGGATACACGTTCCGCGTAGTGCCGGACCAAGACCACTCCATCGGCAACCTTTTCGGGGTCACAGGGATCCCAACGATGGTGGTCGTCGGCGCCGATGGGCGCGTCAAGCGAATCCGGGTCGGTTACGGTGCCGGAAGTACCGACCGGCTCAAGCAAACAGTGCACGATCTGATCCGGGAGATTCAGCCCACCGGGATGGATGACTTATAGGATCGGCCTGTGAGCATTATTCGCACCGAGAATCTGGGGAAGGTCTACAAAGGGGGCACCACCGCCCTCAACGGGCTCGATCTTGAAGTGCACCCCGGCGAGGTATTCGGGTTTCTCGGTCCGAACGGCGCGGGCAAGTCCACGACTATCCAGCTCCTGCTGAATTTCATCAGGCCTACGGCGGGGACAGCCTTTCTGTTCGATGGGCCGGTGACCTGCACGAAGTCCCGGCAGAGGCTTGGATACCTGCCGGAATCCGTGAACTTGCAGACCTACTACACCGGCCAGCGCCTGCTGGAGTTCCACGCTGGACTCTTTGGCATTGAGCCTGGAGTGCGCGCCAGGCGGGCCATGGAGTTGCTTGAACTCGTGGGGCTGCTGGAAGCCGCCGGAAAATCCGTCTCGCAATACTCCAAGGGCATGCTGCAGCGCCTCGGGCTCGCACAGGCGCTGATCAACGACCCTGAACTCCTGATTCTCGATGAACCAACGTCGAATCTCGATCCGGTCGGACGCCGCGACTTTCGCGAAATCCTGCTAGAACACAGGGCCCGTGGAAAAACGGTCTTCATCTGTTCGCACATTCTCTCGGAAGTCGAATCAGTATGTGACCGAGTTGCCATCCTGAAGCGGGGTGTTCTGAATCGGGTGGGAACGATGGAGGAGTTGTCTGGTGCAAAAGGGTTCAAGATCGTAGCTCGCGATTTGCCGGCAGCAGCCATCGACGCGCTTTCCACATCTGCTGCGCGGGTGACCCTACACGGCAAGAATGCCACCATCACCTGCGGCGACGAGGAAGTGCGAGACGAGGTGGAGCGCGTGCTAAGGGAGAGCGCCGTGGTAATCGAGCACGTCGAAGCCGAAACCCAATCGCTCGAGGAGATCTTCTTTGGAGCCATTGACCGCAAGGCGGAGTCATGACCAAATTGCTCCTCATAGCTGCCGACACGATTCGTGCTTTGCTGCATCAGCGCCTGCTGGTGGCGCTCATGCTGCTCGCATTGGGGCTGACTGCGATCTTCTCGGTCCTGGCTACCCAGTCGAAGGATTTCATCCTGGAAGCGGCCGAACGGGCGGCCGAGATGGAAGGCACCGACATGGATGAGGAGCAGCTCGAACAGGCGCGCCGTAGCATGGACGCAGCAGGCTCTTTTTTCCTGGCCGCCCTGTATTGGTTTACGGCGTTGGGAGGCTCGCTAGTCGCGCTCTATATCTGCTGTACTGCAGTTTCCAAGGACATCCGTCACGGCACGATACCCATTATCCTGGCCAAGCCGGTGTCCCGGACACAGTTCCTCTTGGGGAGGTACTGCGGTGCGATTTCCGTATTGCTTGGGTACTCGGTGCTGATTGCTGCCGCGCTCATCGCATTTACTTACGCCAATCAGCTCGAGATGAATGTGGCAGCCCGCTATGCCCCTTGGCTGATGTTTTGCCAGAGTCTCATGGTCGGGTCGGTCGGCCTGCTCTTGTCGTTGCTCATGCATCCGCTCATCGCGGCGATCCTAGCCCTCTTCGCGACTTCCTGGTTTTTCTCCCCGCCCAATCCCCTTTATTTCATCTTGCCGAGCTACGACAGATTCAATGTCTTCTCTCTGATTTCCGGAGGGAGGCTGATCACGCTGGAAGACGTCGTCATCCTCACGTTCTATGCGTTTGATGTCACGGCGATCTTTCTGCTCTTGGCCCTCTGGCGGTTCCGCTCCAAGGAAGTCTTGTAACCGCAATTGTCTGGAGCGGCCCTGATCCGCTGCGTCGTCTCTAAACGGGATGTACGCGGAAGGCGTTGGCAGGAGTAGCAAGCCGTTACAATCCACCTCCATTGAGCCGTTGCCCAGGGGTATGACTGCCGGTTGCGGTACAGCAGACCCATCCTTCCGGGCCTGTGTCAGTCTCGGGCTCGAGGCTCCAGCCGCGGCGGGTGTGGCGGTGCGAGTTGTACAATGTGTGCTGCTCGCGATGAACCGACGGCAGTTCCAGGCGCTTCAGGCAAGGCGCGAATTTCTGCGAACTTTCGCTGGCGGCGTCGGGTTGGCGGCCTTCGCGGAGTTGCTGGCGGCCGACGGATTGACCGCCGCAGATCCCCTCGCTCCCAAGGCTCCGCATTTCGCTCCCAAGGCCAAGAACGTGATCTTCATGTTCATGGAAGGCGGACCGAGCCAGTACGAGCTGTTTGATCCCAAGCCCGAACTGGAGCGCTGGGATGGTCAGTCCTTGCCGGATTCGATCACCAAGGACCTGACGCTCGCGTTCATCAAGCCCACTGCGAAGGTGATGGCGAGCCGCTACCAGTTCGCCCCGCAGGGCCGTTGCGGTATGGAACTGTCCGAGCTGGCGCCTCACTTGGGCAGTGTCGCCGACGAGATATGCCTCGTCCGCTCGATGCGCAGCGACGCCTTCAACCATCATCCCGGCCAGTTGCTGCTCTTCACCGGAGCGACGGTCCCCGGCCGGCCGACGCTCGGATCATGGCTGCTGTACGGCTTGGGGAGCGAATCGAAGAACCTGCCCGGTTTCGTGGTGCTCACTTCTGGCAAGGGTACTTCCGGGGGCACGACGAATTTTTCGTCGGGCTTCATGCCCTCGCACTACCAGGGAACACTCTTCCGTAACCAGGGCGACCCTATCCTCTATTTGAGCAATCCGCCCGGTGTGACCACGGAAATCCAAGGCGACACGATTGATTTCGTCAACGCCATGAATCGGATTCGCTATGGACAGACGGGAGACCAAGAGATCGCCTCACGCATCAGCGCCTACGAGCTGGCGTTCCGTATGCAGACCGAAGCGCCTGACCTCGTGGATCTTTCCGGCGAGTCGTCCGAGACTCTCGAGATGTACGGGATCGAGAGCGAGAATCAGCATCGCCGGCAGTACGCGACGAATTGCTTGCTCGCGCGAAGACTTGTCGAGCGCGGAGTCCGCACCGTGCTGATGATGGACGCTTCCTGGGACGACCACACTTACCTCAATAGCAAGCTGCCGAAGCGCATGGAAGAGACGGATCAGCCCACGGCGGCGCTGATCAAGGATTTGAAGCAGCGCGGCCTGCTCGACGAGACGCTCGTTGTTTGGGGTGGCGAGTTCGGTCGCACACCGATGGTCGAAATCCGCAAGCCGGAGGAGGCTGCGAATGCCGGCCGCGACCATCAGCCCACCGCGTACTCCATGTGGATGGCCGGCGGCGGGATCAAGCCGGGGCACGTGCACGGCGCGACGGACGATCTGTGCCTGAACATCACCAAGGATCCCGTGCATGTCCATGATCTTCAGGCAACGATTCTGCATCAGCTGGGATTCGACCACGAAAAGTTCACGTATCGATTCATGGGGCGTGACTTCCGGCTCACCGATGTGAGCGGCACTGTCCGGACCGGATTGCTGGCATAGCGTTGCTTCCCGGGCAACAACTCATCAGCTGATGGCGTGAGGCGCACACACCCGTCAAACCCCCGATCCAGCGGCCAACGTTCGTGTCGCTGGAATCAGCCAGATGCCGGCGGGACCCGTGATTCTTCGGATCTGCCGCCCCGCAGCGAGTTGAACTCGCAATCCTTGGGAGCATTCACACCGTTCGGCTTTGAGCCCTGTGCCAACGCGTTCGACGCATTGACGCAGGGCTGGATGCGGCGGGAACCGAACGGTCGCGCCAGATCGGTCAGAACTCGTACCGGAATCCGAACTGGATCCTGCGGGAGCCCTGAGCGCTCGTGATCTCTCCAAACCTGGCGTTGGTGACGCTTCGCTGCCCGCCGTTGAAGATCGGAGAGTTGAACAAGTTGATGAAATCTGTCCGGAATTGTAAGCGTTGATCTTCGGAAATCCGGAAGCTCTTTTCAATGCTTGTGTCCAGCGTGGTGTACCCGGGACCGCGAACCGTGCCGACACCGGCGTTTCCGAAGGTTCCCCTCGCAGGATCGGTGTAGGCGCTGGTGTCAAGCCACGATGTGCCGGGGCCCACTGCTCGCGGTCCCTTTCCATCTCCGACCCGATCGGCGCGGAAACCGCGCGAGCCTGTTCCCGACCTGTCGGGGCCGCGAATTGTCCAAGGGAAGCCGGACTTGAGGGACAGGATTCCGCCGAGCTGCCAGCCACCCAGGATGGCATCCGCCGCCGGTCCCCAGTGCTTGCCGATCGTTCGATTCTTGCCCACGGGAAGCAGATAGACGAAATTCGTGACTAGGCTGTGAGCTTGGTCGAAGAACGTCGGCCCCCATTCCGCGCGTTGGTCGCGCAGGTTTTGCCAATAAGCGGATTGGGAGCGGGGCAGCCCTCCCGAGCCGTAGTATCCGATGGCATCGCTCATGCCCTTCGACCAGGTATAGGACAACTGGTACTGCAATGAGTTCTTCATGCGTCGCTTCAGGCTCGCTTGAAGCGAATTGTATTCTTGGTTCCCATTGGACTCGGTCCCGGAAATCTGGGAAATGACACTCAGGTCCGGGTTGCCCGCGAGATAGGGGCTGCAATTGCATGCAGCCGGGCGTCCGCTCTGGTCGACGCGTTGGAAGTAGGGCATTGGCACTACCAGGTGCGTTCCTTTCTGGCCGACGTAGCCGACCGAGAAGACCGAGTCGAACGGCAGCAGTTGTTCGATCGTGAAGTTCCACTGTTGAACGTGCGACGGACGCACATTTGCGTCCCACAAACGAATGTTCGCGCGATTGTACGGATTCGTCTGCACCACTGTCGAGAATCCGTCTCCAGTCCGAGACACCGGCTGGAGCGCATCGTCATAGATCGCTTCGAACTCAACATTGAACGGCGGGTTGATCGGCAGACGCAAGTTCGTCCCGGTTCCCTCCATGAAAGACGAGATCGTGTACGCACCCCGGAAGACCGTTTTGCTGCCGAATGACTTGGGCGTGTAGGCGAACCCGACCCGGGGTTGGAAATCCCTGTTGAAACTGTTGTACAGCGCACGCGAATTGCCGTCCTTGCCTGCAAGCATCAGCTTTCCGCTGAAAGGCTCGAAATTGGATTGGCGATCGAGCACTTCGTACAAGGGCTGGTGCCATTCCCAGCGAATCCCGAGGTTGAGTGTCAGCTCATCCGAGACCCTCCAGTCGTCTTGGATGTAGAAGCCGAGGATCCACTTTCGATGGCCCCACACGTTCCCAGCGACCCCGCGGCCGAGGCGGACCGGTGCACCCAGGAAGAAATCCGCTTCCGAGAACCCCTTCGACTTTGTGTCGAGGTGGTCGCGAGTGAAGTTTCCGTTGAAGCGCAAGAAGCCGGTCCGACCAGTATTCCCCGCATAGAACGTGTTCATCTGCTGTCTGAGGGCTTGTCCGCCCATCTTCAGCTGGTGACGCCCGCGAATCAACGTCAGATTGTTCACGTACTGGTATGTCGTGTTGCTCGTCGCCTGTTTTGGTGCTTGCGAGGTGATTCCAAGATCTTGGGATGTTTTTATTGATGTGCTTTGGGCGGGACAAGCGGGGATGGGCGGCCCGGGACGCCCCTGCCGATGCCCGTCGCCAGGCCGCCGTTGAACTGCAGGCTCATCAGTCCGGGACCGCGGTCGTTTCCGTTTGCGATGCCAAGCCGCTCGGCTACATTTCCGAGCCCCTTGGCGTCTGCCCCGTTGTGGATGGTGATATGGTTCACGCCGATGCGCACTTCGTTCACGGCGTTCGGGCTGAGCGTGCGGGTCCAGTTAACGACGCCCGCCTGGAACGGGGAATCGCTGAAGGAATCGAACCGCAGCGGGAATGTGTTTTCCGACGGACGGCCTTGGACGCCCTTGGACCAGCGCGTTGTGACGAGGTCGCCGACGGTCGGGTTCCAATCGACCTTGACGTCGCCTTGGTCATTGATGGTCTTGTTGCTTGACGTGTTGGACTGGTTGAACCGCAATCCGTCGTTCAGCGGCGCTGGATACAGCGAGGTGTCCGCGAAGAGCGCCTGCGCGACCGGATCAACCCGGCTCAACGGGATCACGTTGTCCGGGAACGGCTGTCGCCTCCCGTCGGTATCGGTGTTGGCGTAGTCGTAGAGCCGGATGTTCTGTTCCGAGAGCAGCCGCGAGAAATCGCCTTGGCGAAATCCTGACGAGATAACGTTGAAATTGCCCTCAGTGCCCGGGTTGGTCCTCCGGGTTCCCTGGTAGTCGCCGAACACGAACAGCTTGTTCCTGACAAGCGGCCCGCCCAGGGTGGCGCCGAAGATATGCTTCGAGTACACCGCCCGCTCCCGGTCTTGCCAGTTGCGGGCCCAGGCGTTGGCGGCCAGCTTGTCATTCTCGAAGTACTCGAAGGCGGAACCATGGAATTCGTTGGACCCCGATTTCAGGGTCACGCTGACAATGCCGCCTTGGAAGTTTCCGAACTCCGCCGAAGCGTTGTTCGTGATGACGTTGAACTCGGCGATTGCATCGATGTTCGGTTGGTACGCCGTCTGGTTCTCTGAGACCTGGTTGTTGTCGATCCCGTCCAGCAGGAAGTTATTGGCCTGCTCGCGATTGCCATTAACGTAGGGCCTGCCGTTGCCTCCGGACCTTCGCTCGCTGTTCAGAGCCGACGGGTTCGTGGTCGTCACTCCCGGCACGAGCATGGTCATGGCGACGAAATTGCGGGAGACCAAGGGCAGGTCGACCGTCTGGCTGCCGGTGATGACGGCACCCAGTTCTGTCTTTTCCGTCTGCAGCAAGGGCCCGGAGGCGGAGACCTCGATTGTCTCCGTCACCGCTCCCAGGACCATCCCGACATCGATACGGGCGCGCTGGTTGACCTCGAGCAGCAGCTCGGGCCGGGCCCAAGCTCGGAAACCCCCGGACGTTACCCGCATGGAGTAGCGCCCGGCCGCCAGACGCGGTAAGGCGTAATTGCCGGCCTCGTTAGATTCGGTGTTCCACGAGACCCCCCGGTCGAGATCCCTAACTTCAATCGCAGCTCCGGCGACAGCTGCCCCCGATGGATCCGTGACGATTCCCGTGATCCCCGCGCTGACTTCCTGCCCATAGGCTTGTGACGCGCCCGAACACAGGGCTAGCACGAGAGCCAGGCAACCCTGTAGGGCCCGGTTCAAGTTGTTTGAGATTTTCATTCTTCCTCCCGGCTCCGATCCGTAGTGGGTGCAATCGTAGTTCGGAAAACACACTCGGAACACCCGCGAAACGAGCCTGTTTTTTCATACTGGGGCTCGCCTGGGTAGTTGTCAATAAATTGCAAACTAAACTTCGCCAGCATCCTGTATAGCCAACAAAAGTCGTTGGATATCAATATGTTGGCGAGAATCTCAGACGATCTCTAAGGGGCGGGGCAGTCCCCCCCGAGCCAGTTGGTGAGTCGAATTCGGCTTGCTAGATCCAGTCTGGTGCTGTCTCGGGATTGATGAGGGGAGCGAGGCGTGTGGGGGATGCCTTCAAAGTCGTCACCATGGGCAATACGTGTGTTCACGGCCAGCGTGACCACCGGTCGTGGCCGGGGCGATTCGGATCAAGTCGTTATCGGCGCGACTGAGGACTAACGGCATCCCTCTCTGCAACACTAGCGCGACGCCAGCGGAGAGAATTGCCAGCGAGACTCCATTGCGGGAACTCTCTCGCTCATAATGGGGCTCGTTTGTAACCTTGAAAAAACTGATGATCCATCCCGAGGCATCTCGGTTTAGGTCGCCGATGCCCAATTGCAAGTCCCTGCCTCTTGGTTGATTAGATGAAGCCTATGGCGGTGTCGATTTCGCGTTGCAATTCCAAGGATGGTCGGGAAGGCTATGTGGCGATCTCGTCGGATGGAGAGCCGGCGCAATGTCATTCGTCGGAGTTCCGAGAAGGTCACTGCTCCCGATCGGCGCTGTCGGATTCCGATATCGGTTTCCCTGTCGGCCAGGGAGGTCGCGTCGCCGCTGTCTTTAGCCCTCCGCCGGAGCTTCCGACTGCGGCTGTTGAATGGGGTCCAGGCCTTGATGGAGCGGTTGCGCCAAAGCCCGCACGGGTTTCAGTTTCTCCGAAAGGCGTCGCTCTCGACGACAAGTAGAACGAGGTCGCGGAGGCCGCCGCCCTGGCGCTCGAGCATCTTGACGACCGCATCAACCGACGGTTGGTCCGACCGCTCAAGCACGCGGCCGGTAGCGTAGGTCAGGAGCTTCTCCGTGAGGTTCCGAGAGAATTGGCCTCCTTGATTCTCCACCAGGATCCGCTTCAGGTCAGTGATGTCTTGAAACGCTTCTCCGCTTGGGAGCACTCCCGACGGGTCGATCGGTGGCCCCGAGCGGCCCCGGCGCGGATAGTGCTCCCGCCAGCCGCCGATTGGGTCGAAACTCTCGAGCGCGAAGCCCAGGGGGTCGATGTGTTGATGGCAAGCGTTGCAGCTTGGAACTTCGCGGTGCCTGACCAGTTGGTCGCGAATAGTCGTCGCACCCCGAATGTCGGGCTCGAGGGCTTCGATGTCGGGTGGCGGGGGGCTGGGCGGCGTGCCGAGAATATTCTCGAGAAGCCACACGCCACGCACGACCGGCGAGGTGTCAATGCCGTTTGCACTGGCGGTCATCACCGCAGCCATGCCCAGCAGTCCGCCACGGCGTGGATCATCGATCGAAACTCGCCGGAACCGGGGGCCGTGCACGCCATCAATTCCATACAGGCGCGCAAGGCTGCTATTGACGATCGCGAAGTCGGCGTCGAGGAAGCGGTCGATTGGCAGATTCCGCTCAAGGACATGTTCGAAGAAGAGCCGTGCCTCGGTCTTCATGGCCTCCTCAAGGCCTTCCACGTAGTACTGCTTGAAGTCTTTCGCGCTTGGCGGCATCGAGCCGATCTTGTACAACTCGAGCCAGCGCGATGTGAACTGGCGTGCGAATGCCGTGGCCTTGGGGTCTGAGAGCATCCGCAGGGCAGCGGACCGAAGCGCACCGGGCGCTTGCAGATCCCTGGCAAGGAGCTGGTCGTCCGGCATGGAGGACCAGAGAAAATAGCTCAGCCGCGATGCGAGAGCGGAATTGTCAAGCGGGCCGTCACCCTCGTTCAGATAGAGAAAGCTAGGCGAGGAGAGGATCGCGCGAAGGCCGGTCTTGATCGCTTCCAAGGGTGTGTCCCCTGATTCGGCGCGGGCATTCACCAAAGCCAGCAGCGGCTCGATCTCCCCGGGGCGCGCCGGGCGGCGGTAGGCGCGCGAAGCGAATCGCTCGAGGATCTTGCGTGCGTTCTCAAGTCTCGGTTCAAAGTCTCCGAACAGCGCCACATGCGATGCAGGAGGCCATTCCTCGTAGAGCGGGCCCTCGATCTCGATTTCGTAGACGCGGATGCGCGGGCCTTGGTATTCGCGGAAGAAGGCCGCCCACCCGCGGCCGCGACGGTTGACTGCACCCGGGCTGTAGGCTTCGGCGATGGTCTGGTCGTTGATCGGACCCTCGGTGATGACGTACTCGCGGATGAATCCGAGAAACGTGTCGGGGTAGTTCATCACAAGAGGCTTCTTCAGGGGCTTGACCCGGATCGGTCCGTTCGGGAATGTGAGGCGCGGCTGGTAGCCCTTGTCAAGCCAGATACGAGCCTCGTACCAGGTTGGCTCGTTTGCAATTTCGAACTCGGCAACCTGGCGGTCCGAGGGAGTGCGGAATTCCAGGTTTCCGTAGCGGCTGGAACTGGCAATGACAGCTACGCGCAAGGGCTCGTCTTTGCGCGCGCCGACGATTGCCTCGTCGTAGGGATAGACCCGATTGACGGCCTGGGCCTTGAAACGGAGCTTGTAGTAGCCGGACCGCGGCACGCCTTCCAGGAAATTCTCCAGCCATAGGAAACCGCCCCGGTCTGACGTGTTCTTGCGAATGTGCTGGTAATGGCCGGGCAGGTCTTGACTGTCGGGGCGACTGCGGTTCGGATGAAACAGGGCCTTGAAGGCGTACCGCTTCGGCCGCGGGACTCCTCCGGTTGCCACGGCGGCGTCGATGAAGACCTCCGCGGCAGACAGGTAGCCGTCAAGGAGGAAATCCGAGGTGCGCAGCGCGGCTCCGATGTTGTCAAAGCCTTCCTCCACGGTGTCCGGCGGGAAGACGTCGGTTGGATCGGCGAGCAAGTCCTGTAGCGAAAGCAAGTCGCGGATCGTGCGGCTGTATTCGAAGCGGTTCAGGCGGCGCAGCGGTGTTCTTGCGCCCGTGCTCTTGAATTTGGCACCGGCCACCGTGACGCGGTCGGTCATCAGCTCGATGACGGCTCGACGCTCCGCATCGCTGGGTTGCTTGGCGCCCTCCGGCGGCATGGCACTCAGGTTGAGGCGGTCGAGGATATCCTGCCACTGCTGCAGTGTGTCGAGGGAAGTCAGATCCGATTCCAGGGAATCGAAACTGCGGTCGGCCATCTTGACTTGCGGGCCGTGGCACTGGATGCAGTACGAGTCCAGAAAGGGCTGGATTTCCTGTGCAGGAGCGGCGATGGCAATCAATCCGGTGGCAGCGAACCACGCGACGCGGCCAGTCATGCGAAGTCCTCGATCGTTCCGGATGCCTTGTTGAAGCGATCGATTTCGACGCCGAAGCGCTGCAGCATCGTCGTGTACAGATTGCAAAGCGGCACGCGGCGGCCTTCCGGGTACGACTTGTGACTACCATGGTGGAAGCCGCCTCCAGCCACCAGGATCGGCAGGTCCTTGTTCGAATGCGAACTGCCGTTGCCCATGCCGCTGCCGAACAGGACCATCGTGCGATCGAGCAGTGGGGCAGCATCCGAATCCTCCATGCCGGCAAGCCGGTCGAGGAACCGGGAAAGCGCTTTGGTCTGGAACTGCTCGATGACCAGCAGACCTCGCATCCGGTCTTCGGCCTTGCCATGGTGTGAGAAGCCGTGATACCCGCCGCTCAGGCCAAGATTCTGGGTGTCGATGACACCCGGGATCTCCAGTACGCCGACGCGTGTCGAATCGGTCTGGATCGCAAGCGCCATCAGTTCGAAGAAATCGTCCAGGCTCTCCGTGAAGGATCCGTCTTGGGGTGGCTCCATGTTGATCTGTGGTTTCGGGCGGTCCACCCAGTCCGATGCCATTGCAATGCGACGCTCGACCTCGCGGACGGAGGTCAGGTATTCGTCGAGCTTGCGTTGGTCCGGCTTTCCGAGGCTGCGGCGATAATCATTTGCCTGGGCGTTCACGGTATCCAGAACGCTGGCGTTGACAGCGTACCCATGGGCACGGTGGCGGCGCGCTGAGACGCTCTCATCGACAAACAACCGTGCGAATAGCTCGCTAGCCCGCGTGATGGGTGGCACGTTGACGCCGTTGCGGGTCCACGACATCTGACACGCCAAGATTCCCTTGGCCTGTCCGACCGATGCGACGATGGAAGGGAAACGAGTCGCGGTTCCCACAAACTCGGCCGCACGCTGGTCGATCGAAATGTTGCGCTCGGGCAAGTCGGCTGCGTCTTGGTCCTTGATGCCGCTCAGGAACGAATGGATCCCTCGGTGGCCACCCGATACGTCATGGTCGAGATGGGAAAAGACCGTGAAATCCTTGCGGTGTCGCTTGAGGGGCTCGAGCAACGGCGGCAGGGCGTAGCCTTGGCCGGTGTCTGTCGGGAAGAACGCTTCGGGCAGCATCCCAAGCGGATTGCCGACACAGACCATCCGCATCGGGGCGGGTGTGGTCGTGGCGCTCAAGGACTCAAGCGCCGGCAACGCAATTGCTACGCCCGCGCCGCGCAGGAACGTTCGGCGATCTAGGCCAGCCATTTTGCGGATACCTCCTCAGTGGTCGGGGACAGCTCCAATTCGCGTACCGGCCGAATCTCGAGATCCGGTCCCGTCGATTCTGACCCACTCGGCGGACTCAACATTTTACCCTCCAATGCCTAAGAACTCAATCCAGCAAGGCATCTAGGCATGCCTTCGAATGGAGCCATCAGCAGATTCCCTTGATTGAACTACGTATGGGGCCTCGCTCCGGTTACGTCTCCAATCTGGCCGACATCTCCTCGACATGCGCATGCCTCCGCCATTTGTGAGCGTTGCCACCCGATTTCAGCAAACCTTGCCAGAGAGGCAGTAGTGCTGCGCGGCGACCGGTGGGCCAATGTAGTCGCCGCGCACTGTCCGATTCTGACAGAACCCATGAAGAAGAATGGGCCAGTAGTCCTACTATGAGTCGCAGTCGTCGATGCAGAGTTGGTACTCGTCTTCGGCCTCCGACCAGCAATCGTCATACTCGCCGTCGCACCTTGCGTAGCACACGGCCTGATCGTCATCATCCGCGATATCCGAGCATGCCTCGGTGCAGTGGTCATATTGGAAGTCGCACCCCGCGATATCCAACTCGTAAGTCTCGTCGCACTCGAAATAGCAGTCTGAGTCGAAGGCTTCCGCGACCTCCGTGACAGCTGGCAGCAGGAACGCGAGGCCCGAGACTGCCGGGACAATCAGTGGTGGCAGGTAGGATGTCATGTTGTTCTCCTTTCTTCTCTTGTCTTGAGTGAGGCGGCTGGAATCCGAAGTCTCCAGTCGCCAGGTCCGAGAGATTGGCGGGATCATCCGCACTGTTCGTCGCGCATATACGTGGAGTAGCAGTCCTCGTAGTTATCGAAGGCCTGACTCTTCCAGTCCTCGAACTCCTAGTCCTTCTGTGCGATGCAGGCCAGCCGTTCCGTCCACTCCTCGAGGTGTTCGCATTCCCCGTGGGGTCGTTTTCGTCCGCTGCATCATCTCGCCCTCCAGACCGTAGGTGCGCTGTTCACGGTCGCGAAGACGGGCGCGGTGAACACCAGGACCAGAGTGGTCGAGATGCCCAGCAAGATCTTCGTTCCCTTGGTGATTCTCATGATGTGATTCTCATGCTGGACCCCTCGGAAGCTCGTCGCTTGTCAAGCACCTCAAGTTCGGAACCTGTTGAGAAACCCAGGTTTGGCGGTGCCAACATGCATGTGTCGTCGCCATAGCAGAACACGTTCTCGCAGGCTTCCTGGTTTTCATACGCATCCGCCATGCAACTCTTGAGGAGTTTCCATTCTTCTCGGTATCACTGGTACCGTCTAGCCAAGTTTTCTTCGGCATCGCAGTGGCTAGTGTCGTAGTTGTCCATGCACTCTTCTGCTTCCATTTCGAAAGCCTCTTCACAGAGGTCGCAGTCCTCACTCGAGAACGCCCAGGGCGCTCCTACGCTTAGGGCCACGAGAATCGCTACGCCCATTTGTGTGATTCTGATCCCGCTCTGTGTCACAACTTGCCTCCCTTTCTCGGGCATTGCTCGCCCAATTCGCTTCCCCGCTTTTCCTGTGCCGTTCATGTTGTTGCTCGATCGCTGTCGTGCCCCTCTGCTCCCGTACCGGGAAGGTCATCGAGACCGTTGTTGCGCCTCCGTAGCAGAAACCTTCTCCTGCACCAGGTCGCCGTAGGCGCCATATGAGATTCCCTCTGTGACCGGTGTGCTTTCGAGAGCGGCAAGATACCGGTCGCGGTACTGTTGCAGCTCCTCTACTTTGTCCAGCTTGCCTTGCGCTCGCAGAGTTTCCTCGGTGGCGTCCGCAAACGCTTTGAATTCCTCCCGGAGCAATGTCTGCGGATCGGTTTCCAGATACTTGACAGGATCGCGCGCCCTCTTCTCCAAGAGCTTCCTCGCCGCAGCCGACGTGTTCGCTCCAAGCTCCAGTCGCTCCCGCGTTGCCTGGTCGAAATCATCAGCTCCTCGAAACTTCAAGAAGTCCGCAATTCGCACCCGACCCTTCTGGTAAGCCATATATAGCGGCGTGACTCTACGCACTTTCATCAATGGGTTCGCCGCATCCACCTCCCCGCCGTGGTCAGCAAGGAACTTGACGACAGCGTAATTCCCCGCGGCTGCGGCGTAGTGCAAGGCGGTATACCCCTTGGCGTCCGCAATCCCCGGTTCGGCTCCGAACCGCAACACCAGCGGTCGCACCATATCTATGGCGTCCGCCGACTCATCTTTGGCCGCCAATCCCAAGGCCGTCATGCCGGTCGTTTCCTCCACCATGTCGATGTCCTTGGCGAGCACCATCGCCTCCAGCGCATGGTCGTAGTGCTTGCGGTGCAACTCGTAGTGCAGCCTGGAGTTCTCGTACAAAGCCGCCAAGCTCGCGGGCACACGGTCCTGGGTGCTGCCTCCAAAGACCTCCACCCCCTGGCCGAATCCCAGGACGGCTACGATCAGCATCCCGGGAACCATCCGTTTCGTGACCTTCTTGACTTTCATAGGACCTCCTTCAATCCATCTTCATGATTGCTAGCAACTACGGAGGCTGCGAATGGATCATTCTGGCGCTTGTGGCTTCTTCGCTTGGCGTTACGGACCCGCCGTAACCTCCGGAAGATCCCTTCTTGCTCGTGAACGAGAGCGCTCAAATCCTAACCTCCTGCCTTATAGACTGTTGAGGCAGGAAATCGTCACAGAATTGTGGGGCGGTCCGTCCTTATTGATTCAAGCGGGCGTCAAGACGCTGTTTGAGCAGCTTGACGGCGCGATTGAGGCGGGTAGTGACGTTGGAGGCGGAGATCCCCAGGTTGCGGGCGGTTTCGGTTTGCTGTCGCCCGCCAACCTCGCTGATGTTGCACAGCAAGTGCAGGCGGTCCCAAGCAGCATTTCAAGCATGCGCAAGAGCCATCGCATGTCGAAGAGCATTTCTTGGTCGGCGGCGCGGCAGACGGCGGTTAGGAGCAAGAGAAGAGATCTCGTCGCCGCGGTGCTGAGCAAGGAATCTGATGGGGTACGCCGGTGGCAGGCAATGGGGATTGCTTGAACGCGGCAGCCTGACCGGAACGGCAGGAAGGCCTTGGGCGGTGCGCGAACGGGCCGTTGGAGGGTCGTTTGGGCCGTGGTCGGGGAGCTTCCGGAAGCGGCGGCGGACAAGGTACCGGCGACAGGGCTGCGGGCGAGGAAAGGGAGGCAGGTTGGGCGTGCGCTCGACCGGGCGGGCCGGGCGGCGAGAGGGGTTGGCGGAAAGGGTGGCAATCTCGAGGTGTCCACGGACACCGGAGGCGGATCGCCGTGCGGGCAAGACTCCACGCAGAGCATGAGCCCGCAACGGCAGGCCGTCTGGAAGGTCACCATGCCAGTCGGGCCGACCTGCACGGGGAACCGCAAGTCCAGCTGGTCCGGGTGCCGCTTGACCGGTCGGAGGCGACCCAACTCCCCCGCTAGCAGTAGTTCCCCGGGAATGCGCCCGGTCGCACGCCAGGCACGCCGCCCGTTGACATCCTCATGCCACGCCTGTAACTGCATCTGCAGGTCGTCCATGTCCAGATACCGGCGCGTCTTGAAGAAGGCACCCTTCACCAAGCCCACCAGATTCTCCACCGACCCCTCTTGGCGTGGCTGGTACGGCCAGCAGACCTCCACCGCCACGTCCAGCCGGGCCTTCACCTCCGCGAACGTCGGGTTCCAAGCCAGTTCCGCGCCGGTCTGCGGATCCTACTTCGTCACAATCGTCCGGGAGCGGTCAAAGACCGCCAGCAACGGAAGCCCCCAATCTGGCAAGAATGCGCGGCCAGCGGGCGCACTTGCTTGACCAGCGCGTAGACCGCGGATTTGCCGTCGGCGTAGCCTCGCTCTCGCAGACGCCGTAGCGCCTCCAGACTATTCAGCCGCGGTGCCTCCTGCAACATCGCTGGCACGGCCTCCCGGACCGCCTCGACCGCCGACGGTCGGCCGTGGCTCGCTCGGCAACTGGCGAATCGTCCCCAGCGACACCCCAGTTAGTTAGGCAATCCGCGCCTGTGAAACGCCCGCCGCCAGCAACAACTGGACATCGTGGCGTTTCGCCTCTCCGACCATGTATCGCTCCCGTTCACGGGAGTCCCGATGCGGACTCCGTGAGCGAGAGGGCATGGGACTAGCATCGGCCGGACCAGCCATAAGTTCCGGAATTCGGGCTGATAGAATTTCTGGAACTGACGAACCTACTAGCGTATACTGCCCATGTCTAATGTCAATCCTTGTCGCTGATCACTCAGACGCGCTCGAACACCACGTCACCATTCGCGTTGGTGGAGTCCCGTACGCTCTCCTGGGGGAAATGCGTAGCGGCGTGTATGCGCGATGCGGCCGGTCAGGCCTCGTCCCGAGATGCGCAGCCACGATGTTCTAGTGCTGTGGCCGACAAGTTTCGTATCCTGTCCGAAACCGCGAGGACCGCTCGATACTGTCCGTTGCTGCAAGACCAGAGCGACCGAGAAGCTTGGGTGGCTTGCTGTACGCGGCGTTTCTTGCCACTAGCGCGGCGCATCGCCGCCAATAACCAGGTCGCGGAAGACATCCTCCAAGAGAGCTGGATCCGGGTTCTGATGCATGTGTGCGAATACCGTGGAAGTCCACCTGCCTGTGGTTGGGTCCACAGCATCGTCCATAACTGCGCTCAGGATTCCAACAGCCAATCCAGCCCGCGTGCAAAGGAACTCGACACAAACCTTCGGGATCCATCCTTGGACCCCGAAGCGATAGCCTCGGAACGGGAGCTGCTTCAACTGATCCGCGCAATCATCGACTCCCTGCCAGCCGCGTTTCGCGATGTTCTCGAGATGCGCTATGGCCAAGGCCTATCCTCAGCCGAAACCGCCCATAATCTGGGGGTCTCCGCCTCCAACGTCACTACCCGCCTCAATCGCGCCGTCAAGCTGCTCAAACAGCGTCTTGACGCCCGCTTGAATCTATAAGGACGGACCGCCCCACAATTCTGTGACGATTTCCTGCCTCAACAGTCTACAAGGCAGGAGGTTAGGATTTGAGCGCTCTCGTTCACGAGCAAGAAGGGATCTTCCGGAGGTTACGGCGGTTCCGTAACGCCAAGCGAAGAAGCCACAAGCGCCAGAATGATCCATTCGCAGCCTCCGTAGTTGCTAGCAATCATGAAGATGGATTGAAGGAGGTCCTATGAAAGTCAA
>MKWU01000881.1_pt1 | contig 55280 bp, 47 predicted proteins | sample 809101 | NCBI WGS metagenome assembly MKWU01 (sample SAMN05860141, study PRJNA318959) | sponge metagenome | host: Aplysina aerophoba | place: Slovenia: Piran, Adriatic Sea, Gulf of Piran | collected 2013-05-07 | reverse complement strand
GTCAACGGCAGCGCGGAGATGATCGCAACGCTGCTTGCGGCGGGGGCGGGCCCGAACGCGACGATGGCAGGCAGCGAGACGGGCCTCCTGACGGGCGCGCGCCCGGGGCGGGCGGGCGCCGCGGGCGCGCGCCCCCGGCCCCGGCGCCGACGTGAACGCTGCGCAAGCGGCGGGGCAGACGGCGCTGATGTGGGCGGCCGCCGAGGGTCATGTCGAGACCGTCGAGGCGCTCATCAACGCCGGTGCCGACGTCGGGGCGCGCACCGTCGTGCCGGAGAATCCGCTGCGCACGGGGCTCGAGGGGCCGGCCCCGCACGGGTTCACGGCGTTGCTCTTCGCCGTCCGGGCCGGGCACATCGACACCGCGCGGGTGCTCATCGCCGCCGGCGCCGACCCCAACGACACGTTGCCGGACGGCATGAACACGGTGACGCTCGCCGCCACCAACGCCCACTGGGAGCTGGGCATCTCCCTCATCGACCAGGGGGCCGACCCGAACGGCGCCGGGCAGGGCTGGGCGGCGCTGCACGCCATGACCTGGGTGCGGATGCCCAACTTCGGCTTCAACCCACCGGGGCCGGTCACGACGGGGACGATCGACAGCCTCACCTTCGCGCGCGAACTCGTCGCGCGGGGCGCCGACGTCGACCTCCGCATGACGGCGGAGCCGCGGAACGGCTACCGCAACGCCCTGAACCGCGTCGGCGCCACCCCGCTCCTGATGGCCGCCCGGCTCGCCGACGCGCCGCTGATGCGCGTGCTGCTCGACCTCGGCGCCGACCCGACGATCCCCAACGAGGACGGGACGACGTTGCTCATGGTCGCCTCCGGCGTCGGCATCCACTCCCCCGGTGAGGATCCGGGGACCGAGGCCGAGGCGCGGGCCTGCGTCGAGCTGGCCCTGGCGCTGGGAGGCGACCCGAACGCCGTCGACGACATCGGAGAGACGGCGCTCCACGGCGCGGCGTACCGCGGCGCCAACTCCATCGTCGAGTTGCTCGTGGCGCACGGGGCCGCCACCTTCGACGTCGAGAACACCTCGGGCTGGACACCCCTCCGCATCGCGCAGGGCGTCTTCCGAACCGCCACCTACAAGGAAGCCCCGCACACCGCGGCGCTCCTCGCGGAGCTGATGGACGCGCGGGAGCTGCAACCGTAGATCACCGACCGACAGCCTTCATTCATCCTCCGCCGGGGCCCGTTCCCAGACGTACGGGCGCCCGGTCACGTGTCGCTCGAACCAGTCGAGCTCGACGTTCATCTTGAACAACCGGTGCCGAAGCTCGCGCCATCCATGCCCCTCGCGCGGCGCGACATACAAGTGCGTCGGCAGGTCGAGGCTCCTGACCGCTCCGGGGGGACGATATAGGATTCGCGTGACGAGTCGGGGGTGCGAGGAGGCCGCATGCTGAAGTGGAAGCTGGTCGCAGCGCTTGGTCTGTCGTGCGGGATCGCCGGCGTGGCCTGGGGATTCGCCCAGCAGCCGCGCGAGCCCGGCTTCTTCGAGTTGCGCATCTATACGACCTTGCCGGGGAAGCGGGACGCTCTGGCGGCGCGCTTCGGCGACTACACCACCGGGATCTACGAGCGGCACGGGATCCGCAACGTCGGCTACTGGCTCGCGACCTCCGGCGAAGACGCCGAGCGCACGTTCGTGTACATGCGGGGATACCCCTCGCGCCGCGCGCGAGACGAGCGACTTCCCGAAGCGCACGCGGATCCGGAGTTCCGGGAGGTCGTGGCCGCGGCGGAGCGCGACCCCGACACCCGGCTCATAGAGTCCGTGCGGTCCCTGGACCTCGTCCCGACAGACTACTCCGCTATCAGATGGTGAGGGAGACCGGGCGCAGAACATCGGCGCCGCCATGCCGCTCCGGAGGAGTGCGCCGGGGGACTGCGCCGGGGAATCGGCGCGGCGACTCCTGGAGGGTTGGCCGAGCACCGAGCGGAGCGGTCAGGCGACGATTGGCGGGCTGTTGCTCGGGTCGGTCAGATGGGTTGGTGAAAGTAGTAGCAGAGCCCGTCGGGGGCGACGACGAAGAAGACCTGGAACTTCTTGCCGTCGCGCTCGTCCACGCGCCAGTTGGCGGTCGTCACTCCGTTGGCCTGCAGCTCGTCGCGAGCCCGGTGAATGTCGGTCACGAGAATCGCGGCGCCGTCGCTACTGGCGTCGCCTCCGTTGACCGCGAACCCGATGCGCACGCCGTCGCGCGCCATGATCACCGTAGGAACGGGCGTCGTGCTCCGCTCCACCTCGACGAGGCCGAAGCGGGGGCCGTACCACTCCGCGGCCCGATCGATGTCCTCCACCGGCAGGGCCAGGACGTCCTTGGCGAACGGGAACGCCGCCTCGTAGAGCTTCTTGGCGGCCGCTGCGTCATCAGTCATCGGCAAATCGTCGTGAGCCTTGGAGGCCCCGACCGCTGGAGGCCCGATCGCGCGAAGTCCTCCCCCGACTGCGCTCCTACACCCCCGACAGCAGCGGCAGATGCCCGGTGCTGTCGCCGAACCGCTCCACCTGCACACCGAACTTCGCCATCAGGCTCAGCGACAGGTTCGCCAGCGGCGTCCCCTGGGGGTAGACCAGGTGGCGATCCCCTTCCAGCCCGCGCTCCGGGCCGCCGACGACCACGACCGGCACGTTGTAGTTGTTGTGGACGTTGCCGTCGCTCATGCCGCTGCCGTAGAGGACGACGCTCGCGTCGAGGAGCGTCCCGTCGCCGTCGGGGATCGACTGCAGCCGGTCGAGGTAGTAGGCCAGGGTGTCGACGTGGTACGTGTTCAGCTTGGAGAAGTCCCGCATCTTCTCCGGATTGTTCCCGTGGTGCGACATCGAGTGGTGCGCCTCGGGGAGCCCGATCTCGTTGTAGGAGCGGTTGATGTTCTCGCGCGCCATCATGAACGAAGTAACGCGCGTGATGTCGGCCTGGAAGGCCAGCACCTGCAGGTCGAGCATCAGCTCGGCGTACTCCCGGAACGTCTCCGGGACGCCGACCGGGCGCTCGGGGACGGCGAAGTCGGCGTTCGTCGACTCGGCCCGGGCGATGCGCTGCTCTACGTCGCGGACCGAGTCGAGGTACTCGCCCAGCTTGGTCCGGTCGTGGCCTCCGAGGCGTCCCGCGAGCGCCGCGATCTCGCGCGTCAGGCCGTCCAGGATGCTGCGATCCTCCTCCACGCGCAGGCGCCGCTCCTCGGCCGTGTCGCCGCTCCCGAAGAGCCGCTCGAACACGAACCGCGGGTTCGTCTCCGCCGGGAGCGGCTGCGTCGGCGTCTTCCACGACAGCGAGTTCATGTAGGCGCACGCATAACCGTGGTCGCAGGCGCCGACGACGTCGTTGCGGTCGACGGAGACCTCCAGCGACGGCAGCCTCGAGTCGCGGCAGATGTGCTCGGCGATCATCTGGTCGACCGTCGTCCCCGCCTCGACGTCCGCACCCTCGGTCTGCTTGGGATGCACCGAGCTCATGAACGCGGGGGCGGCGCGCGGATGCTGGCCGCCGGCGTCCCCCTGGTCGGTGGCCGGGTAGTTGTCGAGCCCGCTCAGGACGAGCGTCCGGCTCCGGAAGCGCTCCAGCGGCTGCAGGATGGGCGACAGCTCGAACCCGGCGCCCTCCGTCGTGGGCGTCCAGTCGAACATGTTCATGCCGTTCCCGACGTAGACCGCCGCGAACCGCGGTGCAGCCGGCGCCCGCGCCGACAGCGCCGGCACCATCGCGTCGAGCAGCGGCAGCGCCAGCGTAGCCCCCATCCCGCGCAGGAAGGTCCGCCTCGGCAGCGTCAGCTTCGTGATCAGCATCGTGGCTCCCTGAACGTGATCCCGCGCCTCCTGGACCGTGCAGGCACCCGCCGCACCCGCAAACTGGCTGAGCGTACAGGTAGCGTCCGTTGCCTGTCCATGACGACTCGGATGCCCGTCTCCACGGAAATGGTGGGCCAGGGCCTCCGCAACGTCGCGGGCCGACGGGGGCGCGGGTGTGGGTGGTCATCCGGAGAACTGCAGCCCAGCGAGAACGTCCGCGAGGGCCGTGAGGCCGATCGCTTCGACGCCGCCCCCCTTGGAGTAGCGCTCGTCTCCGGAGTAGACGATGAATGCTCGCTCCGGCCGCAGATCGTCCAGGGCGACTCGCAGTCCCCTTTCGACCTTCGGCGCCGAGCTGCGCTTGATCTCAATCGCCCAGAGGCGGCCGCCGGGCAACTCGAGCAGCAAATCGACCTCCACGCCCGTCGCCGTGAGATAGAAGCTCGCCCGCGCCCGGTCGGGGGCCGCCCGGATGAGCGTCTCCACCACGAAGCCCTCCCAGCTCGCGCCGGCCACGGGATGGCCCAGCACCGCGTCCTCGTCATCGAGCCGCAGCAGCGCATGCACGAGGCCGCTGTCGCGCACATAGGTCTTCGGAGACTTGACGAGGCGCTTGCGGACGTTGGCGTGGAAGGGAGAAAGCCGGCGCACCAGGAACAGATCCGCCAGCAGGTCGACGTACCGGGCCACGGTCTTGCCGTCGATTGCCAGCGAACGCGCCAGCACGGCCATGTTCAGCAGGCTGCCCTGTCCATGGGCCAGCATGGTCCAGAGCCGCCGCAGCGTCTCGGCCGGCACGCGCGGTCCCAACTGCGGTACGTCCCGTTCCAGGTAGGTCCGAATGAACTGTTCCCGCCACTCGGCGCTCTGTCCGTCGCTCTCCGCGAGAAAGCTCGGCGGGAATCCGCCCCGGACCCACACCCGTGAGGCCACGTCGCCGCCAACCTCCCGCACGTCGAGCGGCGCCAGCTCGAGATATGCGATGCGCCCCGCCAGACTCTCGCCGGACTGCCGCAGCAGATCCGGCGCCGCGGAACCGAGGAGCAGGAACTGCCCAGCCACCTCGCCGGCCCGGATTCGTTCGTCGATGAGCACGCGCAGGACCTGGAACAGGTCCGGCGCGCGTTGCACTTCGTCGATCACGACCAGCCGGTGGCGTAACGACCGCAGGTAGCCCGCCGCGTCCGCCAGCTTCGCCAGATCGGCAGGGTCCTCCAGATCGAGGTGCACGCTGTCGGCGTCGCCGGCGAGTGACCGAGCCAGCGTCGTCTTCCCGACCTGTCGCGGCCCGATCAGAGCGACGGCGGGAAACTGCCGGAGGCGGTCAGTGACGGCTGCACCGACGGCCCGGGCGATCATCCTGCAATCCTGGAAGCGTTGTCCACAATTGCAAGGTTATCACCGCGACGCGGGCGTGTAGCGCCGCCTCGTCGGAGCAGTCAGCCCGGCACCGTTTCGGATTCCGTCGCCACGCCGGCCCGACGCTCGGCCGCGATGAGCTGCTCCTTCAGGCTCAGTTCAACGAATCCGTCCTCCCGGAAGTTGCCCGCACCGAAGCTCAGCCGCACCACGGGATGGCGCAGCGACCAGTCCCAGTGGTCGTGGATGTCCAGGTCGCGGAACAGCGGCTCGTTCCCCTCGAACAGCTCCTTCAGCGTGTCGAGGAACAGGCTCTTGCCGAACCGGCGCGGGCGGGACAGCAGGGGCCACCCGCACGCCAGGTCAGTTCGTCCTTTCCTGCGCCATCCGCATCCGGAAGGGAACGCTGGCGACGACGCCCTGGACGACGGAGGCGAAGCGGTGGTCGTCGTCCGCGGCCTCGCGCAGGATGCGGCGAACGGCGGGCATGTCGGTCGCCTCGAGGCCGCGGCCGAGGGCGTAGGTCAGCAACCGGTCGGCGACCGTGAGCAGGAAGTCGTCCGCGTAACTCAGTAGAAGCTCGCGGAGCTCGCCGGGGCCGTCGAACGTCGTGCCGTCCGGGAACTCCGCCGAGGCGTCGATGGGCAGGCCAGAGGCGTAGATGTCGCGCCACTCGCCGATGGCGTCGAAGTTCTCGAGCGCGAAGCCGAGCTGGTCCATCTGGGCGTGGCAGGCGGCGCAGACCGGGTTGGCGCGGTGCAGCGCCATCTGCTCCCGCATCGGGAGCACCTTGCGCGGGTCGCGCTCCTCGACGAGATCGGGGACGTCGGGCGGCGGCGGGGGCGGCGGCGTGCCGAGGATGTTCTCCAGGATCCACTTGCCGCGGATGACCGGCGACGTGCGGTTGGCGCGCGAGGTACCGGTGAGTATCGATCCCTGCCCCAGCAGCCCGCGGCGCACGCTGTCGGCCGGCAGCGTGACGCGCCGGAAGCGCTCTCCGTAAACGCCCGGAATGCCGTAGTGCCGGGCGAGGCGCTCGTTGAGGTACGTGTAGTCGGCGTCGAGGAGATGGAGCACGCTGCGGTTCTCGCGGACGACGCTCTCGAAGAAGAGGTTCGTCTCCTGCTCGAACGCCTGCCGCAGGTTGTCGTCGAAGTGGAAGAGCAGCTCCGGGCTCGGCCGGAAGCCCGGCACGTTGCGGATGTGCAGCCACTGGCCCGCGAAGTTGTCGACCAGCGCCTGCGCGCGCGGGTCCGCCAGCATCCGCCCCACCTGCCCGCGCAGCACCTCCGGCCGGTGCAGTTCCCCGGCCACGGCGAGGTCGACCAGCTCGTCGTCCGGAATCGTGCTCCAGAGAAAGAACGACAGGCGCGAGGCGAGCTCCAGGTCCGAGATGCGGTAGGACGTTCCTGGTTCCGCCGACGCCGGTTGATCCTCGAAGCGGAAAAGGAAGTTGGGGCTGACCAGGATGCCCCGCACCGCGAGCTCGATGCCCGCCTCGAAGCCTCCCCGCGCGGCGCCATCCCGGTAGAGGCCGAGCGGGACCCGCAGGTCGGCCTCGGTCACCGGGCGCCGGTAGGCGCGCCGGGCCAGCGTCGCGATGACCTCTCCCGCGCAGGCCGCGGCTTCCTCCTGCGCTCCTGCGGCGGACAGCGCTGCGGCGGACAGCGCTGCCGCGGACAGCGCTGCCGCGGACGACGGCACTCCCGCCGGGGCCGCCGTCGCCGCGGACGACGGCGCTGCCGCGAGCGCAGGCCGTGCTTCGGGCGCCCGCGGTGCCGCCGGAGTCGGGGTGCATACGAGCAGCTTGCGGCGGCTGGGCGAGTTGCCGAGCGCGGCCGTCTCCCGCAGCGGCCCCGTGATGGTCACGCTGGAGACGACCGGCTCGCCGCTTGCCGCGCGGTAGGGGTCGCGGCGCAGGTCGGGATCGAACAGGTCCTCGACGTAGGCCGAGGTCCGGGCCGCGAAGTAGACCCGCACCAGGCGCGCGCCGGCGGGGACCGGGGCGGGGAAGCACCTGCCCCCCCGGAGTGGGCGGGTCCGCCTCGCGCCCGCGGAGACCGGCGCGCGAAAGCTCATGCTCTCCAGGATGCGGCGGTTCCGCTCGTCGCCGCGCGCCCCCTCCGGACGCTGCACGATGCCGGTCCAAACCCGCTCGTCGTCGACGCTCACGTCGAGCTGGTGCGGCTCGTCCGTGACCCCCAGAAACCCGCCGGCGACGCCGCTCTCCTTCGGCCGCATCTGGAACAGGTACTCGCCATCGGCCGGAAAGTGGTAGCGGAACGCCGCCCCGCCCCGCGTGCCGAACGGGAGGTCGTCGCTCCAGCGGACGCCCTGGTCGCGGTCCGTGGGGATGAGGATGGTCTCGGGGGCGGGCGTGCCCCGCGGCCGGCCGAGGGCCAGCTCCGCGACGCGGGCCGCGGCGCCGAGGTAGCGCTCGGTGAGCGCCGGCGAGAGCGTCAGGGCGTCGGCGTTGTTGTCGAAGCCGTAGGCCGCATTGTCGGCAGGAAGCAGCCCGGGGTCGATCTCGACCGCCAGCAGGTCGCGGACCGCGTTGCGGTACTCGGCCCGGTTCAGGCGGTGCAGCGTCGGCCGCCCGGGGTCGGGCCGCACCTCGGCCGCGCGGTCGAGCGCCGCCTCCAACCAGGCGACGACGGCATCGTACGTCGCCCGGTCGGGGCGCGGGCGGCCCGCCGGCGGCATCGCGCCGGTCCGGAGCTTGCGGACCACCGCCTCCCAGACCTCCGGGTGGTCGCCGGCCCGCGCCATGTCGAAGCCGTCGAGCGCCAGACCTGCCGTCCGCGTGCGCGCGTTGTGGCAGGCGAAGCAGTAGCGCTGCAGCTCCTCCCGCGGCGGCGGCTCGACCTGCGCGGCGTAGGTGGTCGCGGTGAGGCCGCCGGCCACGCCCAGCGCGAGGCTGGCTCGCCCGATACGGCGCAGCCACGCGGATGAGCGTCGAACGCCGCGCGGGTCGACGACCTGCGGGGAACGGACCGGGGCGCTCAAGTCCTTCATCGCCCGAGCGCCTCCTCCGGGATGGCGGCCGCGCAGGGTGCCGGACACTCGATCTCCTGCGCCCCGAGTTGCCGCAGCAGCGCCGCGGTGTGGGGGTGGGCAGCGAACGAGTTGCCGTACTCGACGCCGTCGGCGACGCGGAGCGGGGTGCGTCCGTCGAGCGCCACCACGTCGAGCTCGGCGCCGCGGTCGAAGAGGTACCGCACGACGCTGTTGGCGCCGCGGTAGGCGGCGGCGTGCATCGCCGTCTCGCCGACGTCGCTCACCGCGTTGACGTCCGCGCCGAGCTCCTCGACCAGCAGCCGCACCGCCTCGAGCACCTGCGCCTCGCTGGCGCGGTCCTGATTCGAGGCCCACGAGATGCCGGCCGCCGCCATCAGCGGCGTGATGCCGTCCTCGGTGTCGATCGTGGGGTCGGCGCCGTGATCGAGCAGCAGCCGCAGCACCTCGACGTCGGCCGACTTCGCGGCCAGCATGAAGGCGGTGGCGCCGGTCATGTGGCGGCGGTAGCGGGCCCCCGACCAGCGCGGCTCCTCCATCGAGTTGCGGCCGTTGACGCCGGCGCCGTAGGCGAGCAGCGAGCGCAGCACGCGCATCCGGTCGAGGCGCACCACGATGAACTGATCGCTGATGTGCCAGTTGGCGACATGCACCGCGGCCTGCAGCGGCCGCCCGAAGATGTTGCCGGGCACGATCCCCTCCGACTCGCGCTCGCTGTAGCCGAGCTTCCGGATCTCGAGCGGCATCGGCCGGGCCCGCATCCCCTGCACCGTGAGCCGCGTCGAGCCGCCCTCGGCGTTCGGGTCCGCCCCGCGCGCGAGCAGCAGGTCGACCAGGTCCTCGTGGCCGTTGACGACCGCCACGAGGAGCGGCCCGGCGCCGTCGGGGCGCTGCTCATTGACGTCGGCCCCCGCGGCGAGCAGGGCCCGGACGCAGCCCAGGCACCCGTTGCGAGCGGCGAAGAGCAGCGGCGTGGCGCCGCTGCCCGAGCGCGCGCCGACGTCGGCGCCGCGCGCGATGAGGGTCTCGACGACCGCCGCGTGCCCCTCGGCCGCTGCCCACATCAGCGCGGACTGCCCGTTCCACGTCTCCTGCGCGTCGACGTCTGCGCCGGCGTCCGCCAGCACCTCGACGGCCCCGACCTGCCCGGAGCGCGCCGCCAGCAGCAGCGGCGTCTCCCCCGCCCGGACCGCCTGCCGGGGGTCGTTCGGGTTGGCGCCGGCGGCCAGCAACTGCGCGATGATCGCCGGGTTGCCGTTGCGCGCCGCGAGCGCCAGCGGCGTCACGCCGTAGCGGTTCGCCCGCTGGGCGTCGGCCCCGGCGCGCAGCAACGCCCCGACCGTCTCCGCGTCATCGCGGTACGCGGCCCAATGAAGCGCGGTCGCGCCATCGAGCTGTGCCGCGTCGGGATCCGCCCCGCCGGCCAGCAGCGTGAGCACGGCCGCGCGATCGCCGCGCTGCGCGGCGTCGATGAGGAGGGCCTCGCGCCCCTCGTACGTGCGGCCGGCACCGTCCTGGCCGGCGTTCCCGACGCTGGCAGTCTCGTCCCCGATGCCTTCGGCGCTGCCGGCTTCGAGCCGGGGGACTGCAGCCACCAGACCGACGGCAAGCAGCAGCGCCGTCGCCCGGCGCCCAGCCGGCGACCTCTTGCCGCCCGAGTGACCGCCGGAGCAAGGTCGAATCTGCACCATGCACGGCTCCCCTGGGAGCGCGCCATCGTACTACGCGGCACCCGGCGATCCGGCTTGCCACACGCAGACTCCGTCGCGACAATACGCACCTCTGGAACCGCGCACCCGGCGCGTGCGAGCCCGCGGTGAGACGCCAATGACACGAAGGGCGGATGAGCGCAGCATCGACGGCGTGGGGCGCCGGCTGCGATCGGGGCTCCTGATCGCAGGGATCGCCCTCCTCGCGCTCGTCGTGTCCCACGCCCGCCAGCGCGCTTTCGACGGGCCGATCGGGAGCGCATGGCGCGCGGCACCCGGGCCCGTCCCGACCGCCCGCGCCCTGGCCGCCGACGAGGTGCCCGACGACGTGGGCCATCTCACCTTCATGAGCCCCCACGCGTCGCCTATCGCCGTCAACGGCGGCAACGTCTTCGTCACGAACACACCCGCCGACACGGTCGACGTCATCGACGCCGCCAGCCGGACCGTTACCGCCCGCATCCGCGTCGGCGTCGACCCGGTGGGCCTCGCGGTGCGGCCGGACGGGAAGGAGGTGTGGGTCGCCAACCACGTTTCCGACTCGGTCAGCGTGATCGACGCGGATCCCGACAGCCCGAGCTACCTGCAGGTGGTCGCCACCGTGCAGGACATCGGCTCCTATGGCGGCGCGACCTTCTTCGACGAGCCGGTGGGAATCGCCTTCGCGAGCGACGAGAAGGCATACGTCGCGCTGTCGTCCGAGAACCGGGTCGCCATCGTCGACGTGGCGGCGCGGCGGGTCACCGGCCACATCGACATCAGGGCCCAGGAACCGCGGGCTCTCGCCGTTCGCGGCGAACGCCTCTATGTCATCCCGTTCGAGTCGAACAACCGGACCCAGGTCTCCGGCTGCCGCGGCGAGATCGACGGCGAGCTCTGCACCTTCGACGCGCAGGAGCACGTGGTCGACAACAACAACGTCCTGTCGCTCGGCATCACCGTCGATGTCGTGAAGCACCCCGACGTCCCGGACCGCGACCTCTTCGTGTTCGACACCACGACCGACGGGCTGGTCGAGGTGGTCGACACCGTCGGCACGCTCCTGTACGGACTCGCGGTCGGTTCCGGCGGGGAGGTCTTCGTGGCCCAGGCCGATGCGCGCAACGACGCCAACGGGCGCGCCGGCACGGAGGGCGAAGGGCTGGCCGAGCTGGAGAACCGCGCCTTCCTGAACCGGATCACGCGCATCGACTGCGGCGGCGGCTCGTGCGGCGACCCCGAGGTCATCGAGCTCGAGCCGCTGCCGGCCCCCCGCCCCCGCGCGGGGGGCGGGCCGGGGGCCCCCCGCGCGTCCCGCGGCGGGCGAGGCGCTGGCGACTCCGTTCGCGATCGCGATCAGCGACGACGATGCGACGCTCGTCGTCTCCGCGGCCGGATCGGACAAGCTGTTCACCGTCGACGCGGCGAGCGGCGAGGTGCTCGGGCGGACAGCCGTCGACGCGGTGCCGCGGGGCATCGCGCTCGAGTCCGACGCCGACGGGGCGCCGTCGCGGGCCTGGGTCCTGAACGCGGTGGCCAACACCGTGTCGCTGGTCGACGTCTCCGCGCCCGCATCGCCCAGCGTAGAGGCCACCGTCGCCCTCGCCGATCCGACGCCGGCGGTCATCAAGCGCGGGCGCATCGCCTTCAACGACGCCGATGCGTCGTCGACCGGCACGTTCTCGTGCGAGAGCTGCCATCCCGACGGCCACACCGATCAGCTCGTGTGGGTGCTCGATACGCCCATCTGCGACCGGGACGGCTGCACGCAGATCCCCCCGCGCTCGACGATGCCGGTCCGCGGCCTGCGCGACACCGCCCCCTACCACTGGGACGGGATCCCCGGCGATCCCTACGGCGGCCGCAACACGGCCAGCACGCTGCGCGACGTCGAGGCGAACTGCGCCGCGGACGATCCGCGGAGCTGCACGCGGCTCCTGGTGGACAACACGCTCGCGGCCACCATGTGCGCGGTGGGCGAATGCGGCCTGAACGACGAGGGCAAGGCCGGCGCCCTCACCGGCGCCGAGCGCGACGACCTGGCCGAGTTCCTGCTGAACGTGCCATACCCGCCGTCCCGGCGGCGCTCCTACACGAACGAGCTTTCCAGCGACGCGGTGGAGGGCTTCAAGGCGTTTCACATCGACGGCGTCCCGGACGGAGACGCGCGGACCGTCAACGTCTGCGGCAACTGCCACCGGATGCCGTTCTGGACCAGCACCAATACGCCGGGCAGCGGCATGGACGCCCCCACCTGGCGCGGCGCCTACGACCGCTGGCTGATCCTGCCGCAGGGGCGCTGGAACGTGATCGATCTGCGCGGCCAGGGAGACCGCAACGCCGGCTTTCCGGAACGGAGCATGTGGGGCGCCACCCTGCCCGAACGCGTGCACTTCTGGGACATGGTGGAGGAAGGCAGCACCGGGTTCTCCGGCGCCTTCGCGCGGCAAGTCACGCTCAACGCATCGTCACCCGGCCACGCGCTGACCGCCAAGCTGCTCGACGCCCTGGAGCTGGCCGACCGCGAGGGCGCCGTCGTGCTGCAGGGCGAAGGCGTGCTCATCGACGGCGAATCGTCCGCCGCCGTCGCGCTCGAGTTCGACGGCGGCAGCTACGTGGAACGGGGCGGCGGGACGCGGTCGTTCAGTCGGACGGAGCTCATCTCCAAGGCAACCGGCGGCAGCTTCGTCGGCACCTTCACGGGACGGCTGGGGCCCGCGGCCGGTCCCGACAACCCGCAGCCCGCCCTCTGGACTCCGGGCCCGATCCAGGAGCAACGGGGCCGGCAAGTGTTTCCGGGACTGACCGAGGACGACCGGAGCCTCCTGGTCAGCGGGCGACACCTCCAGGAAGGGGCGCAGGTCTTCGTTGACGGGCGGCGCGTGACCGGCAGCGTGCGGTGCCGCAGCGGCGCGCTCCCGGACTGCGAGCAGGAGATCCTCTTCATCGAGCTCCCGTGGTCGCAGGGCATGCACTTCCTGCAGGTGCAGAACCCCGGCGGGCTGTTCAGCAACGACCTCATCTTCTACGGCCGCCCCTTGCACGGCGCGCAACTCGCCGGCCCGCCGGTTGCCGGCGCCGCGGATGCCACGGGAGTGACCGCGGCGGGTATCGGAGACGGGCACTCGTCGTCGACACCGGCCCAGGAGCGGCCGGCGTCCCCCACGGGAAAGCGGGTCGCCGAGGCGTTCCTCGACGGCGGCGTCTTCACGGCGGCCGACGGGACGCGATTCCTCATCGAGACCGTCGCGACCGGGCTCGAAGCGCCCGGCAGCCTGGCGTTCGCGCCCGACGGGCGGCTCTTCCTGGCCGAAGCCCCGGGGCGCATCCGGGTGCTGACGAGCGCCGGGTTGCGGCCCGAGCCCGCCTTCGTGCTGAGCGGGGCAACGGTTCCGGGCTGGCCCGTCATCAGCGGCCTCACCCTGGATCCGGAGTTCGCGCGCAACGGCTTCGTCTATCTGCTGCAGACCGACGACTGGCGCGGCGGAGCGGCCGCGGCGCGCCTGGTCCGCTACCGCGCCGGCGGCGACGCCCTGGTTGCGACCGGCACCCTGCTCGACGGCCTGCCGCCCCCATCCCTGCACGGCGGCGGGCGGATTCGCTTTGGCCCCGACGGCTTGCTCTACGTGACGGTCGGCGACGCGCACGACAGCGACGCCGCGCAGGATCTCGCGGCGTACGGCGGGAAGATCCTCCGCCTCCGGCCCGACGGCACCACCCCGCGCGACAATCCCCTCGCGTCGCCGGTCTACTCCTGGGGCCACCGCGACCCGCGGGCCCTCGACTGGCAACCGCTGACGGGAACCCTCTGGGTGGCGGAGCCTGGCGGAGCGGGCAACGGCGAGCTCAACCGCATCGAGCCGGGAGCCAACTACGGGTGGCCAGTCGCGGTGGGCATCGGCGGCCTGGGGGGGCTCCCCGGAACGCGGCTACCCGTGCTCGGCCTCTCACCGCCGGCTGCGCCGAGCGGCGCCGCCTTCTACGCCAGCGCCGCCATTCCCGGATTCCGGCGCGATCTCTTCCTGGCCACACTGGACGGCGCGCACCTGCTGCGGGTTCGCTTCGACCCCGCCGACCCGAGCCGCATCGTCGCCACGGAGCGGCTGCTCGACGGCCTGCTCGGCCGCATCGGCGACGTCGTCGCCGGCCCGGCCGGCGCCTTGTACGTCTCGACCAGCAACCGCGACGGCATCGGCGTGCCGGCCCCTGGCGACGACCGCATCGTCCGCCTGACGCCGATCGACTAGCAGTCTGCCCGCGCGACGCAGGTCAATCTCCGAGGAACTCGCGCTGAGGTTCACCATTCGACGGAGGGGCACGCACTCGCAATACCGGCCGCGCTCCATCGTGACCGGATATGGTCTAATGTGGGCATGGAACAGCTCGTCAAGGTGTCGGAACTGAAGGCCAAGCTCAGCGGTTACCTCGCGCGGGTGCGCCGTGGCGAGACGGTCACGGTGTGCGACCGCCGGACGCCCATCGCGAAGCTGGTGCCGTTCGACGACGATCCTGGCGGGATCGAGGTGCGGGAACCGACCGATGCCAACGCCCTGCCGGCGGCGGCCCGCGTCGCGCTCGGGAAGCGCATCGACGTCCTGTCGCTCCTGCTCGCCGACCGGGACCACGGGTGACGGTCTACCTGGACACGAGCGTCGTGCTCCGCGCCCTGCTGGACACCGAGGACGCCGTGCCGGGATGGGGAGGCTGGGACCGCGCGTACACGAGCGAGCTGATGGGAGTCGAGGCGCGCCGCGTGTTCGATCGCCTGCGTCTGGAACGCGCGCTCGACGATCACGCACTGGCTGCCGCGCATGGTGCTCTGGCGGCAACGGAACGTGCGGTCGGCTTGATTCGTCTGACACGTGTGGTGCTGAGGCGAGCTGGCCTGCCGTTGCCAACCTCCGTCAAGACCCTCGACGCCATCCATCTGGCGAGCGCGCTGCTGCTTGCGGAGCAGCGTGAGAACGGTCTGGCGTTCGGCACTTGCGATCGTCGGCAGGCGACGGCGGCGAGGGCCCTTGGTTTCGACGTGGTATGGGCGCCGAGCGGTTCCGACGACGTGCCGCGTCCATGAGGGCCGGGTTTCGGGGCCCGATGACGTAGCGCACGGCGCGATGCGCTACGATCCGGTAGTCGCATCGTGGGACGGGAGGACGGGATGGCAATCACGCTGACGGTGAACGGGCAGAACCGCACCGTGGACGTGGAACCGGACACGCCGCTGCTGTGGGTGCTCCGGGACACGCTGGGGTTGACGGGAACCAAGTTCGGGTGCGGCATCGCGGCCTGCGGAGCCTGCACCGTGCACCTCGACGGGCGGGCGGTCCGCACCTGCACGCTGCCGGTCTCGGCGGCCGAGGGGATGCCGATCACCACCATCGAGGGGCTCGAGCAGATCCAGGACGGCGAGCTCCACGACGTGCAGCAGGCCTGGATCGACCACCAGGTGCCGCAATGCGGCTACTGCCAGTCGGGCATGATCATGGCCGTCTCGTCCCTCCTCGCGCAGCGCCCCGATCCGAGCGACGAGCAGATCGACGCCACCATCACCAACATCTGCCGCTGCGGCACCTTCGTCCGCGTGCGCCGCGCGATCCATGCCGTCGCCGACGCCCGGAAGGCCGGCGGCGCGAAGAAGGAGGAGCGTCATGGGTAAGTGGACGCGACGCGCCTTCATCGGCACCGGGAGCCTCGTCGGCGGCGGGTTCGTCCTCGGGGTGGCGGGCGTCGCCTTCGCGCCCGGCCGCCACAGCGTCGTCTCCGCCGATGCAATCGAGAAGGGCGAGCTGACGACCTGGATCACGGTCACCCCCGACAACTTCGTCACCATCCTGATCCCGCACTGCGAGATGGGACAGGGCTCGCAGACCGGGCTCGCGATGATGGCGGCCGAAGAGATGGAAGCGGAGTGGGAGCGGGTGCGCATCCAGGAAGCGCCGGCCCTCGACGCCTACGCCAACGCCTACATGCTGCGCGCCTTCACCGGCGATTCCATGCCGGCGCCGCTCGGGCGCGCCATCGACTACGGCGCCTACCGCCTGGCGCGGTGGTTCGGCACGCAGGCGACCGGCGGCTCGATGGCGGTGCGCGGCACCGGCTACGGCATGTGCATCGCGGGCGCGGCGGCACGCGAGATGCTGCTCATGGCGGCGGCCGAGCGCTTCGGCGTCCGCGCCGACGAGTGCACGGCGGCCCGCTCGCACGTCACCCACGCTGCGTCCGGGCAGAGCGCGACCTTCGGCGACCTGGCGAAGGCGGCGGCGGCCATCCCCGCCCCGTCGAACCCGACCTTCAAGGATCCCGACACCTACACCATCCGGCGCACGTCGCAGCCGCGCTTCGACATTCCCCCGAAGGTCAATGGGAGCCTCGGCTACGGCATCGACTTCACGCTGCCCGGCATGCTCTACGCGGCCGTCGACATCGCGCCCGTGCAGGGCGGCCGGCTGGTTTCGGTTGACCCGGCCCCGGCGAAGGCCATGCCCGGCGTGCAGGAGGTTGTCCAGCTCGAGGAGGCCGTCGCGGTCGTCGCCGACAGCTACTGGCGCGCCCGCAAGGCGCTCGCGGCGCTGAGCCCCGTCTACGACGATGCCGGGCATGGCGACGTGTCGAGCGACACCATCTTCGCCGCGTTCGACGAGGCGCTCGGAGCCGCCCCGGAGATGCCGGCGGAGGCGGCCAAGGTGGTCACGGCCGACTACCGCGTGCCTTTCCTGGCTCACGCCACGATGGAGCCGATGGCGTGCACGGTGCGCGTCGACGGCGACCGCGCCGACGTGTGGGCGGGCACCCAGGATCCGCTGAACGCCCGTTCCACGGCGGCCAGCGCCCTGGACTTCGACACCGACCAGGTCCACCTCACGAACCTGATGCTCGGCGGCGGCTACGGCCGGCGCCTCCCGTTCTCGTTCGACTACGTCCATATCGCCGCCCGCATCGCCAAGGCGATGTCCCCGACGCCGGTCAAGATGGTCTGGAGTCGCGAGACCGACATGCAGCACGGCTACTACCGGCCGGCCGCAATGTGCCGCTATGCCGGCGCCCTCGACGCCGAGGGCCGCCCGCTCGCCGTCGGCGCCCACTACGCCGGCGGCGGCGACGGCGAGTCGCTCTTTCTGCCGTACGCCATTGCGGACCAGCGCTTCGACGGACGGAGCGCGTCGCACCACGTCCGGGAAGGCGCCTGGCGGTCCGTCCTCAACTCGCAGCACGGCTTCTTCAAGGAGTCGTTCATCGACGAGCTGGCCCACGCCGCGGGCAAGGATCCCTACGAGTTCCGGCGCGACCTGATGGACGAGCACCCGCGGTTCCGCGCCGCGCTCGTGCGGGCGGCCGAGATGGCCGACTGGGGCAGCCCGCTCCCCGAGCGTGAGGGCCGCGGCATCGCCATCGCGGAGAGCTTCGGCTCCATCGTCGCCCAGGTCGCCCACGTCGCGGTGTCGCCCGAGGGCAAGGTCCGGGTCCGCAACTTCTATGCCGCCGTCGACTGCGGCGACGTCGTCAACGTCGACAGCGCCGTGGCCCAGATCGAGGGCGGCGTCGTCTTCGGCCTCTCCGCCGCGATGGTCGCCCAGATCACCATCGGCGAAGGCCGCGTCATGGAGAGCAACTTCCACGACCACGAGATGATCCGCATCGCCGACGCCCCGAACGTCGAGGTGGACTTCATCCACTCGGGCGAGCGCCTCGGCGGCCTCGGCGAGCCCGGCGTGCCGCCGGTGGCGCCGGCGGTGACGAACGCGATCTATGCGGCGACGGGCATTCGGGTGCGGGATCTGCCGATCAAGAACCACGACCTGTCGAAGGCGTAGGTATCGATCCCGCGGTGCCCGCCTGCTGCTCCGGTAGGTCCGCGGACGGCGCGTCGCTACGGCGCCGGCTGCGAGTCCCCGATCCGGAACGGCACCACGGCGCCGCGGGCGCGCTGGTTTCCCCGGGGGTCGACCGCGTCGACCTCGAACGGCCGCCCGATGCGGTTGCCGGCGGCGTCCTCGAGGGTCGCCGCCGCCACGAGCCGGTAGTCGCCGGGCTGCCACGGCGCGCGTGGCGTGAAGGTCCAGCGCGTCTCGCCCTGCTCCACCCGAATCTCCCCCGCCAGCGGCCGGCCGTCGCCGGTCGCCACGCGGAGCGCGCTCTGCAGCAGGCCATAGTCCAGCGGCACGGGGAAGCGCACCGCGAGTGGGTCTCGCGTAGCGGGGGCCGGCGGGGCGGGCCGCCAGGCGGCGGGGTCCGGGGGGGGGCCCGCGGGGGAGGGGGGGCCGGGGGGTCGAGCCGCCAGGCGGCGGGATCGAGGGCGCGCTCGCGGGGCGGGCCCACCCGGTACTCGCTGCGGAAGGGCGCGACGAGCGGCTGTCCGGCGGCGTCGCGCCAAGCCGCGTCGATCACCAGGGTGTATCTGCGATCGGCTGCCAGCGGGCGGCCCAGCTCGGCGTTCGGCCGGATGCCGCGCTTGACGCGCCCGGGGTCGTAGAGAACCGTGTAGCGCGTCCGATCCGCGTTCCACAGGTCGACTTCCAACGGCAGGAACGCGTCGGCCACCGGCTGGCCGTGCTCGTCGAGCAGGCGGACGTGCGGGCTTCCGCTTCCCAGTCCCATCGGTGCGGAGAAGACGACGTACAGGCGGAGATGGTTCTCCGGCACCTCGGGACCGGTCGGATAGACGGCGGCCACGCGGGTCGACGGCGCGCGGTCGGGCGCCGGAATCTCGACCGTCGTGCGGAGAACGCGCGAGGCAACCGGTGCGGAATCGTGTCGCGCGGACGGGAGGGACGCCGGATCGAACACCACCTCGTAGCGTTGACCCGCCGCGAACGGGAACCGCGGGGTGAAGCGCAGCACGCCGCCGACCGCGGCGTGGTCGCCGAGCACGGCCGGCAACTCCTCGGGGACCGGATCGGCCTGCGCGACGTGGACGCGCAGCACGGCCTGCCACGCGTCGCGCGACAGCACCGCGCGTTCGAGGTGTGCAAGGTCGTCGGCCGGCAGGCCCGCGACGTCGATGGTCCGCTGTCCGGAGGGCGACGTGGCCAGTCGGATGCGCGGCTCGCCCGGGCCGGGTTGCGGTGCTCCGCCTCCCAGCTCGCCCCGGGCCGCGTCCGGCGCCTGACCGCTCGGCGGTCCACCCTGGACGGGTCCCGGCCCCTGCCCGCTCGGCTGCGAACACCCCGGGGCGAGCGCGAGGGCCGCCACCAGCGCGGCGGCCCTCGCCGCATGCCGCATCGGATTGAGGCGCCCTACGGCAGGGCTGCCGCTTCGAGGTTCAGCCCGCCGCCCGCGGCGGCGACGAGCAGCATCGCCTGCGAGTCATCCAGCTTGTCGAGCTGCTGCACGCCCTCGAGCGCCGCGATGGTCTCGAACGGCACGCCGGCCGTATCGGGAATCGCCTCCGCGATGGCGTCCGCGGCGGCGAACGGCGCCGTCGGCACCTTCATCACGCCGCGCTGGTTGTTCGACAGCAGGATGTAGTCCTGCCCGTCCTTCTCGTAGACGATCATGTCGATCGGCCGATTGCGGTTCCCGAACTCGGCAATGGTCGTCCCCTGGATCTTGCTGCCGGGCTCGAGCGCAGCGATCGGGAACTTGACGAGCGGCGTGCACAGGTAGCTGGCGACGATCGACGGCTCGCCGTCGATCTCGTACGGCACGAACGTGAACACGGGCGAGAACGTCTCGAGCTGCCCGTGCGACCCGTGGTAGATCTCCACGCTCGTCCCCGCGTTCGCCACCCGGAAGGGATACGGGATGACGCGCATCTTGGACGCGAACTCCTCGTTCGACAGGCCGGAGACGAACAGGTTGCCCTCGATGTAGGCCATGTGCGTGATCGTCTGCACACCGATCAGCCCCGCGGGATCGACCGCGTCCGGGTAGTTGGGCACGGGGATCGACCGCCCGCCCGCAAGCTCCAGCGGTGTTGCGGCCGGCGGCGGATTGGGCACTCCGATCCGCGTGTAGCGGACGTCGTCGAACGAGACGACCTCGATCTCGCCCGCGCCGTCCACGCGCAGGAGGACCGGCACGGCGTCAGCGTCCATTCCCCGCATGACCGAGAGCCAGGTGTTGCGCGTCTGCGGGTCGACCACCATGTCGGTGATCAGCAGGTTGCCGGCGTCGATGCCGAGCAACCCGGCGACCTTCTGGTCGATCGCTGCCACGTCCTGCGTCCCCGGCACTCCGCCGGCCATCCGGTCGCCGAGATGCAGGGCCGTGATGGACACTTCCTGGGCGTCGGCCGCGAAGAGGACGCCGTCGGGCCCGAACGCCAGCTTGTTGATGTGCTGGAACTCCGGCGTCACGCCGGTCGTGGCCTCGGAGTTCTCTGCCGACCGGACCCCGGCCACGGCCAGGCTCAAGCCCAGAACGACGACGAGCAGCACGGCGAATCGAAACTTGGACATGCCGTATCTCCCTTCCGGCGCATCATACCGCCGTTCGGGTCCGGCCGGGCCTTGCCGGCGAGCCCGTTCCTCGCTCACCGCACCAACGCAATACGCCATCGCCCGGCCCTCCCGGTCCGGCTCGGTCACCAAGTCGGGCATCGACCATGCGCCGGCGGGGCGGCTACGGGGTCATTACCGCGATGCCCGCCGGGCGAAGCCGCTCGAAGTCCGACAGGTTGCTGGTCAGGATCCGATCCACGGGGATCCTCTCCGCACAGCAGACGTGCAGCGCGTCGTAGACGACTCCGCTGGCGAATCCGCCGTCCGCGACCCGTCGCAGCGCATCCACGTAGTCGTTCCGCGTCAGCGGCACCGCGGTCAGCCGTTCCAGGAGGCTCTCCTCGACGAGCTGCCGGGCCTCGGCAGGCAGAATGCGTCGCCGCAACGGCAGGGCCGTCAACGTGGCGTAGCACTCGGCGAGGGCGTGCGTCGAGCAGTACGCGGTGTGCTCACCGTCCGTGTAGCCCAGCAGAGCGTCGAGCGTCGCTTCGTGGTTCGCCAATTGATCGACGACTGCCGGCACCAGGACCGACGTATCGAAGAGAACGCGCACCTATTCGGCACTCTCGGGAAGAACTCGGCGGCTTCTCGAATCGCGCTCCGCCCGGATGAACGCCGCGACGTCCAGATCCATGCGCGCGCCGCCGTGGTGCACCAGAATCCCCTTCTTCCTCACCAGCGCGGGCTCCGCGTCGACCCGGCGAAGTTGCAGGCAGTCCGCTCCGGCCGCTATCTCCAGCTCGGTACCGGCGACCAGGTTGAAGCGCTCCCGCAGGCTCTTCGGCACGACGATGCGCCCAGCCCGGTCAATGGTAATCGTCATGGGATGACGGTATTTGCAGTGGGGCTACGCGTCAAGACATCCCGGAGGGCGCCGTCTGCCCGGACTGGCTCATCGCAGAGCTCGGCCTCGAAGGCAAGCTGGCTGGGAGCAAGAAGAACCGCGTCAACGTCAAGAAGTACCCGGGCGAGCTGCAGGAGGGCGAGCCGGTGGTCATCACCGAGAAGCTGCACGGCTCGTGGTGCTGCCTGGGCTGGCATCCCGACCACGGACCGATCGTGACCTCCAAGGGGATGTCCGACCGCGGCACCGTCCGGTTTTCAAGAGCGGGAGGGCCGAGTCGTTGGCCGCGGCTGCGGCCTCACGCGACGACTTCGGCACCCTCCCTCCCCAACAGCTCGCGCAGTATCGAGCGATGACACTGTTCCTCGTCGGCGCAATAGCAGCCGACGGACAGTTCGGTCTCGTGCGAGAGCGCTGCGAGCAAGGCCAGCAGGTGCCGGCACTCCGGTGTCCGCATCTCGGAACGGTAGCGCCGCGCGAACTGGCGCCACGTGATGCGCTCCTCGCGCCACGACCGCAGCAACTCCCGGCTCGGCGCCAGCTCGGGCAGCCACGTGTCGTACAGACTGCCTTTCGGCATTCCGCGCGGCGGGAATTTCACCGTTCCCACCCGTAGTCCCTCGACCCTGCGACGCGGATCCCCGAATCGAACGATGCGAATGCTCATTGCCGGATGCGCCCACTACCGTGCCAGCGTGGAAGTACCCGAGCCCTGCCGTGGGGTTCAACCAGGCCGTCTACCTGTTCGAGTTCAAGGTGGTGGAGACGACGGGCGAGGGTGCCGCCATGGCGCAATTGAAGGCGAAGCGCTATTCGTCCGCCGGGGCGAATCGCGGCCGGCTCGCGTCAGTCTTCGTACACCGGGCCGTGGACGGTGCGGTGCGACAGGTACTGCCAGCGGCCGTCGCGGTGCGCATAGACCCGGACGTACCAGAAGCTGAAGGCACGGGGCGGGTTGTCCGCGGCGCCGCTCCGCGCCCGCACGCGCCCCATCGTGATGGCGACGTCGCCGTGGAGCTCGATCTGCTGCGAGTCGACCTCGCGCAGGCTGTAGCGGCCGGCGAGCGACGCCAGCCAGCCCCGCCCGGCGGCGGCGGGCGCGGGCCGCGCCGCGCCCCCAGCCAGTCCGCCCGGGTGTCGACGCCGAGCACGGGGCCGCCGGTGATCCACCCGTCGCCGTGCGTGTAGGTGAAGTCGGTCGCGCAGACTTCGTTCAGAAACGCGACGTCGGCCCGCAGGACCGCCGCCTCGATCTGCCGCTCAAGGGCCAGGACCTTCGCCCCTTCCTCCTCCTCGACGCTCGACGGAGGAACCTGCGCCGCCGACGGCGAAGCCCCTTCGACCAGCAGCGCCACCGCGGCGAGCGTGCCCAGCGCCACCGCGAGCGGCTTCGGCGCCCGCGCACGTTCCCCTCTCGCTGCCGACACTCCTCTGTTCATGATGACCTCCCAACGGCCGCCCCCCCGGATCCGTGGCGCGCCGGGCGGCGGCGGTACTCAACGCGTCGCCACGAATCCGACGATGGGCGACCGTCTCATGAATTCGTCCCAGAAGGGGTTGCCTCGCTCGGACGGCTGCAGCGAGACGTCGACCCAGCTGAAGTCGCTGAAGCCTGCCTCGCGGAAGGCGGCCTGGTACGTCTGCGGAGAGAGATAGAAGTTCTGGAGGTCGAACCGCCCCCCGTCCGAGTTCGTGATCCGGTAGCGGACGCCGTCGCCCTCCGCCGGCGAGGTCGGACCCGTTCGCTCCAGGCCGTACTGCTTCCAGTCCCCGCTCCCCGGGTTTCGGACGTCGTCGTTGACGCCGACGAACCGGCCGCCCGGGCGCAGCGCGTCGTGACCGGCCTTGCAGAATCCGCGGAGCTGCTCCGCGTTCCGGGCGTAGCCCAGCAGGTACATCCCGACGACGACGTCGGCCGGCTCGGCGAGCTCGAGCCCGCCGACCTCCGCCTGCCGATACGTGCAGCCGCGCGGCGGCGGCCGCCCGGCGGCGACGCCCCGCCGCGGCGCCCGGGCCCCGCGGGCCCCGCCCCCCCGCCCCCCCCCCCCTGCCGATACGTGCAGCCGAGCGGATTCCGCCGCTCCGCCTCCTCTGCGCGCCGGATCATCTCCGCCGACACGTCGATGCCCAGCACGTCCGATGCGCCGGCGCGCTTGAGCAGGCGCGCGTAGAAGCCGTCCCCGCACGCCATGTCGACCGCCTTCACGCCCGTAACGTCGCCGAGGATGCCCATGAGGGTGTACTGCTCGACGGCATCGCGGAACGGCAGCCCCATCGACTCCTCGTAGGCGTCGGCGATCTTCTCGTAGTCCTCGATCTCGCTCACGGTCTCTCCCTCCGCCTGACCGAACCTCGACATCATATAGTCGCCCCCCCCTGCCCACCGCGCCCGGTTGACGAGGACGAGCCGCGCACCGGTCCGGTTGGACATCCCGCGCAGGTCAGTTCGTGCGCCGCCGCGGCTGCCGGCTACGCGGCGCCGCGGCCGCCTGCCGAGGCGGGGACTTCGGCTGCGGCGCCGGCACGATCCAGCCACGCTGCGTCAGGTAGCGGGCGGCGCTCTCGGGGAGCTCAATCGAGCCCCCCCTGGGGACCACCCGCGTGCCGTCGCGGAACTGCCGCTTGACCAGGTACCGCATTCCACCTCCTGCGGCAGCGGTGTCGGGTGTGGCGAGCTGGTAGTTCCAGTCGCCGTGAACTCCTCGGGAACCAGCGCGATGGCGTCCATCTCCGACCTGGTCACCGTCACGCCGGTAGGGTACTACTTGGGGGTCGTGAGTTGCCGAAGCGGTCGGCGATGCTCTGGCAGGTCGTCAGCCTGCCGTCGCGCGCGGGCCCCGTTGCCGGACAATGTGATTGAATGGCGCATCATGCCTGGATTCCCAATGCTCCGGACCTTCGTCCTTGCGGTTGCCGCCGCCGTCGTGCTGCTCGGGGCGGCCCCGGCGGCGGCCCAGCGGCTGACCGGCACCGAGAACGGCGAGTGGCGCTACCTCGGCGGCGACGCCGGGCACACGCGCTCGTCGGCCCTCGACCAGATCAACGGCGACAACTTCTCCGACCTGGAGGTGGCCTGGATCTGGCGGGGCGACAACTTCGGACCGAACCTCGACTACTTCAACCGCGCCACGCCGATCTACGTCGACGGCGTCGTCTACACCATCGCGTCGCCGCGGCGGCAGGTGGTGGCGATCGATCCGGCCACCGGCGAGACGCTCTGGACCTTCCGCGAGCCGGAGACCATCCGGCACCTCCGCTCGCCGCGGCAGGCCTACGGGAAGGGCGTCGCCTACGCCGAGGTGAACGGGCGCGGCGTGATCTACTTCACCAGCCCCGCCTTCTTCCTGTGGGCGCTCGATGCGGAGACCGGCCGCCCCCTGGCGGACTGGGGCGGCTCGATCCCGCTGGAGGGCTTTCCGCCGTCCGGCGGCCTCGACCTGATTCCACCGCTCGTGTCCGACTGGGGCCGCTGGCTGGACCGGTCGGCCAGCTACGACCCGGGCTACGGCATCCCGCGCGAGCTGGGCATGGTGACCAGCTCGGCCCCGCCCATCGTCGTCAACGGCGTGGTAGTCGTCCTCGTCGGCCACCAGCCGAGCTACGGGCAGACCCGCATCGAGAACGTCCCCGGCGACATCATGGGATTCGACGCCGCCACCGGCGAGTTCCTGTGGAAGTTCCACATGATCCCGCGCCCCGGCGAGTTCGGCCACGAAACGTGGCACAACGACGCGTGGGAGTGGTCGGGCGACATGTCGACGTGGGCGCCGGCGTCGGCCGATCCCGAGCTGGGGCTCGTCTACCTGGTCTCGAACGCGTCCACCGTCCAGAGCTACGCCGGGCACCGGCCGGGCGACAACCTGTTCGGCGGCTGCGTTCTCGCGCTCGACGTCCGGACCGGAGAGCGGCGCTGGCACTTCCAGATCCACCGCAGCGATCAGTGGAACTACGACCTGCCGACCCCGCCGATGTTGATGGACCTGACGGTGGACGGCGAGCGCATCCCGGCCCTCATACAGAACACGAAGCAGGGACTCGTCTTCGCGTTCAACCGGGAGACCGGCGAGCCGATCTGGCCCATCGAGGAGCGTGAGGTCATCCAGACCGAGGTCCCCGGCAACTACACGTCGCCGCGGCAGTCGTATCCGACGCGCCCCGAGCCGGTCGATCCCATCATCCTGACGGGCCTCACGGAGGAGTTCGTCATCGACTACACGCCGGAGCTGAAGCAGGAGGCGCTGGCCATCCTGGAGCACTACCGCGTCGGGGGCCTCTACGTGCCGGCGCTTCCGCAGGACCACACCAACGACTTCTACAACAACGTCGGCTGCCAGGGCGGCGGCAACGTCATTCCCCACCCGCCCGTCGCCGACCCGAGCACCGGGATGATGTTCAACTCGCACCGCCGGAGTTGCAACGCGCCGACCTTCATGCGCCCGACCGGCGGCGTGGACGAGGACAACCCCGACTACGCGCGCCCCGGTCCCGGCGGCGCCACGCCCAACTCCACCCCGACCACCGGCACCACGGTCGCGGCCTGGCTGCCCGGCGGCTTCCGCCGGCCCACGCCCGAGCAGGAGCCGTTCGTCTCCGTGTCGGGCCTTCCGCGCATCGACGGCCTGCGGCTCTACAAGCCGATGGACAACCAGCTCACCGCGTACCAGATGAACACCGGCGAGAAGGCGTGGTCGCTGCCCGTCGGCGAGACCGCGCAGGTCATCCGCGAGCATCCGCGTCTGGCGGGCGTCGACATCCCGAACGCCGGCGGAGCGGGCTTCTCGATCCAGTTGGTGACCGGCGACCTCTTGGTGCAGACCCGCTCGCTCAGCGAGGGGACACGGCAGATCGTGCCCGACGCGCCGCTACTGCTCCACGGCCGCGACAAGTACACGGGCGAGATCCTGGGAAGCGTGGAGCTCCCCGCCCCCGGGCAGTACGGCATGATGACCTACCTGCACGAGGGAAAGCAGTACATCGTCGTGCAGATCGGCAGCATTCAGACCGGCTTCCCCGGCTCGCTGGTGGCCTACGCGCTGCCGTAACGGCTCGACCGCTGCGCCCCGCGCCCTGAATCCTGAAGGGGCTCCGGGCCTTGGTCGGGTCTTGGGCGACCGTGCGGGCGCCGGCGGGCCATCCGTGCCTCTGCCGTCGAGGCGCGGAGCCCGGCGGCAGCGGCCATGGCAGCGGGGCCACGGTCGACGCGCCCGCATCACGGTGATGCTCGTCGGCAATGCGGATGTCGCGCCGGCGGAAACGGTGACGATTCACGAACAGGTCCACGATGGCAGAACGCATCTACGTGATGAACAAAGAAGGGAGATTGAAACCCCTCACGGAGACGTTGTTTGACACAGAGGACCTCCTCCAAGAACTGCTCGCTGCTCACCCTGAGTTGCTGGACGGAGAGCAGATCCGCCCAGGCGACCCGCGAAGGTGGTTGCTGGTTACTCGGGAACAAGGTATCGCTGATGCTCCCGACTCCGCCCATCGGTGGTCGGTTGATCACCTCATGATCGACCAGGACTCCGTACCGACTCTTGTGGAAGTGAAACGCAGTTCCAACAGCGAAATCCGTCGGTCGGTCGTGGGTCAGATGTTGGATTACGCCGCCCACGCCACCCAGACGCTGGGGATGCCTACGATACGCCGAGATTTTGAGGCGAGTCACGGCGACGATGCCGACGATGTCCTGCTCGAGTTCCTGCAGCCTGACGCCGACGCCAACCGGGAAGCCACTGTCGAAGAGTTCTGGGACCGTCTTGCGGTAAACCTTGCGGCTAAGCGCCTTCGGCTCCTGTTCGTGGCCGACCGGATTCCCAACGAATTGGCGCGAGTGGTGGAGTTTCTGAATGAACAGATGCCCGGTATTGAAGTGCTGGCGGTTGAAATCAAGCAGTTCCAAGGCGTGACCCTGCGCACTCTCGTTCCGCAGGTGATTGGACGCACCACCGCATCGGATTCCCTGCCGGGAAATGGGCGGTCGACTCGGCGCACCCGCTTGACCATGGAACAGTTCTTGGAGCAACTGCCCGATCAACCCGCGGTTCAAGCGGCGAGGCAACTGCTTGGTACGGCCGAGGAACGGGGCGCGATCGTCAGCCGCAGGCAGAGCTCGCTCACCATCAGCGTCCAAACCCCGCTTCGCCCTGCGCCGCTCACCGTAGCCTGGCTCTTCCCGAGCATGAACACGTCCTGGGGCGGGCTAAAGGGATTTACCATCGGACAGGTAAACTGGGTTGAACTGCCAGGGGAGGCGCAAGCCAAATTTGACGAGCTGTATCGACGGGTGTCTCGGGACGGCTTTGCGGAAGAAGTTGGCAACGCCAAGGCCGGCGGAAGCCATGGTTGGGCCTTTGACCCGGCGGTTGTCGCGCAACACATCGACCTGGTGAGGGAGCGCTTGGGGCAAGCCATCGCCATACTCCAGTCCCTGTGAGCATTCGAGAAGATGTCGAACGTGGCGGAGGGTCGCGCGTTGGTCAACAAACTCGAGTTCGCTCTTGAGGCGTGGGCCCATCTGCTCCGACAGGCGCTCGAGCCCCCTCGGACCGGAAGCCGGTCCCTGAGCACCGCGCAGATCCTCTGTGGGAAGCTCCAGCGCGCCACCCACAGCCCGGTGCGTGACGTCTTCGACGTGGTCGTCGCGGGGAAGCTCGACCCGCCACGTCCTGGCAATTGCCGCGAACGCCAGAACGGCGCGCGACGTGAAGGCGATCGGCGCCGCCTGGCGTGCATCCGACCGCGTCTTCACGCACAACGCACCGCTCTGCTCGACACCGCGTCCTACGAGGGCGAGTGACCGCTACGGCAACGACCGCGTCTCAGGGAAGGCGGAAGACGAAGAGCATGTTGCCGCGCGGCGGCTGGCGGATCTCCGGGGTGACACCCCGGTAGTTCATGCCGCCGCCGGCCGCGATGGCGATGTACTGCACGCCGTCGTGCAGGTAGCTCACGGGGAAGCCGCCGGCGCTCGAGTTGAGGATCTGCTCCCAGAGGATCTCGCCGGTCCGCGCGTCGAACGCCCGCAGGCGGCGCGCATCGTCGGTCACGAACACGAGCCCGCCGCCGGTGGTCAGCACGGAGCCGCCGATGCCGGCCCGCTGGCGGTGCTCCCAGAGCCTGCGGCCGGTCGCGAGGTCCATCGCGACGAGCTGGCCGACCTGCCCATCGACGTCGGGGGCCACCTCGGGCACCCCGCGCGCCGACCCGTGGTGGGCGCCCGGGCGGTTGCGGAACTCGTTGAGCGTCAGGTTCATGCAGACGTTGTTGGTCGGCGCGTAGAGGGCGTTGGTGCCGGGATGGTAGGAGGTCGCCTGCCAGTTGATGCCGCCGATGTAGCTGGGGCAGACGTAGACCGGCTCGCCGACCTGCGGGAACTTGAGCGACTCGTTGAGGAGCACGCGGCGGCTCTCGGCGTCGACGTCGACCACCACGTTCTGGCGGCTCGTGGGCTCGGCCCACAGGAACGCCCCCGTGGCGGCGTCGAGCGCCCAGACGATGCCGGTCTTGCCCGGGATGCCGGTCACGATCTTGCGGCGCGAGCCGGGCGTGATCCCGCCATTCACCCAGTCGACCGCGCCGGGATCCGGCGACACCTCGGTCTCGACCACGAGCCGCGCGTAGGGGTGGTCGAGGTCCCATTCGTCGTTCGGGATGTGCTGGAAGTACCAGACGATCTCGCCGGTGTCGGCGTCGATGGCGAGCGTGGAGTTGGTGAAGAGGACGTCGCCGTCGCCGGTGCCGCGCTGCACGGAGCCCCACGGAATCGGCACCCCGACGCCGGCGTAGATGAGGTTCAGCTCCGAATCGTAGCTCGGCGCGTTCCACGACGAGCCGCCGCGCCGCATCTCGTCGGGGATGTCGCCCCAGGTGTCGTAGCCGAACTCGCCGGGGCGGGGAATCGTGTAGGTCCGCCACACCTCGCGGCCGGTCTCGGCGTCGTGGGCCGAGATCCAGCAACGCGTGTTGAGGTGGTAGCAGCCCGACATCCCGGCCACCACGCGGCCCTTGATGACCTGCGGCCCGCCGGAGTAGTGCTGGCCCACTTCCCAGTTGCCGACCGGCTCGTCCCAGACCACCTCGCCGGTGCGCGCGTCGAGCGCCACCAGGTGCGCGTCGTGGGTGGCGATGAACAGCTTGTCCTCGTAGAGGGCGCCGTTGCGGGTGGCGCAGGCCAACCGGGCGCCGTGCTCCACCCGCGTCCGCCGGTACTCCCACAGGCGCGTGCCGTCGCGGACGTCGAGCGCCTCGACGTAGTCGCACGCCTGCACCAGGAACATGACGCCGTCGTGGACGAGCGGCGTGGTCTCCTGGATGCCCTCGGCCATGGTCCACGCCCAGGCGAGGCGCAGGCTGCCGACGTTGGTGGAGTCGATCTGGTCGAGCGGGCTGTGGCCCCAGTGGTTGTGGGTGCGCCGCCACATCAGCCAGTCGCTGGCTGGCGGGTCGGCGAGCATCTCCCCGGTGACCGGGGTGTAGTCGTCGGTGGGGGACTGCGCCGAGACGACGGCTCCACTGAACACAAAGCCCACAACGGCCAGAACGCCCGCCGCAAGCACGCCGGGCACGGATCGCGGGAGTCGTCGCATCGGTCGCGTCCCTTCCGTCAGTGCCCTTGCCGGGTCAGCGGAACGTTGATCTCGCTCTGGGCCGTCTTGAGCGAGATGGTGAACTGATCGCCGGTCAGGCTGTACCCGAGCCGCTCGATCCCGCCGTCTCCAGTGCCCCGGAACACGACCTTCTGGTCTCCGACCTCGACCAGCTCCATCACCTCGAAGCCGTCGCCCCGCGGCTTCATGCCCGGCTCCCACTGCTTGAGGCGCAGGGTCAGGGAATCGCCCTCTTCCTCGATGACGATGAGCTCGATCATGGAGGCGGCGTCGCCGTCAATGATCCGGATGAGGGCCCCGATCGCGCCGCCGGCCGGATTCGCCCAGTTCTCCTGGAGCGTGCCGTTGCCGAAGTCGCCCTTGTAGTGGCCGGTCATCCACGCGAGGTCGGTAACCTTCGCCGGGGGGCCCTCGGCGAACGCCGGCGCGGACGCGAGAACGAGCGCGAGAACGAGCAGCATGCTTGGCATGACCCGATTCGTTCGCATGACGGAACTCCCTTCGGATGACCGAGGAACTCAGCGAGGGTCAGTGTAACCGGTATCGCCGGGCTCGCCGGGCTCGCGAGGGCGCCCGCGGGCGCTGTTCGTCGGACGCATCCGTGCGAAGGCAGCCGCGAAACGCTCGAGCGGGGGAGGATGCGCGCCCGAGTCGCGGGCCCGGACCTCGCGCGCCGTCGCGTCATCTGCGTGCGCCGGGGCACGCGGTAGCCGGGGCACGCGGTATATGGTGTGCAGAACGAGTGCATCTGGACAGGTTCTCCGGGCTCGCGGGTGGCGCTGGCACCGTTGACCGCCCCGCCGCCGGAGACCGAGGTAAGGAGGGCGCCATGCTTCAACGTCATCGCTCGCTCGTCGTCACCGCCGCGTCCGCTGTCGTGATCGCTGGGTTCGCGGCCGGCCTCGGCGCGCAGGCGCCCGAGCCGGGACAGGGCTATCCCTCCGGCGACTGGCCGTTCACCGGCGGCAACTGGTCGAGCTCGCGCTACTCGACGCTGGATGAGATCGCGGCCGACACCGTCGACCGCCTCGGCGCTGCGTGGGTGACGCCGCTCCCGGGCGGGGCGGCGTCGCGCGCGACCGCGGTGGTGCAGGACGGCGTCATCTACCTGCCGGGCGGCGCCAACATGTTCGCGGTCGACGCGCGGACGGGCGATCCGATCTGGCGCTGGGAGCCCGACCCCGAGGCCGGACGGGTGCCGTCCTGGCAGGGCGTCGCGCTGGGCGACGGCCTGGTCTTCTTCGGAACGCGGAGCGCGGAGGTGATCGCGCTGCGGCAGGACACCGGCGAGCTGGCCTGGGCGACCCGCGTCGGGAGCGAGGAGCAGACGCGCGGCGAGTCGGTGACGACGGCGCCGATGTACGCCCGCGGCAAGATCTTCGTCGGCCTCGCGAACGGCGACATCGGCGGGCAGGGGCGCGTGCTGGCGCTCGACGCCGCGACGGGCGAGGTGGAGTGGACCTTCTTCGTCGTCCCCCGGCCGGGCGAGTTCGGCCACGAGACGTGGCCGCAGGACAACGATTCCTGGGAGTTCGGGGGCGGCGGCGTCTGGCTGGTCGGCACGGTCGATCCCGACCTGGGAATGGTCTACTTCTCCACCGGCAACCCGGTGCCGATGTTCGGGGGCGAGATCCGCGACGGTGACAACCTGTTCACCGCCTCCGTCCTCGCCCTCGACATGGAGACCGGCGAGCGGCGCTGGCACTACCAGGTGGTGCGCCACGACATCTGGGATGCCGACATCGCCACGCCGCTCCTGCTCTACGACACGACGGTCGGCGGCGAGCCGGTGAAGGCGGTGGCCGCGATGCGCGCCGACGGCTACCTGTTCCTGTTCAATCGCGAGACGGGCGAGCCGCTGCTGCCGATCGAGGAGCGGGAGGTGCCGCAGGACGCGCACCAGCGCACCGTGCCCACCCAGCCGTTCCCCGTCCGGACCGAGACCATCCTCCCGGAGTGCTCCTACTGGCGCGACCGGGTGCCGCCGCCGTTCCAGCTCAGTTGCAGCAGCTACACGCCGCCTTCGGTCGACGAGCAGACGGTGGTGGCGCCGGGGGTGCCGATTCCTCTGGTGCGGGTGACGCCGCTCGCGTTCTCGCCGCAGACCGGCTACATCTACGCGCAGGGCCGCGCGCACGTCGGCCGGGCGCGCCGCTTCGCGGACCCGTTCGTCTGGAACACCCAGCGATTCCACCTGACGCTCCCCGACCACGTCGGGATCCTGGCCGCCGTCGACACCGAGACCGGCCGCGTCGTCTGGCGGAAGGAGATGCCGGCCGCGTTCCTCGGCAGCAGCGGTCCGCTGGTCACCGCGGGCGGCCTGCTGTTCCGCGGCTCGCCGGGCGGGCAGGTGGAGGCGTACGACGTGCGAACCGGCGTCCGCCGCTGGGCGTTCCGGACCAGCGAGGAGGGGGCGCGGCTGCGGCCGGGGCCCGCATCCACCTACGAGCTCGACGGCACGCAGCACATCGTCATCCCGATGGGCCCCCAGCTCTGGGCGTTCACGCTCGACGGCGCCGTCCCGGCTCGCGGCGAGCCGTCCCCCGACCCGCCGGTGGACGATCAGCCGAGCGGCCCCGCCCCGCGCGAGATCGACGAGATCGAGACCGCCACGCTGCTCGAGAACTTCCGCGGCTCGGTCGGCGGCCGCCGCTTCGCGCTCGACGAGTACACCTTCAACCCCATCCGCGCCCGCGTCACGGCCGGCACGCGCGTCCGCTTCACCAACAGCGGGACCGTCGCCCGCACCGTGACCGCGCGCGACGGCTCCTGGACGACCGGCACGCTGGAACCCGGCATGTGGAGCTTCGTCACCTTCGACGAGCCCGGGACGTTCCTCTACCACAGCGAGGAGCACCCCTGGGCCGTCGGCGAGATCACGGTCGATCCGTAAACGGCGGCCGTCCATGGCGGCCGGTCGAAGGCCGGCCGCCATGGGCCGCATCGCCGCGGTTCGCCCTACCCTCCCGGCGCTGGTGCAGGCGGGGCCGCGGCGCAGGAGTTGACATGCCGACAGCCTTCACCCGACGCGACTTCCTCACGACGAGCGCGGCCGCCGCCGCGTTCCTGGCGAGCCGACCGGCGTTCGCGCAGGCCACCGATCCGACCGACCTGACCATCGCCCAGGCGCAGCGCCTCATACGCACCGGCGCCCTCTCGCCGCTCGACCTCGTGGAGGCCTACGTCGCGCGCATCGGGCGCCTGGACCGTCGGCTCAACGCCTTCGTGACGGTGACCGAGGAGCGCGCCGTCGAGAGAGCGCGCGCGCTCGAAGCCGAGCTGACGGCCGGCCGGTGGCGCGGTCCGCTGCACGGCATTCCGATTGCGCTGAAGGACAACATCGATACGGCGGGCGTGCGCACGACCGCCGGGAGTGAGGTGTTCGCCGACCGCATCCCGGACGAGGACGCCGAGGTGGTGACGCGGCTCGAGGCGGCGGGCGCGATCATCCTGGGCAAGCTCAACCTGCACGAGTTCGCCTACGGCGCGACCTCGGCGTTCACCCTGTCCGGTCCCGTGCGCAATCCGTGGGCCGTGGATCGCATCCCGGGCGGATCGTCCGGCGGCTCCGGGGCGGCGGTCGCGGCGCGGTTGTGCGCCGGTGCCCTCGGCACCGACACCGGGGGCTCGGTCCGCATCCCGGCCGCCCATTGCGGCATCGTCGGGCTCAAGGCGACTTACGGGCTGGCGAGCATCCGCGGCATCATCCCGCTCAGCGTCTCCCTCGACCACGTAGGTCCGATGTGCCGGTCGGTCGCCGACGCCGCGCTCATGCTGCAGGCCATGGCCGGCTACGACCCGCGGGGCATCGCCAGCATCCAGGCGGAGATCCCGGACTATGCCGGCGCGCTTCGGCGTCCGACGTCGGCGTTGCGTCTGGGCGTGCCGCGCACGTTCTACGAAGACGTCGACCCGCAGGTCCTGGCCGCCGTCGAACCGGCGCTCGCCGTCCTCGGCGATCTCACGGCGAGCACGCGAGACGTGGAGCTGCCGGCGCGGCCGGAGCTCGGCACGGTGCAGGTCGAAGCGTACGCCTACCACGCCGACCTCCTCGACGAGCGGGGTGACCTGTACGACCCGAGCACGCGGGAGCGCATCGAGAGCGGCGCCGACGTGGCCGCGGCCGACTATGCCGAGGCACGCTATCAGCTCGCGCTCGTGAGGAAGGCAATCGCGGCGGCGTTCGAGGACGTCGACATACTGGTGACGCCGACGCTGGTGCAGCTTCCCGTCCGCATCGAGGCGGCGATGGCGGCGCCGGCCGAGACGACCGGGATCCTGGTCCGCAACACGGCGCCCTTCAACGCGTACGGCACTCCGGCAATCAGCGTCCCGTGCGGCTTCAGCCGGGAAGGACTGCCCATCGGGCTGCAACTGTCCGGCCCTGCCCTGGGCGAGGTCGACGTGCTCGCTCTCGCGCACGCCTACGAGCTGGCGACCGAGTGGCACGGGCGGACGCCGCCGCTGTAATTCGTGAGGCAGATCGAGGGCGTCGTCGCCCGATCGCGACCCGACCGAGTCTCGGGTCGGGTCAGACGATGCCGCGGTGGCGACAGGCCGCGTGAGCGATTGGCGCGTGAGCGATTGGAAGGAGAAACTCATGTCGAGACTACGAGTCGTCGTTGCCGTCCTCGCGGTGTTCACGGCGGGCGCGGCGTTCACGGCGGGTGCGGCGTTCGCGCAGGACGTCACCGTCACGCCGGACGTGGTGTACGGCCACAAGTACGGCATGGCGCTGACGTTCGACGTGTTCACCCCGGCCGACGCCAACGGGGCCGCCGTGCTGAACATGGTCAGCGGCGGCTGGCGCTCGGTGTGGCGGCCGCACGCGGCGTCGCAGCGGCGGTATCAGGCGCTGCTCGACGCGGGATTCACCGTGTTCGCGGTCCGGCACGGCAGCAGCCCGAAGTTCATCCTGCCCGAGATCGTCCCCGACGTGCGCCGCGCGGTGCGCTACGTCAAGCTGAACGCCCGGCGGCTGGGCGTCGATCCGAACCGCCTCGGCGTCTGGGGCGGGAGCGCGGGCGGACACCTGTCGCTGATGCTCGGATTGGCGTCCGATCAGGGAGACCCGTCCGCCGAGGATACGGTGCTCCGGACCGGCAATCGCGTGGCGGCGGTGGTGGCCTACTATCCGCCCGTCGACCTGCGCCCGCTGGCTCGCGGCATCGACCCGGAGGTTGGGAACGACCGCTTCCCCGCGCTCAATTTCGATCCCTCCGACGCCTGGTCCGTGTCTCCCATCGTGCACGTGTCGGGAGACGATCCTCCCACGCTGCTCATCCACGGCGACGCCGACAGCCTGGTGCCGGTGAGCAACAGCCACGACCTGTACGCCGCGCTGCAAGGGAAAGGGGTCGAGTCGAAGGCGATCATCATTCCCGGCGCCGGTCACGGATTCCGCGGCGCCGATGCCGAGCTTGCGATGACCGCGCTGGTCGACTGGTTCGCGCAGCACCTGGCGCACTGACCGGCCGTTCGTAACAGAAACCGCGCTGCACCGGCATCAGTGGTTCCTTGGGGACGGTGCGCCACTCGAGCCGGAGCTGTCGACTCATGACCATCCGTTCGACGACACGTCATCACGCCGCGCGGCATGCTCTTTGGCTGCTGGTCCTGGCCGGCCTCGCCGCGCCGCCTGTGCACGCGCAGAACGACTGGCAGCACTGGGGACGCGATGCCGGCAACCAGCGCCACTCGCCGCTGACGCAGATCGACGTCGACAACGTCTCGACCCTGGTGCCGGCGTGGCGCTACGAGATGACGAAGCCGGGCGGGCCGTCGAGGCCCAGCCAGTCGACGCCGCTCATGGTCGACGGCGTCCTCTACCTGTCGTTCCCGTACTACCGCGTGGTGGCCCTCGAGCCGGAGACCGGCGACGTCATCTGGGACTACACGGCGCCCGGCGACTGGAACTCGCCCGAACACCAACTGCACTGGACGGGCGGTTCCATGCGGGGGCTGGCCTACTGGGAAGGGGACGACCGAACGCCCCCGCAGATCGTGTTCGGCACCGAGGAGGGCGAGCTCATCTCGCTGAACGCGCGGACGGGCATCCCCAACGCCCGGTTCGGGAACGACGGCTACGTCGACCTGAAGACCCCGGAAGTGATGAACGGCTTCCCGAACATGCACTACGGCATCTCGTCCGGGGTAGCCGTCTGGAAGCACCTCGTGTTCACCGGCGTCCACAACGCGGACGAGACGGGATCGAAGGGGCCGGCGGGCGACGTGCGCGCGTGGGACCTGCGAACGGGAGATCTCGTCTGGACGTTCCATACCGTGCCCCGTCCGGGCGAGTTCGGCAACGAGACCTGGCTCGACGGCTCGTGGCGCAACGTCAGCGGCGCCAACACCTGGTCGTTCTTCACGATAGATGCCGACCGCGGCATCCTCTACATGCCCCTCGGGTCCGCCCACAACGACTTCTACGGCATGGACCGCCCCGGGGACAATCTCTTCTCCGACTCGATCGTCGCCGTGGACGCCCTGACGGGAGAGCGGCTGTGGCACTTCCAGGCCGTCCACCACGACCTGTGGGACCTCGACATGCCGGCGCCGCCCATCCTGTTCGACGTCGAGCGGGACGGCGAGACCATACCAGCCGTCGGCGTCATGACGAAGTACCCCGTGCTGTTCATCTTCGACCGTGTCACCGGCGAGCCGATCTACGAGATCGAGGAGCGCCCGGTGCCGGCCGGGAACATGCCCGGCGAGTACTACTCGCCGACGCAGCCGTTCCCGGTGAAGCCCCCGCCCTTCGGCCGCATCCGCTTCACGTTGGACGACATCGCGACGGTGACGCCTGAGCACACGGCCGCGTGCCGCGAGCTGCTGATGCAGTACGACGGCGGCCGGAACCGCGGCCCCTACACCCCTCCGTCCGAGGAGGGCGCGCTCGTGTTCCCGTCGACCGGCGGCGGGACGGAGTTCACCGGCGGCACCTTCGACCCGAGCCTCGGCTACTACATCATCAACTACGCGGACACGGGCCATATCAGCCAACTCGTGAAGGTGGAGGACGACCCCGACCGCCGCGGCTACGCGGGCCCTCCCGAGTCGCGCCGCATCTACTGGCACGTCGTCACCCGGATGTCCGTCGACGGCTGGCCCTGCTGGCAGCCGCCCTGGTCGCGGCTGGTCGCGGTGGACGTCAACCGCGGCGAAATCGCCTGGATGATCCCGTTCGGCACCGTCGAGGGCGCACCGCCCGGCCTGCTGACCGGCGCCCCCAACTCCCAGAAGGGCGGGCCGACCTCCACCGCGGGGGGCGTGCTCTTCATCGGCGGCGCCAGCGACCGGCGCTTCCGCGCCTACGAGACGAAGACCGGGCGCGAACTGTGGAGCGTCGAGACCGAGCAGATGATCAGCGGCGCCAATCCCATCACCTACCTGGGCAAGGACGGCAAGCAGTACGTGACCGTGGCCGCGGGCACCACGCTGCTGGCCTACACCCTGCCGTGACGGCGGGGCCGCGGTAGTCGAATCGACGGTGGAACGCCCACGCCGTTTGCGGAGGCGTGGATGATCATTGACGGGGGTCATCGACATGAGCTCGGGCGTTCGGTCGCTATCGGTCAGCGCGGGATTCGCCAGCACGCAACGCATGGACCGATGGTGGGTGAGCCCCGCCGCCACGGCGTTCGGTCTGGCCGTGTTGTTCGGCTATCTGATGGCGCGTGCGTTCTACCCCACGCACGTCTGGTTCGATCCCTACATCAGCCCCGTCGTCGCGCCGCCGCTCGTCACGCCGGCTTCGGGCTATCCGGGGTCCGTGCCGGTGGACGTTGCCTGGCTCGGCGCATTCCCCGCATGGTGGCCGGCGATTCTTCCGCGGTCGCCCGCGTTCTTCATTCCGGCCCTGGCGATCGCATTCCGTTTCACGTGCTACTACTACCGCGGCGCCTACTACAAGGCCTTCGCGATGACCCCGCCTTCGTGCACGGTTCGCGGCCTGCCCCGGCGGTACCTGGGGGAGACCAGGCTCTTGTGGTTTCAGAACCTCCACCGCTACACGCTGTACGCCGCCCTCTTCGTCCTGGCATGCCTCTGGTGGGAGGGCTTCGCTGCCTTCTTTCGTGACGGCCGGTTCGGCATCGGCGTGGGCACGGTGATCATGCTGGTCAATGCCGGCCTCATATCGGGCTACACGTTCGGGTGTCATTCGTGGCGCCACCTCATCGGCGGGAAGCTGGACTGTTTCTCCTGCAACGGCGTGGTCTCGCCGCGCTACCGCCTGTGGAAGAACTCGACCTGGCTGAACGAGCGGCACATGCTGTTCGCCTGGGTCAGCCTCGGCTGGGTGGTCTTCACCGATCTCTACATCTACCTGGTCTCGTCGGGCGCGGTCACGGATCTCAATACCTGGTAGGCTCTCCAGAATGGCTGCCGACGATCAGACCAGCGCAGCGTCGACGCGGGGCGAGTCCGTGAGCCAGGTCCCGGAGCGCACGATCGTGCTCCGTCGTGTCCCCGAAGAGCCCTACCAGGTGCTGGAGGAGCGAGCCGCGGCCGAGCGCCTGTCCGTGGCCGACTACGTGCTCGACATCCTGGCCCGCAGACGTTTTCGGGAGCGCCTGCAATCGCGTCCTCGCGTCGAGCTCGGCGTGTCGGCCGCCGACCTCGTCCGCGAGGGTCGGGAAAGCCGGTGATCGTCGTCGACGTTCGGTGAGCGGGCTCTCGGCGAACCCCTGAGACCGGCGCTCTCAGCCGACATCGGCGAGCCGTTCGGGATGCCGACCGCCGCCGAGCCGTCGTTCGTGGGCTGCTGTCCCGGCCCTGCTCGTGAGCGACCGCGCTGCGCCGGGAGCACGAGGTGGCCGCGAGCTCTTGCCGCCGGGCCGCCGACGAAGAGTACGACCCGCATGCTATCGCGGATACGGCATCAGCGCGCGATAGGTCGGCGGTCAGGCGCTCGGGGGCTCATGCGCGCACTCGAGGCGGCGCGGTGCAGGGTTAGCCTTCGACGGACATCCGGTTGACGATGTGCCAGTAGACGGCCACCCCCTTGGGTCTCCGGCCCCGCCGCAGATTGGGGGTTGAGGGGAGGTAATGACACCGGAGGCCGGGGTACTAACCCAGACCTCGAGGACGTTGTTGCGGGCTATGACCCGCACCGGCGCCCCCCGACGCAGCCGTAGCAGCAGGGCAGTAGGCCGGAAAGCGTTCCGTTCGACCGACTGCATCAGTCAATCGGACTCTCCTACTGTAGTCTCGGGTCGAGCGGTTTTGTCCAGGTACCTCCGGGCTGTCTCCCGAATGCGAGTGGCGTGCGCGAAGATGTCGTTCACTTCCTCAATGGTCACCCTCTCCTCCTTCCACTCGGGTCCGATCAACCCGAGCTTCTTCTGTGGTGAATTGAAGTAAAGCCGGCAGATAGTCTGCTTCGAGTGATCCAACACTATCGAGCACCGGGACTTCGAGTCGCGGAGGATGACGCGGTCGGCAGCCACGTCCGGCGCCAGCATCGCGGTCACCGCGTAGTAGCCACGCAACTCCTCCTCCGTCGTCACGATGTCGCTCTCGGCAACCTCCACATTGTCCTCGGCGGTCGGGGGCTCCTCCTCGTCGGCCGATGACAGCGCCGACTTCAGGCGGTCGCTGATCCGCCGAGTCAGGAACTGGTGCATCGCCTTCCGGGTGGCCCGCTCGAACTGCTCGACGACGGCCTTTGTCTTCACACCGTCGTAGACCTGACTCGCAAAGTGGCGTACGAGGGCCTCGGACGGATTCGCCCACTCGGCCGCCAGCAGTCGTAGGACTTCTCGCGTGTACTTCAAGTCCTTCGAGGTGTCGAGAATCTTGTCGAGATCGAACGCGGGCTTGGTGAACCTCTTGATCTCGTCGGCGTCGATGGATTCGGCGTCGAGCATGTTCAACTCGAGGAACGGCCTCTGGTCCATCTTGTTGGGTTCGTCGATGTCCGAGAAGAACCGGTAGGTCACTCCGTCGGTCAGCACGCCGAGGCGCGCCGCGGTCACGCTGAAATACCGGTAGAGCTGCGAGGCCGGCTGCTTCGACAGGTCAACGCCGTAGTGCTTGCACTCGAACAGCATGATTGGCGAGCCGTTCGCGAAGATGGCGTAGTCGACCTTCTCACCCTTCTTCGTGCCCACGTCGGCCGTGAACTCCGGCACGACCTCATCAGGGTCGAACACGTTGAACCCGAGTACGTGCGTGATGAAGGGCAAGACCAACGCGGTCTTCGTGGCCTCCTCCGTCTTGACGCTATCGAGTCGCTTCCCAATTCGGCCGGACACCTCACGGATGCGGTCGGCCAAGTCCATCCCGTCCAGTGTCTGAATCATGAATCGCCACGGAGCCTGCTGGCCCCGCCCTCCGGTGAGTTCAATGCGCGCTGAGTCTTAGTAGAACGGTGCACATGGTACCATGGCGGATCCGTGGCTTCGACTCGCGGGCGTTCCCGCGGGAACGTCCGCGGTTGCGCCAGCGCCAGCACCTCCGCGTCCACGTGCAGCACCCCCAGGCCGCGAGCCGCTCACGCGGCCCCTGGCATCGGTCGCCGACGGTCCCCCGGTCGATCCCGCCCGCCAATGACGCCTTCGCCAACGCCCCTATGGCGTCCGCTTGACCCTGGGCACACACGGCTCCGCCGGGGTGTCGGCAACGCTCAGGGAGCCGCGGCCTCGCCAATCCGGTACAGCTTCGACTGCGTCCGGATGAACAGGCTGCCGTGGGCGATGGCCGGCGTGGCCATCGTGAACTCGCCGAGCGGGTTTCGGTCGACGACCTCAAACGTCTCCCCGGCGCGGATGACGTAGGTGTCGCCGTCCTCGCTCAGCGCGAAGATCCTGTCGTCGTAGGCCCAGGGCGAGGCGGTGAACGCCGCGCCGACCGCGACCCGCTGTCGCGGGTAGATCTCCTCGCCGGTCCGCGCGTCGTGCGCGGTGAAGAACCCGCGGTCGAGGAGCGTGTACAGCACGTCGCCGTAGAGGATCTGCGAGGGGTTGTAGGGCGCGGCCTGTGGCTGCGACCAAGCGATGAACTCGTTGGCCGTCTCCGACCCGCGAAGCGAGATGTCGCCGCTGGCGCCCGGGCGGATGGCGAAGACCGGGCGGTTCTGATCGCCGAGGTACCCCGAGCCGATGTAGAGCAGGCCGAACTCGGCGAAGGGCGTCGCGACGGTGATGGACGACATGCCGCCGAGCTCCCAGAGCAGGTTGCCGTCGAGGTCGTAGGAGCGCACCCGGTCGGTGCCGTTGGTGACAATCTCGGTCCTGAGCTCGTTCTCCCAGATGAAGGGGGTCGCCCAGTTGGTGCCCTCGTCCCTCGGGATGCGCCAGACTTCGTTGCCGGTCTCGGCGCTCAGGGCGAGCAGATACGACTGCCCGTCGTTGTCGTTCACGATATAGAGCCGGCCGTCGTGGAGGACGGGCGACGCGGCGGTGCCCCACTCGAGACGGGTGGCCGCGGGCTCCACGTCGTGCGACCAGCGCAACCCGCCGTCCGCCGTGTCGAGGCAGAAGACACCGAGATTGCCGAAGTAGACGAACAGCGAGTCGCCGTCGGTCACCGGCGTCTCGGTCGCCAGGGTGTTCTTCATGTGGTAGCCGGCGGCCGGGGTGCCGCGATGCACCTCGCGTTCCCACCGCACGGCGCCGGTGTCGACGTCCAGCGCGTAGACGAGCCACCGGTGCTCCGCCGCCGAGGGGCTCCAGGTCTCGCTTCCGCGATAGAGGCCGCCCAGAGGCTCTTCGACCGGCTCGGCGCTGACGACGGTCGTCACGTAGACGGTGTCGTCCCAGACGACCGGCGAGCTCCAGCCAAGGCCCGGCAGGTCGGCGGCCCATGCGACGTTCTCCGTCGTGCTCCAACCGGTGGGCAGCCCCGAGGCCTCGGAGACGCCCCGCGCGCCCGGTCCCCGGAACTGGGGCCAACTATCCTGGGCGCCGGCGGGTGCGCACCAAGCCACGACGAGTAGCAGCACGAGTGTGTATCGACTCATCTTGATTTCCTTCTCTTCGGCTTGCCAGTGTACGACAACAAGTCCGGGAACGAGAGCCCTCGACCTGACGCTGGTCACCCGGAACGTCCGCGAGTGCGGCGCCGTACCGAAGCTCGGCCGCCACGGTGATGCTGACGGCGGTGGTGCGCGGCTCGAGCGAGGCCGCCCTCGGGCGCCGGCCGCACGCTCCGTCGCGGCTCCCGGGGCCCGCGTCTCACTGCCGGAATCCGGCGACCCGCTCGATGACCCCAGAGGTTCGCGGGCGCCCGGGCCGTACGCAGCGGCGACGGCGCCCGGAGGCCGAGGGGTTGCCTGCTGTGCGGCAATGCCGCATGGTGGGGAGGTCGGATGCACCTCTACTTCACGCGTTCGTATGAACGCGCTATTCGCAAGCTGCTCAAGGCGCATCGCGACGACCTGACCGCTGCGGACAGAAAGGCGCTGGCGCGGCTGGTAGCGGAAATCGAGCGGGAGAGGCAGAGACGATGACGCACCGGCATCGGACAGGAAATCGAAGCGGCGCTGGGAGAGGTCGCCCATGTGCGGGGTGAGGCGGCGCTGCCTTGCCGAGTCGTGGAGGCCCCGGCGCCGATTGGGTCGTCGCCCTTCGCAAACGGCTGAAGCTGAGCCGGCAGAAGTTTGCGGACCGTATTGGCCTCGACGTGCGGGCCGTGCAGGAATGGGAACAGGGCCGCCGGGTCCCGGACCGGGCCGCCCGCGTGCTGCTGATAGTGATCGACCGCGATCCGGAATCGGTCGTGCGGGCGCTCGCCGCGGTGGGAAACGGAACCGGCGAGACCGGGGCTCCGGCGCCGTGACACCGTTCCGATTCAGCTCTGGCACCGCTCCCGATGCTGCGGGCTTCGGCCCCGCGTGTATCGGCTCATCCGATTACCTTGTCCTTGACCGCCAGCCAAGTGGCGTCCAGGACAACGCCGACGCACGAAACAGGAACTGCGGCTCGAGCCGGCGACGGTCCGATCAGCCCCCGACGACGCGCAACTGTCCGGACGGCAACGATGCCAGAGTGTTCAGAATGCTGCCCACGAGCGGTCCTAGATGAACCATTCGGTTCGAGGGCGCTCGAATGATCACGATGCGCAGGTTAAGGGTACGCAAGTCCTGCTGGTGCTGAAGGCCTCGATCCATGCTCAAGAGGACGTCAAAACTCCGGTTGGCACGCCGGAGCAATTCCCCGTTCGTCGTCCCCGACCAGCCGGCTGCCTGCACGGTGCTGACCTCGTGCCCCGCCATCTCGGCGGCGAGGGCACGTGGCAGATTCTCGTCAAGCAGAACGCGCACGGGCCAAGACAGAATCCCGAGCCAGATCGAGTGCGGCAACCGCCTGTCGCTTCGAGACCGACGGGAACTGATCGAGAAACTGGTCGAGGGTCTCTCCCCCTTCCAGGTAGTCGAACATCGCCTGTACCGGGACCCGCGTGCCGCGGAAGACGGGCACACCCCCCGAGATTTCCGGGTGGCTGTGGACGACCGAAAGTGCGTCGACCATGCGGCTATCATACGTCATCGATCCGGTCACCCCCAGAACGCGACGACCCGCTCGATGACCCAGAAGCTCGCGACGGCGCCCAGGCCGTACGCGGCGGCGTGATCGAGCCGCGCGCGCCGGGCCGGCGTGTCGAGGAGCCGGTAGGCAACCCACAGCACGGCGCCGCACGCGGCGGCGAACGCGATCTGCCCGAGCTCGATGCCCAGGTTGAAGAGCAGCAGCGTCATCGGGACGTCGCGACCTGCCAGCCCGGTGTCGAGCAGGGCACCGGCGAAGCCGAACCCGTGCATCAGTCCGAACGCGAACGCCATCGTCCACGGCCTGGCCGAACCGGCGTTCGCGTCGTCCCGCCGCAGGATCTCGAACGCCAGGTAGACGATCGAAAGCGCGATGAACGCCTCGACCGGCGGGCCCGGCACGCGCACCACATCGAGGACCGTCATGCCGAGGGTGATGGAGTGTGCGACGGTGAACGCGGTGATGGTGGCGACGAGGCGGCGCCACCCGCGGACGAGCAGGATCATGCCGGCGACGAACAGCAGGTGATCGACGCCGCCGAGGATGTGCTCGAGGCCGAGCAGGAGCCGGTCCCAGGCCCCCGCCGAGTCCGGACGCAACGGGATCTCGGTCAACGCGCCCGAGGCCACGCGCGTCAACCGGTTGCCGTCCTCGTCCTCGACCCGCACGAGGACGTCGACGAAGCCGCCCGCGAGGCCCGCGAGCCCCATCACCGGCGCGCCGCCGGACACGTCGCAGGAGAACCGTTGCTCGACGATGAGGCTGTCCGCCTGGCGGGAGCGGCGGTCGGGGCCCCGGGGCGCGCAGGTCGCGGGCAGCCGAACCTCGATCGGCCAAGCCGTCGCGCCCGTCACCGGGATCTTCAGGACCGACACGAAGTCGCCGGCCCCCAGCGCGCGCACTTCCAGGAACGCCAGGCGCGTCTCGTGGCCGTGCGCCGGCGAGGCCAGCAACCACAACGCCAGCGCCGTCACCAGGCGGCCCGCCGCCCTCACGGTTGAACTCACGCGGGCCGCCGCGCTCATGGCTGCACCAGGTCGCCTATCGACGCGAACGGCGCCACGTCCACCGCGTAGCGGGCGCGCATCTCGGCGTAGCGCTCGGATTCGCGGGCGGCGACATGGTCGCGGCGCCAGTCGTCGAGCACGGTCTCGCGGACCTCGTCCAGCGTCCGTGGGCGCCCCTCCGTGTAGGCGTCCATCCGCACCAGGTGCGCGCCGAACGCGGATGAGACGGGTCCGAACCACGCGTGCCGCGGCCCCGGCCGGCCCGCGTGCTCGAGCACGGCATCGCGGAAGGCGGTGCCGAAGATCCACTCCAGCCGTTCGGCGTCCTCCAGGGTCAGGGTCTTGGACGCGTGAAAGCTGTCGTCGTCGACGGTCCCGCCGGCGGCCAGCGATGCAAGCGCCCGGCGGGCGTCCGCTTCGGCCGAGTCGCCCCGGCGGTCGCGGCTGAAGAACCGGTGGGTCAGGGTGAGCCGGGCCGGCTCGACGTAGCGACCGGCGTGCGACTCGAAGTAGCGCCGGAGGTCGTCGGCGCTCGGCTCGGCCGTGGCCGCGACGTCGTTCAGCGCCATCTCGAGCTTCTCCGCGAGGCGGCGCCGGACGAGGACGTCGTTCTCGTCGAGATCGAGGGCGAGGGCCTCGCGATACAGGACCTCCTCGCGCACGCGGTCCCCGACGAGCCGCGTCAGCTCGTCACGGGTCGGCGGGCGCCTCCACTGCGCCTGCCATAAGGCGGCCAGCGTCTCCAGCTCGTAGCGGTCGATGACGATGTGGCGGTCGTCGGGCGGCGCTCCGCCCCCGACCAGTGCGTACAGGACGAAGAGGCCGGCCCCGGCCAGGAAGAAGCGGGTCAGGGGCTCGCGCCAGAGCCGTCGCCACGGGGATGCGTTCATGAAGCGCCGGTCGGGGTGCTGGATGGAGAGTCAGGGGGTCCGTGGTGCAACCGCGTGTGGCACCGAGACCCGCGAGGCGCCAGCGCGCGGCCGGCGCTCGTGCGCGCGCAAGGCGCGACGACGGCTTGTTCGGCGCGCGGCCGGAACCGGGACTCGGGCGGCATGGCAGCTCTCCTGCCGGGCAGTCGGTCAGTTGTCCGGCATGTACCAGATCGGGGACGTGTACGCGCGCTCCTGCAGCGTCGGCATCACGTCGCCGCGCGGGGGGAGGCCGGCCGCCGCGGTGTCGTAGGTCGACCAGCGCGGGGTGGGGATCTCTATCACCCGCACGTAGTAGACCGCGTGCACGTCGGGGTCGAAGTCGGGGTCGCTCCAGACGGCCTCGAGCGATGCCGCGCCGATGTCGTTGGTGTAGGTCGCGCGCATGACGTCGACGGTGTTGCCAACGGGCGGCGCCTTCCCGGTGGGGCCGACCTGCCGGCCGTCGGACAGCGCGACGTCGTAGATGCGCTCGAAGGTCTCGCCCTCCGCGCTCCAGCCCTTGATGACCTGGATGCGGTCGAGATTGGCCGCGACGGGGTCCTTGGCGGCCCGGATGACGAACGTCGGCGCGTCGCCCTCGGCCCCGCGCAGCACGCCGCCCATCGGCACGCCGCCGGCATACCCCTGCGCGACCCAGTCGTCGCCGTCCAGCAGGTCGTCGCCGTAGTCCCAGCCCCCGAAGAAGCGCACCGTGATGCGGGTGCCGGTGGTGGCGTAGGTCTCCCGGCGGCGGAAGGCGGAGTAGAGCTCTTCGCGGGTGTTCTCGTTGGCCCAGGCCGCGGTGAGCCCGGCGGCGCTGCGCGCGACGAACGGCAGCCGGCTCCAGGTGTTGGTGACGAGCCGCTCCTCGAGCGTCCCGTCGACCGCGTCGCCGGACATGCTCGTCATGTTGTCCTCTTCCACCGCCGAGGTGCCGGAATGGAAGTCGGTCGCGCCGACGAAGCCGAACTGGAACGGGTTGAACCCCTGCTCGGCCTGCATCCGCACCCCGTTGACGAGCGCCTCGCGCGCGTAGCTGCCGGGCACGAGCCCGTCGACGCGGACCACCCCGGCGCGGGGCCCGTCCCCGCCGATAGCGCGGTTCGCGGTGAGCAGCTCCGGGAACAGCTCGAAGTCGGCGAACTCGTCGTTCGGCGACAGGACCGGGTGGGTCTCCGATGTGCCCTTGGCCTGCGTGATCTCCACCACCGGTTCGTTGCGCAGGCGCTGCGCCGCGTAGTCGGCGGTCATCGGCGCCCCCGCAAAGTCGACCAGCGCGAACATCTTGCCGTTGCTGACGTTCGCGTTGTGGGGGATCGCCAGCGCCTCGACGCCGGCGGCGCGCTGCGCGTCCAGGAAGTCCCAGAGGTCCTCCGGGTTGTCGGAGTCGAGCCGCGAGAACGGGAAGGGCAGGTCGTCGGTGCCCGCGAAGATGACGTTGCGGTGCAGGTTGCCCTCGCGCGTTCCCACCGTCCACTCGTAGCCGGCGAACGTGGTGAACTCGCCCGGCGCGTAGTGCCTGACCGCCGCCGCGACGATGTCGGCCCAGACCGCGCGTCCGAGGTTCGGGTCCGGATTGGGGCCCGCCTGCACGCGGCCGATGTTCTCCGCGTGGTCGGTCACGGCGAGGAAGTCGAGCGGCGTCCGGAGCTGAATCTCGATGCCGCCCAGGTGCGGGACCGCCTCGCCCTTGGCGTAGCGGTAGGCATCGTCGGGCGTGCGCGTCGTGCCGAATATTGCCGCGTCGTTCGAGTAGCGCGTGTGCAGGTGCAGGTCGCCGAAGTAGACGTTCTCCGACACGGTCGGACCCTGGGCCGCGACTCCCGCCGCGAGCAAGGTCACCAACGACAGCCTCGTGACGACTCTCATCGTTGCTTCTCCAAGCTGCCGCCCGACGCGGCAGGCGATGCGCCGGTCAGCATCCCGGCCTGCGCCACCCGCCCCCCGGGCGGCGCCGGTCCTCCCCCGTCGCGCGGTTGAAGCCGGCCGCGGCATGGGGGTAGTCCGCGCCGACGACGACGCCGTCGCAGTCGCCGGCCGGCGGGATGACCCAGTCGCAGCCGGGCGTGTTCTCGGGGCCGTTCTCCCAGCATGCGACGAGCTCGGCGTAGTCGGCGGCGAAGGCGCCGGGGGCGTGGGGCGGCATGTGCTCGTTGGGGTCCCAGTGATCGCCCGTGTACTCCGCCAGGGTCTCCATGCCGATGCGGTGGCAGCCGAGGCACCGGTTGCCCTCGATGTGGATGGTGCGCATGTCCCAGTCCTGCCCTCCCACGACGTAGTAGGGAGGGTCGGGGCCGGGAAGGACCGGAACCACCGGCTGGCGCGGGTCCTCGGGCAGTCGCGCGCTGTTGATCCACGGGTTGTGGTTGAACGGGTCCGCCTGATGGCACTTCACGCACTGGACGCCCGGCACTGTGTAGGCCTCGTCGAACTCCGGATCGTCGGGCCCGGGAAGCACGCCGAGCAGGCGGTTGTTCTCGTCCACGTGCGTCCAGGGCCGGTTGTCGCCCGACTCGAAGAAGCAGGTCGCCCCGCTCTGGTAGTTGTAGCCGATCAACTGCACGGAATCGGGCATGTCGAAGTTCACCACGTCGTCCCGTCCGTCGTGGCGGCAGAAGCTGAGCCACACGACGTCCGGCCGCGGCGTGCCGTCGGCGTTCCGGCCCCCGTACCGCTGCAGGCTCGAGCCGGGCATGCAGTCGCCGATCTGCAGGCTCGCCTTGTCGCACTCGTGCAGGCCGGGGTCTTCGAACACCTCGATGCCGTCGACGGTGATGGGAATGAGAACACCGGCGCCGCAGTCGACGGTGGGTGCGACGCCGAGCTCCAGCTCGCACATCGCGGCATACTCACGAGCGCTGGACGGCATGCCGCCGCAGGTCGTACCCGGAATGCACTCGTCGGCGGGCACCTGGACGGCGCGTTCCCCGGTCGCGCTCACCCCGAAGACGGCCGCTGCGCACAGCGCGGTGAGCGCGGCGCGGCGGGCGAGGCGTTCTCGAAGTCCAGCCATGGTCTGGCTCGATCGGGTGACCGGTGCGGGACGCTATCGCGATCTTCCGAAACGAGGCAGGGCTCGTCGGAGCGGGTCGAAGTGCTCGGCCGAAAACGCTCGACCTGTCCGACGAGCCCTGCGAATGCTCCGCTGCTAGGGAGCGACTGCGTACTTCGTGAACGCTCCGCCTGCGAAGCGCAGCGAGTTGGGCCCCTCGGCCGCGAACACGTTGCCGTCCGCGTCCACCGCGACGCCCTCGCCGGCCGCGCCCTGGTAGGGCCGCGTCTCCGCCTCGAACGGCGGGATGAAGCCGATGATGCGGTCCTCGTCCACGGGCCCGATGCGCACGCCGTTCATCCAGTTCGCATGGCTGGTCATGCTCGACTCGGAGTCGATCGAGTACAGCATGTCGTCGGGGGTGATGAAGATGCCGCTGATGCGCCCGTGCGAGTAGAGCGAGTCGAGGTAGTTGCCGTCCTGGTCGAAGATCTCGATGCGGTGGTTGCCGCGGTCCGCGACGAAGAGGCGCCCCTGCGAGTCGAACTCCAGCGCGTGGGGGGTGCGGAACTCGCCGTGCAGGGTGCCGATGCGTCCCCACTCCTTGATGAACGTGCCGTCGGGGGCGAACTTCAGGATGCGGCCGGTGAGGCCCGCCTCGCGTCCCGCCGCTATCGCCTGGTTGGTGGTCATGCCCTGGCCGCTGTGCCCGTCGGCGACGTAGATGCTGCCGTCGGGCCCGGTGACCACGTCGTTCGGCTGGTTGAACTGGTTGGGGCCGGTCCCCGGCTGGCCCGCGGTGCCGAGGCTCATCAGGAGCTCGCCGTCGGGGCTGAACTTGTGGACCTGATGCCCCTTGGTCCCCTCCGCGTTCCCCACGAAGTCGGTCACCCAGACGTTGCCGTCGGCATCCACGTGGATGCCGTGCGGCGTCACCATGACGCCGCCCCCGAAGTTCGCCAGCACCTCACCGGTGTTGCGGTCGAACTTGAAGATGGGGTCGACGGGGTTCGAGTCGCAGTTGATCCGCACGCCTCCGCCGAAGGTGCCGGCGCCGCAGCGCTCGTATGCCCAGACCTGACCGTCGATCGGGTCGATATCGACACCGGCGGTCGAGCCCCACGCCCGGCCTTCGGGCAGGTCGCCCCAATTCGCCATCACGGTCGCGGTCGGGTTCGGCAGGCCCTCACCCGTAATCGTGTTGCCTGTCTGGGCCTCACCGACGCTCGCCCCCAGCACGACGGCACCGCAGACGAACAACGTGGACATCAGGTGTCTTGATGACGACATCGCATCTCTCCTATCGAACTCGCGTTCCAGTGAGCTCGTGTACCCGGTTTCGGCGACCTGCCGCCAAACCCTCTCGGCAGACGGTCGGATCATAGCCTGAAACCCACCGAATCCCACGAGCCTCAACCCCCACCGTGCGAGGCGGCAACGGTCAGCGCTCGCCGACGGTCAGCGGCACGGTCCGCCGGCCGATCGAACGTGCGGCGCGCCCGTGCCGCTTGACGATCAGCCCTCGGGTGGGTACGGTCTGGCGAGCTTGGCGCACCCGCTCGGCGACGGGCGAGGCCCACTTGCCGATGGCGGCGATCGAACCCGGTTCCGTACGAGAGACGACGATGTCCAACACACCCATCTATCTTGCCTCCATCGCGGCTCTGGCCCTCGGGATCCTGGCCGTGGGATCACCCGCACTCTCCCAGACCCGGGATGCGGAGACGCGCCACGCAGCCGCGGAGGCGGCCGCGCGCCAGGCGCTGCAGACGTTCATCACGCAGTGGAACACGGCCGAAGATGCGAACCTGCGGCGGGCGATGCACTTCCCCTTCGTGACGGTGCCGGGCGGCGGGGCGCTGGTCGTCGACGACCGACCGCAAGACTTCTCGGCCGGCTTCGACCAGATGCGGGAGCGCGAGGGGTGGAGAAGCAGCTCCTTCGACTTCGACTCGTTCACGGTGGTCAGGTCCTCGCCCGAGAAGGTGCACGCGGAGGTGGGCTTCAGCCGCTATGGCGCCGACGGCGCGGCCTACCGCACGTCGCGGGTCTTCTACATCGTGACCCGGCGGGACGACCGCTGGGCCATCCAGCTCCGGACCCCGGCCGCGGAGCCCGAGGATCTGGGCGACGACGAGCGGACGCAGATCGTTGCGTCGGCTCGCCAGGCGGTGCTGGACTTCTTCACCGCCTTCAATACCGGCGACGTCGACGGCACGCTCGCGACGCTCAACCATCCGCACCTGTTCATGACCCCCGGCGGTGGATTCGCAGTGGCCGAGTCGCCCGCCGACGGCCCGCGCCCGGACTTCGACCGGATGCGCGCGGACGAAGACTGGCACATGAGCACCCTCGACGAGCTGCAGGCGAGCATCGTCACGCGGAACAAGGTGCACTTCGAGCTGACCTTCACCCGCTGGCACCCCGACGGCACCCGCTACTTGACCGTCCCCGCGCTCTGGATCGTGACGCGCGCGGAGGACCACTGGGGCATCCAGGTCCGCTCGCTCATGCCGCCCACCTTCGACGCCCGCGCCAGGTAGGGAGCTCCCGAGGGACGGCCGGTCACTTCGCGAGCTTGTCGTAGAGTGATGCGAACCGGGCGTGGCTGCACCCATAGGCGGCCACCACATGAGGCCGTGCCCTGCCTTGCCTGCGCTGGTGGATCAACGCGGCGATCGCTTCTTCGACCAGGGCCTGAATCGCGCTGCCCTCGTCCCTGGCCAGACTCCGCAACTCAGCCAGTAGTACCTCGTCCACCTGGGTCGTGAGTTTCCGGCGGCTTGGCATTCCGATGTCTCCCGCACGACTCGGGAGCTGGTGGATCGTTCATGCTTCGATACGGAGTCTTCCCCGCCGTTCTCGACCTGCTTGAGGCCACGCTGGCGAACGATCGCGTCGATCCGGGTGACCCTACTGCGACTGCGCCGGCACGAATCCAGAGCGGTCCACCCACTCGCCGAGCCGCATGACCCGGTCGATATCCAGCGTGTTGCGGATGTCGGCCAGCGGGTCGGCGTTCAGCACGATCAGATCGGCGACCTTGCCCGCCTCGACGGTGCCGAAGTCGGCCTCCCCCACCGGAGGCATCCGGGACGCGCCGGTGGCGGTGGCGGCGACGATGGCGTCCATGGGGGTCAGGCCGGCCTCGACGTACAGCTCCATCTCGTGGTGCATGCCCCAGCCGAACGGCACGTTCGGGGTCCCGGCGTCGTTCCCGAGCGCGACCGCGACGCCGGCGTCGTGCATTGTCTTCACGAAGTCGAGCAACTGCCGGAACGCGGCCTTGCGGTCCTCGAAGCCCGGATCGTCGACCACCTCCGCCCGGCGCGCCGGATCGTCCCAGCCGGCCAGCGCGTCCGGGTTGTAGACGTTGAAGGCGGCCCGCAGCTCCGGGTCGTCCAGCAGCTCCGGACGCTCGGCGAAGTGCCAGCGGTTCTGGACGATCGACAGCGTGGGCGTGAACGCGACGCCGCTGTCGAGGCACATCGCGATGAACTCGGGCGACGGGTCGGGATCGTCCATCGGCACCCCGGCGCCGGGGCCGAACGTCAGCACGGTGCTGTGCAGGAAGTCCCGCAGGCCGGCCTCCACGAGTTGGCGGCCGTCGGCTTCCTCGTCGATGTGGGCGACGGGGACCGCGCCGTTCGCCAACGCCTCGTCGATGATGGCGGCGCGTATCTCCGGCGGGATCTTCAGGCCCGGCTCCGCAACCGCGTTGACCCACATCTTGATGAAGTGCACGCCGAGCGCCACCTGCTCCCGCACCAGCGCCCGCGCCTCCTCTTCGGTGGTGGGCGCGTTGCGGCCGGCGGCGTTGAAGCCGCCGGGATAGGAGAAGCCCAGCCCCGCGGTGTAGGTCCGGGGGGCGTCGTGGCGGTCGGCGGACCCGAGCAGATGCGCGACCCGCTCGGGCGAATCGCTGCCGATGCTCCGGGCGGTGGTCACCCCGAAGTAGAGTTGCGACCGGAACTGCCGCTCGATCTCTTCCGGCCCTTCCCGATAGTGCACGTGCAGGTTCACGAGTCCGGGCATGATCGTCTTGCCGGTCAGGTCGAGGGTCTCGGCGCCGTCGGGCACCGGCGTCGCGTCCCGGGGGCCGGCGCTCTCGATGCGGCCGTCGCGGACGACGACCACGGAGTCGGCCACCGGCGCGGCGCCGGTCGCGTCGATCAACTGCGCCCCGACGAGCGCGAGGGCGCCCGCCCCCTCGGGGGCCGGGGCCTCACCGCAACCGGTGAGCGTCAGTGCCAGTCCTGCTGCCAGTAGCTGAAGTCGTTTCATGGGAACCTCATGATCGCGCGGGCGGGCCGCGGCCGCCGGCGTGACCCGTCTCTGCCACCTCGCCGCGTTGCGAGGGCGATGCTGTCGCCGCCCGAGCCAAGCGTACTCGAAGGCGGAGGCGGCCCAACCGGCCGCGGCCGGTGTATCGTCTGCTCGAACAGGAACACGGAGGTCTCCCGATGAACAGTCGATGGACGCTGGTCGCGCTGGTCGCGCTGGTCGCGGCGTCCTGGCTCTCTCCGGCGATCGTGGCCGGTCAGGAGCCGGCGCCGGCGCCGGACTCCGCGACGTTCAGGACTCCCTGGGGCGATCCGGACCTGCAGGGCATCTGGTCGTACGCCACCTTCACGCCGTTACAGCGGCCCGCCGCCCTGGCCGGGCGCGAGTTCCTGACGCCGGAGGAGGTGGCGGAGCGGAACCGCGACGACGCCACCCGCGCGTCGTCCGAACGCCGCGGCGAGCTCTCGCGCGACCGCGACCTGGCCCTGGCGTACAACCAGGTCTGGTGGGATCGGGGGGTCTCCACCGGGCGCACGTCGCTCATCGTCGACCCGTCCGACGGGCGGCTCCCGCCCCTGACGCCCGAGGCGGAGCGGCGACAGGCGGCGCTGCGCGACTACCGGCGCGCCCACCCCTACGACTCCTGGGAAGACCGGCCGCTGCAGGAACGCTGCATGACCTACCAGCGGGTGCCGCCGGTTCCGTCCGGCTACAGCAACACGTACCACATCTTCCAGACCCCCGGGCAGGTGGTCATTCTCAACGAGATGATCCACGACGTGCGCGTCGTGCCCCTGGACGGGCGCGCGCCGATCGACGGGCGCATCCGGCAGTGGAACGGCGACGGGCGCGGCCGCTGGGAGGGGGACACGCTCGTGGTCGAGACCACGCACTACCGGGACGACACGACGTGGCGCGGATTCCCGGGCACGGGCGACCTGCGCGCGGTCGAGCGGTTCACGCGCCTCGACGACGACACCATCGACTACCGGTACACGATTCACGACGAGGCCACCTACACCCACCCCTTCACCGTCGCGCTGCCGCTCACCAGTCCGCCGGGCTACGTCATCTACGAGTACGCGTGTCACGAAGGCAACTACTCGATCGCCAACGTGCTGGCCGGCGAGCGGGCCCTGGAGGCAGCGACACGGTAATCCCGGACTTTCGAGAAGCGGAGACGCGCCGCCGCCCTGCGCGGCGCGCGAGGTCCGAACGGCGGGCGTCGAGACCGCTGTAAGATCCAGCCGAGCGAGTTGCACGCGCGACCGCCGGGACGCTGCCTGGCGCTCCGGATCCCGCAGCCGCTCTGGGTACTACCGAAGGAGACCGCGTGATGAGCGAGCGAGACTCGCAGGACAGCCCTGCGAACCAGTGGATTTCGTACCGCCCCGAGATCAAGGTCATGGACTGCACGATCCGGGACGGTGGCCTGATGAACGACCACGGCTTTGCCGACGAGACCGTGCAGGCCGTGTACCGCGCCTGCCTCGAGAGCGGCATCGACTACATGGAGATCGGGTACATCAACTCCCGCCGGCAGTTTCCCCCCGGGCAGTTCGGTCCGTGGAAGCACTGCGTCGAGAGCGATCTGCGTCGCATCGTCGGCGACAACGACACGGCGCTGAAGCTGTCGGCGATGGCCGACGCAGACAAGAGCGACTACCGGGAGGACATCCTGCCGAAGTCGGAGAGCGTGCTGGACTTGATCCGGGTGGCGACCTACATCCACCAGATCCCCCTGGCGCTGGACATGATCAAGGACGCCCACGACAAGGGCTACGAGACCAGTCTCAATCTGATGGCCCTGTCGACGGTGCCGGAGCGGGAGCTGAACGAGGCGCTGGCCCTGGTGGCCCGCTCCGAGGCGGACGTCATCTGCATCGTCGACAGCTTCGGCTCGCTGTACACGGAGCAGATCGACGACTACATGGAGACGTTCCTGGGCTACGCCGCCCCGGCCGGGAAGGCCGTGGGGATGCACGCGCACAACAACCGGCAACTGGCGTTCGCCAACACCATCCAGGCGACGATCCGGGGCGCCAACCGACTGGACGCCAGCATGGCGGGGTTGGGCCGGGGCGCGGGCAACTGTCCGATGGAGCTGTTGCTCAGCTTCCTGCACAACCCCAAGTTCCACCTGCGGCCCGTGCTGCACTGCATCCAGCACCATATCGAGCCGATGCGCGACGCCCTGAAGTGGGGCTTCGACTACCCGTACATGATGACCGGCGTCCTCAACCAGCACCCCCGGGCCGGCATGGCGTTCAACGAATCGTCGGACCGCGGCGACATCGTCAAGTTCTACGACTCGCTCGAAGACCCGGACTGATCCCCGCCGGAAAGCCGATCAGGAGTCTCCGGGAGCGCGAGCACCGCAGTTCCAGCACTCGCCGAACTGGCCGTCGACGGTTTCCTTGCAGCTCGGGCACGTCCACTCGGGCTGCGCGGATTCCGCCGGGGCGAGCGCCTCGCCCACGAGGCGCTTCGCCTCCTCGACCTGCGACGGATCGAGCACCCACAGCTCCGCCCACGTCTCGCCCCGCGGACCCGCCCGCCCCCGCGGCACCCCCCCCCGCCGCTCCCGACCGATACTCGCCCTGGATGCGGCACTCGATGCCCTGCATCTCGAGGACGTGCTTGATGTGCGTGACCTGGGCCAGAATCGGCGCGCTGTAGACTCTCATGCTCCCAACTACCGGCCCGCCGCCCTCGCCTCCTCGGCGCGCGAGCCGGCCAGGATGTTGAACAGGCCGTAGTTGCCCTCGTGGCGGGCGTACTCGAACATCGGCAGGTCGCTGGGGGCCCGGGGCGACGAGCCGGTCCACGGGCGGCTCCAG